>Ga0210124_1001355_pt1 | contig 10679 bp, 10 predicted proteins | sample Muzzi_PWC_D2_FD_185554 | JGI IMG/M metagenome (GOLD analysis project Ga0210124, IMG submission 185554) | Wetland microbial communities from San Francisco Bay, California, USA, that impact long-term carbon sequestration - Muzzi_PWC_D2 (SPAdes) | ecosystem: Environmental > Aquatic > Marine >...
GTCATGATAGCCCGCGCCGACACGTCGAATTGTGAACGGTTCGATGGCGCTGCCGGTCTGGCGTAATGCTTTCAGATATTCCAGGCCGAGAATATTATTCGGCGCCGCCAGGGCCGCTTCCTCCAGCCCTTCGGGCAATAATCCAGCGAGCACTCTGGCTCTGGCTTGCGGGTAGTTCAAACCCTCGCGCAACATGGCAGCGGTCTTTTCGGTGACCGCGTTCACCCGGTCGAGCAGAATTTCGGCGCCCAGCCGGAGTGGAGCGATATCCCCCGCTTCGCTGCCGAAACAGAGCGCATCGATTCCCCCCAGCAGATTGAGCGCCTGCACCCCGCCGCGAGCGAAGTCGGGCGCGCTGCTGCAGGCCCAGGGAAGCGGCAGTTCGATGACGACATCGACCCCCGCAGCCAGCGCCATCTCGGTGCGCAGCCACTTGTCGACCAGCGCCGGTTCGCCGCGCTGCAGAAAATGCCCGCTCATCACCGCCACCGCCACCTCGGCGTCGGTGACCTTCAGGCTCTCCCGCAGGTGATGCAGGTGGCCGTTGTGAAACGGGTTATATTCGGTGATCAAGCCGACGGATTTCATCGGTTCAGCACCACTGGAATCCGCTCCCCCACCCGATTTTCCTCCGGGGTGATGATCGTTCTGTAAGCCAATGCCTCGACGCCGCCGGTGACGACTTCGCGCAACAGGCGCCCGTATTCCGGGTCGATCGTATCGGCCGGGGTGAAGGCGGTCGCCTCGCCGCGCTGGACGAGGAAGAAGATCACCGCCCGGTACCCCTGCTCTTTCGCCGCCAGCAGTTCGCGCAGGTGTTTCTGGCCGCGGGTGGTGACGGCGTCGGGGAAGCAGGCGATCGCCTCCCCTTTGATCAGGGTCACGTTCTTCACTTCGACCAGGACTTTTTCAGCTTCCTTTTGCAGGAGGAAATCGATCCGGCTGTCGCCGAATTTCTGTTCCGGCAACACCTGATAGCCGGACAGTTCGTTGATCCGGTTATTGCGCAGCGCTTCCTCAACCAGCCGGTTGGTGCGCTGGGTGTGGGTATCGACCCAATTATCGCCGACCCGGATCAGTTCCAGAGTGTACTTGAGTTTGCGCTTGGGATCGTCGTTTTTCGAAATCAGCACCCGATGCCCGGCCACGGCGCATTGCTGCATGCTGCCGGTATTCGGCGTGTGGGCAGTGACGACACTGCCGTCGGTCAGTTCAATGTCGGTGAAGAACCGCTTGTAACGGCGCAGCAGAACCCCTTCGAAGAGGGGGGATGGCAGTTTCATTCCAGCCTCCGGTAATGTGAGGCGTCATTTTAGCCCGTATGCCTTGCCGGCGACAAGCATCAGTCAGGGGATCGGAAGGTTCAACAAAAAGCCCTGCAGGAGAAATTCCGACAGGGCTGAGCAGGAAAAACCTTTTGCCAGGGAGCCGGCTGATCAGGGCTCGAACTTCAGCAACTCATCAACCGGCACGGATTTCATGCCGAAGGCATCGGCCACCCCCTTGTAGCAGACCGTGCCGTTGACCACATTGAACCCTTGCTTGATCCCAGCGTGATTACGCGCCAGATACTTCCAGCCGCGGTTGGCGATCTCCACGGCATAGGGGAGGGTCGCGTTGGTCAGGGCCATGGTCGAAGTCAGCGGCACCGCGCCCGGCATATTGGCGACGCAGTAGTGGACGATCCCCTCAACCTCGAAAATCGGCTTTCGGTGGGTAGTCGGCTTCGAGGTCTCGAAACAGCCCCCCTGATCGATGGCGACATCGACCAGCACCGCCCCTTTTTTCATGGTCTTCAACATCTGGCGGGTCACCAGTTTCGGCGCCTTGGCGCCGTGCAGCAGGACCGCGCCGATCACCACGTCGGCCTCCCGCACCAACTCGCGAACCGTCGCCGGAGAGGACATCATCGGAAAGCAGTTCTTCGGCATAATTTCAGCGAGATACCGCAGACGGTTCAAATTCATGTCGAGCAGATAGACCTTGGCGCCCAGGCCGCAGGCCATCTGCGCCGCATGGGTGCCAACCGCACCGCCACCGATGACCAGCACCGTCGCCGGCGCCACTCCCGGCACCCCCCCCATCAGGATGCCGCGCCCCCCTTGTGAGCGTTCCAGATATTTGGCCCCTTCCTGCGCCGCCATCCGGCCGGCCACCTCGCTCATCGGTGTCAGCAACGGCAAACTGCCGTCCGCAGCTTCGATCGTCTCGTAGGCGATACAAACCGCCTTGCGTTCCAGCATCGCCCTGGTCAGCGGTTCGGACGCGGCAAAATGAAAATAGGTAAAGATGATCTGCCCGGCGCGGATCAGCGGGTATTCTTCCGGCTGGGGTTCCTTGACGTGCATTACCATCTCGGCACGCTGATAGATCTCCGCCGGCGAGATGGCGATTTCGCCCCCGGCGCGGATATAGGCTTCATCACTGAAACCGCTGCCGACTCCGGCGCAGGTTTCGACCAGCACCGAATGACCCTGGCTTTTCATCACCTCGACCCCGGCCGGGGTCATGCAGACCCGGTTCTCTTCGGTTTTGATTTCCTTGAGAATTCCGACAATCATGACAGGCTCCTTTTTACGGCATATGAAGACGCACTAAGGAAAAGTATAACGACAGATTTCCTTTCGGCAATCCCGGAACCAATGGTTTCGCCGGAGGGGTTCGCTCCAGCAGGGCCGGATCATTGTCAGGATTTTTCGTCACTTGTATCTGCCGCCCCCCGACGTTACGCTGCCGGCTGTCATGCTGACATTGCAGACCAGCTCCGCTTTTTCCCTCGCCTCGGTTCTTTTGGCCGTCGCACCCGGCCCGGACAACATCTTTGTCCTGACCCAATCGGCCCTCTACGGCCGGCTTTCCGGCCTGGTCGTCATGTTCGGCCTCTGTACCGGTCTGCTGGTTCACACCACGGCGGTGGCCTTCGGCGTCGCCGTCATTTTCCAGGCCTCGACTCTCGCCTTCATCCTGCTGAAAACGATCGGCGGCACCCTGGGAGAATGGCTCAACCGCTCGGCTCGCGCCCAGCGGATCATGAACCTGGCGACCGAGACCCTGCTGGTCGGAATCGCGCTCAAGCTGATCACCGCAAAACGCTAATGACACACGAGAAAGTCGAAGCAGTCCAATCAACTGCATCCTGACCTCAGGAAGAAGAAATACGCATAATATCATCAGCAAGTCCCGGCTCCGATTAACCACTATTCAAAGGAGTCATAGCATGCACAATCCCCCTACGGGTTCACTTCTTACTCCCGCTGCTTCTCAGCTTATCTCTGCTTATTATCTGCGTGGCAACTCCTTTTCGCAAAATTTGACGAGATAAGCTGACTTTTTGCAATAACTCATCATTGATAACGAATTAACTATTTTTTTTAATTTATTTTTTCTCGTATCTTATGACGATTTAAGATAAAATAAAGCCACATATAGACAAAGGTGGCGAAATATGACTATCGATAAACTTATGACTGATAAGGCCGTCCTGTCGGACTTGGGAAAACGACTGGCTCGGCACCGGATCGCACAGAATTTCACTCAGGAAGGCTTGGCGAACGAGGCCGGCATATCGAAGCGCACGCTGGAACGCCTGGAGGCTGGGCAACCCAGTCAGTTCCTGACCTTCGTTCGTGTGCTGCGCGCCCTGAATATGATCAACCTGCTTGAGGTGGCGATCCCCGAAGCGGTTACCCGGCCGGTCGACTTGCTGAAGATCGGCAGAGACAGACAGCGGGCTTCGTCAAAACGAAAAGAAAGGGCCGAAGAACCTTGGCAGTGGGGGGATGAATAATGGCGACGGTTGCCGAGGTGAAACTGTGGGGCAAAACCATCGGGGCGGTTGCCATTGAGGACAGAACCTCGACTGCCCTGTTTGAGTATGACGAGAAATTCGCCAGGAGTGGCATCGAGGTTGCTCCCCTGGCAATGCCGCTTGCACAACGCGTCTATTCTTTCCCCGAGTTACGCAAAGAGACCTTTCATGGTCTGCCGGGCCTGCTGGCTGACTCTTTGCCTGATCGGTTCGGCAACGCCCTGATCGATGCCTGGCTGGCAACCCAGGGTCGCAAGCCCGACTCCTTCAATGCAGTCGAACGTCTTTGCTATACGGGGACCAGGGGAATGGGAGCACTGGAATATGCGCCGGCGATAGGATTTCGCCAACGAAAGGCGAACCCCGTCGAAATAAGCCAACTGGTGGAACTGGCTTCCGAGATTTTGACGCATCGCAACAACTTTGAAGCGACCTTCGGAGATAACCGTGACCAGGAAGAAGCTTTGCGTGACATCCTGCGCGTCGGGACCTCGGCCGGTGGTGCTCGCGCCAAAGCCGTCATCGCCTGGAATCCGCAAACCGGCGAAGTCCGTTCCGGTCAAGTCAAAAACGATCCTGGTTTTGAACCTTGGCTCCTGAAATTCGACGGCGTTTCCGGGAATAAAGACAAGGAAATGGAAGATCCAAAGGGATACGGCGCTATCGAGTATGCCTACCACAAGATGGCAACGGCTGCCGGGATAGAGATGAGCGAGTGCCGCCTGATGGAAGAAAACGGTCGGCGACACTTTATGACACGCCGATTCGACCGGCTGGCAGACGGCAGCAAACTTCACATGCAGTCACTGGGAGCGCTCGCTCACTTCGACTACAACCTGGCAGGCGCCTATTCATACGAGCAGGCGCTGATGACGTTACGGCAACTCGGCCTGTCCATGAGGGACATTGAACAGCAATTCCGGCGCATGGCATTCAACATTATCGCCCGCAACCAGGACGACCACGTTAAGAATATTGCCTTCCTGATGGACAAGAAAGGGCTATGGTCCCTGTCCCCGGCATTCGATGTCACCTACAGCTATCAACCAGGTGGCGACTGGACCAGCTCTCACCAGATGACCCTCAATCAAAAACGTGATGATTTCAATATGGACGACTTCAAGGCTTGCGCCGAAACAGTCTCCATGAAAAAAGGGCGAGCAGAGTCAATCTGCCAACAAGTGACCGAAGTCGTGCGTCGCTGGAACGACTACGCCGAAGAGGTCAATGTCGACCCGCATTGGCGCGACGAAATTTCACGCAACCTGCGAACCTCCTTGGCGTAGGTATTCAAAGCCTGTGTATCAATCTGCAAGCAATGTTTTCACTGTTATTCCGATATTTATGGTGGTGTCACACTCAGGCGCTTGAATAATTTTCAACCCAACCTTCAGAAGAGCGAAAAAGAAGGCCCGGAACGAAGGAGAGAGGGACTTCGTTCCGGGCTTCTGGCTCCGCGTCACGACAGCTGGCGGAATTCGGCAGGATATTTGAAAGATATCAGACCCGCAGCCGCTCGCGCTCATCCTTGGGAGTAAAATACTCGCGGGTCTCCCGGGCGATCACCGGCGACAGCATCAGCAGCGCCACCAGGTTCGGGAAGGCCATCAGGCCGTTGAAGACATCGGAGATATTCCAGACCAGATCGAGCTTGAGGAACGCCCCCAGGGCGACAAAGAGCACCCACACTACCCGGTAGGGCTTGATGACCTTTTCCCCCCAGAGATACTCCATCGATTTTTCCCCGTAATAACACCAGCCGATGATCGTCGAATAGGCGAACAGGATCAGGCCGATCGCAACAATCAGGCCGCCCCAACTGCCGGGCATGGCGGTGTCGAAAGCGACCGAGGTCAACTCCGCGCCGTTCTTCCCGGTCGTCCAGACGCCGGAGATAATGATCACCAGGCCGGTCATGGTGCAGACGACGATGGTGTCGATAAAGGTCTGGGTCATGGAAACCAGCGCCTGGGTGACGGGATGTTTGGTTTTCGCGGCAGCCGCGGCGATCGGCGCGCTGCCCAGACCCGATTCGTTGGAGAAGACCCCGCGCGCCACCCCCATGCGGATCGCCATCATCACGCCGGCGCCGGCAAAACCGCCGGTTGCGGCAGTGGGACTGAAAGCCTGGGTGAGAATCAAACTGAGCGCGGCCGGAATTTCGCCGATATGCAGCGCCAGGATCACCAGCGCACCGAGGGTGTAGAAAACGATCATGATCGGCACCAGCACACCGGTCACCTTGCCGATGCTCTTGATCCCGCCGATGATCACCGCACCGGTGGCGACGGCCAGAATGATTCCGGTCACGCCCATCGGAATATGAAAGGTCGATTCAACCGCATGGGCCACCGAATTCGACTGCACCATGTTGCCGATGCCGAAGGAGGCGACGGCGGCAAACAGGGCGAAGCAGCTGGCCAGCCATTTCTTGTTCAGGCCGTGCTCGATGTAGTACATCGGACCGCCGCACATGGTTCCCAGTTCATCCTGCACCCGGTATTTGACCGCCAGCACCGCCTCGCCGTACTTGGTCGCCATCCCGACCAGACCGGTGACCCACATCCAGAACAGAGCGCCGGGCCCGCCGATGGCGATCGCCGTCGCCACGCCGGCGATATTCCCGGTGCCGACCGTCGCCGACAGCGCCGTCATCAGCGCCTGAAAGTGCGAGATATCCCCTTCTTCATCACTCTCTTCTTTCCGCTTGATCAGTCCCAGATAGAGAGCATGGCCCAGTTTGGAGAACTGCAGTCCGCGCAACAGACAGGTCAGGTAGAGACCGGTGCCGACCAGCAGAATCAGCATCGGCGCTCCCCACACCCAACCGCTGAGCTGGCCAAAAAAATTCGTCAGTTCCGTCATGTTCTTCTCCTTCTTACAAGATTGAATGTTAAACGGGCCATGGCAGAGAAATACCCGAGGATGATGCCCGCAGGATTGAAAACTCGCTCGAGACAGCAACCGGTAATTCGTCTTTCGGCTGCTGTCTCAAGTGGAGTTGGGATTCGATCAGTGCTGGGTCTTGATGGCTTCTTCGACCGGGGCATAATCCATCCCGAAAGCCTCGGCGACACCTCGGTAAGTTATTCGACCATTGACGATATTGATCCCGGCCCTGATTCCCGCATTTTCCCTGGCAACCTGCATCCAGCCCTGGTTGGCGATTTGTACCGCATACGGCAGGGTGGCGTTGGTCAGGGCAATGGTCGAGGTCAGCGGCACCGCGCCCGGCATATTGGCGACACAGTAATGCATGATGCCGTCAACATCGTAGACCGGCTCGCTGTGAGTGGTCGGTTTTGAGGTTTCGAAGCAGCCCCCCTGGTCGATGGCGACGTCGACCATGACCGCGCCCGGCTTCATCGTGGCCAACATTTCGCGGGTCACCAGCTTGGGAGCCTTGGCGCCGTGCAGCAGCACCGCACCGATCACCAGATCGGCTTCCTGCACCAGCTCACGGACTGCGGCCGGTGACGACATCATCGGGAAACAGTTCTTCGGCATCACTTCCGAAAGATGGCGCAGCCGGTCCAGGTTCATGTCGAGCAGATAAACCTTGGCGCCCAGGCCGCAGGCCATCTGCGCCGCGTGAGTGCCGACCACCCCGCCGCCGATCACCAGCACCGTCGCCGGCGGGACGCCGGGCACGCCGCCGAGCAGGAGGCCGCGCCCGCCCTGGGCCCGTTCCAGGTATTTGGCCCCCTGCTGGGCGGCCATCCGGCCGGCCACTTCACTCATCGGGGTCAGCAACGGCAGGCTGCCATCCGGGTTTTCAATGGTTTCGTAAGCGATACAGGTAGCGCCGGTTTCGAGCATTGCCCGGGTCAACGAATCGGACGCGGCAAAGTGAAAATAGGTAAAGAAAATCTGTCCGGGACGGATCAGGGCATACTCGCTCGGCTGCGGTTCCTTGACATGCATCACCATTTCAGCGTTGGTAAAAATCTCTTTGTTGCTGGCAACAATTTCCGCACCGGCCCGCAGGTAATCCTCATTGGAGAAACCGCTGCCGACCCCGGCGCCGGTTTCGACCAGAACCTGATGCCCGTTATTTTTCATCACTTCGACCCCGGCCGGGGTCATGCAGACCCGGTTCTCTTCAGTTTTGATTTCTTTCAGGATTCCGACGATCATCGCTACACTCCTTGAATTAGATTGATGTCATTCCACCTGGGATCATTTCAGCTCAAGTAGAACAACGTTAGATTTGAATTGAGCCTAGCAGAAAGAGTGAAAAATTAACTTGCGAACATCAGAGCAGAATGCTAATTCTTTCGAAGATTATTTTACTAATTTTGATTATGGAGAAAGATCATGGCTCAATTATCCATGGACGCAATAGATCAGCGCATTCTCACCGAACTGCAGAAAGACGGACGGCTGAGTAACGTGCAATTGGCGGAGAAGGTTGGCTTGTCGGAATCGGCCTGTCTGCGGCGGGTCCGTCAGCTGGAGCAGAGCGGCATCATCGATCGCTACGTGATGCTGATCGACCAGACGGCGATCGGTAAACCGGGAACGGTGTTTGTGCGGGTAACGCTGGAGGGGCAGCAGCAGGATAAACTACAGAGTTTCGAGGAAGAGATCGGCAAGGTCAGGGATGTCCTGGAATGCTACCTGATGTCGGGAGATACCGACTATCTGCTGCGGGTCATCGTGCGGGACAACGAGGACTACATGCGCATTCACAACCGCCTGACCAGCCTGCCCGGCGTGTTGCGTGTCCAGTCCTCTTTCGCTCTGAAAACAGTCCTCAAAAAAACTGAACTGCCGTTGCGATTTTAAGGTATTCTTGAGCGGATTGAAATCACTTTTAACAGGGATGACGCCAGAGTCACAGAGGTCACTGAGGTGGGGGTAGAAACCATAAGGTATCCAATCCAGACAAGTGATTCTGGAACAAATTCCTTGTCCAGATAGATTCAGGAATTACACCGGGCGTTCCTCCGTGTCTCAGTGCCACAGTGGTGGATTTGGTTTTGGGAACATTCAGATAAGGAGCCATCATGAATATCCGCAAGAAATTTTTCGACTATGAGTACAGCGAAGTCCTCGACATCAGGACCCGTGAATTGATCCGTGTCGCCTGCGCCGTGGCGGTCCATTGCCCCGACTGACTCAAAAAACACTTCGCGGTCGCGAAGCAGAACGGAGCAACAGAAGAGGAACTGAAAGAAGCGATGGCCTACGGGATGATGGCGCCGGGCGGCCGGGCGAAAAACTTTGCCAAGATGATGCTACAGGAGCTGGACCAGCCGGAAGATTGATCCGCAAGCGATAGCATTTTTCAACCAGAAAGAAGCCGGTTCCAACCGGAATCGGCTTCTTGGAAACACAGAAGTGCATACAAGTACCACGAAATTTGATGGTCAACTGCCAGCCTTTATTTTCTAAATATCGCTAAATCCCGGAACAATTTTTCCACCTAAACCGGGTTGCGGTCCTTCCAAAACAATTAAGCCACCTAATTCTAAAGTACTTTTAAAATTCGTATTCACCACGATGACTTTGGGTCATTTAAGATCCACGCTCGAATTGCAGCCAGATTTCGTGATAGTCAACAGCGGCAAATGATTTCTTCCCCTTTTGGCTACTACAAATAATCACCCTGAAACACTGCTGTCTCACAGTTTGATCAATAAATAGAAAGGCTTAGAGCCTCCTTGTGTTACAATGCTTTCGCCAAAAAGACATTAAAAACAAGGAGTTCTAAGCCATGGCGCATTGTAGCACTGTTCTTTCTCAAATTGTACGAATTTTCCCGAGACATGAATTTCAGGCTCTTGCCAATAGGCATCATGCCGGGCAGAAATTTCGCTCGTTTTCCCGTTGGACGCAGTTCGTTGCCCTGCTGACAGCACAACTGACCGGGCGCGACAGCCTGCGGGACATTGTTGAAAATATGTCAGCTCAAGCCAGCAAGCTCTACCATCTCGGGGTTAAGCCATTCAGTCGGGCAACCCTGAGCCGAGCCAATGAGCAGCAACCGCACAATCTGTACGAGGCGCTATTCCTCCGTTTGCTGAACCGTTGCCAGTCGCTGGCTCCGAGAAACAAGGCGTTCAAGCTCAAAGGCAAGATCTACCTTCTCGATGCCTCGCTGGTGGAACTGACGCTGTCGCTGTTTCCTTGGGCCCAGTACCGTAAAGGTAAAGGAGCGGCAAAGCTGCACATCGGCCTGGATGCCGATGGCTATCTGCCCGCTTTCGTCGACATGACTGCAGGCAAGGAGCATGAAATCAACGTCGCCCGGGAACTCGAACTGTCCAAGGGGTCTTACGTTGTCTTCGACCGGGGCTATACCGATTATTCCTGGTATCAGGAGTTAACCGAAGACGGTGTCTTCTTCGTCACGCGCCTGAAAAGCAATGCGGTGACGATTCCCGGGCCGCTGCGCAGGGGGCGAAAAAGTCCGGGCGTATTGCGCGATCAGAAAATCAAACTCAAGGGTGTTGACGGTACCTATCGCAAGGTTCGCTATCTGGACGAGGAGACCGGCATCACCTATGAGTTTCTGACCAATGCGCTGGACCTCCCGGCAGCAACGGTCGCTCAGTTGTACAAAGAACGTTGGCAGATCGAGCTGTTCTTCAAATGGATCAAGCAGAACCTGCGTGTTAAGAGCTTTCTGGGGACATCCTTCAATGCAGTGATGACCCAACTGTGGATTGCTCTTTGCGCCTATCTGGTGCTGGCGTTTTTGAAGTTTCAGTCGAAACTCCGGCATTCCATGCAGCAGATGTTGCGGTTATTACAGCTAAATTTGTTCGAACGGCGCGATTTTATGGCACTATTTGCGCCACCCGAACCAAAATTATCGTTATGCGACAAGCAGTTGTCGCTTATTTAAAACTGTGAGACAGCAGTG
>Ga0210124_1001356_pt1 | contig 10672 bp, 7 predicted proteins | sample Muzzi_PWC_D2_FD_185554 | JGI IMG/M metagenome (GOLD analysis project Ga0210124, IMG submission 185554) | Wetland microbial communities from San Francisco Bay, California, USA, that impact long-term carbon sequestration - Muzzi_PWC_D2 (SPAdes) | ecosystem: Environmental > Aquatic > Marine >...
TGAATCCTGACCCAACGTCCCGGTCTCCCTCCCTGGGTGGAGGAAATTTCACCAAGGAAATGCGGAATGAATAAACTTGCAGGCGGTCTCGCAATCTCGGGCGTTGGCCCGATCTTGATCCTGTTCGCAGCGTTGTCCATCGGTTGTGGCGGCGGCGGAGGGGCGAGCGACAACGGTGGCGAGGTCCTCACGACCCTCAGCAATCCGGCCGCCCCGGCGACCACGGCGGTGGATCGGACCCCGCCGGACCCTGAGACCCGCGCGGTCCTCGGAGAGGTGGCAAGTGCCGCCCTGGGCTTTGCCACCGCCTCGTCGGTGATGGCCACCGAGGCCAAGGATCAGGCACCGGACGGCCCCCTCGACCTCGCCGAGACGGTGGTGGACAACGCCCCGATCGTGCGCCTAGCGGACGACCTGCGGGACCGGATCAAGGTCTTCTCCCTGGCCAGCGACAGCGACGTCCACAGCAGTGTGATCGATGTGCCGCTCTTCGAATGGGTCTACGATGAGCCGGACCAGCGGTGGCGGGTGGAGTACGACGACGGCGTGTTCAACAACGTCATCATCCGCGCCAAGATCTTCGATCTGGTCGAAGACGGCACCGTGGACGAAAACGGCAATCCCGTCCTGGTTTATGTCCCCACCAAGCACTACGGCTCCACCACCACCGAGCGCGTCGTCGTCGACATGAAGGTGGACTGGTTCCCGTCCCTGAGCCAGTTCTCGGTGGATGGCACCTTTACCTTCGACGGCTTCGACACCAACGACGACCTGATCTTCGTCAACGGCAAGGCCGACATCGAGATCTGGGGCGCCTTCGACGGCGAGATCTCCCTGACCAACTTCACCATCGACCGCGGCGACCTGTGGGACCTGCGCTACCCGGTGGATGGGGTGCTGTACATGGACCTGATGGGGTTCGCGGAGATCACCGCCACCATCGAGGACGAGGACCGAGTGGAGCTGTTCTTCGAATTCTTCGGCATCGACACCATGCGCTTCGGGGTGAACCTCGATTACCTCTTCCCGGACGAGTTCGCGATCGAGCTGTGACCCGGGTGTGGACGCCTCACGACCGCGCCTGACGGTCACAGAGAATCCGCGGAAATAGCGATCATCGAGAAATCCGCGGTGTTCGAGCGCTCTCGAAAAAGGGAACACGAAAGCACGAAATTTTGAAAACACGAAAGGATTCAAAGCGTCGTTCTTCGTGCTTTCCCCCTTTCGTGCCTTCGTGTTCCAGCGCTGTGAGGGGGAGGTGAGCATGTTGGGCTATCGCCGCGGACCGTCACAGCCCTCCCCGCAGGGCCGTCACCCAGCCGTAGATGGCCGGGACGGCGGCCTCGGTACGTAGCAGCCGGGGGCCGAGGGTGAAGGAGGTGAAGCCGCGCTCGACAAAGGTCGTCACCTCGCGCTCGATCCAGCCGCCCTCCGGGCCGATGGCGATCAGCACTCGCTCCCCCGCCACATCCGCCACCGTCAGCCGGTGGCGGTGGTTCGGATGGGCGAGGAGGCGCGCCCCCGGCGCCAGGTCCGGCAGGGTGTCGTCGAGGAAGGCCATCAGCCGATGGTGGACCACGACCCGCGGCCGGCGCGTGGCGCGCGCCTGTTCCAGCCCGCGGCGCAGGGCCGCGTCGATCGACTCCGGCGCCAGAGCCGGAGAGGCGAAGTAGGCCCGTTCCACCCGCCATGCGTTGGTCAGATGGAGGGTGTCCACGCCGAGGGAGGCGATGTCGGTGAGGAGCCGGCGCACCACCTTGGGCCGCGGCAGGGCCAGCAATAGGTCGATAGGCGGCACCGGCTCCGGCTCCCGGTCGAGGCGTGGCTCCAGAACAAGCTCGTCTGGCCCACACGCGAGGACCACACCGACCCCCCGCGGGCCGTCGACCACCCCGATCACCAGCTCGGCGCCAACCGCGGGCCGCACCACCGAGGCGACGTGAGCGGCCCGTCGCCCGCGCACCACCACCCGGTCGTCGCCCTGGAAATCGGCCGGGTCGAGGAGCAGGAGGTTCACGGGAGGGGGTAGCGGTTAGCGATTGGCTGTTGGCGATTAGCGGTGGTTAGTGGCCATCCGCTAACCGCTAATGGCCGACCGCTCGATCTCCTGATTCACCACCGCCAGCACCGCGGCGGTGGCCGTGGCGGCGCGCAGGGTCCAGGCGGGGAGGCCGAAGGGCTGGGCGCCGTGGGCGGCTAGGAGTCGGTGCTCCTCCGGCGACAGGCCACCCTCCGAGCCGATCACCACGCGCAGGGGGTCGCCGCCGGCCGGTAGCGCGAGAATGGGTGCGCCGGGCACGGCTACCCGCGCGCCGGCCAGCTCGGGAAGGGCCTCCGTGAGGGGCAGGATCGGGTGGATCGACAGGGGCCGGGGACGACCGCATTGCCGCTGTGCCGCGGCCGCCACCGCCTGCCACCGGTCACCGCGGCCGGCGCCCTCCCGGCGGCCGATGGTGCGTGCCGTGATCAGCGGCGTCAGGGCCGTGGCCCCCAGCTCGCTGGCGTACTGAATCACCGCCTCGATGCCGCGCGCCTTGGGCATCGCCTGGTAGAGGTGGACCGGTCGCGCGGGCTGCCAGGATGGCCGCGCCGCCTCCACCACCCGCGCCATCACCCGCCTGCGTTCGATCACTTCCACGGTCGCCGACCAGTACTCCCCGGCGGCGCACACGGTCAGGCCATCACCGACCCGCAGGCGCAATACGTCCCGCAGGTGGTGGGCGTCGTCGCCGTCGAAGGTTGCCACCGCGCCGCGGGACAACGGCGCGTCAAGGTGGAAGGTGGGCATCGTTGCGCAGTAGGCAGTAGGCAGTAGGCAGTCAGAGGGTATCCGCCCGGGGATGGAGACCTGTCCGACAAGGGGCCGGCTCAGCCGACGAAATGGGTGATGAGGGCGATCGCCGCCGCGAGACCGGCGAGGCCGGCCACGATGAGGGCGGTGCGGGGGGCGCAGCCCCGGCGCTCGCGGGCGCCCGGGGGACGCCACTCGGAGGTGCCGCGCAGGGCGTCGATCGCCACCCGCACCATCAGGGGCTCGATCTCGCCGCGCCCCTGGCTGCGTGCCAGGGCGACCGCCTCGTCCAGCACCCGCTCGGTGTTGGGGAGATAGCCGAGGGCGAAGCCGTAGACCGCGCCGTGGGCCTCGGACGACAGGTGGATCTCCGGTGCGGTCGTGGCCAGATATTCGCGGCAATATCGTTCCGACTCCTCCGGAGAGTAGGCGAGGAGGTGAACGCGGTGGGCAATGGCCGCGGCCAGCGGCCGGTACTCGCGCGCCTCCATCCGTTGCTTGGTGTCGAGGCGGCCGACCCATAGGTAATGGACGCCCGTTACCTCCCGATGCAGCGCTAGCAATTGCTGCCATACCCACTCGGGCAACCGCTCCGCCGATTCGACGACCACCGTGAGGGCTGGCCGACCCGCCAAGGCCGCATTGCATGCGCTCGCCAACTCTGCCCCTTCTAGCCCCGACCCCACCTCCAGGTGGTCCCCCACCTGGCGTACGGGAGAACGGCTGCCAAGGGATTCGAGATCGAGCCGCAGCAGCCGCTCCCGCGCGACCCCTTTGAGCCAGTGACCGACCAGGAAGCTCTTGCCCACCATCGCCTCGCCGGTGACCAGGATGGATCCGTCCCCAGCGTCGACCGCCGCCACCAACCGCCGGCCATGGGCCACGAGGGTCGGGGTGAGAAAGGGGGTCCGCGCAACCTCAGCCATCCCCCAGCTTTCCCCGAGCCGCGTGACAACGAAACCGCCCGCAGCCGCCTGTCGACAGATCCGCGACGCGAGCGCCTCGCCGCGGATCGGGATGGCGCCGATGGTCGCCTTTACCGATAGACACCTATCCTGTCGGCTCATGAGGGGCGCGAGAATCAGCGACACCATCCGATCATGACGGCGCCACGCCCGGTCCATCGGTTCGCATGCCAGGTCACCAGGGATGTTTTCCACCAAGGGCACGAACAACCAACTGGAGGTCACCCTGCGTGTCCTTCGTGGTGAAATAACTCAGACCCGCCATTGTGAAGCACCTCGCCAGAGGGGATAGACGAATAACGATATGAAGTTCTTCATGACCGGCAACTTCTACCAAGTCGGGGGGAAATGGGGGAAGATCCGGCCCCAGCGTCCCCTCCCCCGGCTTCCCCCCATGAAGCTCCTGCTCTCCCTCCTGTTCGTCCTCCTCGTCCCGGCGCTGTTCGGCGCGGTCTCCCCGACGCCGCCTCACCGCGACTGGGCGGCGAACGAGGCGCAATTCCTGCCTACCGGCAAGCTGGCGGTGCTACCGGAGGACGACCTCCTGCACCCGTTCGGTCTGGAGATCCACCGCGGGGTGCGCCGTCTCCCGGAGGAGGAGTCGAGCCACGCCCGGAGCGCCATCGACCAGGCGGTGATGCCCCGCCCGGGCTGCGGCCGGCGCCCGGACCTCGCCGTCTCCCTCGCCCGGCTCCTGCCGCCTGACGAGGCGTTGCTCGCCGAAGGGTTGTACCACTTCGACGCCGGCCGTTTCCGCCAGGCGACCTCGATCCTGCAACGCGTCGCCACCACCTATCCCAACAGCCCGCAGGTGGCCAATGCCGCCTACTGGCTCGCCGAATGCTCCCTCGCCCTGCGCGAGCGGGAACGAGCGATTGGCCAGCTCCGTGGTCTGCTCGACGAGTGGCCCGGCGATCCCGTCGCCGCGTACGCCCGCTACACCCTCGCGTGGCTCGCCATGGAGGACGGCGACCTCACCGCCGCCGCCGACCAATTGAACACGGCCCTCGCCGGCCCCCAGACCCCCCTGGCCCCGTCCCTCCACCTGTGGCGCCTCACCATCGCCATGGCCGACGACGATCTGGCAACCGCCCTGGAGTCGGCCGACGCCCTCCTCGCCGCCGGGCCTGAGGCGTGGCAGGCGAGCGTGCGCCGCATCCTCAGCGAGATCCTCTACCACTCGGGCCGGTTCCAGGAGAGCCTCGATCTCATCGCCCAGGAGGAGGAGCCCGCCCTCCGCCTCACCGCCGGCTGGTGCCGCCTGCAACTTGGTGACGAGCAGGCCGCCGTCGCCACCTTCGACCCACTAGTCGACGAAGCGGCCGACCCGCTGATCAGCCTCGGTGCCACCCTCGGCCTCTTTCAGACGGCCATGCGCTCCGGCGACCTCACGGCCGCCGCGGCCCTGCTGGAGTCCGCCCCGGTGGAAAACGGCGGCGGCCACCTCCTCGCCGCGCGTCTAGAGCTCTCCCAGGCCCAGCTCCAGGCGGGACGGGTGGAGGAGGCGATGGCGGGATTTCAGGCGATCCTCGATGCGGCGCCGGCCAGCACCCAGGCGAGCCGCACGCGCCTTGCCCTCGCCCGTGCCCTGTTCGCCGCGAAGGAGTACACCGACGCAGCCGAGGCCCTGCGCTACCTGGTAACCCAGGCAGCCGGCCTCGACTTCGACGAGGCGGCCGAGGCCCGGTTCCTCCTCGCCCGTTCCCTCCATCTGCTGGGTGATCTGGAAGGCGCCGAGGCGTCATACCGCGAGCTCCGCGCGGTCGCGGGCGACAGCCAGTGGGCGCGCCAGGCGTTGTTCTTCGAGGGGGCGCTGTACACCAGCCAGCGCCGCCTGCTGGAGGCGATCCCGCTGCTGGAGGCGGTCCCCAAGGACGACCCCAACTGGACGGTCGCGATGCAGGAGCTGGGCAAGGCGTACCTCACGGTGGGCAACACCGCCCGGGCGCAGGCGGTCTTTGCCCGGATCGTGACCGGCGCCGCGCCCGCGGCACGCAGCGACGCCCTGTTCCTGCTCGCCGAGACGGCCTTCCAGAACGGCGATCTCACCGCCGCCTACGACTACTACCGCCAGGTGACCGAGACCCATCCCGATGGCGAACGGCTGCGCCGTACGATGATGCGTATGGCCGAGATCCTCTCCCAGCGCGGCGACTACCGCGGCAGCACCACCCTGTTGAAGAGCGTCGCGGCGCGCTTCTCCGACCACCCGGTGGCGGAGCAGGCACAGCTCGCCATCGGCGTCAACGAATGGCGTGCGGGGCGCATCGACAGCGCTATCACCACCCTGAGCCGCTTCGCGACCCGGTTCCCGAACAGCCCCTATCTCGGCGAGGCCCTTTACCGGCTCGGCACGGCCTACCGCCAGGGTGGTCAGGCGGAGGAGGCATCTCGGGCCTTCAGCCAGGCGGTTGCCGCGGGCGGCGAAGGTAGCTTGGCGGTGGCGACCCAATTTGCCGATGCCTTCGCCTTCGCCGACACGGGCCAGGCGGAGGCGGCATTCGATGCCCTGGCGCGCATCTTCCGCGACCATGGTGGTGATCCTCAGACCTTACTTGACGCCGTCGAATGGCTCCGCACCACCGGCAACCCGGACTATTGCGCCCACGCCCTTAACGAGATGGAGAGCCGGCTGCAATCCTCCCGCTGGCTCGCCGAGGTGGAGCTCACCCGGGGCATGCTCCATGAAAAGGAGGGGGCGTCGGATGAGGCGATCGCTTGTTACGCCAAGCTCCTGCGCAGCTATCCCTCGGAAGCGGCCACCCGCACGGCGCGCCTGCGCATGGCCCACCTCTACGTGGCTGATCACGAGTACTTCCTCGCCAGTCAGGTCTTGAAACGCATCCTCGAGGACCCGACCGACTCGGAACATCAGGCGGAGGCACGACTACTCCTCGGGGAAGTTTACGAATCCCTCGACTTCGCCGACCGCGCCCTCGAAACCTACCTGCCACTGGTCGAGGAACAGGTCGAGCAGCCGTACCATGGCCAGGCGGCGCTGCGCATCGGTCGCATACTCCTGGACCTGGGCCACGCCGAGAGGGCCTACCCGTTCTTCGTGGAGGCTGGCAACAGCAACGAGCTGGCCGTGGTCGAGACCCTGCCCTACTACCGCGGGCGCGCGTTGGTGGAGATGGGGCGGTATAGCGAGGGTATCCACGAGTTGGAGGGGTTCCTCAACGGCATGCCTGCAGACACGACCCTGGAGATCCAGGCGTATCTGACCGTCGCCAAGGCGTACCTGCAGCAGGGCGATCGCTCCGCGGCCCTGCGGGTGCTGGCGCGGGCCAACACCTTGGCCGAGGGAACCCCGTTCGCCGCCACGGTGCGCGAGCTGCGCATGGGGCTGGTCGAGACGGCGATCGAGGATGATGCCCCTTCGGGCAAGCCACGAGCCGCGGGCGGATCCCCCGCCCCTCCCGCCGCGCCCTCGCCCGAAGGTGATGCGGCGCCATTGCGCCCGCCCACCAGCACACCATGAGCAACCTGCTCCTGTTCTTCGAGAAGGGTGGCCCGACCATGTGGCCGCTGCTCGTGGGGTCGGTGATCGCCCTGGCCATCCTGATTGAGAAGGCGTCATTTCTGCGCCGGACCAAGGTAGTGCCACCCTTCCTCCTCGACCAGATCCGCGCTCGCCTCCTGGATGGCAAGGGGGAGGAAGCCCTCGCCTACCTGCGCCAGGACGACTCGCCCATGGCACGGATCCTGACCGCCGGGCTGATGAGCCGCGACGAGTCGCGCGAGGTGCTGCGCGACCGATTGGAGGACGCCGGCCGCCACCAGCTCCCGGTGCTGGAGGCCCACCTCAACGCCCTCGGGATCGTGGCAGGGGTATCACCGCTCCTCGGCCTCCTGGGCACGGTCTCGGGCATGATCAAGGTATTCAACACCATCGCCCTGAAGGGGGTGGGCAACGCCTCGGCCCTGGCCGGCGGTATCTCCGAGGCCCTGTTCTCCACCGCCGCCGGGCTCTTGGTCGCAATTCCGGCGTACATCGCCTACCGCTACTTCCGTCGCCGCGCCGAAGTCCTGGCGGTGGAGATGGAGCGCACTTCGATCGAGTTCGTGGATTTTCTGACGCGGGAGCGGCAATGACCTGCAACGGTCATCTCGGCCCGATGGACGCCACACCCCCGACGGCACGGGATGCGGGCTGAGGAATTGGTTGCCCGTGTAGCGGCCACAAGAGTAGTAAGATTTCCCGCTCCCCATCCCGCATCCCCCACCCCCATCCCCACGCGCAATGAACTTCGCCCGCCGCCCCCAAGAGGAGCTAACCCTCGACCTCACGTCGTTGATCGACGTGGTCTTCCTACTGTTGATCTTCTTCATGGTGACCACCACCTTCGCCACCCAGTCCGGTATCGGCGTGAAGCTCCCCGAGGCGGCTGCCCAGGAGAGGCCGTCCACCGAGGCGGTGTCGATCTCCATCAAGGCGACGGGGGAGTTCTTCCTCGACGAGCGTCCCGTCACGCGCGAGGCGCTGCGCACCGGGCTCAAGACCCTGGAGCAGCAACGCGGCGCGGAGACGGTGGTGGTGGTCCGTGCCGACGAGTCGGTGACCCACGGCCGGGTCGTCGAGGCGATGGATGCGGCCCGCACCGCAGGCTTTCGCAAGCTGGCCATCGCCACCCACGCGCCGCATGACAGGTGACGGGAACGCCGCCGTGGATCAATCCGCGTGGTCTGCCGCCCGCTCCAGGGTGCGGCAGATGTAGCGCAGCTTGCTGCGGTCGGTAATCTTGTGGCCGAAGATGTCGGTCACGAAGAAGCTGTCCACCACTCGCTCCGCCTGGGTGTCGATCTTCGCACCACGGATGTAGAGGCTGAGATTCGCCAGGGCAGTCACCACGTCGTGGAGCAGCCCAGTACGATCCTCCGCGTTCAGCAGCAACACGGTCGCCTTGTCGGTGACCCGGTTGTCCACCCACACGTGCGCCTCCATGTGGCGGACGTGCGGGTTGAGGTAGGCGGAGCGCTCGCCCGCCCTGACCAGCTCGGTCACCCTCCTGCGCCCCTCCAACACCGCGCGAAGATCCTCCAGCAGGGCCTTGCGCGCCTCCTTCTGGGTAAGCCGCTCGCCGTCACCGGACACAAGCTGGATGGTGTCCAGGAGCACGCCGTTGCGGGTCCGCACCTGGGCGGCCTTGATGTCGAGGCGGTGGGCGACCAGCACGCCGGTGATGCGCGACAACATGCCGGGCTGGTCGATGTCGTGGGTACAGACGGTGAGCTGGGTGAACGGGCGGCCGCGCGGGTTGACGAGGCGGAGTTGAAGGGGCTTCTGCGGGAGCTGGTCGATCATCTCCAGGTCGGCGAGGGTCTGGGCCACGGTTTTGCCGAGGATCTCTTCGTCGGACATCTCCGGGAGGTAGTCGTCGAGGATCGCGGCGACCGGCATCTCCGCGGCCGCCGCCCTGATCTCCTGGACCTTGGCGGCCCGAAGGGCCACGAGGGAGTTGATCTCGCGCGCCCGCAACTGGCCACGCGCCAGCGCGTACAGCTCCAGGACCAGCGCCTCCTTCCACTTGGACCACATGTCCGGATGGGTTGCCTGCGCGTCCGCGTAGGTGAGGACCAGGAGCAGGTCCAGACTCTCCTCGTCGACCACCTGGTCCACGAACGTCTGCAGGACGCCCCGATCGTGGATCTCGAAGCGTTGCGAGTAGTGCGGCATCAGCAGGTGAAACAGGACCAGCCGCCGCACCACCGCAATATCGTCCTTCGCATACCCGAACCGCTTCATCACGGCCTCTGCCAAGTGTGCACCGACCTCGCTGTGGTCGCCGGGATATCCCTTTCCGAGGTCGTGGAACAGTCCACCCAGATAGACCAGGTGAGGGCGCGCGAGGTTCCGCAGGGTGTCGTGGAAGATGGCGTGCTGCGCCTGAGGTTGGAACCGGATCTGATCCAGATAGTCGACCACCCGTAGGGTGTGCTCATCGACGGTGTAGCGGTGGTAGGGGCCCGGCTGACACAGGGCCTGGATGCGCCCGAACTCGGGAACCAGGCGGCGGAAGAGGCCGGTCTCGTACATCGGCCGGAGCCAGTAACCCACCGGCGCATCGGCCGTGAAGAGATTCCGCAGGGCGGCCATGTTTTCCGCGCTGCGAAGCTCGGCGTCCTCGATGTCCGCGAGCTCGGCGCTGATCTTCGCGCGAGTCTCATGGGAGACCGGCACCCGGTATTGAGCACTGAGCTCGAAGAGCTCCAGCAGCCGGGCCGGTCGCTCGCGGAACCGTCCGTGCGCGTTCAGCGGCACGGCAACCCGATCCTTGTGCAACAGAAAGCCGTCGCCCATGGAGCGCATTCCGAGCCGGGTGCGTAGGCGTGACCCGATCCCGAAGTCTTGCGCGAACCGCCGCAGCAGGATGTCGGAGAGGAAGTGGATGTGTTGCGCGTGACAATAATAGTGGCGCATGAACGACACGGAGGCCGGGAAACCCTCCCGATCCTCGTAGCCCAAGTACTCGGCGATGGGCACTTGTTGATCGAAGGAAAGCATGTCGCTCTTACGACCGGCGCGGAAGTGCAGGTCGTTACGTATCCGCCAGAGGAAGCTGCGGGCGAAGGCCAGGAATTCCTGTTCCTGTTTCGAGATCGAACCGACCTTCATCAGCTCCTCGAAGCCCTGGGCGCGGTAACGTGTCTTGCCCACCCAGGTGGCGAAGTGCATGTCGCGGAGGCCGCCGACCCCCTCCTTGACGTTAGGCTCCCGGACGAAGATCGATCCACCCTGCTGATGCACGCGGGCCACATGCTGCTCCAACTTGCCCTCGATGTAGCGTCGCGGCTGGTGATCGATCACCTTGCGCGCCACCTCTTTGCCGAAGTCGGCATGGATGGTGGGATCACCGGCGAGAAAACGCCGCTCCATCAATGCGGTGCGCACGGTCTCGTCGGCCACAGCCTGGGC
>Ga0210124_1001359_pt1 | contig 10658 bp, 6 predicted proteins | sample Muzzi_PWC_D2_FD_185554 | JGI IMG/M metagenome (GOLD analysis project Ga0210124, IMG submission 185554) | Wetland microbial communities from San Francisco Bay, California, USA, that impact long-term carbon sequestration - Muzzi_PWC_D2 (SPAdes) | ecosystem: Environmental > Aquatic > Marine >...
AATATCCGCAGCGTATCTCCCGTTAGGGTTACGGTATACACGCCTGCGCATGGGTCTTGGTGGCGACAGCCCCCTACAAACTCTATTTGATCCTCACCCAAGAGTGAATACCTGGCACTTTTATTAAGTCTGGTCTCAGTTCCACCCCCAGGCGACCATTCCATTAATCCCAAAGCTGTCCCATCATCTCGAAATTCGAGATAATCCATTGAAAACCAAAAGAAGGAATTTGGTACGCTCACACCCCGGTTGCTCATCACTTTCCACCTGCCAAGAATCTCTTGGCGAGGCTCAGACCCTTCCTGACCACAACTGCTTACCAGAACGGAGAGAAATATTATTATCATACCAGCCCATAACAAACTTAAAGACTTCACTTGAAATCACAGGGCCGGGGTAGACCAATGACTCGCTTTTCGGTACTTTCGCTGATGGGATACTCGCAGCTTCCCTTAGCAATGTAGGCCGACCAGACGATACAGCTTACCCCCTGCGCTTTGGCTACCCGGAAGACATTTGGCTCAACCGCAATGTAAGGCTGCTTGTTGCCTCTGGGTTCGTGACTCCAATTTTCAGCGTTCTTGAGGTTATAGCCTCGCATCGTGTCTAGGCAATATAATTCATCGTACGCTAAATTAAGCCTCTCAAATTCAAAGACAATCGCGCCGTCGCCCCAGACCAATCCATCCTTTGGGTCGATAATCTTAGGGGCGGACATAAGGGTAAAACTCGTGGTTGCGGTAGTCGTGGGCGTCTCTGTGGGTAAAATCTCAGTAGGGATAGGTTGGGGGGGGGTAGTAGGGATGGGTGTACTTGTTGGCGTATCAATGGCTGGTGGTGTGGCTGTAGCGGCCACAATGACCTGTACCTCTGGAGATAGCGCTGTTGTGGCAGTAGGAGCTACAGCACCAGACTCTTGAGGGGCCAGTGAGGAACGTCCATTTAAAACAAAAGCCGCAATGAGAACCAACAGCAGAAGACCCGCCAAGGCTATTAGAAGACGATTTCTGGATCGGCTACCGGATATCGGCATCTGGATTTGAGGCGTGGATTTCCTTTTTGCGGCCCTCATCAGATAGCGCAGGCTACGGACAGCGGCGCTTCCATCAGGGTGTCCATAGCGACCGGCGCTCCTATACTGCTTGATTGCTTTGGAAAAATCACCGGCTACTTCGGCCTCAAAGGCTTGCCGGTAGCTGCTCCGTGACCGTCCCTCTGAAGTTTTATCTGTGGGCACAAAGAGAGCAGTTTCAACCCGTTCAATATCCCGCCGTGCCTCGTTAATTTGATTAAAAAGCACGTCTGGAATAGCCGCCGAATCCTCAATGTAACTCGCCTCTCGCCCTCTAAGGTTAGCCAAAGTGGCATAGAGCGATTGCAATTCGGCCTTCTTACGGATACGATCTTCGCGAGAAGTAATATCGTCAGTCACACCCAACTTCCCCATTAGTTACCTGTCCGCCCACAGAAATGACTGGGCAACAGAATGCGTCCCCCATAAATACGGGATAAATTTCATCCACTAATTGTAACACATCTTATCTTACCGAGACAATTCGCTAATTGTCCGATTATGTTAGGCGCTAGCCCACATATCGCCGCAAAATCGAGTCGACACCGCTGCCATAACCTTCGCCAAATAGATTAAGATGGTTGAGAAGATGATAAAGATTGTATAAATCTTTACGCTCTTTATAATCGTTGTCCAAAGGCCAGACCTGATTATAAGCCGCATAAAAATCGGTTGAGAAGCCGCCAAACAACTCAGTAAAGGCTAAATCCGCTTCACGATGGCCGTAATAAACGGCAGGGTCAATGAGAGCGGGTTCACCGGAGGTGGTGCTGAGCCAATTGCCCCCCCATAAATCGCCATGCAACAGAGAAGCCGGGGGAATTGTCGGGAGCCACTCGCCGAGTCTGGCAATCAGCTTTTCCAGTAAACGAGCCCGGGTTTTGGGTAGGCGTCCTTTTTTTGCGGCCAACTCCATTTGAAATCCCAGCCGGTGCTCTCGAAAAAAATTCGGCCAAATTTCAGCAAATTCATTGGGTTGGGGGTTAGAGCCAATAAAGTTGTCATGGTCAAGGCCATACTCAGGCACTGTAACCCGGTGTAGGGCAGCCAGCCCTTGTCCTAATGCTTCAGTAACTTTGGCTGTCCGTTTCCCACTACCGAGCCATTCCATAACAATATAGCCAGGGCAGCCATCAAGTGGCTCACTTTGCGCCAAAACCTGCGGTACCCGCAAGGCTTCAGCCGAGCGGAGTAGCTCCAAGCCACGGCGTTCGGCAGTGAAGAGACCGGCTGGTGGGCCGGTTCGCCACTTTACCAATACTTGAAGACCATCGCCTAACCGTACCTTGGCGGCGCTGCTGATATCACCTCCACCTACCAGATTAGATTCGCTAATCTGGCCCAGTGTGGCCTCCAGGGTAGATTTAAGAGCCGCAGGTAAGGACACTTAAAGCCTTTGCTCCGCACGAATGTGGGCCAGCAGGCCTTTACAGCCATCTTCTACCAGTTGAAAGACCGCCTCAAAATTCCCGGTGTAATAAGGATCGGGCACATCACGGATGCGGGTATTCTCGGCAAAATCAAGCAGCAAATGGACCTGACCATTTAATTGCACCCCTCTCATACTATACCGCAAATCAGATATATTATGATGATCCATAGCGATGATGTAGTCGGCCAAATTCAGGTCATGACGGGTAACTTGCCGCGAAATGTTTTCACACCGAATACCGTGATTTGCCAAAACACGCCGGGTACCACGATGAGCCAGATCACCCTCATGATAAGAGCCGGTACCAACCGAGTCGATGTGAAATTGATCGCTTAATCCTTCTTTAGCTATCATATCGATAAATATCGCCTCTGCCATTGGCGAGCGACAAATATTACCTAAGCAAACAAATAAAATGTTAATCATTACCAATCTCTCCTGATTGAAGTTGACTAAGAATGGCCTCCGCGACCGCTTGCGTACCACTTCCTGCCGAGCCATCGGGATTAAGAACAATCGCTTTATTGAGAAAAGCTTGCTCAACAGCCTGTTCGATTCTGGTCGCAGACTCACCCCGACCCAAATAGTTAATCATCAGGCTCGCCGCTAAAATTATGGCTAAAGGATTAGCCCGACCCGTTCCGGCCAGATTTGGAGCCGAACCATGAACCGCCTCAAAATAGGCAAAGTTATCGCCAATGTTGGCTCCGGCACAGACCCCGATGCCACCGACCGTCGCGCCGCCTAAATCACTTAGAATATCGCCAAATAGATTTTCGGTGACGACAACATCAAAACGGTCTGGCTCCAGGACTAATGCCTGGGCAGCGGCATCAACATAGAGGTAATCCGGCTCAATATCGGGATAATCACTGGCAATCTCCTTAAAAATCTGTCGGAAGAAGGCAAGAGAGCGCAGAACATTGCTTTTATCCACGCAAGCAACTCGCTTCTTTCCGTTCCGCCGCCGGGCTTCCTCAAAGGCATACCGGATAATACGTTCAGCCCCAAGGCGGGTAATCATGAGCGTATCGGTTGCAGCCTGGCCCGAACTGGCAACTACCCCATTGCCTCGACTGGCATATAACCCTTCTGTGTTTTCCCGGACCATGACCCAATCTATCTCGCCGGGTTGGCGATTAGCCAAAGCGGTAGGCACATTAGGATAAAGTTTAATTGGACGCAGATTAACATACAAATCGAGTCCATTACGCAAATAGCCGCCCAAAACACCGGCCTCTGTACCATCAGGCAGACGGACATCAGGTAAGCCGGTTGGCCCCTTGAGGATGGCGTCGGCCTGACGGCAGCTTACGAGCGTTTCAGCAGGCAGAGCAGTGCCATACTTTTGATAGGCACTCGCCCCGGCCTCGTATTGCACCAGATTGAGAGTAAAACCGTCCAATTCTGCAACCTTCATTAGAATCGTACTTGTCGCGGCAATAATTTCCGGACCAATGCCATCGCCAGGAATAACGGCAATCGTGTAGTTTGTAGGCTCCATAATTAGCTTTCACCTTGGATAGAATTTTTACTGGAAGGCGGTTGTAAGACAGTTTCACGCAGCAATGATTTGATGGGGCCGTGGTGCCGCTTTACCATGATAGTGGTCACTTTAGCCTGAATCGCTACCTGCTCGGGAATTTTACCGATGAGTAATGTTTTGAAAAGAGGTTCATTACTAGCGCCAATTACAATCAAGTCATATCCTTCAGCAGCGTGGAGAATAGCCTCAACCACATCGTTGCCTTCAACCACCTTCAGGTTAAGCTCGTAGGGAGGAGCGCCTTGAATCGAGTAAGCCAGATCCTTTTGGGCTCGGCTCAGTTCAGTCTCACTGGCTCCCGCCCGAACAATACGCAACGCAGTTACTTTGACCGGGCCATCTTGCGTTTGGGCAGCCATATTTACCGCTATGCGTATCGCGTGGCGGCTATTTGGTCCCCCGGCCACCGGCACCAATATTGATTTGACAGGGCGAAATTTCCGATATCGAACTACAGCGATATCGGTAGGGGGATTGTCAACGATACTGTCAATCACGCTACCAAAAGCCCGGCCAGAGGTGTTAGTATAGCCCGGCCAGCCCAGAACAATTAAATTGCTGGCATTCTCCTCAACAGTTTTGCGAATAGCCTTCCCTACATCTCGACCCAAGCGTATCATGGTATGCACCGGCACGTCCCATTCACGTGCCTCTTCAATAACGGCTTCAAGCGAGGGACGCCCTTCTCGTAAAAACTCCCGGCCTTTGCTCAACTCCAATTGGGGTGGAACCCGAGCCACATTTAAAGCCATCACTTCACCATCATAGGCTTTAGCCAAAATAGCCCCAATGCGGCCCAAAATACGAGCCTGACCCTGAGTAGCCACAGGTACCAACACCGAATAATCTTTGCTGACCAGAACCTCTTCCAACAGGATTTCTCTGGGTCTTTCCATCTTTTCAACTTCAGTAAAGTATCCCCAATAGAGTAACATCCCGATCACAATCCAGGCAATAGCCACATACCAGCCAATAGGACTAAAAGTAAAGAGAAAAATGGCTAAAGCTACCATAGCCACAATAGCCAGGATAGGGATAACTGGAAAGAAGGGAATGATGAAACCTCGATCCAGGTCTGGACGGCGCAACCGTAAACGCATAACAGAAACATTAACCTGGATAAACAGAAACAGAAACATCAAATCGGCAGCGGCGGCCACATCTTCAATGGGCAATGACCAGGCCATAACTCCAATGAGAATTCCAGAGAGAATTACGGCCCAATAGGGTGTATGGCGAATCGGATGAATTTTAGAGAAAACTTTGGGCAGGTTGTAATCCCGGCCCATCGCAAATGAGACACGAGATGAGGAATAGGTAGTGGCAATCAAGGCCGACATTGTGGAAGCCACGGCACTGATTAATAAAATAATAGTGCCAAAAGGCATCACCTGGGCTGCGGCTTCTACAATGGCCACCTCACCCTTTTCTCCCAAAAATTGATAAGTACGCATACCTTCGGGGGCAGTGGTGGCCCCAATAGCCACAAAAGCTACTACAATGTAAATAACAACCACCACCCCAATAGAAATAAAGGTGGCTCGTGGTAAGTTACGTTTGGGATCTTTAATTTCTTCGCCTGACTGGGCAATAATCTCATACCCTTCAAAGGCGATGAAAGTAAGCCCCATAGCCACCAAAACGCCACCCCAGCCCTTTGGTAGAAAACCTTCGGTAAAGCGGGTTGTCCACCCCTCGGGGTGTTGAAACATAGCCACCAGGCCAAACCCGCAAAAGAGCGCCAAAATAACAACTTTGATGACGGTTACAATATTACCCACTGTCCCCGTTTCTGAGGCACCCCGGTAGTTTACATATGTGAAAGTTATAATGATTAGCGTCATAAATACAAGCTTAAGCCCTGCCGAACCTAAACCAAAGTGGGGCAGACTAGCCAAAAGATAAAGTTCGGTGGCAAAACTACCAAACGCCAAGGCGTATAGGCTACCGGCCACCGCGTGAGCAAACCAACTCATCCAGCCCCCCAAGAAGCCCTGTGTTCCACCCAGAGCTTCTTTTACCCACAAATAGCCCCCTCCCGCCTCTGGGAAAGCCGATCCTAACTCGGCATAGGCCATTGCCGTTAGCGCAGCAACAATTCCATTGAGAAAGAAGGCTAATACCAGGGCCGGACCAGCCGCCCCAGCCGCCAAACCCGTCAAAACAAAAATACCAGCCCCAATCATGGCTCCAACACCAATCATAGTAACATCGAACAGTCCCAGATCACGACTTAAGGTAACTTCTATATGTTGATCAGCCACAATTTGTTCTCCTTAACGCCTGTAGGTAGAAAAAAGGCCCTTTGTAAAAAATCAGTGACAATAAAAAGACTATACTCATACTTAGCGGGTCATTCCCAGATTGCATGTCGTTGCCTCATAAAGACTCATCTGCGATGGCCTGGATTTGTTCTGATACTCACTTTCGCCGGGGTAACAGCCAACGACGGAGGCTAAACTTAACCAGGTCGTGACGTTTAACCATAATCACTGTGGTTTGGGCTTCTTCGGCTACGCGCTGTGGAATCGAACCGAAGAGGGATTGCTCCAATAATCCCTCTTCAGAAGCCCCGATGATAATCTGCTCAAATTCATTGGCCTCGTTAAGAATACCCTGGACGATGTCGGCAGATGGTACGACGCGTAATTCCAAAGGCCAACCCTCAATATCTAAATCCTTGAGAAGGGTTAAGCGACGCTGTTCCCGCACCTCGTCATCACTATCAGGGCCAATCATGTTCAAAGCCACAACTTCGGGCCGTTCACCTGTACGCTGCTCGATGGCATCGGCCTCGGTAACGGCCAATTCAAGCGCCAAACGAGCATTAGGCCCTCCGGCAATGGGAACCAGTATCCGGCTGGGCAGCCCGGCCCGGCGCAGATTCACCACGGCCAGATCACAAGGTGGATTCTTTGAAAGTAAATCAATAATGGTGCCAAAAGCCTGGCCCCCGCTGTATGTGTAACCCGGCCAACCTAATAGCATGAGATTAGCTTCGCGCTCACGGGCTGCACTAATTAATGAGTCTCCTATGTCGCGGCCCAAACGCAACATGGTGCGAACCGGAACATCAAACTCCCGGCCAATTCTGACAACCTCTTCTAAAATGGGACGCCCCCGGCGTAAAAACGCCCGGCCATCTGTGACCCCCATCTGGAGAGGAACCCGAATCACATTCAGAGCAAATAATTCGCCGTGATTAGCCTGGGCAAACAACGCTCCGAGACGGGCTAGCTGGCGAGCCGTTGAAGTATTAGCTACCGGCAGCAAGACCGAGTAATCTCGACTAGCGACGGTCTCCTCCAACAAAATGGTGTCCTCCTCTTTGGCCGCCTCTTGAGCAGCCCCATATTGGCGATACATAAACAAGCCTAAGAGCAACCAGATGATGGTGACGATCCAGGCGATAGGACTCAACTGGAACAATTCGATGGCCAGCACAATCTGGATAGCGATGGACAAGTATTGTATCCAGGGTACCAATGGAACCCGAAAGGGTCGCTTGAGATCGGGGTGCGTTTTACGCATACGAATCATGGCGACATTTACCATCAGGAAGAGCAATAGAAAAGTAATTGAAGCTCCAGAAGCCACATCAGCAACAGGCAACAAGATCGCCATAAAAATAATAAGCAACCCACTGAGCCAGATGGCCCAGTGTGGTGTTTTATTACGAGGATGAATACGCCCAAAGAAGGCTGGCATATCGCGGTCACGTCCCATAGCGAAGGAGACCCGGCTACTAGAGTAGATGGTGGCATTTAAGGCCGACATGGTAGAAGCCAACCCGCCCAGAATCATGACCAGCGCCCCATAGGGCATAATCGCGCGGGCCGTTTCGATCATAGCCCGCTCGCCATTGTCACCTAAGTACATCCAGTTTGGTAAGCCACTGTCTTGGACAAGCGCCCCCACCGAGACAAAAGCCACTGATATGTAAATAATCACCACAATAGCGATAGCGCCAAAGATAGCCCGGGGGACATTGCGACCCGGGTCCTTAACTTCTTCGCCACTTTGGGCAATGATTTCGTAACCTTCAAAGGCCACAAAGGTTAGGCCCATCGCCAGAATTATCCCACCGACCCCATGCGGCAAAGGGCTAGGGTCGCGCATAAAGTTATCGGCCCAGTTGGGCATATTGAACATTGCTAACACACCAAAAACAACCAATAGGCCAAGAACAATGATTTTAAAGATTGTGATAATATTTCCAACCAAGCCCGTCTCGGAAGAGCCACGCACGTTAATCAACACAAAAATCAAGGCAACAACCGCAGCCAGAGCCTTTACGGCAAACTGCTCGCTGGTCAACCCGAAAAGGAGCACATCGTCCCCGAGCGGAATACCGGCCAATTCCAGTAACTCGGCAAAAAAGGTTCCAAATAAGACGGCATACAGGCTACAGGCAACAGAGTGTGAAAACCACGATACCCAACCGGCATAGAAGCCAAAGATACGGGCTAAACCCTCTTTGACCCAGGCGTAGCCCCCACCTGCCTGGGGATAAGCTGCCCCTAACTCGGCGTAGGTTAAGCCGGTTAGGCTGGTGACAATCCCATTCAGAAAAAATGCCAATAACAAACCCACCGGCCCGGCTTCGCCAGCAGCGATACCTGTCAAGCCAAAGATGCCCGCTCCTATCATTGCCCCTACGCCAATCATGGTTATATCAAAAAGACCCAGATCACGACTAAGCGAAACTTGAAAACGTTGTGAAGATGGTTGTGGCACCGATTCCATATAAAAGACTCCTTGTAGGTCTAGTGGGTTAAACAGGTACATATTGTACTGATAATTGCGCAGATGTCACTTTGTCAACCCCTAGCCCGTGATTGCCCGTCTAGCTTTGTGGTGCTATACTATTATGTCTTATGCAAAGAAAACGCCGTTTATTCATAGCAGTGATTGGGGGAATCATTGCTCTATTACTCATTGCCACATTTAGCGTATTTTATTTCTACGCCGCCGATGACGTATCGCCGCCAATTTTTGCCTTTGCCTCTGATCGCAGTGGGGCGGGTGATATTTTTGTTTTAGATCAAGATGGCAACATCAAAAATGTGACCAATGATCCCAACGGCGATTGGGACCCGGCCTGGTCGCCAGATGGAAAGACATTGGCTTTTACAAGCCATCGCTCTGGTAACAGTGATATCTGGCTGCTCAATGTCACGAAAAATAACGAAAATATTCAACCCAAAAATCTAACCAACCACCCAGGTTGGGATTATAGCCCAACCTGGTCGCCAAGTGGTCAGAGCATTGCCTTTGTCTCGGAGCGAGAGGGCGACCCCGAAATCTTCGTTCAAAATTTAGAAAGCGATACAGCTCTACAAATCACCTTCAATGATGAGATGGATCGTCTACCGGCCTGGTCGCCCGATGGCAAGCGTATTGCCTTTGCCGCGGTCCGCGATGGGGTGGAGAAGATTCATATGATCCGGCCCGACGGCACTGACGAGCAAGTGGTTACGCCTCATCCCCTGGCAGGTACTGCACCAGCTTGGTCGCCCGATAGCGAACGGTTGGCTTTTGTAGGTTGGGATGAAGAAAACCAGGTTGGCATTTACATTATTGGCCCAGAGGTGGATAATCTGCAATTAATTTATAAGGGCAAGAGTTGGCTTGGCTCGCTCGACTGGTCTACAGATGGAGCGTGGCTAACTTTCACCTCGTGGGAAAGCGGCAATCACGAACTTTACGCTATCCCGGCAACCGGCGGGACTCCTACTCGCCTCACCATCAATGAAGCCTGGGATGATTTTCTGGTGATTAATCCTAACGCTACATTTTCCACTACCCCCCAAGAAAGTATCGTTCAGGCTGCTCCGGCGCTCAAACTGCCGCCCAACCCTAATCTGGTTACAGGGGTTAATTTGGCCGACTTAGGTATGGCTTACCTCATTAACGATATGGGTTTTGATTGGGGTAAAGGTTTTATAAATTGGGGGACCGTTGAACTTGAGCCGGGTAAATTCCGCTGGATTGATCCCGATAATATTGTCGATGCTTTGGGAGACCAACATGTAAAAATTCTGATGCGAGTTCATGGTACGCCAGGGTGGGCACGCCCGCCAAAGAGTACTCTCAGTCATCCGCCAAGTGACCTGGCTGATTTTAGAAACTTTATGACGGCCTTAGCAACTCGCTATAAAGGCAAGGTGGCGGCTTACGAAATTTGGAACGAACCTAACCTCAACTATGAATGGGGTAGCCAAACCCCCGACCCGGCAGCTTATACAGCCATGCTCAAAACAGCCTACACGGCCATCAAGGCCGTTGACCCCGAGGCCCTTGTCATCACAGGCGGCCTTTCAACCACCGGTGGTGGTTCTCCCACCGCCTATGGTGATTTAGAATTTTTGCAAGGGATGTACGATGCCGGAGCCAAGGGTTATTTTGATGCTTTTGGTAGCCACCCCTATCCCTTCGGACACCCTCCCAGTGAAGTTGACCCTTGGGGACTTTCCCTGTCTCGGGTGCAGGATCAACATCAGATAATGGTTGAAAATGGTGATGGTGATACCCCTATTTGGATAACCGAAGTGGGTTGGGTGATTCATAGCAATTGGGATTTAGGTGAGCATCAGAACATTAGCGTT
>Ga0210124_1001360_pt1 | contig 10655 bp, 7 predicted proteins | sample Muzzi_PWC_D2_FD_185554 | JGI IMG/M metagenome (GOLD analysis project Ga0210124, IMG submission 185554) | Wetland microbial communities from San Francisco Bay, California, USA, that impact long-term carbon sequestration - Muzzi_PWC_D2 (SPAdes) | ecosystem: Environmental > Aquatic > Marine >...
GGGCATACCCGCCGCATTGCATAAGTAAAACTGCCGTTCTTTCAGCATCTCTATGTCTCGACCGAACTGCTTTTCAAAGAGGGTGGGGGTGATTGTGATATATCTCTCAGCCGCCAGATGGATATGTTCCCAGGCCATTTCATCGCCGGGCTGGTATAGGCGAATCATGTAAGGAGGAGGCGGGTCATACTGGGGAATATTATCCAGATTCTCGCGGATCATCGAGACCGGAATGATTTTTCCCATCGGTATAGATCACTCTTCTTCGGGCAACTGGTATTGCACCCGAAATCTGCGAACCGGGGAGTCGGGCCGATGACCGTATTCTTCAAAGGCGACCTCCTGCAAGCCGTACTTTTGAAAAGGGGCTAGCTGCGCTTTGCACAATGGCCACGGTGGTCCGCCAACCTTAACCAGTTCATCACGTCCAAGACAGATGACCAGAATAGTCCCACCCGGCGCAACATGTCGAGCCACAGCCTCAATGGTCCGATTGCTCATATCGGGAGGAAGGGCCTGAATAGTATAATACTCCAAAATGAAGTCGAATTTGGTATGCCAGTTTGATGGTGTTTCAAACAGGTCGGCATTGTGGTAGGCCACAGAAGAATCGGGGAAGCGCTTTTGACACCACTCTATAGCAGTAGCAGAAATATCAAAGGCACTCACTTCAAATCCGCGACGCGCCAACTCCTCAGCATCATCACCTAAACCGCAGCCAACAACCAAAGCTTTTTTGCCTGTACCATCAATGCTATGCCGGTCTAACCACTCGACAACATCCGGGCTGGGTTGCAAATTCGCCCAGGGTATAGCAGAACCATTCCAATTAGCCCTGGCGTATACGGCTTCGAACCACCCAGTAGAGTCATTTCGTTGTGAAAAATTTTTGCCTAATTTACCTGCTGATAATTCTGTCATTGGATATTGAGTAAGCCTTGCTTACTAACCTGAACATAACTTCCTAAACTTGTGGAGGAGCCAGCATCCTCAGATGCGGCTCCGGCTCGGCATCTGACGCATGCGTGCCTTCCTCCTCTCGTGTTTAGCTTTCCATTTTCAGATCAGTAAGTTTTATGATCGGGCGTTCGATATAAAATTTGCTACCAACCTGCGGCACGCATTGTCCTAATTTTCGTCTTTTTGTGAAAATTTGGGTCATTCTTGGCGAAAAATAGCTAGCAGCATACGAGAGAATGACCATATAACATTATGCCTAGTACAAATTGCCCGTTTATAGCCTTGATTTTCACGTTTGATAACGGGTACAATGAAGTTGTGGCTTTTTAACCATAAAAGCAGTATTTAATAGCTAACAGAAACTTAATTTACAAAAAGGGATTTGTAGACTCTTATAGTCTATAGTGCGTAATCTGAGGCAATTATATTACAGATTGCCGGTGAACAGAAATTTAGGGGTCATCTAACAGGGTTGATTGTGGGTTTTATATAACTTGAAGTTTAACAGGTTGCTACCAAGAAGATAGATGAATTTAATAGGTACGATTATTTCACAGTATCAGATTACGGAACAGATTGGTCATGGCGGTATGGCTACCGTTTATAAGGCTTACCAGCCCAGCCTTGACCGCTATGTGGCCCTTAAAGTTTTAGCTACCTACCTATCTGATACCGAAGATTTCATTGCCCGCTTCGAACGTGAAGCCAAGACTATTGCTAAGTTACGACATCGGAACATTTTGACCATATTCGATTATGGTCGTCATGATAAGTCGTTCTATTTAGCCATGGAGTATGTTCGAGGAGGCACGCTCAAAGAGCGTTTGGGTTGGCCACATCCCTTCGATTACGCGGTTGATATTACCACGCAAATTGGACAAGCCTTGGCCTATGGTCATCGTGAAGGTATTATCCATCGGGATATCAAGCCAGGCAATATCTTAATGGCCGAAGAGGATTGGGTGCTGCTGTCGGATTTTGGGTTGGTCAAGATGGTCAGTGATAACCATCAATTGACCCTGAGTGGGGCCAGCGTCGGAACCCCGCAGTATATGTCTCCCGAACAAGCGCAAGGGTTACACGCTGATCGCCGGAGTGATATCTACTCGCTAGGGGTAGTACTGTACGAAACGATTACAGGGCAACCGCCATTTGGCTTTGATAACCCTGTAGCAGTCATGCGGAAACAGGTAAGCGATCCCGTCCCCCCACCTCGCAAGTTGCGCTCCGATACGCCGGTAGAAATGGAGGAAGTGATCCTCAAGGCGTTAGCCAAATCTCCAGAAGACCGTTATCAACAGATGGAGGATTTTCTGACAGATTTGCACGGAGCCTATGCCGTAATTGCTGATGCTACCCCCCCCCATCAATACAAGTCTCAAGCTATCCCTAGAACGCCTCCTAACCTCAATGCCATCCGCTTGAAGCCAAGTGTTTATCCCAATCAGCGACGCCGGAAACGATCATTTCCCTGGGCAGGAATGATTATCACGGTCTGCTTGCTTTTTATTATTGGGTTGGGATATCTTATTCTAAAAGACTCTGTAACAGCAGTGGCCTCGGCCCTAAGCCCGGTTATGCCCTCACCGACTTTGGCTTCTGTTATACCAGCGCCGACATCAGACATTATACCTCTGGCTAAGGAGACAGTTTCACCTGAAGTGATGTTGACCCCTGCCCTAGCTCCACCCTCACCTACACCTGAGGCTTCTACTGCCACGTCAACACCTGTACCCCCTTCACCTACACTCACTGCAACAACGCTACCCCCTACGCCTTCGTCAACACCAACAGATCTACCTCTTACCTCTACACCAACGATAACACCACTGCCAATCGAGGCCCAAATTTGGGAAGCCGACGGGGCCGAAATGGTCTTCGTTCCGGCGGGGTTATTCACAATGGGCAGCGACACACTGGGCGAGGATGAACGACCGGCCCGCCAAGTTCGCCTGGATAGCTTTTGGATTGACCGGTATGAGGTTACAAATGAGCATTTTAGTCGCTTTGTGGCTGAAACCGACTATCAGACTGAGGCCGAGGAGCGTGGTTGGGGTTGGGTTAAGACAGGCGATGAGTGGAAGGAACGGGACGGTGCCAATTGGCGTCATCCTCGCGGCCCTGGCAGTAGCATTGAAGATAAGATGGATCATCCGGTTGTGCTGGTCAGTTGGAACGACGCCAGTGCGTACTGCGAGTGGGCACAAAAAAGCCTGCCAACCGAAGCTCAATGGGAAAAAGCGGCCCGAGGTCCTACGCTTGATGGTGAAGTTGAGCAGAATTATGCCTGGGGCCAGGAGTTCGACAGCGAAAAGGCAAACACAGAAGAAGGGAACTACAATGACACCACGCCGGTAGGCTATTTCTCGCCTCAAGGCGATAGCCCCTATGGCGCAGCAGATATGACGGGCAATGTTTGGGAATGGGTCTCGGATTGGTATGGTAGTGACTACTACCAGGAAGCACCATCGTCCAACCCAGCAGGCCCGGCAAATGGTACGAATAAAATATTACGGGGTGGCTCGTGGCTATTTGATGCTTTCTACGCCCGCACCGCCTTCCGCTACAATATCAGGCCAGACTACACTTACGACTTTGCCGGGTTCCGTTGCAGTAGTAGGAAATAAATGAATGAACGATAATTGTAAATTGTGAAGTCTTGCTTTTTCATTAACAACGAAAAAGCATCGCTCCTTAATATGCACACAATGCGACCAGAATCTCTTGATATACTTTATAGGACCAGTTAATATGAAAATTTTACCACACCCAATAAGAATACTGGGTATTATTGCTCTCCTCCTTTTTACGCTTTTCCTCCCCAATCCTTCCCACGGGCAAGAACAAAGTGATGGCGACATTGAACAGAACCGGGCGATACCCGGCCTGGATGTTATTATCATGGTGGATGAATCTGAAACGATGTGGAATACCACCGATCCCAAAGGTATCAGGGTAAACACCGTTGATTTTCTTATTGATGTTCTAAGTTCGGAACAATCTGGCAGTGGTCATCGGGCAGCGGTTATTGCCTTTGGCACCGAGCCTCAAGTTATACCGTTTGTGTTACTCGACGGCCCAGAGGCGGCAGAGTCTCTAAAAGAACAGTATTTGGCAGTTCATAACCGCATCAAATCCGTTAAGGATTTACAATATACCGATATCAATGCCGCTTTAAGAGCGGCGTTAACCTTATTCGAACAAGATAGAGACCCCACTCGCAAGCCGGGCATAATTTTTATCTCTGATGGACAGCCAACCAATCCAAACGTTAGTGAGAAGCGAGGACGGGATGTGGTTGAAACCTATTTGGGTGAAACCCAAAACCTGCTGGACAAACTCAATCAATATGAATATACGGCCAATATCTGTTCGAACAGCAATGGGGTGCCATTTTTCACCATTGGCATGGGAATTGATAATTTAGAACAGGTCTCTAGCCCAGAATTTGTTACCCTATATCGAGAATTCTGGCAGGGAGTCGCATCCAGAACTAACGGATACTACCGGGAAGCCCAAGAATTACAAGAGATGCAGGGAATCAGCACTTACATCTTTTCAGAACTACTCTGTACTCCGGCCACACCTCCTTTAACTTTGCGCGAGTCCCAAATTCTCGAATATCAGGTTTATAATAGCTACTATCAAATTATCTTTACAATATCAGCCAAGGATCAGCCGGATTTAAAGGCGCAAATCTACCGCCCCAATAGCGATGGAACCCCCGGAGATGTCCTGCTCACACAGGATGATGAAGGTGTCAGTTGGCAAACCGGTCCCGATTATGAAGTGTGGCGGGTAATATATACAGAGCCATGGGAAGGCACCTGGCAAGTAACCCTTGAGGGAGAGGGCCAGGCAGAGTTCAGTTACGTTATCTTCCCCACCATAGCCATTAACATAGATGAGCCTCGCAGCGGCTTTTTGCCCGTTGACAGACCCATTACCCTCCGGGCCTCGATTGCCGATGAAAATGGGCAATTGGTTCAGGTTCCAATTAACGACTTTCAGGTAGAAATTGAAGGAGGAGATTTTCGACAACAGGTTAGGCTGGAAGAAGAAGGTGGCTCATACACCGCGCAACTGGATACACCAGGCCAGACCGGCGAATACTCATTGACCTACTCGACCATATTGCCAGATGGGACGCCATTGTTTGAGCACAAATTTGTGACCCTTGTCTCCGCGCCCTGGGCTGAGGTACTGGAACCGGCGCAAGACACATCGTTACTACCGGGAGAGTCGATTCCTCTGGAGGCGCAAGCCCATCTGGTGGGAGCTGTTCCGCTAGACGGTATTACAATGATAGCCAGCTTAATGAAAGATGGCGAAACAGTTCAAACGATTGAGTTGAGTCGCGGCGATATTCTTAGCGAGGATGATACGGAAACAGTCGTCGCATACTCCGGCCAATTTCAAGGTGTTGAAGACAGTGGAGATTATGATATCCAAACCAAGCTCATGGCTATCTTGCCGGGGGGACGAGTTTTTGACGATGAGACGCCACTTGTTTCCCTATCTATTATGCCTCCGCCAACTGCCACCCCAACGGATACTGCAACCCCAACAGCTACTTCGACATCGACCTTCACCCCCACCCCCACGGAAACACCGGTCGTCGCGGCTGTTGTCGCCCCCACTACGACACCTACTCCGGTTCCACCAACCGCGACACCCCCCCCGGTCCCCTGGATAGCTTCTGTGATTTCTCCACCTTCCTGGCCTTTTTGGCTGCTCTTATTGTTGTTACTTCTGGCAGCAATCGGAGCATTTTTCTGGTATCGGAATCGTCAGCCTGTACCAGACAATATAAAAATGCTGGCTATGCTGATACATTCTCGCCGTGAAAACGACGAAGCGCCTTATGTATTGGTTTTAGGTAGTGGGGTTTCTCTCCTGTTGGGTAGTAGATCCATGAAACAAGTTGTCAAGGAGATAGGCCATGATTCGGATTTGGACCAATATTATCAGAGACTGGACAGCTTAAGCCCTCATGAGCGATATGTAACTTTAAAGCAACATTTTGACGATGCTAAGCTATCATTGGGGTATAAACGTTTGGCCGAATTAGTCGAAGCAGGATACTTTAAGCTTATCTTCACGACCAATCTCGATCCTTTTGTCGAGCGCTCATTGGTGGGTGATCAAGACCAGACTCTGGGGTTTGAGGTCTTAATTTGTGGCACACAGCCCCCAGACCAGACTTCGATACGGCTAGAGGCTCCGGCGCCGCCCACCAAAATTGTCAAATTGCATGGTGATATTGAGACTCAAAATTTTGCTTTTACACCCAGCGAAATATCTAAATTTGGCAGCGAAAGCGAACGCATCTTGCGCCGGTATTTGAGCCAGGACCTTATCATCGTGGGAAACGGGTCGCGCGATTATGACATTAACCGCGCCCTGGAACCGCAAGGTGGGGCCATCTGGTACATTGACCAAGAGCCTCCCGACCCAGATGTGTCCCTTTACCGGGCTATGGACAGCCGTAGTAACAAGTCAAATGTCATTTCTGGGGAATTTGGAATGTTTGATCGCTTCTTTGGGGCGTTATATAAGGAGTTGAAGAAGTTGCAAAATAGGCGGTAGTATTGCTAACCTTCAATATGACTCGCTGCCTCAGATAAAAACCACCTGCCAAGCCGAGTACTCGGCTTGGCAGTTTTATTGTCGAGTCCAGTCGAACTTTTCACCCGGCAAATGAATTATTATAAATTTCACTTTACAAATTATGGGTTCAATGCTATATTAGTCACCAAATTATAAAGGTACAATCCTAGATGCCAACCGAAGCATTGCCCATTTCCGAAAAGAAAATAAGCGAAACCATGCGCGATTACCTGGGCGAGATCTATCGCCTGGGGCATGGCAATGCCTGGGTGAGTACCACCGCCCTGGCCGAAGTACTGGATGTCTCTGGACCTGCTTCGGTTAGAATGGCCCGCCGCCTGCATAAGGCTGGTCTGGTTGACCACTTGCCCTATAAGGGTATTCAGTTGACCCCACATGGTAGAAAAGTGGCCTTACTCAATATTCGACGCCACCGTCTGGTCGAGCGTTTTTTGGTTGATGTTTTAAAGTTTGGCTGGGATGAAGTTCACGATAAGGCCGACCGCTTGCAAAAAGGCGTCAATCAGGCCATCGAGAACCGCATGGATGAATTGATGGACCACCCCGCCACCTGTCCCCACGGTGACCCCATCCCTACCCCCGACGGGACAATGCCAGAGATTGATGATAAACCCCTGACCGTAGTCGCCCCCGGCAAACAGGGTAAAATCACCCGCGTCAAAACCCGTGAGTCGGAAAAGCTACAATACCTGGCCGAAATTGGCCTTGTCCCCGGCACCCCCTTTGAATTGGTAAATCGCGCCCCCTTCAACGGCCCCATCCGCCTCAAAGTTGGCCGAGACGAACAGGTCATCGGCACTGAACTGGCCGCCGCGCTGTGGGTTAGTATTGTTTAGCTGCTACTACCAATAGAAAAAGATGACGCCTGAAGAAAAAATAGAAAAGGATGATATGCGGCCTGAGTATGACTTTAGTGGCGGTGTACGAGGCAAACACTACCAAGCTTACCGGCAAGGTCACACGGTCAAAATTCATCAGCCGGATGGAAATGTTGTAGTACAGCATTTCACCCTGGAAGATGGAGCCATATTTTTGGAGCCGGATGTTCGGGAATATTTTCCTGATTCCGAGGCGGTAAATAACGCTCTGCGCGGGTTGATAGCTTTGATTCCAAAGGATAAGGTAGTTACAACGGATTGAATTGATTAACCGCGCTCCCTTCGACGGCCCCATCCGCCTCAAAGTTGGCCGAGACGAACAGGTCATCGGCACCGAATTGGCCGCCGCGTTGTGGGTTAGTATTGCTTAGCAACAATCATGCTACAAGTAATTGGCTCAGGATTTGGGCGAACCGGAACTCTGTCGTTAAAAAAGGCGCTGGAGATATTGGGCGTTGGCCCTTGTTACCATATGACGGAAGTTCTTAAGCGACCTTCCCATATTAAAGCCTGGTATGACATCTCTCGTGACCAACCGGCTGATTGGCCCACCCTGTTTCAAGATTTTAAATCAACCGTCGATTTCCCGGCGAGTATTTTTTATAAAGAGCTACTGACCACATTCCCAGAGGCCAAGGTCATTCATACCGTGCGTGACCCGGCACGCTGGTATGACAGCACCTATGAGACGATTTACAATGCATCCTCCCTTTTTCCACGTTGGCTACGGAAAATCATACCCACGATCAATTACTTCAGCAAGATGGAATCTCGCCTGATATGGGAGCGGCTATTTGAGGGACGTTTTGAAGATCGGCAATGGACACTCGAATTTTTTGAAGCGTACACCGCCAAGGTCAAAAGGTCGGTTCCGGCAGAGCGGTTGCTCATCTTCAATATCAAAGATGGCTGGGAGCCCCTCTGCGCCTTTCTCGATTTGCCCGTACCCGATGTGCCGTTTCCATTTGTTAATGATCGGGCAGAGTTCAAAAGTCGCATCCGGCGGACGCGATTTGCCACGATATCGGGAGTAGCAGGGTTAGCGATACTCATTCTGGTTGTATTATATATGATTGTTCTTTAGGGCTATCAGGGTTACTTATCCATAACCTTTTCGATGCCAGCAACCACACAATCGTCGCCCCTCCCCAACCGGCTTAAGCTTGCTCTTGGTCGGGGCAGCTTATCCACTGCTCCGTTAGCTGTTTGTGAATGACTATCTTCCTCTTATTGGGTCAGGTATATCAGGCTGAATATATCGAGCATAAACCCAACCCTGGTAATTGGGGGCAATTTCTACCTTCAGCCATTTACCGTCGTAGCTACGGTCCAGCACACGCACCCGTTGATACCGGTATACCCACCCCATAATGCCGTAATGTGTACCAGGACCAGAACGGACATTCAGCTTGTTGACAATTACATAGCCAATCGGTTCAGGAGAAGGATTGGGGACATCACCACCGGTAACCGGCAGGGTGTAAATTGGCACCCTGCTCCACATGTAACGGGCAGATACCCAGCCCTCAAGGCCATTGGGCAACCTGATTTGCAACCAAGTACTGGCAGTATTGCGTCCCACCAGGCTGACCACTTGCTCTCGGTTCAATTGACCGATGATATCATAATATCTACCAGAACCAGAGCGAACATTGAGCCGATAAGCGGTTACTCTGCCAAAAGGATCCACCGAAGGAGGCATCGGAGAGGGCGTCGGTGGAATATCATCCAGGATCGGCAGCGCGGCGATGTGCGCCGCTGAAGCGACGATGAAAGAGGCATCGGCCCAACCTTGTTGCCCATTGGTCTGGCGTACTTGTAGCCAGGTGATAGCCGCATTCCGCCCGGTCAAGCTCACCACTTCTTGATAGTGAGCGACACCCACAATCGGGTATTGGGTACCAGGGCCGGAGCGGATATTGAGTCGTTCAACCCGAATATAGCCGGTAGGGCCGTCGGGATATGAAGCGGTAATTGCTCCATCTGTTGCTTGTACATCAGCCGTGATAGCATTTACCGGGAGTGCGGTTGCACTCAAAAGAAAAAACACCCCGATGATACCCAACAAAAGATATTTATTTAGAAATTTTGAGGTAAACATTTTACTCTCCCATTGAATTGTTAAAGTACAGTATTGATTTAGATTATCTGTCCACATTTATATAGACGCTGAAACATCCTAAGAAGTTCCCCATCTTTTCAACACGATAGGATGGGATATCGTTTCTAAGGACTCTCCGCCCCCCCACCCCCATTTCCTATTGATTTGTCCGGTTAATTCGGGCATGATAATAAGACATTTTGTACGTTAAAATCTGTGACACTATATGAATCTGAAATCTGCTCACCTCCATTGGCTGTGGCTGCCCGTGTTGTTGGTGGCGCTACTGCTCATTCAATGGTCTTCGACGGCAACGCCGGTTACATCCGCTATAGAGAGCCAATCATCTCTGTTAGCCTCCGGTCAGGGGTCGATGATTGGCCTTATCACCGATTCCGTCACCGGCAAGCGGCTGGTCGGAGTTACGGTCTCAGTTGATGGTCAAACAACCCTCACGGATGCGGTGGGTATCTATCAGTTTGACAATGTGACCGAAGGGTTGCAGGTGGTCGTTGCCAGCTTCCCCAACTACCTCCCGGCTCAAAAATCCAGAGTAGTGGTTAATGGTGAATTAGTTTGGAATAGTATTGTCATGACGCCGAAGATTGAATCTACGGCAACTGCTTCACCAACTGCGTTTCCCACAGCCACGCCTGTACCCACAGCCGGTACCGGCACTTTGATCGGTGTTATTACCAATGCCGATAACGGTCAAGCGATAGCTGGGGTAGGAGTTTCGGCCAATGGACAGGTCGTATCGACGGATAGCCGGGGGATTTATATTTTTCTTGGCTTACCCCCTGGCGAGCAACTTGTCTCGGCCCAACACCCCGATTTCCAACCGGCTGCCAAGGTCGGCTTTGTTGTCGCAGATACAACCCGCTGGAATAGCTTTGCGATGGCTCCCGTGCCAACACCTGCCCCCACAGATACAGCCACAGCAACTGAGCCACCGATACCTTCTCCGACTGCTACGGCTACGAATACACCTATTCCAACCGCTACAGATGAAGCTCCATCAGAACCAGGCTCGTTGATGGGGTTGATTACGAACATCAAAACCGGCGAGCGTTTGGCCGGAGTGG
>Ga0210124_1001362_pt1 | contig 10641 bp, 6 predicted proteins | sample Muzzi_PWC_D2_FD_185554 | JGI IMG/M metagenome (GOLD analysis project Ga0210124, IMG submission 185554) | Wetland microbial communities from San Francisco Bay, California, USA, that impact long-term carbon sequestration - Muzzi_PWC_D2 (SPAdes) | ecosystem: Environmental > Aquatic > Marine >...
CGCGCGCAACGAGCGCTCACTCCCTGCTCGCGAGGTTGCAGTTCATGCGCGGCAACGAACATTTTGCCAGGCAGTACGCGAATGCCGTAACGGAACATCCGGACGACGTCCAGCTTCTGATCGGCTATTCGCGCGTATTGCGTGGCGCCGGCCTGTTTGCAGAGGCGCAGAATGCGCTGCAGGCCGGGCACGCTCGTCATGGCGGCGATTCGCGTGTGCTGGCTGAACTGTCCGGGGTCTCGCTCGATCTCGGGCTGTTCGAGGATGCGCTGCAGTTTGCCAGTGAAGCGACTGCCATCGATCCCGGCGGAAGCGGTCTGGATGACCTGATGATAGATGCGCTCACCTGTCTCGGTCGCGCCAGCGAGGCCAGGGCACTGGTTATTGCCGCGCGCGGTCGCGATCCGTTGAATCAATGGTACGTGGCGATGCAGGCTACCACCGCGAGGCTACTTGGCGATCCTGAATACGCGTCCCTGTATGACTACAAGGCCTTCGTGCGCGAATATGAGTTGTCACCGCCGGCCGGTTGGTCATCAATAGAAGAATTTCACAAGGACCTCATCCCGGCGCTCAATGCAAGACATCAGCTGAATGCCGAGCCGCTCGACCAAAGTCTGCGCAAAGGCACGCAAACGCCGCGCGGCCTGCTTGGCGATCCCGATCCGGTCATCCAGGCGTTTCTCGGCGCAATTCGTAAACCCCTGGACGACTATCAGAAGGAGCTGGGTTTTGATCCCGGGCATCCATTGCTCTCGCGAAACAAGGGCGAGTGCAAATTGATTGGCTGTTGGTCGGTGCGATTGAAGCGTGGCGGTTACCACGTTAATCATGTTCATTCTGAAGGCTGGATCAGCTCTGCCTACTATGTCGACGTGCCAGCGGAGGTTGCCGACGAATCCGCAAAGAGCGGCTGGATCAAGTTCGGCGAACCGCGTTTTCCGGTGCCCGGAGCTCCCGCAGAAAAATTTGTTCAGCCGCACGCGGGCCATCTCGTACTGTTCCCGTCATATATGTGGCACGGCACGACGCCGATTAGCGGCGACCAGCCCAGAATGACGATCGCCTTTGACGCAGTGCCCAAACCCTGAGCAGGGCCGGAAATCGTTCCTGAAGCGCCATAACTGCAGAGAATGCCGATAGAATTTTTGGTTATATCTTTTCCGCTCGCCGTCTATTTTGTTGCTAATTCACAACACTCGTGCAGCTCAGAGCGCCAAATCGCTTGTAAATAGTACATTTTTTGACCAGTCGACCCGCACTTTATACTTGATAATGCTGGTACTCACGATTCGCATGGATTGACAAATATCGTTTGATTATAAACCAGCATTCTGTATCATACTCGCCACTGTTATCAGGGAAGAGGCCGAAACCCCGGCCCGGGCTTTGCGTACCAGGATTATTTGCCCGCTCCGCCGGTGACTCGACCATCCGATACTGAAGTAACGCGGTTTCCTTACAGATTCTTGGGAGTAATTTAAAGATGAGCAACAATTATGCAGTTCGCAATGCCGTCCGGCATGCGCTCTGTCTCGGCGCTATTGCAGCGGCGACCGGTTATGGACCGAACGCCTTCGCGCAAGCAGCTGACGATGTACAGATCGAAGAGATCACGGTAACAGGCAGCCGCCTGCTCCGACAGGACTACCAGGCAGCAAGCCCGATTTCGACCGTCGATGCCCAGTTGTTTCAGGACACCGGCGCGCCGACGATCGAGACAGTGTTGAACACACTGCCGCAGTTCGTACCGGCGATCACCTCCACATCCAATAACCCGTCGAACGGCGGTCAGGCAAACGTCTCGCTGCGAGGTCTTGGCACGAAGCGCACGCTCGTGCTGCTGGACGGCCGCAGGATCGTGCCGTCGAATGCAACCGGCGTCGTCGACCTGAACCTGATCCCGGCGTCGATTATCGAAAACGTTGAAGTGATCACGGGTGGTGCATCGGCCGTATACGGATCCGACGCTATCGCCGGTGTCGTCAACATCAAGACACGCAACTTTACCGGCCTCGAGCTCAACGCCAACTACGGTGTCACGAGCGAAAACGACGGCGACCGCATGTCATTCGGAGTGACCGGTGGCCTCGAGTCGGACGACGGCCGTGGCTACGCGTTCGGTACGTTCAGCTGGGCTGATCGCGACAAAGTACTTCAGGGCGACCGGGCGTTCTCGGAAGTGGCGCTCGACTGGGACGGCGATAGCTTCGAGCCGCTCGGCTCGTCGACGATCCGCCAGGGCCGCTGGGACGCGATCGGCAGCAATGCCCCCACCCAGGCCGCGATCGACACGTATTTCGGCTCGCTGGATCCGGGTTACGTGCCGGGCAGTGCACTGCCGACGAAAAACTTCGGCTTCAACCCTGATGGCTCACTGTTCCAGACCACGCCGGTCATCAATTTCACCGGCGACATGAGCGAGCCTCAGCAGCCCGTCAACACGGCAGACTACACGTACAACTTTGCGCCGCCGAACTACCTGGAGCTGCCGCTGACCCGCAAGTCGTTCTTCGGCAAGACCGGCTACCAGATCAACGAGAGCACGGAAGTGTTCGCGCAGGCCATGTGGGCGAATTACATCGTCGACAGCGCGCTCGCACCGACGCCGGCGACCAGCCTGTATGTACGGCCGGACAATCCGAACCTGCCGGCAGGTGTGCAGGCGGTGCTGGCATCGCGGCCAGATCCGACGGCGCCGTTCCGCATGCGCAAGCGCATGATCGAGGCCGGCCCTCGCCTGCGTAGCATCGAGTACGATGTAGCGCAATTCGTCGCGGGCGCGAACGGCGAGCTGCCGTTTGCCGAGAGCTGGACCTGGGACGCGTACGCTTCCTGGGGCACGATGAAGAGCAACGAAACGCAGCAGGGTAACGTCTCGCGTTCGGCGTTCTATGAGCTGGCACTGGCAGCTGATCACGGCGCCTCCGAGTGCGGTTCCGCAATCAACCCGTTTGGCATCAACTCGATCCAGGCGCAGTGCGTACCGTACTTCACGAGGAGCGCGATCAATACGGAGACGGTCGACCAGGCCATTCTCGAGGCATTCGTCCGCGGCGACGTGTTCGAAATGCCTGCCGGCGCCGTACAGGTCGCAATCGGCGCAATGTACAAGAATGACGAGTATGCGTTCCTGCCCGATGCAGTCCTGACGGAAAATACGACAGATCCGTTTACCCTTTCGACGATCGTCAACATCACCGGCTTCAATGCACAGCTGCCGGTGCGCGGCAAGACCGATTCGAAGGAAGTCTACGCAGAAGCGAACTTCCCGCTGTTGGTCGATGCACCGATGGCGCAGCATCTCGATGTGACCCTTGGCGCACGATTCGCGGATCACTCGACTGCCGGACAGATGACGTCGTACAAGGCTGAGACGATCTGGGACATCAATGACAACTTCACGGTCCGTGGCGGCTATCAGCGAGCGCTGCGCGCACCGAATATCAGCGAGTTGTTCCGTCCCGCGACGATCAACTTCCCGTCTGTCGGCCTGGGCGATCCCTGCTCGAATGACTTCAACGATCCCGACGGCAACGTTCAGGGTGCCCAGGACAGCTCTGCTGCCCGCGCACTTTGCGTAGCCCAGGGCATCCCCGATGGGGTCATCGACAACTACGTGTTCACGAATACGCAGTTCCAGGGTCTCTCCGGTGGCAACCCGACGCTTCATGAAGAAACGGCTGACACGTATACCCTCGGCCTGGTCTTCAGCGGCCCGTCTGACGGTCCGTTGGCCGGCTTCCAGGGAGCGATCGACTACTACGACATCGCGATCGAGGATGGTGTAGGCACGATCGATGCTGACGTTGCCGTAGAGCGTTGCTTCGACCCGGCCTATAACTCGGGCTTTTCGAACAGCAACTTCTACTGCCAGTTCTTCAAGCGTGACGTGGGCACGGGCGATGTCATCGATGCGCTCGAGGTGGATACCAACATCGCAACGACCAAGCTGAAGGGTGTGGACTACCAGATCGAGTACGGTGCTGACGTTGGCCCCGGTTCACTCGACGTCAGGTGGATCGCGACGAACCTGCTGAACTGGAAACAGGCGCAGTTACAGGGCGAGGCACTGGACGAGTATGCTGGTACCGCGAGCAGCGGCTTCGACGTGCTGCCCGAGTGGAAATTCACGACCCAGGTTGCCTACAGCTGGAACAACGTCGACGGAAGCATCCGCTGGCGGCATGTCGGTGAAACGAGCGACGACGCTTATCCGGACTTCAAACTCGATTCTGTCGAATACCTCGACCTCACGTTGGGGTACCGGTTCGACGGCACGATGTTGGAGGGGTTGCGTCTGCGTGGTGGTATCACCAACCTGACCGACGAGGATCCGATCATTTATCCTTCGCAGAACCAGGCGAACACGGATCCGTCAACGTACGACGTGCTGGGACGCCGCTATTTCGTATCGGCTACCTACTCGTTCGAGTAAGCAAGAAAAGGGTTTCAACCCTTGCAGAAACGGCGGACCTCGGTCCGCCGTTTTTTTTCCCCGTGCAAACAGTGTTGCACGACAAAACATTCGTGCTGATGAGTATTCAAGTCATACTGAATGGCGCCGCAGAAATCCTCATCTACATAGTTCGATATCGTCTTTTTCGGCGCTTTCATACCCGGACGGCCTTCGGTCCGGCGGACCGGCTGAAAGTACGATCAGCGGCTGAACCTGAGGCGCGCGCTGATCTGTAACTGTCTTTCCGTGCCCGTTGGATCGAGACCATAGTAAGCCCAGCCGAAATGGCGGGTCCTGATACTCAGCCATTCAGCGGCGAAGGAAAGCTCGTCCGACCAGTCGAACCGATACGCGGCTGTCCAGACGTGACCATTTTCCCGGTTGTCATCCTGCGGCGTCTGGTCGTTTTGCATGATCGCAAAATTGTCGTAGCGCAGCGAAAGCCTGTGAGCATTCAGCGTCTTTGTGAGCATCAGGTACTTGCTGTCGAACTCCGCGTCGACCATGTGCGCACCGTTGACGAAGGGCCCCATCATTGTCGAACCTCTCATCCATTGCAGGACGGCGGCGAAGTCGGCGGGCAGTGACGCCTGCGCGGCAATGTGATCGAATTTCGTCGTCCAGCCATACTGACCGTTCTCCAGGGCGACAGGATCAGCCCGATTGTCGTAATGCATTGCGCGCACGAGCATGCGGTCACCGAATTGCCACTCGCCATTCACATAAAAGCCGGTGCGATCATCGACCTCTCGAAACGGGGCGACGTACGGATCCTGCGACGCGAATAGCATCCCCGGTTGAATCTGTGGCAATGGCGGCAAAGGCAACTCATCGCCAAATCGGCTCTGCCGGTCGTGCGCCGACCAGCCTTTCCACGCGAGCAGTGAACCTGTTGGGTCATTTTGCCAGAACAGCGCAACCTGCAGACCGAACTGGTGGGCACCGCCAAGCGCTTGTGGGCGTCGGGAAACAGACAACTCGATACCAACTGTGCGCAACTCCTCGGCGACCCATGTATTGATCGTCGACGAGCTCAGCGTGTACGGACTCGTCCATCCCGCGTCGGTATTTTCGAGCGAAATCCGTGGATAAAACGCGCCGAGTTTGAGCCGGTACCTGTTGGCCGAGCGTGGTACGGGACGCCATTCGAGATACGCCTCGGTGAAGTCGAGCGGCGACCCCAGGCTGTCGTCGTAGACTTCCAGGGCGAGTTTCGCATCCAGCGTATCCGTCACCCGTCCTTCATAGTCTGCAAACGCGCGACTCAATACCAGGCCATCGCTGTTGTTGTCATAGCGGAGCTTGCCGACGAAACCATCGGTCCATGAGCGGTGTCCCGAAGCGTCGACCCATGCGATGTCTGCGCCGATCGTGAAGTGATGGCGGCTTGTTTGTTCAGGCTGGGCGGAGGCGGCCGCCGAAGAAACGGCTGCGCAGATCAGTGCAAGGTTGCCTAGTAGTCGGTCCATTTCAATGCGCCCTGGCCGCTGTCATGAGGCGGCCGTAATTTTTCCTGCAGCCGGAACACGATTTCGCCAGGTAACTCCGCGCTGATTGCCCGGGACAGACTTTCGTTCTTGCGCGTGATGCGTGGACTCCAGATATTGATGGAGGCAGCCGAGCCGCTGCCAACCGACAACGTTGCAACCCCGTGTTCATCGGTTTTCGCGAATACGTTGCTTTCGACGACCAGGATGTAACCGAGCATCTGATCGTGTATGTTGCAGCCGAGCGTTACGACACCGCTGGTATCGAATATCACCGGAGGATGAGCTTCCCCTTTGTAGAGCGGGAGGATGAAGTCGTTGGGACTGGAAAACGAATACACGTGGTGTGCAACGACATCACTGTTCGGGAACCTGACCTCGGTGCCAACCTGAACGATGAGAATATGAGGATCGAATCGGGTGTCGACCTGATCCATCACTGCATTCCCGACAGGCGGCGGCAGCATCCCCGGGTCAGCGGCCTCTGCATACACCGCAACGTCGGCCACCGGCATTCCATTCACGTCCAGTACAGTTACTTTAACGTCGTCCGCATTGGCGGCCAGTGACAGGAACAGGCCCGCTAACAGCGGGACTCCGCGCAGCACCTGCATTATTTTTCCAGCAACCCGTTTGGACATATCTGGCCAGCGATTTGACGTCTTTTCCAAGTGTAAGGCGCTGATTACAAAGCCAACCGTGAACTGCCGCACAATCCATTTGACAGAATGCACCTAAAATCCGCAGTAACTCTATTTATGACGACTGTGCACGTCTTTTCGACCGTTTGGTTGCTGGGTGTCGTGTCCCGAGATGGCTATCAGAAAATTCCGCACAAGCTTTCGCAGCAAGCTGTTTATGCTGACAATCGTGCCGCTCGCTGCGGCGCAGATCGTTACGCTGTTTGCCGTCATGCGGACGGTGGAAAATGACGTCCAGGCCCGTGCCCGCAATTCCCTGGCTATCGGCGGAAACGTAATCGAGGAATATCTCAGGACGCGCGGTGAACAGCTTCGTGCGAGCGTCGAGGTTCTCGCCTCGGATTTCGGTCTGAAACAGGCTGCGGCAACCAGCGACGCAATTACGATTCGTTCGGTCCTCGACAATCACAGCCTTCGTGTAGGTGCCGACCTGGGGCTCTTACTCGACCTGGACGGCAACGTGGTCGCGCAAACGACCGGCGAATTCACTACACGTCCGGTCAGCAACTACAGACGCCTGGTCAGAGACCCCGGCGGAACGGATGCGGTACAGTCAACACTGCTGGTCGGCGACGATACTTTTCAGACCTTTTCCGTCCCGCTGAAAGCGCCGGTCCAGATAGGCTGGGTCGTACTCGGCTTTCAGATCGACGACGCCGTAATCGAAAGCATGAGTGCGCTCACGGGCCTTGACGTGAGCATTACGACTTCGTCTCCGCCGGTGTCAGGTACTGTTTATACGGTCAGCGAATCCGGAACCGAGTGGCTCCGGTTGAGCGTGCCGTTTGCCGGAAGTTCTGGCGACGTCAATGTAGTACTGCAAAGATCGATGCAGGAAGCGATGCTGCCCTATGCGACGGCACGCAGCGGCCTGATCATCTTTGGAATCGTCCTGCTCGTTCTCGTTGCCGTCGCTGCTGCGTATGTATCCGGAAGCATCGCCCGGCCCGTTCGCGTTCTGACAGACGCCGCGGGCCGAATGATTTCCGGTAACTACGATACCGCCGTCGACGTTTCTTCCGACGATGAATTCGCCGAACTTGCCAACAGTTTTAACGCAATGCGTACGGCTATTTCCGATCGGGCCAAACGAATTTCGCACCAGGCACTGCACGATCCGGTAACCGACCTGCCCAATCGACCAAACATCAGCAAGTGCCTGAAGAGCGCCATCAGTCGGGCACGGGAATCGAATGCCGGCGTCAGCGTCCTGTCAATTCGGCTGCAGCGAATGAACTCTATCGCGTCGACGCTGGGGTACGGCGCGGCCGACGAAGTCATTACACTCGCCGCGAAGCACATGCAGGTGAACCTGAATGAAGGAGAGATGCTCGGTCATGTCGGCACCTATGAGTTCGTACTGATCATTCCCGATAGCGATCCAAACAATGCGTTGGCCTCCGCGGACAGAATCGCAAGTATCCTGGGTGCCGGCGTGACGCTGGGACGGACCAATATCACGCTGCATCCGCAGATCGGCATCGCCGGATATCCGCAACATGGTGGCGACGCCGCCGAGTTGTTGCGCAACGCCTCGATAGCCCGTAGTGAAGCTGAGACCCGCCAGGAACATGTCGTCGTCTACGAGACCGGTCGCCAGGAACACTACGTGCGGCAGCTACGCATCGTCAACGACCTGCGTGGCGCGCTGCTGAGCGACCAGATCTTCATTGAATTTCAGCCCAAAATATCCCTGCCGGATGGCGAGTATTGCGGCGCCGAGGCGCTCGTGAGATGGATTCACCCGGAGTTCGGTTACTTGCCACCGGATGACTTCATCCCGGCAGCCGAAGAGGCCGGTACGATTGTGCACCTGACGCGTCACGTACTGGCACGTTCGATCCGGTACTGCCGCGAGTGGCAGGACAAGGGCATAGCGTCCGGAGTTTCAGTCAATCTTTCGGCTCGCGATTTACAGGACGAATACCTGCCATATTTCATATTGCAGGAACTGAAAGAACAGGAAATTCCAGCCCATCGTATTACCCTGGAGATTACCGAGAACACGGTGATGGAGAACATCAATCATGCTGTCTCGGTCCTCGAGTGCCTTAGGGATATCGGCGTAAAGATATCGATCGATGATTTCGGTACCGGCCACTCGTCACTCGCACAGCTGAAGAACATACCGCTGCACGAACTGAAAATCGACAAGTCCTTTATCATGAACATGCTGGAAGATGAGCAGAACGCCGCGATCGTGTTCACGACGATTGAACTCGCACACCACATGGATCTTGACGTCGTTGCCGAAGGCGTCGAGGATGAAGATACTTTGCGTCGGCTAAGCAATGCCGGTTGTGAACAGGCGCAGGGCTATTTTCTGAGCAAACCGATCTCATCAGAGAAGCTTGCCCAGTGGTGCCGTGAGCACAAACCGAAGCCCTATCGGGAGCGCAGGGCGAAAGGCCGGGTTTTTGCCAGGAAAGCCTGAATTGACGCGGGCCGGATGTCTTCAGGCTGACTCGAGGCCGGTCAGAAACTTTACGGTGTTCTGTCCGATCCACTCGACGGAATAACCACCCTCGAGCACGACGAGTGACGGCAGTCCGAGCTTGCCGATAGCATCGCCCATACGCTCGAAGTCTTCCGTTGCTATTTCGAAGTAGGTCGTCGGATCTCCGGCGAACGTATCCAGTCCGAGCGCGACAACCAATGCATCAGGCGAAAACCGTCGGACGCGATCAAGCGCATCGACAAGTGCAACGCTGTAGCTCGCCCAGTCGGTACCGAACGGCAGCGGGTAATTGACGTTGAATCCTTGCCCCTTCCCTTCACCATGTTCGTCTGAATATCCGAGAAAGAACGGATATTCCACTTTCGGATCGGCATGCAGGGAGATTGTCAAAACGTCGTCGCGCTCATAGAAGATGCATTGAGTGCCGTTGCCATGGTGATAATCGACGTCGAGTATCGCCACTTTCTTCGCCCCGTTATCGAGCAACGATTGTGCGGCGAGTGAATTGTTGTTGAGGTAGCAATAACCGCCACAATACCGCGGGGTTGCATGATGGCCTGGTGGTCGACAGGCCGCGAACGCCGTTCTGTCACCGCCTTGCAACAGTTCGGCAGCTGTCAGGGCGATATTTGCCGAGGTTCGAATAGCCTGCCAGCTTCCGGCGACAAATGGCGATGTTGCATCGAAAGAATAGCGACCCAGCTTTCCGACGATGCTTTCCGTATCCGCATATCGCATTCCTGCCCCAACGAACGTGTCGGGCCTGGCGTTTACGCCGTTCTCATTGGAAGCCTCCCATTCGGCCCAGACATCCTTGAGGAACTGCAGATAATCCTCAGCATGTATGCGTAGCAATTTTTCATCACCAAACTGATCGGGTGGAATGATTTCGCCGAACCCCTGATCGCGGATCTCCTTTATGACGTTGTTGGCCCGCGCCGGGCATTCGGCACTGGTGTCCCAGTGGTCGCCCCTGGGATCGAGCAGTCCGCTGTGTAGATTGTGATCGTCGGAATAGACAGTCTTCATTGATTTGCGAGCCCCCTCACTATCCTGGCAGTTGCGCCGCGCGCCAGGCCAATGCGGCCTTCAGTCCTTCGGCGCCCAGTATGCGATTAAACTCCCTGGATTCCGGCGTTTCAGTCGATTCAATTTCGATATCAATCTCGAGTGCCTCGCGGAGTGCTTTTTTCATGCCCGCAATATCGAGGCTCCGATTCAAGGCCTTTTTGGTCAACCGGACGGCGACAGGGTCGTTGGCAGCAATCTCACGGGCCATTGCAAACGCCGCGTCCATGAGCCCGTCCGCCGGGACAACCCGGTTGACGAGCCCGATCTCCTCTGCACGCTCCGCACTGATCCTGTCGCTGCCGACGAGCAACAGTTCGCGGGCGTGTTTCTGGCCAACGATCCATGGCAGGATCAGGCAGACCATGCCGCTGCCGAAACGCACCTCGGGTGCACCGAAACGACATCCCGCTGCTGCCAGCGTGATGTCGCACAGCGCCGCAATTTCCATCGAACTGCCAAAGCAGT
>Ga0210124_1001364_pt1 | contig 10638 bp, 10 predicted proteins | sample Muzzi_PWC_D2_FD_185554 | JGI IMG/M metagenome (GOLD analysis project Ga0210124, IMG submission 185554) | Wetland microbial communities from San Francisco Bay, California, USA, that impact long-term carbon sequestration - Muzzi_PWC_D2 (SPAdes) | ecosystem: Environmental > Aquatic > Marine >...
TGTAGATGGAGTCTCCATCGATCGGGCGGCGAATGCCGAGATGATCGAAATGGGCACCGATCACCACCGCCGTGTCCGCCTGAGACCCTCCCGCGCCGGGGATCTTCCCCACCACATTGACTGCCATCAGCTGTTGCTCGGTGGGGAGGCGTCGGAGCGCTTCGATCGACGGGTAATACTCGTAGCGGAGACGGCCGTCCTGGCGCTCCGACACGTGGATCGGGACGCGCTGGAAGAATCCGCTGTCGCCGGCCGGCTCCACGCCGGCGCGCGCCAGCTCGTCGGCCAACAGGCGGGCCGCCCGGGCGGCGCCGGGGGAACCCGTGAACCGGCCCTCCATCGAGTCCGCAGACAGCGCGCCGAGCAGCGCCCGGACCCGGTCCACGGGAACATCCGGCGCGGGGGCATACTTGATCGCCGAACCGGAGGAACATCCCGCCAGGACTACCAGGAGGGTGAGGCGTCGGGCGACGCGGGGAGCGGCGAGGGTCGATTGAGAAAGCGGCATCGGGAAAGCGGTCCTTGATCGGAGAGTCGGGTCCCCGAACCTAGTCGGGGTCTGGGTGCACGGTCGTGCGAGAGTAGACGTCGCGCGTCAGGCCATACCACACCACGTCCCGGAACCGGCCGAAGCGAAGGTCATGCTGCTCTGCCACGCCTTCCGGGTGGAACCCCAGCTTGAGGAGGACCCGCCTCGACCGAAGGTTGTCGGCAAAGTGGGCGGCATGGATTCGGTTGAGACCGAGGTCCGCGAACCCGTAGCGCACGATTTCCCCCGCTGCCTCCGTCGCGAATCCTCGCCCCCAGTAGGGGACACCGATCCAGTAGCCCAATTCCGCCCGCCGGTGGGCCGCCACGACGTCCAGTCCGATGGCTCCCACCAAGGCCCCGTCCGAGCGGCGGACGACGGCAAAGATCGCACCTTCGCCGGCGGCGAAGCCGGGTTCGTGGGTCGCGATCCACTCCACCGCGTGCCCCACGGGATAGGGATGGGGCACGGTGAGCGTCATCTCCGCGATTTCCCGCACGCCGGCCAGTCGCTCCACCTCCGGCCCGTCCTCGGGCCGGAACGGGCGCAACAGGAGACGGTCGGTTTCGAAGCTCGGCTGGGTCACGCCTCTCCCACGGTCCCCGGCCACACCGGGATGAGCGACTCGATCGTGCTGGAACATCTCCAAAACTAGAGGGCGCCGCAATCCTTGGCCGACGCGGTTTCTCCGTATTCGTCGCGACGCATACGCCAACATGGATGGGATTGTGAACCTCGCCATCGGGCGCGGGGCTCCTCGCGGGCCGACGCCGCCCCCAGGACCAGGTCGCCATCGTCGGATGTGCCGGTGCCGCCGGGCTCGTCCTCCCCTCCACCACCCGGCACCCGGAAAGACCTCGTCCGGGAGGCGATCGACGGGCTTCACGCCGGCGGCTCAGCCGCCGGGGGCGCCGGCATCCAACTGGCCAACGACGTGGCGCGCGCGGACTTCTTCCCGCACGGCAATAACCGGGTGATCCTCGCCACGGACGGCGATTTCAACGTCGGGGTCACCGAAGACGCCGCGGTCGTCCGGCTCATCGGGGAGCGGCGCCAAGGGGACCTTCCTGACCGTGGTGGGGTTCGGCTCGGGTTGGTGGACGCCGTCCGGCTCCGGCATCTCACCTAGCGGTGAAGCAGACGCGAATGGGTGGGGGCCCCGCGGGCCCCGCTCACCCCACCGGGTCGGCGCCGGTCGCCTTGGTTGTCGTGGTGCTGGCGCCGTACTCCGCCCACGATCCATCATAGAGCGCTGTCTCCGTGACCCCCAGGCGGTCGAGCGCCAGCAGCACGGCGCAGGCGCTCAGACCCGAGCCGCACGTCGCCGTGATCGGCCGGTCGAGGGCCACGCCGGCCTCCGCGAACAGTCGGCGGAGCTCCTCTTCCGGCCGGAGGCGGCCCTCGGCACCGACCAGCGACCGGTACGGGAGGTTCCTGCTTCGAGGGATGTGGCCCCGGAGGACGCCGGGACGTGGCTCGGGCTCCTCCCCGCGGAAGCGGCCGGCGGACCGTGCGTCTACGATCACCTCCGAGCCTGACTGAACGATGTCCTCGACGGCGGCCAGATCTCGAAGGCGCCCGGCGGCCAACCGGACGGGGATCGATTCCGGGGCTGGTTCGATGCTCCGCTGACCGTGATCGACGGGGCGTCCCTCCGCCCGCCACGCCCCGAGCCCGCCATCCAGGACGGCGACCCGTTCGAACCCTATGGTCCGGAACATCCACCAGACGCGCGCCGCGCTCAGATTGACCCCCGAGCCGTCGTAGGCGACAACATCGCTCGCGGGCCCGATGCCCAACGTGCGGGCGTACGCGGCCAACGCCTCGGGAGAGGGGAACATGTGGGGAAGCTCGGTCGAGGGGTCCGACGCTGCCTCGATGTCAAAGAACCGCGCCCCGGGGATGTGGGCCGCCAGGTACTCCTTCCACGGATCCCGCCCGTCGGCCGCCAGGTACCAGGACGCATCCAGGACCACGAGCCCCGGATCGTCCATCCGGGATGCCAGCACCTCGCTCGAGATGAGGGAGTCGCTCACGCGTCCTCGCTCGGCCGCGCGGTTGCAGGGGCGCCGCGACCGGCCGTCATCTCCTCCTGGACCCTTCGGCGTGCGCCGACCGCGCCGCAAACCGCTGGGTCGTGCGGTTGGGTGATCGGGCACTCCGGAAGCGACTTGTGGAGGACGGTCCCTTCCGGCGCGCGTTGTCGATGGCTGCGGCTCATGATCCGTCCCGTGGAAGGAGGCGTCCGAGCCTGCAACCTAAGCGCGCCGCCGAGGCGGGGGGAGGCTCCCGGCCAAGGATCCCTACGGGCGCCGAAGGGACACGGACCCGTTCGTCGTGACCGCACGGATCCGCGGCCCGCCGGAGCCGAGGGTCAGGTCCAAGCGGCGCCCCCGCAACCGGCCCTGGAGGGTCACAGGGAAGTCGGTCTCCAGCCCCCCGTTCACGGTACCGGTCTCGACGTTTGCGGAGTAGTCCTCCGGCACCCACAACCGCACCGACCCGTTGGTCGTTTGCAGATCTACTCCCTCGCCGTCCCACCGTTGCCCATCCAGCACGAGCTCCACCGATCCATTCTTTGTCCGGCCGGTGACACGGCCCGCCACCCGCTCGAGATGGAGTCCACCGTTGGTTGTCTCCAGGTCCATGTCGCCGGCCACACCCGAGACGTCGATTCCCCCGTTGATGCTCTCGAGCCGAAGCCCGGTCTTTCGCGGAACGAACACCCGATAGCTCACCGACCACCACCGGTGCCGGCCGCCCCTCGGCCCATCGGCCTCCACCCTCCCGTCCGCCGCGGCGACACGAACCTCTTGCAGCAGTGCAGTGGCCTCCGCCTCCGTCCGCGCGGAGGCGGTCACCCGGGCCAGGACGCGGACCCGCGACTCGTCCCCCCCGGTCACCTCGATGCCGCCGTTGGGGGCGGCGTCCACCCGAAACGTCCCGGTGGGGGCGAGGGTGAACTCCCGAACCTCGCAGGCCCGCGGCCTGTCGCTGTCGTCATCCCGGCACCAGCGGTCACGGTCCACGGCCTGGGCGGCGAGGGTGGTTCCGGTCGTGAGGAGGGCGAGCAGTGTGAGGAGGGCGTTGCGGCCGCCCAGGGAGCGTCGTACCGGCATGATATCCTCGCGTGTCGGCGGTGGAGGGGAATCGTCACTAGTACGACGGTTGATCTGGCCCGAGGGTTCAGGCACCAAACATATTGGATTTTATCCAAAATACAGTTATTTTGATATTATCAAACTTCCAAGGAGGACTTCATGTTGGTCAAGGATGTCCCTGCCGCCAGCCCACGCTCCGGCAATGCCACCGGCAACGTGCTACAACCGCTGGTGACCGATCTCATCGCCCTGAGTCTCTCGGCCAAGCACGTCCACTGGAATGTGGTCGGAGCCCGGTTCCTCCCGATCCACGAGCACCTCGACGCGCTCGATGCGGACCTGCGCTCCTGGACCGACACGCTGGCAGAACGGATCCGGGCCCTCGGCGTGGCGGCCGAGGGACAGGCGGCGTCCGTGGCGCAGGCGACGGCGATCGATTCGCTCACGGGCGGTACCCTGGGCGATGTCCAGGCGATCGACCATATTACGCACCAACTTGACGGTCTTGCCCAGCGCTTTCGGGCGGCCGTGCCGGCGCTGGAACAGGATCTGGCCAGCCAGGATTTCGTGATCGGCGTGCTCCAGGGATTGGAGAAGCAGCTATGGATGTTCCGCGCACTCGGCGCGTAACACACCCGCGGTTCCCGGAGCGGCTCCGCCAGGCGGGGCTGCGGGCCACGCGCCCCCGGCTGCTGGTGCTTGAGCTGCTCCGAGACCGCCCGGGTCACCACTCTGCCGATGAGATCGTCGCGCTTCTCGCGAACGCCCGGACGCCGCTTCCCCGCACATCGGTGTACAACGTCGTCGGCGCCCTCGCCGACCGCGGCATCCTCACGATGGTCGTGATCGGGCCGGGGTGTGCGCGCTACGAGTACGCCGACCCGACACACCATCACTTCGTGTGCAAGGTCTGCGGCCGGATTCAGGACGTCCCCTGTGACGGCGCCGCCTCCCCCTGCCTCACTCCGGCGACCTTCGACGGTGAGATCCAGGAGACGCAGATCACCTTCCGGGGCACCTGCGCCGCCTGCCGCGGGCGCGGGGCCTCACGTTCACCGCGTTAGGATTCGAGTGCACGGACGCGCGTGACAGGTACCGATCGAGAAACGCGCCTCGCGGCCCTGGCCGGCACCCTGGCCTCCTTGGCCATGATCGCCTACCAGATGGCCGGGAAGGCCACCCGCGACGCCATCTTCCTCTCCACCCACCCCGCCACCTCTCTTCCCGCAATGCTCATCGCCGCCGCGGCGGTTTCGCTCGCGATTGCCCTGACGGCGGGGCGCCTGGCGGAGCGCGTCGATCCCGGCCGCGTAGTGCCCGTCGGCTTTGCCGTCAGCGCGGTGTTGACGCTGGCGGAGTGGGCCCTCATCGGCCGGTGGCCCGCGCAGGTTGCGATCGTCGTCTATCTCCACTTCACCGGCCTCGGAGCTCTCCTGGTCTCGGGATTCTGGTCGGTGGTGAATGAACGCTTCGATCCCCGGTCGGCCAAGCGCGTCGTCAGCCGGATCGCCGCGGGCGGAACGGCCGGCGGCCTCCTCGGTGGCATCCTCGCCGAGCGGGCGGCGGTGTGGTTCTCGGTCGAGGCGATGTTTCCGGTCCTGGCGGTCCTTCACGTGGCGGCCGGCCTCCTCACGGTGCACGTGGCGCGCGGCCGGACTCCGTATGCCTCGGCCACGTGGGGGGAGGACGTGCGCCCCTCCGGCCTCGCGCTTCTCGCGCGCTGGCCCTATCTCCGCTGGCTGACGGTCCTCGTTCTCACGGCCGGCATCGCCGAGGGCCTGCTGGATCTCGCCTTCAAGAGCGCCGCCGCGGCCTCCTTCGGTAGCGGCACCGAGTTGCTGCGGTTCTTCGCGGCGTTCTACACGATCGTCGGCCTCGCTACGGTAGTGTTCCAGACCACGCTCACCCGCCGGGTGGTGCAACGGTACGGCGTCACCGGGAGCGCGGCGATTCTGCCGGGCACAGTAGCGGCCGGTGCGCTCGGCGTCCTCTTCATCCCCGGCGCCTGGGCGCTCATCGCGCTTCGGGGCGTCGAGAGCCTCTTTCGGAACTCCCTCTATCGTTCCGGGTACGAGCTCCTCTTCAACCCGCTCGCGCCGCGCGAGAAGCGGGCGATCAAGCCGCTGTTGGACGTGGGGGTGAGCCGGATCGGCGACTCCGTGGCCGGGGCCATGATGCAGATCATCATCTGGCTAGCCGCCGCCGCCGCGGCGATCACCGCGCCCGCGGTCGCGCTGGCGATGGTCTTCGCGGGGGCGGCGGCCCTGTCGGCGCGACAACTGCATCGCGGCTACCAGGAATCGCTCGAACGGAGTCTCCTGGCCCACGGCCGCCGTCTCGAGACCGATCCCTTCGACGACCCGACGCAGACCGCCATCTTGCAGACGATGGGTGCCATCGACATCACCCAGCTTGCCCGGCGACCGTCGGCGACGCTCGATCCGCCGGAGCCGGCGGGGCCTGGCACCTCGGCGACCACCGGCCCCGCCACGGTGCCGGCGCGGTTGGAGCCCGACGTAGCGCGGATTCTTGAGCTGCAATCCCGAGATGAAGCCCGGGTCCGGGCAGCCCTCCACGACGCACCGCTTTCGCCGCGGCTGGTCTCGTTCGTCGTCCCACTTCTCGCCTGGGACGCCGTGGCGCGGGATGCGATCAAGGCGCTCCGACCGATCGCCGCGCGGGCCACCGGTGTCATCGTCGACAACCTGCTCGACCCCGAGAGTGACTTCTCCGTGCGCCGCCGCCTACCGCTCGTCCTGGTGGAGAGCCCCACCCCCCGCGCCGTCGAGGGCCTCCTCCACGGACTGGAAGACCGCCGATTCGAGGTCCGCTACCGCTGCGGGCGCGTGTTGGCGCGCCTGCACGACGCCCACGCCCAGCTCCCCATCGACCGCGCCCGGGTGCTCGCAGCGGTGGAGCGGGAGGCTGCGGTCGACCGGGGCGTGTGGCAGAGCCACCGACTCCTGGACGAGATGGACGATGTGGACTGGTCGCCGGTGCTGGACGAGGTGGTACGGGATCGGGCCAGCAGAAGTCTGGAGCATGTCTTCACGATGTTGTCGCTCGTCCTGCCGGCCCAACCGCTCCGCGTGGCCTACCGCGGACTCCACACCGAGGACAGGATGCTTCGGGGAACGGCACTCGAGTACCTCGAGACCGCGCTTCCCGAGCGGATCCGCGCCAAGCTGTGGCCCTTCCTCGAGGCCTCGAGCCGCCCCTCCGGCCGGCCTCGCAAGACCGGGGAGGTCCTGGAGGACCTGCTTCGGTCCCAGGAATCGATCGCGCATCGGCTGGAGGTCCTCAAACGGCTCCGTGAAAGGGAACGGCCGCCGGGAACAGATGCTGAATGAGTCGTGAGGTGCGCCGCCGGCCCCACGCACCGAAGGACGGGAGACCCACATGGTGACCATCCGATCCGCGGCCGCCGCGGATATGTCTTTCCTTCTGGAGCTGACGCAACGGCTCTCGGCGTTCCCCGTCCCGCCGTGGCGCACCCCAGATGAAATCGCCAATGCCGATCACGGCCTCCTCTCGGAGGCCCTTCACCACCCCTCCAACGACTCCCGCGTCCTGATCGCCGAGGTGCCCGTTGGTACGCCGGTGGGCTGCATCTTCCTCACCACCCGGATCGACTACTTCACCGGGGTCCGCCATGCCCATATCGAGGTCGTCGCCGTGGTCCCCACCTGCGCCGGGCAAGGCGTCGGGCGCGCGCTCCTGGAGGCGGGCGAGGCGTGGGCCCGCTCGCGGGGATATCCGCACGTGAGCCTCAACGTCTTCGCCCAAAACGAGGCCGCCCGGGCGGTCTACGACCGGCTCGGCTACCAGCCGGAGACGATTCACTACCGGAAGGGGTTGGCGTGAGGGGAGATCGCGGCAGGGCGGTCAGTCCGGGGGCAGCTCACTGCGCGTGTAGTGGACGTACAGTCGGCCGATGGCGACGGCCAAGACAAGCCAGGCCGCGACCAGCGCCAAATTGACGCGGGCAAACCCGCTGGCCCCCAACGCCAGGTACGAGGTCCCCACGAACACCAGGCCGGCCGAGAGGACGTCGCCGGCCCGGACGAAGAACGAATCGATGACCTGCTTGGCCTTGTATTTCTGTTCACGGGTCGTCGGAAGCCAGAGGGCGTTCTTCACCGTGTTCTGCAGCGAATAGTCAGTGGCGTTCTCCGCCGTCTTGGCCCAGCGGACGGCGGCCAACACTGGATAGAACGCAAGAAAGCCGTAGCCGACGAGGGCGATGACGGGAAGAAACAGAAGCCCGGCCCGGACCCCGAGGTACTTGATGATCCGAGAGACCGCAAAGAGCTGCAGGATCACGCCTAGCACGTTCACCACCGAGAAGAAATCCGAATAGAACTTCCCGATGACCTGCTCGACGGTGAGGCCGCCGGTGGTCCCGGCGGCGACCGCCGTAGTCGCCGCGTTTCGGACCGTGGCGCCGAGGATGTACTCACCCGTGGTATTCACCCAGTTGGTGAGGAGAATGAGGAGCGCGATCAGCAGGAGGTATCGGGTCCGAAAGACCAGGGCGAAGGCCCCTGCACCGCTCCCCGTCGCCAGGGCCTGCTCTTGGGTCAGGGCCTTGAACTCGCCGGTCTCCATGCGGAACTGCCCCGTAGCAGCCGGCAGCTCGGCCGTAGTCTCCGCCAACGGGAGATGGGCCTCCGTGCGGGCGCGCTCGCGCCGGTCGACGACATTGATGATGTACGCCGCGCCGACGAGGAGTCCCGCGCCGACTAGCATGAGTTGGTACACGCCGAGCGGCCCGATGAGCCGTCCGGCGATCACCGCGCCGAGGACGGCGCCCAGGGACATCCCGAACCCGATGATCGGAAACAGCCGCTCGCCTTCGCCGCTGGTATAGAGATCGTTGGCGAACGACCAGAATTGCGCCACGATCATGACGTTGAAGATGCCGATCCACAGAAAGAATGCGATGCCGAGCGGGACGTGAAACCGCGCCAACACATAGAAGGCCACCAGACACAGGGCGAAGAACGCCGTCACCGCGTTGATGAGGCGCATCCGGGGAATCCGGTCGGCCAGGCGGCCATAGTAGTAGATCACCGGAAGGAGGAGCACCGCCTGGCCGGCCGACATGTAGCTCTTGAGCTCCGCCGATCCCTCCCCAAGGATCAGCGCCTCGCGCACCGGCTTGAGGACATAGTAGGCGGTGAGGATCAAGAAGATCCCCAGAGCCATGAGCACCGCCTGCCGGCCCTCGCCCGCTCGGACCTCACTGAAGAGATTGAGGAGACGGTCGAGCGCGCTGGGCGCACGGGGTACGGAACCGAGGACCGAGCGACCGGAGGGTGGGCGGGGCGGGGTCAGGGAAGCTCCGTCAATCGAGGAGGAGGGGGAGGAAGAGGAGACGACCTCGCCGATTGACGTGGAACACGGCCGGCTGGCCGGACGAAAGCCCCTCGAGCGCGGCGCGCAGCCCGCCCGGTTGACGCAGCGTCTCGCCGTTCATCGAGAGGAGGATGTCCCCCGGAAGGAGCGCGTCGCTGCCTGCAGTCCGTCCCGGGAGGCGCGCGGCGACCACCAGCCCGCCGGCCTCGCGAGCCCAGGGGACGGAGGCGGCCAGCCGCCGGTCCAGTGCCACCACCACGATCCCGAGGCGGGCCACGTGGTTCTCGTCGCCGCGGACGAGGTCGGCAATCTTGGTGATCGCGTCGTCCCGCTCCACGACGGTCACCGACACGCGGAGGCGTTCGAGCCCCCGACGAATATCCAGTGTCACCGGACGGCCCAGGGGCTTTCGATAGATGTTGACGTCAAACTGGCGCCCGTTCTCCATCGGCTTCCCGTCGAGCGCCTCGATGACATCGCCGGGACGGAGGCCCGCCCGTGCCGCGGGACCACCGGGGTACACGTCCGCCAGGATGACCCCCCACTCGTTCACCAGGCGGAGGCCCTCGCTCAGCAGAGGCGTGATCGTCTGGGCGAACACGCCGATATCCCCCCGGCGGACCCGCCCGGTGGTCCGGATCTCCTGGTACACGTGCCGGGCGATGTTGCTCGGGATGGCGAACCCGATCCCTTCGCTTCCGCCCGACCGGGAGAAGATCAGCGTGTTGATGCCGACGACGCGTCCCTCCGTGTCCACCAGCGGCCCGCCGCTATTCCCGGGATTCACCGGCGCGTCCGTCTGCACGTAGACCATCCGCCCCTCCGGCTCCAGCTGCCGAGCCGCCGCGCTCACCACCCCCATCGTCACCGAGTTGCGGAGTCCCAAGGGGCTGCCGAGTGCCAGCACGACCTGGCCGGGACGGAGTTCATCGGAATCGCCCAACGGAAGGTAGGGAAGCTCCGTACCGTCGATCGACAACACCGCCAGGTCGGTCTCCTCGTCGACGCCGACGACGGTGGCCGGCAGCCGCTTCCCGACCGGCGCCAGAATAGACCGCCCGGGGGCAGCCGCCACCGCCGGCACGGAGAGGAGGACCTGGACGGTCCGGGCGCCTTCCACCACGTGCGCGTTGGTAAGGACGTCCCCCGTCGCGGACAGGAGCACCCCCGACCCGCTCCGCTCCGACAGCCCCACGGCACCGGCCATCGCCTCGTCCCCGAGCGGGGCGTATCCCACGGTGAAGACCTGCACCACCGCCGGCAAGGCGACGGCGGCCAGGCGCTGGAAGGACTGGCTCAACGTGGTCAGCTCCGCCCCTTGGGCGGCGAGAGCCGACGGCGCGACGATGGCACCGGCGACGAAGAGGGCGCCGACCCGACGTCCCCACGTACGCACCCCGACCACTAGTGGCGCCTCATACCCGTGCGAGCGGCCGCGCGGCCGCACGGTGCGCGCCAGCCGACGCGGCGACCATGTGGAGGTCCCACCACTCCCGGGCCCGCGCCCCATCCCACGGCCGGGGAACGGGGCACGCCGCAAGCCCGGCAGCCAACGCGGACGCATCGGCCGGCCGATCGGTGGGGCGCTTAGCGATGCAGGCCAGAATGAGCGCGTCCAGCTCGGGTGGGATGGGGAGCTCGGTGCGGCGG
>Ga0210124_1001365_pt1 | contig 10635 bp, 7 predicted proteins | sample Muzzi_PWC_D2_FD_185554 | JGI IMG/M metagenome (GOLD analysis project Ga0210124, IMG submission 185554) | Wetland microbial communities from San Francisco Bay, California, USA, that impact long-term carbon sequestration - Muzzi_PWC_D2 (SPAdes) | ecosystem: Environmental > Aquatic > Marine >...
GCAGTACATCAAGGTGCTCTACGTCAAGGATGAAGACAAGGCCAACGTGCGCCTTGTCGATACCGGCATCGCCGACACCAGGCACGTCGAGATTCGCGACGGCGTGGGAATGGAAGACGAGGTCATCATCGGCCCCTACCGCAGCCTCGACCAACTCGAAGATGGAAAAAAGGTCGTGTTGGCAGAGGACAAGAAGAAGGAAGCCGAAGAGTCAGAAGTGAAGGATGCAGAGAAGCTCGCGGAAGACAAGGAAAAAGATGAGCCCAAGGACGACGAAAAGCAGGAGGAAGAGAAAACCGTAACGGCGAGTACCGCGGGATGATACAAGACCTACACGACAAGAAAAACGCACTCATTCGCCTGGAAGGACTGGAAAAACTCTACCGGGTCGGCACCGAGCTGGTGCGCGCCCTGCGCGGCGTCACCCTGGACATCGCGGAAAACGAGTATGTGGCCATCATGGGCCCCAGCGGTTCGGGTAAGAGCACGCTGATGAACATTCTGGGGTGCCTGGATGTGCCCACCGGCGGCAAGTACTTCCTGCGTGGGGAAGATGTCGCCAGGCTGTCGCAATCGCGGTTGGCGCGGATACGCGGTCGTCAAATCGGCTTCGTCTTCCAAACCTTCGAGTTGCTGCCGCGTACCACGGCGCTCAAAAATGTCCAATTGCCGTTGATGTACGCCCAGGTTCCCAAGCGCAAACAGCGGGCGGTGGCGGCGCTGAAACGCGTCAACCTGCTGGACCGCGCCGCGCACCGTCCCAACCAGTTGTCCGGCGGGCAAAAGCAGCGGGTGGCCATTGCACGCGCACTGGCCCAGGAACCGGACATCATTCTCGCCGACGAGCCGACCGGAAACCTCGACAGCCAGACCGGTGACGAGATCATGGAGATCTTCGACTCCCTGCACGCCGAGGGGCAGACGATCATCATCGTCACCCACGAAGAGTACATCGCGGCGCGGTGCCAGCGCGTCATACGACTGCGTGACGGCCTTGTGGTTTCCGACCAGCGGACCGCAAAGGCCGCCAGGTTGATGCCGGCTCCCGTGCGCGAGGCCGTGCCGGTGACATGATACGCGCTATTCTCAACATCCCGGTGAGCATGTGGCGGGCGACGACGGGCTTTTTCTCCCGGAGTTTCCAGAACATCCAGACGGCGTTCATCCAAATCGGCGCCAATACCGGACGGTCCATTCTGACCACGCTGGGCATCATCATCGCCGTGACCTCGACCATCATTGTGGTATCCGTGGTACAGGGGTTCGGTCAGTATATGACCGGCATGGTCCGCGGCTACGGCACGCAGTACATGGTGGTCCGCCCCATCATGCCGCGCGGTATGCAACGTACCGGTATGAAGACGGTGCGTCTGGATATGACGGACGTACAGGCCATTCGCCGCTCGTGCCCCAATGTCGGAAGGATGACACCGTTCATCTACACCCACGACGCGACGGTCACGTACGCCAACGAGGAGGCGAAGGAAATCCCGGTGCGCGGCGTCACGGAGGAATACCAGACGATCCGCCACTTCTTCGTCGATCAGGGACGCTTCTTCGGTCCGGTGGACGTCGACCAGGCGGCCAAGGTCGTGGTGATGGGCCGTACACTGCTCAAGATGCTGGAGTGCGATGACTCCGTCGTCGGCGATCACGTGTATATCGATGGTATGCGTTTCCTGGTAGTCGGTCTGCTCGCGGAAAAAGGCAGCGTCATGGGCGACGACCAGGACAAGACCATCATGATCCCCTACACCACGGCCATCAACCTCTACCCGGAACGCCGCAGCCGCTTTCCGCTTCTCGTCGAAGCGAGTAGCGAGGAGGACATCCCGGTCGCAGCGGGGCAGATCCGCCAACTCCTACGCCAGCGCCACAACATCCCGCCGGGCGAACCGAGCGACTTTCGCATCGAGCGTCAGGACCAGGCGTTGCGGGAATTCGAACAAGTACGCAACATCGCCTCTGGTGTGCTTGGCGGCATCGTCAGCATCTCGCTGCTCGTCGGTGGGATCGGCATCATGAATATCATGCTGGTGTCCGTGACGGAACGCACGCGGGAGATTGGTCTGCGCAAGAGCCTCGGCGGGCGCCGCCGCGACATCATGCTGCAGTTTCTGACGGAGGCCGTCGTATTGTGTACGGTCGGCGGCATCGTCGGCGTGATCCTCGGCTATTGCACCACCCACCTGGCGTCGCTCCACCCCGACATGGTGGACGTGTCGGTGCCGCCCTGGGTGGTGGCGCTGTCGCTGGGTTTTGCTGCCGGTACCGGCGTGATTTTCGGCATCATTCCGGCGTGCAAGGCCGCACTGCTACACCCAATCGATGCCTTGCGACATGAGTGAGGATGACGTGACGCGAGCCCTGCGAGAATCCAACCTGCCTTCGCCCTCGCCGAGGGTCGCGCGTCGATCGCGCCTTTCGCGCGTCCTGGGTACTCCCGCGCGGTTTGGCGACTGGTTACGCAGCGCGATCGAGCGGCATTGGCAAAACGTCCTCACGGCATTGGTGCAGATCTGGGCCAACAAGGCGCGGAGTTTGCTGACGACCTTGGGCATCATTATTGCTGTGACTTCCACGATTACCGTGGTGTCCTTCGTGCAGGGCTTCGGCAACTACGGCACCGAGATGCTGCGCAGCTTCGGCACCAATATGATCTTCGTCATTCCCGAGTTTCCGTCCGGCATGCGCGGGCGCATGCTGGGGCGCGTAGCCATGGACATTGAGGACATGCGCGCCGTACGCCGCCAATGCGACAAGGTACGGCGCATCACGCCTCTGACGTTCTCCCAGGCGACCGTCGAGTACGGGCGCGAGCGGATGGAAAACGTACAAATGCGCGGCGCCACCGAGCAGTTTCAAACCATACGCAACTTCTACGTGGATGCCGGGCGCTTCTTCGGGCCCATCGAGGTCGACCAGGCCGCCAACGTCTGCGTGCTGGGTCGCGGCGTCCTGCGCTACCTGGAGGCGGATGAGGGCATCATCGGCAACTACGTCTTTCTCAACCAGGAACGATTCATGGTCCTCGGACTCTTGGAAGAGAAAGGCAACATGATGGGCGAGCGGCAGGACGACACGGTAATCATCCCCTTCACCGCCGCCATCAAGATGGTGCCGTTCTTTCGGCAGTTCCTGCCTTTTGTGCTGGAGGCGCGCGGCGAGGCAGACGTCGAGGAGGCCGCACTTCAAGTCACACGCGTGCTGCGCGAACGGCACGATATAAGGCCTGGGCAGCCCAACGATTTTCGCATCCTCCGCCAGGACGAGTTTCTACGCGACTTCGAAAGGATCAAGACGGTGGCCACCACCGTGCTCTCGGGCATCGTGGGCATTTCACTGATTGTCGGCGGGATCGGCATTATGAACATCATGCTCGTGTCCATCACCGAACGCACGCGCGAGATTGGACTGCGCAAGGCGATCGGCGGTCGTCGTCGCGATATCATGGCCCAGTTTCTGACGGAGGCCGTCACGCTGTCGTCCGTGGGCGGCGCGATCGGCATCGCGCTGGGCTTCGCCATCTGCAAATTTGCATCATTGCACCCGAACATGGTGGACACCAGCGTGCCGATCTGGGTCGTAGTATTGGCGATCAGTAGCTCGGCCGCGGTCGGCGTCCTCTTCGGCCTCATCCCCGCCTTCAAGGCCGCCATCATCCACCCCATCGACGCCCTGCGGCACGAGTAGCCGGCCAATCAAAACGCGTCGAAGTCGATTGGGGTATCCAGGTCCTTTAGCGTGCCGGGGTCCGCGGTGTCGACGTAATCCACTTGTTCGCCGTAGCGCTCCGGCAGTTCGCGAAGACCTCCGGAGAGACCGCCGAGTTCCGTTCGCATCGAGTAGGGAAATACCATCGGGTGGCCGCGCTTGCCGTTGTGCGTGGCGATGACGATGCGATTGGGACCGTTGCGGAACGCGGCGATGCAGGTCTTGTACGTGTTCGGCGTAATACCCGGCATGTCCGCAGGTACGACCATGATGCCGTCGCCCGGGGCGGCCGGACGGTGCAAGCCCCCGGAGCCTTCGGTATGTCTGATGTGCGCCTGGACGCGGCTTCCGACGGTGACCTCCTCCTCATCGATGGACGTGCAGCGCGGCGGTTTGCCGAGCGTGGTCAGCCCGATCCGAACGGAGTCGATCATCTCGCTATCCGCGTCGTCGTTGATGGCCGTCGCGATGCGTTTGTCACGCGGAAGCCCGAGCGACGACAGCAACTCGCTGCGCGTCACGACGACGACACCGGCCACACCTGCGTCGAGCATGGACCCTACGACGGTGCCGACCATTGTGGCACCGCCCATCATGGCCGTCTGCTTCGGAAACCCCATACGCCGGCTCATCCCGGCCGCGGGTACGATCCCCCAGATGGCTGCGTCTTGGGGTTGCGTGCTCATATCGATTCGGCCGAAACGGGAAACGGCCCCTCTACCGCACTCCTGTAGTCCTTGCGTCTCTCGGCGATAAGTTGAGCGGCGATGCTCACGGCAATTTCGTCGGCGGTCACGGCGCCGATGTCGACGCCGATCGGGGCGTGTACGCGCGCGAGCCGTTCTTCGTTTGCACCGGCGTGTCGAAGGTCATCAAAGATAACCTTGATTTTTCGTTTGCTGCCGATCATACCGATAAACCGTGCCGGCGAATCAAGGACGGCCGCGAGGGCGGATTCGTCGTGTCTGTGGCCGCGCGTGACGATAACCACAAAGGTGTTGGCACCGATCGGCCAGTCAGCGAGCGTCTTAGCGATGTCACCGACAACGGGATTGATCGGCGCGGGAAATCGGTCGGAGTGATTCAGGTCGGGGCGCTCGTCGATGACCGAGACATCGAAGCCGCTCATGACGGCCATCGTCGCCAGCGAGCGGGCAATGTGCCCTGCCCCGGCAAGCACCAGATGAGGCACCGACTCCAGCGCGATTCGGTATTCTACGAGTCCGCCAGCACCTTGGACGCGAACCGCAAGCGTGGTCGCCCGTCCTTGTTTCAGTTCCGCCAACGCGGCGCGAGGCGGGTCGATTTCGCTGGGATCGGCACAGGTCTGAATGGCCACATCAAGTTCGCCGCCGCAGATCATGCCGTCATCGTGGCCGAAGTCGTTGTCCAGCTTGAAGGTAAGCGTCTCGCTCCGGTTCTTCTTTAGGAGCTGATGTGCAGCACGCCGCACCTCGGCCTCCATGCAACCGCCGCCAAGCGATCCCGTCATCTGCGCCGCACTGTCCACACACACGATGGTCCCCGCCGGTTGCGGCGTGGAACCCCGTGTGCCCACGATAGCGCACAACGCAGCCTGCCGACTTTCAACGGCTTCCGCCACAATCGCAGCCAGGACGTTCACGCAGGTCATGGTTGCATTATAGCACAAGAATTCCATTACGTGGTGACGTACCGCGCACCTGGACAGGGTGTGGGAATCGGCTACTGAGAGTGGCGAGAGTCGCGGCTGTAAGTAGCGGTGGTCTGATCTCGAAGTCGAATCACAGTGCCTGTCCACCTGCCCGCTTCTCGCAAGGCAATATCGGACACGAAAAGATTGGCTGCAAAATGAAAGAGAGCCGGAGACTGTCAGCGAGAGACTACCTACTTACCCGATCGCTGACATGAACGGAGGGGGTGATGCAGGTCGGGTGAGTCGAGAAAACACCCGACCTGCATCGACTTCGCCGGTGCGTCACGCCGGCCAAAGATGGAAGCGAGTCTGGTTCTGCACCACCAGTATCGTGGGCGGCTTTCGCCGCCACATATCGGCAGCACCTCCTGTTAGACGTGCGCCGACTTCATTTCCTACAAAAAACTTCTGCAACGTACGCCGGGGTATGTAGCCTTTTGTCGACCCCCATGGACCCTCGCGCACGGCCCCATCCGGCCGAGCACCCTGCCGGTTGGAAGAGGACCCTATTTCGTATACCGGTAGTACGGTCGAAGAATTCCGAGGGAACCAAAAAACAATGTAAGAGAATGTACAGGGCAAACCGGCCGGCGCTTTGGGCCGATATTCCGACTCAGAACCGCGACTCCGGACCGGCGGCATGTTTCAGGGCGGTAATATCAAGGAACAAGTAGGGCCCAGGTGCAGGCGAAGCGCATCTTCAGCGCGGCGGTAGCAGCGGGATTTGGGTGAGTGATTCGATTTCGCGCATTCTCGGACGCGGATGTACACTCAACTCGCACGCTCGCAGGCGTGAAAGTGTTACCTACGGCACGAACTTGTAACCGATGCTATGGACCGTCACGATGTGCCGCGGATGCTTGGCATCCGGCTCTATCTTACGGCGCAAACTGACGATATGGTTGTCTACCGTACGGGTCGCCGGGAAGCCCTCAAGTCCCCAAATCACATCGAGAAGCTTGTTCCGCTCGACCGGCGTTTCACTCTTCTCCACCAACATCTTCAGAATTTCGAGTTCGAAGTGACCGAGGCTGAACACCTCATCGCCGCGCTCCACACGCCCCTTGATCAGGTCGACGGTTGCCGCGCCGATTTGCATGACGCGCGAGAGCCCTTTGCCCGCATCCGTCCGGCGGAGCGCAGCTTTTACCCGTGCCAGAACTTCACGAATGCTGAACGGCTTGGTGATGTAATCATCGGCACCCACTTCGAGGCCGCGCACAATGTCGATCTCCTGACTTTTCGCTGTCAGCATGAGAATCGGAATCGTGAACCCCGCCTCGCGGATCCGCTTGCACACCCCTAGACCGTCAATCTTGGGCATCATCAGGTCCAGTAGCACGATGTCCGGATTGTGCTCACTCACCGCGGCCAGCGCCGCCTCACCGTCTTCCGCCACGATGACCTGGTAGCCTTCGAATTCGAGGTTGTCGCGCAACCCTTTTGCAATATCAGCCTCGTCTTCCGCGATCAGGATTCTTGCCATGTTCGTTTCTCCCTTCAGACCCGACAGACCGCCAATCGTTGCGTGGCTTATTCGTCAAGCGACGGTTCCGCGTCAGCGGTGCCCGTTGACGTTTCGGACGACTCGTCCGGCTCGCACAAGCCAAAACTCAGCTTCCCGCATCCAAAATGCGGTTTTCGACTTGCCGGTGGCAATACGGTGGCAATTTCAGGCCGAAGCCGCCTGCCGATACTTGGCAACCGCCGCCCGCAAGTCCTCACGTTCGACTTGCACATAATACCGCATCGTCGTGGCAATGGAAGCGTGCCTGGCCAGCCGCTGGAGGTGCGCGACAGAATCGGCGGACGCGAAAAGCCGAAGGGCAGGTCGTTGCTCCGCCTCAGCGGAGCGTTGACCTGCCGATTTGGCGAGGCAGGTGAACTTCCCGGCACGGCCGGGAGAACCAGTGCGCCTGAAAGTGTACTCGATCAGAAGGGTGCAAGTCCCTTCCAGGCAGACGCTCTCCGGCCTGTAACCGAAGGAAACTGCGTCGCCGCGAGGCGAGGTGGAGAGCAACCGGAGGTGAATCATCGGTCCGTAGGGTGACGAACGCGATTCGGCCGGGCGTGGCGGCGAGCCGACTGGTTAACGGCGAAGCCCAGACCCGCGAGCGCGGGAAGCCCAGCACGCTGAGGGGTAGCGTGTCAAAGCGATGCTGGGGTGCGTCAGGTGGTTGGCGACGCAACGATGGGAAGCTCGGGTACATGAATCAGGGAGACCTGAGCGGGGTCCGCCGGTGTTCATGCTGGTCGTCCAGCCGAAGAGCCGCCCGCTCAGGAGTCAAAGCGTCCATAGTAGCGTTTGAAGCGGGGTAACGCCCGTGGAGCAAAGGGACGCAGGAAGGTGGATGCGTGAAGAACGAACCGCAGGAACAGCCACCGGCGCGAGTGCCTCGGCATGTTGGGGCTAAGCAAGTCGGAGAGGTCCGCGCCCGTTGGGCGTGGACGGAACCTGCGGCGTGGACGGAACGCATGTTGGCGGCCCTGGAACAGGGGGTCAAAGGAGGTGTATGGTTCAACCTGATTGACAAGGTCTACAGCTTGCCGAATCTGCGGGCGGCCTTTGCGAGAGTCAAAGGTAACGGCGGGGCGACCGGTCTTCCCTACCCCTATCCTGCCCTACAGGAAGCCCGCCGAAAGTGTCACGGACCCGGCGATTCCGGATTGGGGATTTCATGCTTGACAAAGATTGACCCCAGCGTAGCATTCCGTTCTCTCGGTCGGGCAGCGTGTTTGATTCGGTAGTTCGAGCATGCGTACAAGGTACGCGCTTTCGGCTGCCGGTTTTGCGATCATCGGGAAGGGGAACGGGGAAAGAAGCGTCCCGTTTGTCAGTTCTTGATCGCTGTAGGTCAACACGTCAACTTCTTCAGGCGTGAAGAGAGTTCGCTAAAACGACTAGATGTAGCTGGTTGTGTACTAGGCTCGCGGTCGTTGGACCGCAACGTACGGAACCGAAGAGCGAAAGTCGGACTGCGCAGCACCGCAGTGCGATGGAGAGAAGCTTGCAGCCACCACTCAATTCGCGAGGTCCTTTGGGGCCGACGCGACTGCGCCGGGCCGTCATCGGAGTGCTTCTTGTCATTGTGGGCCTTCCGCCACTAAGCTGCGACACCGGCCTACCCGCTTTGATGCCGCCCGATTCATCGGCCGGTAACGGTACTGGGAACAATGACGATTCCTTTCCACCCACTTCGGGACCCGATGCCCCAGCGTCGGGTTTCATCGGGGCCTGCTGCTTTAGCGCCGTCTGTGCGAGCGGCGACTCGGCTTGCTGCCGCGAGTTGACGGTCGATCGCTGCGTCGCTGATGGCGGCGTTTTCATCGATTACATGACCCCCTGCGGCGCCGAAGTTTGCGGCGTATTGGCTGTTCTGGCTCGCGACATCGACGGCGACGGCATCCCGAACTCCGAGGATCCCGATGTGGACGGCGACGGGATCGAGAACGCCAATGATTTTGACGTGGACGGGGACGGCGTCGAGAACGTCCAGGACGACGACATCGACGGCGACGGCGTATCGAACGACCAGGATGACGACGACGACGGGGACGGCGTCGACGACGCGCACGACGACGACGATAACGCCGATGACCAGGCCGACCCCGACACCGACGGCGATGCCGACGACGACGGCATTGCCGACGAAGACGAGGATCCGGACGACGAGGACGAGAACGAAGCCGAAGAGGAAGAGGTCGACAGGAAGTGCGAGCAAGAGCACAGCCGCGAGCACAAGGACACCGACAAGGATGGTCTGGAAGACTGCAAAGACCCCGATCCGGACGGCGACGGCGACAAGGATGACGACGACGACGATCTGACCGACGCGTTTGAATGGTTGTTCGGCAGCGATCCGAATGATGCGGATTCCGACGACGACGACCTCACGGATGCGTTCGAGTGGCTGTTCGGCACGGATCCCAATGATGCGGATTCGGACAACGATGGCCTCACCGACGGCGCCGAACAGGCGGCCGGCACGGATCCCATGAACTCGGATTCGGACCACGACGGCATTCCCGACGGAATGGAGGTTGTACAGGGCACCGACCCCAACGGGGGTGGCTAGGGCGCTGAGGCATCGATCGACGGCGTGTCAGACGAGTCGGATCCGACCGCGACGGTGTGGATCATAAACGTCTTGAGAATAGCGACGGCGCGATCAACATGAACGCGATTCAACCCTAACCAGCGAATGACACAGGACATGCTTGTTGTCGAACGCGTTTCGACGAAGGAGTGGAAAGATGAAGAGTAAATTGTTCGGTCTTCTCGGCATAGCGCTCGTTCTGAGTGTGCTGCCAACCTGCGGCATCTCGCCGGGGTCGGCTAATGGCTTGGCCAACGTGAAGGGTGCTCGGTCGCTCAGCGCCCACTACGTACTCGTCGAGTTCGACGGACGCGTGGATCAGCGCGCAGCGGACGCGAGCAAATACCAGATCACCGACGCCCGCGGGGCCCAACTCCTCGTGACCGACGCCGCGGTCAGCGAGACGGGCACCGAGGCCGTGCTGACGACGTCCGAGCAGCAGGATGTGCAATACCAGCTCCAGCTCGCTGACGCCGGCACGATCAATGTGGGACGTTCGCTCCCGACCGGGCTGGTCGGGTTCCTGGGTTCCTCCCAACGCGAACCCTTCCTTGAGAGCGCTGTGTCGCTCAGCAGTACCGAGATTCTGCTGACGTTCAGCAACGAGATGGACCGCCAAAGCGCCGAGACTGTCGCGTTCTACGAGATCGCCGACCCGGATGGCAACACGGACATTGACATCACGATCACTGGTGCCGCCATCCAGGATGACCATACCACGGTCATCCTGACAACCACGCCGCAGGAGAACCTCGAGTATCAGATTCGCGCCACGAACATCAAGCGGCGGTTCTCGTGCAGCGACGGCGGCCGCATCTTCCTCGACAGTCAAACCCAGGGCACGACATGCGCAGGCAACTTCCGACCGACGGATCCGGAGGGTATCTCCTCCCATTTCACACTCGCCGCCCGCACGAACATCGATCGTGCCGCGCCGCTGGTCCCGGATGCGACCGGTGACGGCGCATCGGTCGGGCTCAACGAATACGGCGCCGGCGTACGCAGACCGCTGTGCAACGGCGGTAGTTCGCTGATCGACGGCGGAAACGGCTCCGATGCCGACGAAGAGCTGATCATCACGGCCGACCAAGCCGAGTTGGCCGAAAACGTCGTGCTTGGCGTTCGCGAGATGCAGTTCGGCTCGGATCT
>Ga0210124_1001366_pt1 | contig 10617 bp, 9 predicted proteins | sample Muzzi_PWC_D2_FD_185554 | JGI IMG/M metagenome (GOLD analysis project Ga0210124, IMG submission 185554) | Wetland microbial communities from San Francisco Bay, California, USA, that impact long-term carbon sequestration - Muzzi_PWC_D2 (SPAdes) | ecosystem: Environmental > Aquatic > Marine >...
CCATCACGACCGCCAGGCGGCTTAAGGAGGAAGGCTTCAATCCGGCACCACATTTCGCCGCACGCTCGATCCGGAGCCGGGCCTATTTCGAAGAGAGTCTCAAGCGCCTGCAGGGCGAAGTCGGCGTGCGCGAGGTCGTGGCCTTGGGCGGCGCGGTCGACGAACCGGTCGGAGAATTCCAAAGCTCCATGCAGCTGCTCGAAACCGGGTTGTTCGACAAATACGGCATCAAGACCATCGGCGTCGCCGGCCACCCCGAGGGCTGCCCCGATATCGGTCATGCGCAGCTCGCCGAAGCCCTCGCCTGGAAGAATGCCTTCGCCGAGCGCAGCGATGCGGCGTTCTACATCGCCACCCAGTTCTGCTTCGAGGCGGCCCCGATCATCGCCTGGGACAAGGCGATCCAGGCCGAGGGCAACCGCCTGCCGATCCACATCGGCGTGCCCGGCCTGGCCACGCTCAAGACGCTGATCAACCATGCCAAGGCCTGCGGCGTCGGCCCCTCGATGCGGGTCCTGACGCGCCAGACCAAGAACATCGCCAAGCTGATGACGGTGAGCGCCCCCGACCGCCTGATCCTCGATCTGGCGCACTACCGGGCGGTCGATCCCGACTGCGGCATCGCCCGGCTACACGTCTATCCGCTGGGCGGATTGCGCCGTTCCGCGGCCTGGGTCTATGGCGTGGTGGACGGGGATTTCACGCTGCGCAAGGACGGAAAGGGATTTACGGTCGACCGCGAAATCGGCTAGCTGGAGGAGACCTCGGGGAGCCGCACGCCGGCAGCGCGATTTGACGACTCCGTGTCGCGCCCGCACCAGCCCGGCCGCCGCAGAGGACTATACCCGACGCCTGTTTCAATCATAGGGTCCGTCGCCAGCGAAGCCCGACGAGCCAGAGCCGAAGGAGCACCCGCTATATGACCCACACCGTCGTCAGCTCGCACAAGAAAGAGGTCGTGATCGGCTTCGACCGGCCGTTCTGCGTCATCGGCGAGCGGATCAATCCGACCGGCCGAAAGAAGCTGGCCGCCGAGATGGCGGCGGGCGACTTCGGCACCGTCGAGGCCGATGCCGTCGCCCAGGTCGAGGCCGGAGCGCACATGCTGGACGTTAACGCCGGCATCCCACTGGCCGACGAACCGGCTATCCTGGCCAAGACGATCCAACTGGTGCAGTCCCTGGTGGACGTGCCGCTGTCGATCGACTCCTCGATCGTCGCCGCGCTGGAGAGCGGCCTTTCGGTGTATCAGGGCAAGCCGCTGGTCAACTCGGTAACCGGCGAGGACGAACGCCTCGAGGTCGTCTTGCCGCTGGTCAAGAAATACGGCGCCGCCGTGGTGGCGATCTCGAACGACGAAACCGGCATCTCGGAAGATCCCGACGTGCGCTTCGAGGTGGCCAAGAAGATCGTCCACCGTGCCGCCGACTACGGCATCCCGGCGGCCGATGTCGTCGTCGATCCTCTGGTCATGCCGATTGGCGCGATGAGTTCAGCCGGCACCTCGGCCTTCCGGCTGATCCGACGCCTGCGCGACGAGCTCGGCGTCAACACAACCTGCGGCGCCTCCAACATCAGCTTCGGCATTCCCAACCGTCACGCGATGAACGCCTTCTTCCTGGCGATGGCCTCGGGCGCCGGCATGACCTCGGCGATCATGAACCCGCTGCACGCCGAGGAGATGACCGGCATCATGGCGGCCGACGTGCTCAGCGGGGCGGACCGGAACTGCAGCCGCTGGCTGCGCAAGTTTCGCGAGCCGGCCCCGGCCGGCGCCGAGGCGGAGGGTGGGCGCCGCGAGCGCCGTCGTCGTCGTGGATAACCGATAGAAACAACATCGTGGCCCAGGATCCCCTCGTCGTCTTCACCCCGTCGGGCCGCCGCGGCCGCTTTGCGCTCGGCACCCCGGTCCTCAAGGCGGCGCGTAGCCTGGGCGTCGATATCGATTCCGTCTGCGGCGGCCGCGGCATTTGCGGCCGCTGCCAGATCGTTGTCAGCGAGGGCGAGTTCGCCAAGCACGGCATCGTAAGCCGCCAAAACAACGTTTCCGCCGGCAACGAGGTCGAGGCCCGCTACGCCGAGCGCAAGGGTATGAAACCGGGCCGGCGGCTGTCCTGTCAGGCGACGGTACAGGGCGACCTGGTCGTCGACGTCCCGCCCGACAGCCAGGTTCACAAGCAGGTCGTGCGCAAACGCCCCGAGGTCCGGGCGATCGAGCTCGACCCGGCGATCCGGCTGCATTACATCGAGGTCGAGCAGCCGGATATGCACAATCCATCGGGCGACCTGGAGCGCGTCAAGAAGGCGCTCAAGGAGCAATGGGCGCTCGAGGGCCTGGAAAGCGACCTGCGGGTGCTGCAGGGACTGCAACGCGCGCTGCGCGACGGCGGCTGGAAGGTGACCGTCGCTGTCCATCGCGGCCAGGTACTGACCACCGTCTGGCCGGGCTTCCACGACAAGGCCTACGGTTTCGCGGTCGACGTCGGCTCGACGACCGTCGCGGCGCACCTCTGCGATCTTTCGAGCGGCGAGGTTGTCGCCTCTTCCGGCGTAATGAACCCGCAGATTCGCTTTGGTGAAGACCTGATGAGCCGGGTGTCCTACGTCATGATGAACCCCGGCGGCGACAAGGAGATGACCTCGGCGGTGCGCGAGGCGATCAACGTGCTCTTCGCCGAGGTTGCGGCCGAGGCCGGCGTCGACAAAGACGACATCCTGAACGCCACCTTCGTCGGTAACCCGATCATGCATCACCTGCTGCTCGGCATCGACCCGATCGAGTTGGGCGGCGCGCCCTTCGCGCTGGCGGCCAATTCCGGCATTACGCTGTGGGCCAGCGAGATCGACCTGTTCGAGCTGAACCGCAACGCCCGCATCTACGTCCTGCCCTGCATCGCCGGTCACGTCGGCGCGGACACCGCCGGTGTCATCCTGTCGGAGAGCCCGCACCTCTCGGACGAGACCCAGTTGATCGTCGATGTCGGGACCAACGCCGAGATCGTACTTGGCAACAAGACCCGCCTGCTCGCCTGCTCCTCGCCGACCGGCCCGGCCTTCGAAGGCGCGCAGATCTCCTGCGGTCAGCGCGCCGCGCCGGGTGCGATCGAGCGTTTGCGCATCGACCCGGAGACGCTGGAGCCGCGCTACAAGGTGATCGGCTGCGACCTGTGGTCCAACGAAGAGGGCTTCGACAAGGCGACGCGGCGCACCGGCGTCACCGGCGTCTGCGGCTCCGGCATCATCGAGCTCTTGGCCGAGATGTACCTGACCGGCATCCTGATGAGCGACGGCACCATCGACGGCGCCATGGCGGCGCGCAGCGCGCGCGTGCAGGCCGACGGCCGGACCTTTTCCTACCTGGTGCGCGACGGCGAGCCGGAAATCCGCGTCCACCAGACGGACGTGCGTGCCATACAGTTGGCCAAGGCGGCCCTCTACGCCGGCGCGCGGCTGCTGATGGACCGCTTCGGCATCGACAGTGTCAACCGCATCGTCCTGGCCGGGGCCTTCGGCAGCCATATCGACGTGAAGTACGCCATGGTCCTGGGCATGATTCCCGACTGTCCTCTGGACAAGGTCAGCTCGGCCGGCAATGCCGCCGGCACCGGCGCGCGCATCGCCCTGCTCAACCAGCAGGCGCGCGACGATATCGAGCGCATCATCCGCCAGGTCGAGAAGATCGAGACCGCCGTCGAGCCGCGCTTCCAAGAGCACTTCGTCAGCGCCATGGGCCTGCCCCACAGCACCGCGCCTTACCCGCACCTGGCCGCCGCGGTGGCCTTGCCGCCGAAGAAGACGGCCGGCCATGGCGCTGGCGACGAAGGGGCGCGGCGGCGCCGGCGCCAGCGCGTCTGAGACGCGTCGCACGGCTTTACAACGCTGCGGCCTTGGCCGCATGCTCCGCCGGCGACCGGGGTAAGACTATGGAGGGCGCGATGGAGACGGTTTCTTTCACCCGCATGGACCAGGGCACGCGCGAGGATTACCGGCTGCTCGACGCTTTGTGGCGCGAACACCACAGCCCGGCGCCGCTGACCGAGGCGGTGCTGGCCCACCTCAAGCTGCTGGCGGGACCGAAGCTCGGCTACCGCATCGACCGCTATCAACATTCGCTGCAGTCGGCGACCCGAGCGCAACGTGACGGCGCCGACGAGGAGACCGTGGTCTGCGCCCTGCTGCACGACATCGGCGACACCCTGGCGCCCGACAATCACAGTGAGCTGGCGGCCGCCGTCCTGCGCCCCTACGTCAGCGAACGGAACCATTGGGTGGTCAAGCACCACGGCATCTTCCAGGGCTATTACTACTGGCACCACCTCGGCGGCGACCGCGACGAGCGTGAGCGCTATCGTGGGCACCCGCACTTCGAGGCCTGTGTCGAGTTCTGCGAGCGCTGGGACCAGACCTCCTTCGATCCCGACTACGACACCCTGCCGCTCGACGCCTTCGTACCGATGGTGCAGCGCCTTTTCGCCCGCCCGCCGCACGAGAATCTGGAATAGCGCGGCGCCGACCGCATCTCATCCCGTCACGGCACGGCGTCTGCCGGCGCTTCCCGTTTCCGGCCGAGCAAACCTTGGCACAGGCGACGGTGGTTCACGCCGATGGTGCGCGCCGGCGTCGTGCAGCGAATGCGGGCGCCACCGAGGCTATCGAAGATGTTCCGTCAGGAAAGCGTGGACCGTTACTAGGGCGTCCTCGTAAGCATCGGGATCATACCCGAGCGTCGCGCCGCGCGTCGGCATCTTCGACAGGTTCTGCGCCTCGTCGAAATACCACTTTTCACCGACGCTCGGATCGTCGAAGGCATGATAGGCGGACGGATAAACCTTGAGAACCACCGGAAGAGCGTGCACCCGCGACCGCTCGGCCATGCTCTCGCAAGGCGCAGCCGAGCGCCAGTCGTCCTTCGCGCCGACCAGCACCAGCAACGGCGCATAAAAGTCGCCACCGTCCATCCTCTTGCAAGGCGGATAAAGAGCGATACCTGCGGCAAACTTCCGGTCGAAGAATCGCTCTTGCCCGCCCCGATGCATCGCTCTGAGCACCGGGCTGTCGCCCCATCCCATCAGGGCTACACGATCATTCGCCACGAACTCGAGGCCGCTCAGGTACGACAACGCGCCGTGCGCGTCGGCGACATTGTCCCCTCCGTAGCCTCTCACGAAGGCATGCTGGAGATCGCTGCAGGTCTGCTCGACTCCGCGCGGCCTGAAATAATCGACCTGCAATGCGACAAAGCCCCATTTCGTCAAATGGGTCGCCCAGGTATCCTGATAGGGTCGGAGTCCGAAGCACCCATGGAGCAAAACCACGGCCGGGAATGGCCCGTCACCGGCCGGCTTGCTGAGCCGCCCGCTGAGCAGGATCCCCGGCTCCGTTTTCAGCTCGATACCCTTCTCCCGCGCCTGTTTAACCCTGAACGGCGTAGGGGGGATGCTCGCACTATTGAACTCGACCTCCTCGAAAGCCATCGACGGGGTCTCCGGAAGGAGGAGGAAGGCCGAGAGCAGCACGGCGGCCGCCGCGCATGATAGGACCAATCGCATGGTGCGCCTCCCGATGTCGAATTTCCCAACGTCCCTCGCGGCTAACGTCAAAGCGCAGTGCATTCCCGTAGACTTCGAAATCATCGCTGTTTGATGAGGTACCGTCCTCATATGTCTCGGTCTATGGACCGTTCGACAGGTCGAGCACCCGTCTCATCGAACGCCGTCCAGGATCCCTACCGACGTCCACAGTGAGCTCGGACTACGACGGCCGTGCCCGCGTCTTGTATTGCCGCTCACGACCGCTACTCGACGCCGACTAAGCCGCGCTTCGCGAAGGTGTTAACCGTTAAGGGATATTTCCGTTGATCCAGATTCACAAACGAGAATATGCTATGCGTCGGATTAAATAGTTTTATCCGAAAGACTCTGCCGATGGACCGCCGACTGCCGTCGATGAAAGCGCTGCGGGCGTTCGAGACGGCTGCGCGCCATCTCTCCTTCACCAAAGCGGCCGACGAATTGAACGTCACGCAAGCGGCAATTAGCCACCGCGTAAAGACCCTGGAGGAGTGCCTGAAGGTCCAATTGTTTCGTCGGTTCAATCGGAGGCTGGAGCTGACCGATGCTGGGCGAAATTATCTGCCATCACTGCGTAGCGCCCTCGACATGGTCGGAGCCGCGGCGGATCGCGTCTCCGGGCAGGAAGCGGCTGCTTCCCTCCGAGTCAGCGTCGTCATTTCCTTCGCGACCAAGTGGCTGCTCCCGCGCCTCCAGGAGTTCAATGCACTTCATCCCGAGATCGACGTTCTGGTCACCGCTGACGATACTCTGGTGGCTTTCGGTCGCGATGAATTCGATATGAGCATCCGCTTCGGCCGCGGTCGTTATCCCGGGCTTCGTGTCGACCTGCTGATGGAGGACAGGATCATTCCGGTATGCAGCCCGGCGCTGCTCGAGGGGCCGCATCCCCTTCGAAAGCCCGCCGACCTCAAGCATCATACGCTCCTGCATGACCTGGCGTCGTTCGGCGACGACCTCCTCGACTGGTCATACTGGCTCGAGGCGACCGGCGCGACCGGCGTCGACCCGAACAACGGCCCAGGCTTCAATCTTTGGGGCATGATCATCGATGCCGCCATCGCCGGCCAGGGAGTCGCATTGGCGCGCTTTGCCTTGGCCGAAAGCGATATCGAAGCCGGCCGTTTGATCCAGCCGTTTGGTCCCTCCCTGCCCTCGAATTATGCGTACTGGATCGTTTCGCTGCCGGAGGTGGCCAACCGCCCCAACGTCCGCATGTTCCGGGATTGGCTGATAGCTGAGGCGGCCAGGTCGCACGAGAGCTTGGATTAGCAGCGCGATCCGCGGAACCTGCGCTGTTCGCCGTTAGATGGTCTGCGGACCGCTGCAGAAAGGACCCTAGCCGCATGGACGCGACCAGCCTTGAACAGGTCTTGACCTTGCGTCGTACGCAGCGCGACTTCGAGGATCGTAGCGTCCCGTTGAACACGATCCGGCACCTGCTCTGGGCCGTGCAGGGAATCACCGACGAGAGCGGCAAGCGCACCGCGCCATCGGCGAATGCCCTGCATCCGCTGCGTCTCCGGCTCGTCGCCGGCAATATCGAGGACCTCGCTCCGGGCATCTATTCGGTCGGGGAGGACGCCGCGCGCCTGACTTCGGTGACCTCGGACGATATCCGAAAAGACCTCGAGCATGCGGCGTTGGAGGAGCAGCCGTGGATCGGCCAGGCGGCAGGCATCATTTCGATCTGCGCCGATCTCGCTGCGGCCGGCCGCCACTTCGCCGAGCAGCCGCCGGTGGGCCTGCGGGGCGCGCGCTATGTCTACATAGAAGCGGGCGCAGCTGCCCAGAACGTCCAGCTCGTGTCGGTGGCCGCCGGGCTGGCCTGCGTTCTGGTTGCCGGATTCAGGGACGAGGCAACGGCCGAGGCCTTGCAACTCGGGCTATCGCTTGCACCGATCCTGCATCTCTGCCTCGGTTGGCCGGCGCCCGCCTGAAAGGGGCGTCGTGCCCTGCGGCGCCTTCACGCATCCGCCGCACGGAAGCCAGGATCGATGAGGCATCGCAGGCGTCCTGGAATGGACCGCCCGGGCGCCATTCAATTACCGCATGTCTGCCCCGCAGAAAAATCAAACAGGCTGGCGGTCGATCGCGCCTCGTAAAAATCATTGCCGTCAAGCTGTTGCTATCGATGTTTTAGTAAGCCCAGTTCGCGCGGCGGCGTAGCGCTTCCGGCCTCTCTTGCAATTTGAACATGAACGATTAATTGATCTTCACGAGGTGCCACTTCGGGGGCCGGACGCACGCGGCCGGAGTTGGCGCGTGTGCCGCAGGTTTCCTCCAGTGGTCCGCAACGGACTGCAACAGATGAGGAGACAATGTTGAAAAAGATGAGCTTGACTCCGTGGCGTGGCTTGCTTGGCCCACGGCATGGAGAGCGCGAACGGGAACATCCGTTGGATGTCTTTCATCGCGAATTCGATCGTATGTTCGAGACTCTCTGGCACGACTTCGAACTACCCATGCTTGGCTATCGTGAGGCCCCGTTCGGGGCGATGATGCCGAGGATGGACGTGACGGAAGATGAAAATCGGATCCGCGTCGCGGTTGAACTCCCCGGCATGGAAGAGAAGGACGTTGAAGTCGCGCTGAGCGACAATGTCCTGACCATCAAGGGCGAGAAGAAGGTCGAGAAGGAAGAGACCGAGAAGGCCCATACCTACATGGAGCGCTCCTACGGCTCGTTCTGCCGCACCCTGCCACTCGACGTCGAGATCGTGACTGACAAGGTCGAGGCGACCTTCGACAAGGGTGTGTTGACCGTCGAACTGCCGAAAACCGCGGAGGCGAAGAAAGCCTACAAGAAGATTCCGATTCACACCGTCAGCAAGGTCAAGAAGCTGGAGAAGGCTGCGTAACGCAGTCGATGTTGCACGATAACGAGCGGGCCGTCAGCAACGGCCCGCTTTTATCGTCAGCGGCTAAACCGTGCGGAGCCTTCACTTTCGGCCGCCGGGTGCGGCATCGGCCTTGCGCAGCGTCATCACCTCGTCGCCGTTTCGCATCGTTCCCGTCGCCTGCCAGCCGAGCTTCCGGTAGAAGCCCGAGGCGCGAACCTGCGGATCGGGATTGGCGAGCAGCCAGATCTCCTCATGGCCCTGCGCGAACAGCCAGGCCTCGACCCGGGCCAAGAGGATTCCCCCGATTCCCCGGCCTTCGTGTTCGGGACGCACGGCGACGACCAGCATCTCGCCGGTCGACCCGTCTCCCATCGCAAACCCGATCACCGCAGCCGACTCCTCGCAGAGCCATCCCTTGACGTGCGACCTCATGGCCTCCGCGACCGAGGCCGGTGTCACGCCATAGTCGCGTTCCAGCTCCTCCGGCGTCACCGTGTTTTCGACCGTGGACAGCCGGACGGCGAGCGCCGCGGCCAGATCGTCGATACGCATCGCCCGATATGAGAGAGTCATTTCGCCCGGCGCAGGCCTTCGGTGGAGGATCTTAGGAGACGCGGGATCATAGGCGGACCCGGCGAGACCGCCCAGCCTGCCTGGGAACGGCCCCTGGCGAGGCCGCACGCGTATCGATCCTGGCGTCCGTTTTCGGCGGAAAAGTGGGCTTTCCCGAGGGCCGCGCCCCAGTCCATCGCGGCGTTCTTGGGACCGGGGTTCGACCGGGCCTACGGCACCGTCGAACAAATGGCTTGTGTATCGATAAATGGCGTGTATTGTCACTGTGCGTTACGAGGTCGTAGTTGCGACCGTGATTACCCGCTTCGGCGGATAGCCAGGTTACTTCCCCGACATTGTCAACGTTAGATCATGAACGCCGTATTGGGTGGCGTTCCGCCAATTGTTGTCGTGAAAGGAAGAAATCATGGCTAAAGGCACTGTCAAATGGTTCAACTCGGTCAAGGGTTTCGGTTTTATCGCACCTGACGACGGATCGAAGGATGCCTTCGTGCACATCAGCGCCGTTGAGCGTGCCGGTCTGTCCGGTCTCAACGAAGGCCAAAAGGTCTCCTTCGAGCTGGTTCCCGGTCGGGACGGAAAATCGGCTGCGGAGAATCTGACTCTCCTGGACTGATACGACCCTGGGGCGGCCGTTGGCCGCCCCAAGTTTCATCCGAATGAGGACGAGAAAGCAGTTTGCCCCGGAAGCCCAACTACAGATTCGAACGCTCCGAGCGCGCCCGTGCAAAGGCCGAAAAGAAGGCAGCAAGATTGCAGGCGCGCGCCGAACGAAAAGGCCCCCAAAGTAACGAAGACCAGACCGCCGGCGGTGCCGTCGACGATACCGCCGATGCCCCTGCGGCCGAGACCGACAGCGGCAACGCCTGAACGCGGCGAGCGGCCTGCGCCGCCGGCACGGCGTGGTGCGGGTCGCGAAGATGCGGTCGCGCTGCATGCCCGCTCCTGAACGAAAACCGACACTCGGCACAGCGGCCGGCCGCTCGGCGGCCTCCCTTTCGGGCCGCGGCTGGGCGCACGTCGCCGCCCGCTATGCCGAGCCCGATCCCCGGCGCAGTGCGCTTCAGCTTCTGACCACCGTAATCCCCCTGGCGGCGCTGTGGACCGCGATGAGCCTGACCGTGGGCGAGGCCTACTGGCTGACACTGGTGCTGTCTGTGCCGACGGCGGCCTTCCTGGTGCGCCTATTCATGATCCAGCACGACTGCGGCCATCGCTCGTTTCTCCGCTCGCCGCGCCTCAACGATCTCCTGGGGCACGCCATCGGGGTGCTGACGCTCACGCCGCACGGCTATTGGCGGAAGGCCCATAACATCCATCACGCCACCTCCGGCAATCTCGACAAGCGCGGCATCGGCGACGTCTACGTGCTGACGGTGCGCGAGTATCTGGCGCTGCCGCGCTGGAAGCGCCTCGCCTACCGCGTCTACCGGCATCCGATCGCGTTCCTCGGGATCGGCCCGTTCTACCTCTTCGTCGTCAAGTACCGGCTGCCGCTCGACCTGCTCCGCCGTCACCGCGGAACGCTGACCAGCGTCATGGTCACCAACGTGGCGATCGGCGGGCTGATCTCGGGTCTCGCCCTGTGGCTCGGCCTTGCCGAGGCGCTTATGGTCCAGGCTCCGATCGTC
>Ga0210124_1001367_pt1 | contig 10616 bp, 8 predicted proteins | sample Muzzi_PWC_D2_FD_185554 | JGI IMG/M metagenome (GOLD analysis project Ga0210124, IMG submission 185554) | Wetland microbial communities from San Francisco Bay, California, USA, that impact long-term carbon sequestration - Muzzi_PWC_D2 (SPAdes) | ecosystem: Environmental > Aquatic > Marine >...
ATATTTTTCGTGAGTTCAATTTAGCTTGCTTGGCTTAGGCCCATAAAATCTCTGAATATTAGCCAAAAGCTGCATAAATCAAGCTGGATATGAGCAAGTTGTCACTAATTTGGCCTAAATTTTGGTAATTAAGCAATGACAATACTGCATTGGGCAGCTATTCACCAAGTCCGTCTTGATTCCCTCTCGTTGAGCGAGAGAACCGGGCGAGGAAAATATAGCCCAATTCGCTCACGTCGCCACCAGGTGCCTTCCGCGTTGAGGGTGGTAAAATCGGTAAAATTATACTTGTAGGGCCAGGCTCGAACATAGCGTGGAGGGGCATTGGGAAAAGGGTTATGCTCCAACAGAGCCAAAACCTCCGGTGAACCTTGCTGCAACCGCAGCATAAAATTTTCAAACCATGGCTGACTGCTATTATCGTCGAGAGCAGCAAACCACATTTGCCAATCTAACCGGGGCTGGTGCGGCGCCACCTGTAGCGGCGGGCGTTGGACAGCGCCGGGTTTATACTTGAACTCGTACGCTAACCAAGTCTGGCCGTCATTGGAGCCTTCGATAATGATTTCCGGCCGGGTTGTCGTTATTACTGCAAATAGCCCATAGGTATTGACAATGTGAAATGGCGCAACCCCATTCAGGACGATGCGAACAGGCGACGGCACATAGCCTGAAAATATGCCAAACAGTTGAAAGCCGCTTATAAAAATGATGACTACGGCCAACATAATAACAATCGGGTGACTGGCTGATGACTCTTTCTGTTGAGCAGAAGTCTGAGAGATTTTCTGGATAAGGCGACGAGGTAGAACTCGATGCAGGCTGGCATCGTCAAACAGGAAGAGGCACAACACCATTGTCAGCAGATTAAAAAAGCCGAAGTTTCCGGTCAAAAAAATCAATAGTTGCAGGAGCAGGGTGGCCGTAGCGGCGAAAAAACGCAGGCGGCGAGGACGTGGCACAAAGAACAGGAAAGGAACGACCAGTTCGATGAAAAACATCAGGAGTACTGAGACCCGGTGAAACCAAGCTGGTAACTGGTATACATACCAACCGATTACCGTTGGCAAGGGTTGAGTCTCGTAGTGAAATTCGAGCGCGGTCAAATTGCGCCAGGTCGGATCGCCGCTCAGGAGTTTGACTGCGCCGGACAAAAACATCAATCGGAACAGGAGCCAGCGAAAGAGCCAGGTGATGGCGGTTGACGAAGAGCTGGCAAAAATTGCTAAAAAGCCGGTCTCCAACAGCAGAAGGTCCCATTGAAAAGCCATGAAGTCCTGACCGGCGGATACCAACGAGAGATAGGCCAAAAAGAGCAGCATCAAAATTGCTTTGCGGGCAAAACCGAATATCAGCAACAGCGAGAGAATTGCCCCGGCCAGGGGTACCATCTGCAAGAAGGTGTCACTGACGTTTAGCCAAAATATGGTGGGGACCAGCCAATAGCTTTTCAGGCCAAAATGTTCCCAGGTAGTCCGAAGAAAATCTATGGCGGGCAGTATTCCGTTTGAGCCAATCAAGCCAGTTATTTGCAGTTCCAAAGAGACAAAGGCAATAAAGTAAATCAAGCCCAGGATTTTTAAAAACAACCAGCGGACAAACCAGTCTGTTGCAGGTTGATTAATTTCCATTACAATGATCTCGACTACTCTGGATGCAAGTTGTTTGTCTTAGATAGGGGTTACGCAGTTGGAGTGAATTACCTTTCCGGAAGCTTGTTATAAGCCTGATAATCTGGCATAATTCGGTTAAATTACCTTGATTCAGCTTCCGGGAAGGTGAACGGCGTAACCCCTATAAAAATGAAGTATAACCAAAGCCAGGTAGAGTACAATTCCACACACAAATCTGTATCAGATAAATTTGACGCATCTGGAGAGAAATGTTATCATTTTCAATAGTTAAACTGCAAGTTCAAATAATGAACTAAGTGATTGTCATTTTTATCGTTTCGTCCTCATAGTTAAGCTAATATTCTTGTGTCAGACTGCTAGATAGAATCATTACACTGAGCGAAGGGTCACAACGTGGTAACATCTTCACTCATAATTCATGAGACAAACTTATCACAAACTGCTCTCAAAACCCTTGACACTTTGGAATGTCTTGCTTCCGCTAATCACCCCTTGTCTACCCTTGAAGTAGCCCAATCCTGTGGTCTTTCTCGACCTACGGCCTATCGACTGCTTTCTACACTACTATCTCGTGGTTATGTTGAAAAAACTCTAAATAAACACTACCGTCTTGGCCCACGGGTACTAAGTCTTAGTCAGAGTTTGTTGGATCGCCTCGACTTGCCCGAACTGGCTAAACAGGACTTACGCGCCCTTTGCCAAGCCTCCAACGAGACGGTTCATCTCGCAATCTTAGATAATACGGAGGCGCTCTATGTTGACAAGGTAGAGAGTTCTCATGCGGTGCGGATGCACTCTACCATAGGAACCCGCAATCCATTGCACAGTACAGCCATAGGCAAGGCAATCCTGGCCTTCCTGCCATTAGAAGAGCGAACCGCGCTTCTCGATCGAATGATATTAACCCACCGCACCAGCAATACCATCACCGATAAAACTGTATTAGTCGAACACCTCGCCTCCGTGTCTGCTCAGGGATTTGCCATTGATGACATAGAGGAAGAGGAGGGTCTACGGTGCGTGAGTGCGCCTATCTTTAATCATGCCGGGCGAGCCATCGCTGCGGTTAGTATTTCAGGGCCAGCCTATCGACTGTCCATTTCTCGACTGGAAGAGCTTTCTAAGTTGGTCCGCAAGACAGCAGAGGTTATCTCCTTCAAGTTGGGCTACATCCCAGGGCAGGATTCGTGAAATCAATCTAATCAACTAATCGGCGTAACTATTATCTCATTGCAGTTCGTTTCCAAACCGGAGTTTGGAAACGCTAGCACTGAGATAAATTCGTCTCAGCTTCATATTTGAGAGAAAGGAGGGGTTGACATATCAAAAAATATTTCCCCAATTGTAATCAAAGTTGTCCAAGTATTAACAAATTTAGAGTAACTCAGGGAGGAGTTTCCCATGAAACGCGAAGAACAAATTCTTATTCAAAATATGTTACGTAATGAATTGCGGGCAGGCCGTATCACCCGCCGTCAATTTCTACATAACATGATGTTAGTCGGCTTGGGGTTAGGTGGGGTAAGTGTCCTGTCTAGCTGTGGGGGAGGCGCAGCTCCGGCAGCAGCCCCAACCGCTGCGCCCGCCCAGCAAGAGGAGGCAGCAGCTCCGGCTGCCGAGGGTAGGCCATTAACCCCTACCTTCTATCAATGGATCAACGATCTACATCCCGCTATCCCCAGTGTCAACAGCGCCTTTGGTGAGGTGGATTATCAAATCGCGCCAGTGGCCGGTTTTGATGTGGCCCGTTTTGTAGCCGAAGGCAAAAACAAGAATAGCACCTGGGATGTCTATGTTGGCATGACCCCCTTTGTAGAAATGGCTGGACTGATTGAAGCCGATGTGATTGAGCCCTGGGACGATTATATTCCCAAGGAAGTTCTGGATGATATGATTCCCTCGATCCGGGAAGAATGTACGGTGAATGGCAAACTGTACTCCTGGCCCTTCCTGCTCGACATCATTGTGCAAGGTTACAATGCCTCGCTTGTGGAAAAGGCTGGCCTGGCAGACACGCCGCCTGCGGATTGGGATGAGTTCATTGGTAACTCACAGGCTGTTGTGGATTCAGGTGCGGCACTTTATGGCGGCACTTTCGACGCACACGGCTGGCGCTCGCTAGGTCCTATCACCCATAGTATCAGCACCGATGTTTATTATATGTTAGAGGGTGACAAGAGCGGCGTGCCACTGTTTGACTTTACCAGTGAACCCTCAGTTCAGGCCCTCGAAATTATGAATGAGATACTCAAGACATCGTCTGCTAATGCGCTACAGCCGGGCAGCACCGATGGCGGGGTCAACCAAACGCCAGATGAAGTGGCCTTTACGGCTCAGGAGGTGGCTTACTACGTCAAGTACCAAAACGCGCCGCTGCGCATGGCCGGTCTCTGGCCCGACCCTTCGGCGCTGCGACTGGCTGCACTGCCCAAGGCCAAAGGAGGCGAAGGCTCGACCATATTCTGGACGACGGGGGCAGCCCTGTTCAAATGGGGCCAGAACAAGGAAAAGGCAGCTGAGTATATGCGAGCCTTGACTTACGACCAGCAAATCTGGAAAGATTCAATCGCCGGTAGCTCGTCTGGTCATCCCGGCCAATTACCGCCTTACAAGTCTGTCTATACCCAATTGGAGAAAGACAAGCCGGACTGGTTTGTTGAGCAGTCGTGGGTGTCGCTCGTGCGGGCACAGTTAGATGTCGCCAAAGCGATCCCGAACCACGCTTTTGGTCTGCAACAGTTTATCATCGGCCAACCCCTGTGGGAAAAATACCTTAAGGGCGAAGTGTCGGATCCGATGGCGGCCTTGCAGGAAGCCAAAGATGCCGTTGTGGCGGAAATCAAAAAGACAAGCTAAACGCATTTCCTTTCCCAAATGAGTTGAGTTCAAATGTGCTGGGATGATGTCAAGTGACATCATCCCAGTTTAAAAGGCATCAGATTTGGGATGACCGCAAGGGTTCATCCCTACCCAACAATTCTATTTTCAAGGGAGTCGCGAACTGGTTTTGTCAAACCAAGATTTGGACTCCTATTCAGAAAGGAGGATCATGGCAAACATAACCTACCCTACCCCAAAAACCAGGCGCTGGCTTTTGCAAAATTTAAAGCACAGTTTCAATTGGATCTACCTTTTGCCGGCCCTGGTTTTCTTTTTTGGGTATATGTTATATCCGATTGTTCAAGTGTTTTATCTCAGTTTCACCGATTATCGTTATCTGAGCCGTGATCCCGCCAATTTTACCGGGCTAGAAAATTTCATCAATGCCATAGCCGACCCGATATTTCTGTTGGGGTTGTGGCGTGCTGTTGTATTTACCGCCCTTTTTCTACCCGGTGTGATTTTCATCCCCCTCTTTGTAGCGATTCTGGTAGACCGGGTGGAGAATCCAAAACTGGCAACCCTGTACCGCCTTATTTTGCTTATCCCAATCGCCATCCCCGGTCCGATGATTTTTGTTTTGTGGCGCTGGCTGTACGATTTTCAAATCGGGCCGATTAACGTTATTTTGATCCAATATCTACACCTGTTCGACCCTCGTACAGCACCCCAGTGGGTCGGGGATTCACCCCTGTCACTGCCGGCTATCGCCTTTATGGAATGGTGGTGGGGATTGGGTTATCATACCATGTTCTTTCTGGCCGGTCTGGCCGCCATTCCAAGAGATTATTTCGAGGCGGCCCGCGTTGACGGGGCCAATGAATGGCAGATGTTCTGGCATGTGACCCTGCCCCGCCTCCGACCCATCTTTGTCATTTTGGTCGTTTTGCGTTTTGGCACGTCAATGGCGGTGATTGACGAATTCTTAATCATGGGTGGCCTTAATCGAGCCATGCCAACATACACCTGGACGGTTTATATGTGGCATCTCGGTTTCCAATTGGGTGATTGGCCTCAAGGCTATGCCGCAGCCATCGGCTGGCTTGGCGCGATGGGTATGCTAGTTGTCGTGGCCTTTCTATTTTATATTTTTCGAAATAGAGATTAGGAGAATTCGCCATGGATCTAACCAAATCTATAGACTCTATCTCTACCCGTGAAACAGCCGTGACCATAGCACCCCGGCGGCGACGACTCAAGCTAACAACAATCCTACAGCATGCTATTCTCATCTTTATTTGTGCGATTATTATTTTGCCTATCGTCTGGGTGCTGTTGCTCTCCATTAAATCTATTCCCGACGCCTATACCGGAGATTTGTGGCCCCAACATTTTGACTTTAGTCACTACACCTATGTGCTTACGAAAATCCCAACAGTAGGCCGGAACTTTACCAACAGCATTATCGTGACCTCAGCTACGGTGCTTCTGACCACCATCTGCGCGGTACTGGCTGGTTACGCCCTCGTTCATCTCGAGTTGCCGGGAAGCGTGCTGGTTGTAGCTCTGTTGGTGGGTACGCTCTTTTTTCCAACGCGCCTTGTCTCACTGATTGGCATTTTCAAAATCCAGGTGGCGATTGGGCTGCACAACACCCTAATTGGTCTTATCTTACCCTATGTCACCTTGAATCTGGCCCTTAGCATCCTCATCATGAAGGGTATCTTTGAGCAAATCTCGCACGAGATTTTGGACGCGGCCAAAATCGATGGCGCTGGCTCTTTTCGCATCTTGTGGACCATTATGTTACCCCTGATTGTTAACGGCATCATTGTGCTGATTATCGTCAATTTTGTGACGGCCTGGGGCGAGTACTTGCTCGCCGTTACCCTGACAAATGATCAAGAGGTTCGGACGTTGCCGGTAGTGCTCGCTGTTACCTTTGGCGGGTTTGGTGAATGGGCCTTTCCCCGCATCGCAGCACTCTACATAATGGCTATCTTGCCCGGGCTGTTGGCCTTTGCCTTTTTCCAACGTTGGTATATGAAGGGCCTGACCGAAGGCGCATTGAAAGTGTAGCTTCAGTGATAAGAGTATAAGGAGAGCACAATGGCCGCCACAATTCGAGTTGGAGTAGCCGGAGCCGGATTTATCGGGGCGGTTCATGCCCGTGCCTATAAGCATGTCCCTGATGTTGAACTGGTTGGGGTAGCCGATCCTGTTGATGAGAAAACAGCGGCTATTACCAACGAGGTTGGCTGTCAACGTTTTCATAGTTATGAAGAAATGCTGGAGAAGGCCAATCTTGACATTATCAGTGTGTGCCTACCCCCTGCTTTACACCTCCCTGCCACCGAAGCAGCCGCTAAGGCGGGTGTGCATATCCTGATGGAGAAACCCATCACCCGTACCGTTGAAGAAGCGGATCGTATGCTGGCGATTTGCCAAGAAGCGGGGCTTTACTTGATGACCGGCTTCACCCACCACTTTTATCCAGAGATGCGTGAAGCCAAACGTCTCATCAGTAGTGGGGCTATTGGCAAACCCCTAACAGTGCTTGACTCGATGTCTATCACCTACAGTTTTGTCTTGCCCTGGTATCGAGATCGAGACATAGCCGGAGGGGGCGTTTTTATGTGCAATGCTGTCCACGGCTTTGATCGGGTCAGTTGGGTTTTGGGCCAGAGAATTACAGCTATAGCTGCTCTGGTTCAGCCGACCCAAGGCTCTCAGGGCGAAGATTATGGCTCGGTTCTGGCTCGTTTTGATGGAGGTGCGCAAGGGACTTTCTTCCAGCACTGGGGTCCCTATCGTACAGTCCTGTGTGAGATGCAGATTTTCGGCGAGGAGGGTATGCTCCATGTCCATTCTTGGGACTCCATCGAGATAGTGGTTGGCGACAAACAGACCGTCCACCGCTATTACTATCCCGACCACGGTCTGTCAGAAAGAGTCATGGTTGGCATGGTGGCTGAATTGACTGAAATGGTCGAGGCCGTGCGTGAAGGCCGTCAACCCAGTCCTTCGGGTGAGGATGGTCGGACCTCTGTGGCTCTGGTTACGACCACCTATCAAGCGGCCAAAACAGGGGCCTGGATCGAGATTCCATCCCGGTGAGAATAAGGAAGTAACTGTGGAAGGCTTCAAGACTGTTTTATTTTACATACTCGGTCTGGCCGGTTTGATCATAGCCTCTGTTATATTCACCGGGCGAGTGGAGGTGGAAGTCAATGAGCTTCCTACTGCCATCCCAACCAAGATCCACCAGCCGGATTGCATTCTCACAGCTATGAGTATCAGCTACAGTTATATTCCTAATGCCCCTTTTACCACCAACTTGGCTCTGCCCGATCTGAAAGAAGAGCGGTTGATCGTCTCTGGCACCGTATACGCATCAAATCACCATATCCCCCTGTCCGGCGCCTTGGTTGAGGTGTGGCAGGCGGATGCCGAGGGCCGGTATGGCCGCCTTCGGGGGCAGATGCGGACCGATGCTGATGGGCGTTACAAATTTAGCACCATCAAGCCTGGTCATTACAAAGTCGATTGCCTGACTATGCCGGCCCACATTCATTACCGGGTCAGTTATTTGGATAACGAGCCAATATTCCAAACGTTATTTTTTCAAGGAGATCCCTACTTGACCAATATTCTGATAGAGCCAGCCCTTATCAGGCCACTCACAACACAGGCAGGATCAGATGGTCCGGCGCTGTACACCACATTTGACATTGTCTTACCCATCAATTTAGCCAAAGACGGATAAGAAACCAGGATTAGGTGTGATAAAAAAGAAAAGGAGTATGCTATGTACGACTTACTGATTACAGGGGGACGAGTACTCGATGGCACTGGAACTCCCTGGTACTGGGCCGACATTGCAGTTCAAGGTGACCGCATCGTCGAAATTGGGCCTTTGGCTGGTACGGCAGCCAGATATGTAATCAAAGCAGATGGACGCATCGTTTGTCCTGGCTTTATCGATATGCATACCCATTCCGATTTACAACCGCTGGCTAATCCATTACACGAGTGCAAGATTCGCCAGGGAGTAACCACCGACGTTATCGGCCACGATGGATTGGGGTTGGCTCCCATTACACCCAAAACGGCCAAGATTTTGCAGAAACAACTGGCCGGCTGGAATGGTCGGCCTGACCTGGATTGGGCCTGGAGCACCATCACAACCTATCTAGATCGGTTTGATGAGCAAACCGCCATCAACGTGGCTATGCTGGTTCCCCATGGAACCATACGCATGGCCGTCATGGGCCTGGAAAATCGGGCCCCAACTGTGGACGAAATGAGCCAAATGCAGCGCTTGATCGACCAGAGCATGCGTGAGGGAGCCATTGGCCTATCGACCGGCCTCACTTACTCCCCCGCCATGTTTGCCACTGATGATGAGATGGTAGAATTGTGTAAGGTGTTGCGCCCCTACAATGGCTTTTACTGTCCTCACCATCGCAATTACGGCAGCGAGGCTCTCAAAGCCTATGCCGACTCGATTGAGATTGGCCGCCGGGCAGGAGTCTCTGTCCATTTGACCCATTGCCACCTTGGCTATGCCAATAACAAAGGACGCGCCCCGGAATTGTTGGATAACATAGATCGGGCGCGGGCTGAAGGGGTGGAAGTAACTATGGACACTTACCCCTACCTGGCCGGGAGTACTTATCTCCACGCCTTTTTACCCGCCTGGATGCATGACGGGGGTGGTGAAGCTACTCTGGCCCGTTTGCAATCGTCCGACACCCACGACCGTCTACGTCATGAAATGGAGGTTGTTGGCTCTGATGGCTTCAATGGGGTGCCGATGGGCTGGGACAGGATTCAGATAAGCGGTATTATGGATGGCGAATTCGACCCGGCGATTGTTGGTATGTATTTGCCCGATGCTGCGGCCAAAAGTGGTAAGGACCCTTACCAGTTCTTTGTTGATTTATTGATCCAAAGTCGGTTGAGTGTTTCTTGCCTGGCCCACATTGGCAACGAGGAAAATGTGCAAACCATTCTTCAGCATCCGGCTCACGTTGTTGGCAGTGATGGTATCCTGATTGGCGAGCGTCCCCATCCACGCGGCTGGGGCACAAACGTTAAGTTTCTGGCCCACTATGTGCGGGATGTGGGGTTGTTAACCTGGGAAGAGGGTGTCCGTAAGATGACCTCGGCGACTGCCCGACGGATTGGAGCTGTGGATCGCGGCATCATGCGACCTGGTTTCATGGCCGATTTGGTGGTTTTTGACCCCGACACCTTACGAGACACAGCCACTTATGACAATCCCATAAGTTACCCGGAAGGTGTACCGTTTGTCGCTGTGAATGGAACACTGGTTATCGAGGAAGGAGAGCCAACCGGGGCTACGCCGGGTCGCGCCTTGCGCGACCCGTATGGCCGAAAACCGGAGCGAATAACGGAACCGTTATCGGTTGCAGGCTAAAGGGCTTAGTGGACCTGCTCACATCAAATGGGTTCTTTGTCACCAATGGTGCACCAACGGGCGGTATAAAATCAGTCTAATAGCTAAGACTAAAATTTGTCTCCACTGACTCTTGAACAGAGACAGGTCAATACTTTCTAGCTGACATCTAGTCAATTGTGCTATTACAATTTGCCGTTTCTACCCGTAGGAGAGGAAAATGATCAACCGAAATTTACGATGGCAGTTAATTGGCATAGTATTCACAGCTTTACTCTTAGGGGGGTGCAGCGCTGCTACACAGACGCCGGAACCGCTCCCTCCAACCTTAACCACAGTTCCAACAGATACACCAGTACCAACAGCGACACCAGTGCCGACGCAGTTGCCGGAAGGGTGTCCGCCGGATTGTGAAAAAGCTGACCTAAGCGAGGCCAACCTAAGTGGGGTCAATTTTGAGGGAGCAGACCTGAGCGAGGCCAACCTGCGTAGAGCAGGCCTGAGCGAGGCCAACTTGAGCGGGGCCAACCTAAGCGGGGTCAACCTGAGCGAGGCCAACCTGAGCGGGGGCAACCTATTCGAGGCCAACCTGAGCGGGGCAGACCTGTGGGGGGCAGACCTGCGTGGAGCCAAGATTGATGAGACCACCCAAATCGACGACAACTGGAGGCTGGTGTGGGAAATTGTTAACCAAGGCGTGGTGGGACGAGATTTGACCGGGGTAGACCTGAGTGGGGCCA
>Ga0210124_1001368_pt1 | contig 10614 bp, 9 predicted proteins | sample Muzzi_PWC_D2_FD_185554 | JGI IMG/M metagenome (GOLD analysis project Ga0210124, IMG submission 185554) | Wetland microbial communities from San Francisco Bay, California, USA, that impact long-term carbon sequestration - Muzzi_PWC_D2 (SPAdes) | ecosystem: Environmental > Aquatic > Marine >...
TCGCAGCACCGCCGGACTGGAAGCCCGTGGATCGGATCCGGGTCGTCCTCGGCCCGCAGGAGACGCATTTCACAAGGGTCGCCGTCGACACCTTCTTGGCGCAATCCTTCACCGTCACCAAGGATGCGGACCGCATGGGTCTGCGTCTCGAGGGGCCCGAGCTGGCCCATGCGCGGGGCTACAACATCGCGTCCGACGGGATCGTCACCGGCGCGATCCAGGTCCCGGGTTCCGGGCATCCGATCATCATGCTCGCGGACCATCAGACCACAGGGGGCTATCCAAAGATCGCGACCGTCATCTCTGCGGACCTGCCGGCCGTGGGGCGCCTGCGCCCGGGGGATCCGATACGCTTTCGTGCCGTCGCGACGGCCGAGGCCGAAGCGGCGCGCCGCGCGCTCGAAGACGACGTCGAACGGCGTATGCGGAACACGAAGCCCGTAACGGAAGGCAGCGAATTGAACGAGGCGGCGCTCTATGCGAGCAATTTGGTGAGCGGTATCGTTAATGCCACCGATTGCCCGTCGGACGGTTTTTCGTGACGCCGGCCTTCAATCACACGACATGAGCTAGGAGCACGGCTTGGATATGTCGAGAAAACCGGCCCATCAATTGACCGAAACCTATGAGCGCAGTCGCATCCCGCTTTATGCGCAAGTCGCGGCCGCCCTGCGACGGCGAATTGAGGAGGGACAGTGGAATCCGGGCGAGCGGATTTCCACGCTCGAGGAGCTCGAGAAGGAATTTCACGTCGCGCGAGTGACCGTTCGGCAGGCCGTGGAGCTCCTCGAGAAAGAAGGCTTGGTACGGCGCCAGCAGGGCCGTGGCACCTTCGTGACCGGAACCCTCCCTGACCGTCGTTGGCTGCGCTTGGCGACGGACTGGGAAACTTTAGTCGACAGCATCAAGGACAACGTCCCGCGCCTGCTCCCGGCCGAGGGCCCGCCACCGGAGCCGCGTCTCGACCCTGGCGATGGCGAGCCGGCGGATCGATATGCCTTCCTCAAGAGTCTGCAGACGCGAGACGGCGAGCCCTACGCCTATGCCCGGGTGCATGTCGCCAAGGAACTTTTCGACCGGGCGCCGGAGCGGTTTCGGACCCAGACGGCACTCTACGTGCTGTCGACGTTGAAAGGTGTCAGGATTGCCCGCGCCCATCAGACCTTCGTGATCGGCACGGCCGACATGGAATCCGCACGAAGTCTGGACATTGCGCTGAACTCGCCGACCGCCGAGGCTCATTGCGTCGTGGTAGATGAGCGCGATGTCGCGATCTATGTCGCGGATATCGTCTACCGGGGCGACTGTGTGAAGTTCGATATCAACTTGCTCCATGCCATTACCGAGTAAGGCAATGGGCGGTCAGGGTATCGGCGCCTCGGTGCCGCGCAAGGAAGACGACCGTTACATGCGCGGTCGTGGCCAGTTCGTCGGGGATCTACGACGCCCCGGCATGTTGGAGGTCGCTTTCGTTCGCAGCCCCTTGGCGCACGCCCGCATTCGCGCCATCCGCGTCCCCGAGACCCTCAAGGATCGGGTCTACACGATGGACGATCTCGACGGCGTGACGCCGATCCGCGCGACCTCGAGCCTGCCCGGCTACAAACCGACGGATCAGTGGCCGCTGGCGCGCGACAAGGTGCGACAAGTCGGAGAGCTGGTCGCCATGTGCGTGGCGCCGACCCGCGCCGAGGCTGAAGACATCGCAAGCGAAATCGCGCTGGATCTGGAGGAGCTGCCCGCCGTGGTCGACATGCTGGCGGCCCGCCGGCCCGACGCGCCGCTGGTGCACGAATCGTTTGGCGACAACATCTATCTAGTGTCCAGCTTCGACGGCGACATCGAGAGCGTGAGCACGCGCGCCGATGTCAGCGTCACGCGCGAAGTGCGCACAGCGCGGCAATGCATGCTGCCGATCGAAGGACGCGGCGTCGTGGCGGAATGGGACGCGCGCCTCGATCAACTGACCGTATGGTCGTCGGCGCAGATGCCGCATATCGTCCGCACCGGCCTTTCCGAGGTGCTTAACCTGCCGCAAGGAAAGGTCCGGGTCATTCCGCCTGATGTCGGCGGCGGGTTCGGATACAAGGGGATTCTCCTGCCCGAGGAAGTCTGCCTGTCCTGGCTTGCGATACGGCTCGGCCGCCCGGTGCGCTGGCTCGAGGACCGGCGCGAACACCTGACGGCCAATGCCAACTGCCGCGAACATCATTACAGAATCACCGGCTATGCGACGCGCGACGGCCGGCTTCTGGCGGTCGAGGCAGAGGCCAGCGTCGATAGTGGCGCCTATTCCTGCTACCCGTTCTCGGCCTGCCTCGAGGCCGGCCAAGTGTCGAGTATTCTGCCGGGCGTCTACGACTTCGAAGCCTATCGCGCACGAGCTTACGCGGTGGCGACCAACAAGGCGCCGATCCTCCCATATCGCGGCGTCGGGCGGACCGGCGTGTGCTTCGCGATGGAACTTCTGATCGACGCGCTGGCCCGCGAGGTCGGTATCGAGCCGCACGAATTCCGCCTTCGCAACCTCGTGCGGCCGGATCAGATGCCGTTCGAGAACATTACCAAGAAGTATTTCGATTCGGGTGACTATCCGGAATGTCTGCGCCGCGCCGTCGCGGCGCTCGACCTCAAATCCTGGCGGCGGCGCCAGGCGCAGGGCGAAGCGGACGGACGGCGTATCGGAGTCGGCATCTCGATGTACTGCGAGCAGGCCGCGCACGGCACCTCGGTCTATTCAACCTGGGGCGTGCCGATGATTCCCGGGTTCGAGCAGGCGGCGTTGCGGATTACGCCCGACGGCGGCCTGGAGATTCGCGTCGGCACACAGAGTCACGGCCAGAGTCACGAGACGACCTTCGCCCAGGTGGCGCACGAGATGCTTGGCATCGCCTTGGAAAAGATACATCTGGTTCACGGCGACACGGCATTGACTCCCTACTCGACCGGCACCTGGGGCTCGCGTGCCATGGTGATGGCCGGCGGCGCCATTGCAGCGGGCTGCAAGGAACTGGCGCCGCGGATCTTGAAAATCGGCGCCCACCTGCTGCAGCAATCCGTCGCGGATGTGCGGCTCGAGGGCGATCGTGTCGTCGGACCGGAGGGCAGCGTGTCGCTCGCCGATGTTGCCCGGGTCTGGTACCTGGCGCCACAGGATCTGCCCTCGGATGTCGACGCACACGGGCTTGAGGTCACTGCCGGCTACAAGCTCGAGCGCGATACCGGGACCTTTAGCTACGCCGCGCATGGCGTAGTGCTCGCCGTCGACACCGACACCGGCACGGTCGAGATCCTCGATTATGTCGTCGTCGAGGACGGCGGCAAGCTGGTGAATCCGATGGTCGTCGACGGACAGATCTTCGGCGGCGTGGCGCAGGGCATCGGCACGGCACTGTACGAGGAGATGCCGTTCGATATTCACGGCCAGCCGCTCGCTTCGACCTTATCGGACTATATGATCCCTGGCCCTACCGAAGTTCCGGCGATCCGCGTCCTGCACATGGAAACCCCATCGCCGTTGAGCGCATTCGGGATCAAAGGCATCGGCGAAGGCGGGGCGATCGCGCCGCCTGCCGCCGTCGCCAACGCCATCAACGACGCCCTTGCACCTCTGGGTGTCGAGATCACGGCGTCGCCGATTACGCCGCATCGCATCATGGCGGCCATCGCCGCGGCCGGATCCGGGGCGGCCGCATGAAGCCGGCGCGCTTCGATTATGCTGTCCCGAGCACACTGGACGAGGCGATTGCGTTGCTCGGCCAGGATCCCGCGGCCAAGCTCGTTGCCGGGGCACAGACCTTGGGTCCGATGCTCAACATGCGCCTCGTCCAGCCGTCTCTGCTGATCGATATCACCCGAATTCCGGAACTGACCCGGATCGAAGAGAGCGGCGACGGGGTCGTCTTCGGCGCCTGCGTCACACATGCGACCGTCGAGGACGGCCGGGTTCCGGACCCGACCGGCGGCGCCTTGCGACGTGTTGCCCGGGGCATTGCCTATCGGGCCGTGCGGACGCGCGGCACCATCGGGGGCAGCTTGGCCCATGCCGACCCGGCCGCCGACTGGCTGTCCTGTCTCGCCGTGCTCGGGGCGGAGGCCATCGTTTATGACGGGCGGGCACGGCGCAGCCTTGCGGTATCGACCTTGATGACCGGCATCTTCGAGACGGCCATCGCCGAAGGCGAGATCCTCGAAGCCGTCCGTGTCCCCCGACTGTCGAAGCAGGCGCGCTTCGGCTACTACAAGATCTGCCGCAAGACCGGCGAGTTCGCCGAGGCGATCGGCGCCGTCCTGATCGACCCGGACCGCAGCGTCCAGCGCGCCGTGGCCGGCGCGACCGAATCGCTGCCGATCGTCTTCGAGAACGCCGCTATCGTTTTCGAAGCCGGCGATCGTCTCGACGCGATCAAGGTCCGGCTCGGCGAAAGCGGCCTGACGGACCCCTATTCCTGCCAATTGCATGCGGTCGCGCTGCTGAGGGCCGCGGCGGAGGTGCAGAGGTGAGGCGCATCACGCTCACCGTCAACGGGCAGCCGGTCACGGCGCAAATCGAGCCACGCACGCACTTGGCCGACTTCTTGCGCGAGCACCTGGCGCTGACCGGCACGCACCTGGGTTGCGAGCACGGCGTGTGTGGTGCCTGCACGGTCGCCGTGAACGGCGAGATCGCGCGCTCCTGCATCACCTATGCGGTGCAATGCGATGGCGCCGAGGTGACGACCATCGAGGGCTTCGACGACGACACTCTGATGGCGCGGCTGCGTCGGGCGTTCACCACCGAGCACGGTTTGCAATGCGGCTATTGTACGCCCGGCATGCTGATCGCCGCCCGCGATCTGGTGCGCCGGTTCGAGGACGCCGATGAACGTTTCATTCGCGAGGAGATGAGCGGCAACCTCTGTCGCTGCACCGGCTACATGGGGATCGTCGCGGCAATCCGCCAGGTCATGGCCGAGCGTGCCGGGCTTCCCTCAATCCCGCCGTCGCAGGCGACCATAGGCCCGGCGCCCGGCCCAACCGCGCGGGTCACCGACCAAGGACGGCCGGCCACTGCGCCGACGCGCCCGCCCGAGCCCCGATCCGACGCGCCGGCGGCGGGCGTGAAAGAGATTTCGGAGTCCGGTCTCACGACGCTGCAGCAAAGCTTCGCCGTCGCCCACCCGCCCGCCGAGGTCTGGGAATTCTTCGGCGATTTGCAACGGGTCGCCCGCTGCATGCCGGGCGCTGCAATCACGAAGATATCCGGCGACCGGTTGGAAGGAGAGATCCGCGTCAAGTTGGGGCCGATCTCGGCCGCCTTCGCCGGGCAGGGCCGAATCGCACGGGACGATGCTGCGCGGCGTGCGACCATCGTCGGCCAGGGGCGAGATACCCGCAGCGGCTCGCGCGCGCGGGGCCGCGTCGTCTATTCGGTCCGGGATAGCGCAGACGGCGGCACGCGTGTCGAAGTCGAGGTTGGCTATGCCCTCGCGGGAGCCCTGGCCCATTTCGGGCGCGGCGGTATCGTGGCCGACCTGACGCATCGGCTGACTCAGGCCTTCGCGGAAAACCTGGAAGCCCGCTTAGCAGGCGGAGGTCTTCAGGCAGAGGAGGGCCCGCCGAAGGAACTCGACGCCGGCGGTCTGGTCTGGTCGGTGCTGTGGCAGCGCTTCAAGGCCGCGCTGGCTCGTCTGCTGAGCCGCCGCTAGACGGCGACCCGGAGTCAACCGCCGAGATAGGCGGCACGGACGGTCGGGTCCTCCAGCAGCTCGGTACCGCGGCCCTGCAGCACCACCTCGCCGGACTCCAGAACATAGGCCCGGTCGCAAAGCGCCAGCGCCGCATAGGCGTTCTGTTCGACCATCAGGACGGTCACGCCCTCGGCCCGAATCTCCTGGATGATTTCGAAGGTGCGCTCGACGATGTTGGGTGCTAGTCCCAGGGACGGCTCGTCGAACATCACGAGCCGGGGGCGCGACATCAGGGCGCGGCTGATCGCGAGCATCTGTTGTTCGCCGCCCGAGAGCGTGCCCGCAGCCTGGCGGCGGCGCTCCTTGAGAATCGGGAATCGCTCGAAGAGTCGTTCGAGATCGCTCTGCACCCGGTCCTTGTCGCTCCGCAGGTAGGAGCCCATCTGGAGATTTTCCTCGACCGTCATGTAGGGGAAAACGCGACGGCCTTCAGGGCAGTGCGCGATCCCCGCGGCCAGGATATCGCCCGGAGCGGCCTTGGTGATGTCCTTCCCATCGAAAGTGACGCGTCCCTCGACGGCGCGAACCAGACCGGAGACGCATTTCAGGGTCGTGGTCTTGCCGGCGCCGTTCGTGCCGATGAGAGAGACCAGTTCACCTTCCTTGACGTCGATCGACAGGCCGCGCACGGCGCTGACTCTGCCATACCGGCATTCCACGTCGCGGAGTTCAAGCACGGGCCGCCCCGCTTCCGAGATAGGCGCGAATCACCTCCGGGTCGCGCTGAATCGCCGCCGGTGGGCCCTCGGCAATGACCTCCCCCTGATTGAGAACGACGACGCGATCCGAAATTCCCATCACCATGCGCATATCGTGCTCGACGAGAAGGATCGTGATGCCTCGTTCCCTGATCCGCTGGACCATCTTCATGAAGGCTTCGGTCTCGGCCGGGTTCATCCCGGATGCCGGCTCGTCAAGCAGCAACATCTGGGGCCCAGCCGCGAGGCCGACCGCGATTTCCAGCAGCCGCTGTTCGCCGTAGGGGAGCGCTGAGGCGAATTCTTCCGCCCGATGCGATAAGCCGACGAAATCCAGGACTTCCTGCGCTTGCACGCGCAGTCGGCTCTCCTCCTCGCGCATGCCCGGCAGGCGCAACAGAATTCCGGGTAAGGTCTGCTTGCCCGCCTGATGCAAACCGATCAGGACGTTCTCGAAGACAGTGTTGCCGGCGAACAGGCTCGTCTTCTGGAAGGTTCGTACGACGCCGATGCCGGCGACCTGATTGGGCTTCAATCCGGTCAGGCGCCGCCCTCGGTACCGCACGTCGCCCGAGGTCGGTTGCAGGTAGCCGGTGATCGCATTGAACGCCGTCGTCTTGCCAGCCCCGTTGGGGCCGATCAGGCTTACGATTTCCCCCCCTCTCACCTCAAAGCTGAGGTCGGCGATCGCCACGAGGCCGCCGAAGCGCACCGAAATGCGCTCGACCTCGAGCAGCGTCTCGCCCGCGACGCTCATGCCTTGTCTTCCTTGGCCATACCGACCCCGTTCCGGGGCGCCGCGCCCAATCTACGCAAGGAATTGTTGACTGCCGGCACGATTCCCTGCGGCAGGAAGAAGACGATCACGATCATGACCGCACCGTAGATCACCCACTGCACTTCAGGCGCCGCCATATCGCGCAGGAAGTCCGGCAGAATCCCGAACAGCAAACCGCCGACCACCGGTCCCCAAAGGGTCCCCTTGCCACCGACGATCACCATGATGACCATGGTCACCGTATAGATGAATAGGAACACGTCGGGATCGACGATACGAATGTAATGCGCATAGAGACCGCCGGCAGCGCCTGCAATCGCAGCGGAAATGACCGTGGCGACGACCAGAGACCGAGTGACGTCGATGCCGACAGACATTGCCAGGGGTTCGTTTTCGCGCAGCGCGATCAGCGACCGTCCTAGCCGGGACTGAACCAGGCGCCGGATGATCTCGAATGCAAGTACCGCAATGGCGAGCACGAGATAGTAATTCGGCATCTTGTGCCAGAACGTCATTTCGCCAAGCCACGGAAGCCCAAGCGTCACCGGCGGAATGTTGTTGAGTGCCATCGGTCCTTCGGTGAGGTCGATCCAGTTGAGTGCGACGAGCCGGACCACCTCCGCGAAACTGATGGTTACGATCACGAAATAGGCGCCGCGCACCTTGAACGAAACCTTGCCGATGAACCACCCGGCAAGCCCCGCCAGCACGACGCCGCAGAGGAAGGCGATCCACACGGGCTTGGGCGTCAGGGTGACCGTCCAGCCGAAGAGGGTCACGTCGAAGCCGAGCGACACAAGGGCGCTGGTGTAGGCCCCAATGCCGAAGAACGCGACGTGGCCGAGCGAAAGCTGCCCGGTATATCCGAGCAACAGGTTCAGACTCATCGCCGCGATCGTGAAGATTCCGGTACCGATCAGGATGTGCAGAAAGTACTGATCGGTCATCCACAGCGGCAGCGAAACAAAGAACACGACGACTGCCAGCGGTGCGAAACGGCTCATCCGATCCGCTCCTTCTGGGCGAAGATCCCCGTAGGCCGAAAAATCAGGATGACGATGATCAGCAGAAATCCCATAGCATCGCGATAGCCGGAGGACAGATAACCGGCGCCGAATTCCTCGACGAACGCCAGGATGAAGCCGCCGAGCGCCGCACCCCAGAAGTTTCCGAGCCCGCCAAGGATGACGATGGCAAAGGATTTGAGCGCGGCCATGTCGCCCATCGTCGGATAAACCACGAAAACCGGCGCCAACAGGGCACCCGCGGCGGCCGCCAACCCGGACCCCAGCGCGAAGGTCGCGGTGTAGATCCGGTTGATCTTGACGCCCATGAGCGCGGCCGTCTCGCGGTCCTGAAAGGTGGCCCGCATGGCTTTGCCGAGCCGCGTACGATGTATCAGAGTGTGTGCGCCGATGATGAGAACGATTGCGGTCGCGAAGACGAAGACCCGGTCCCAGCCCACCGAAACTCCCCCGACCACGAGCGGATCGGACGGAAACGGTGCGGAAACGGACTTTGCGATTCCGCTCCAGGTAAATTGTTCGAGGTTCTGCATCGCGATCCACGCGCCGATCATCACGAGCATCGTGGTATCGATATCGGCGCCGCGAATCGGCCGAAGCAGTGTGACCTCGATCAGCGCACCTAGAATGACTCCGAGCACGATTGCAAGACAGAGGCCGACGAAGAAATTCACGCCGAGCAGCATGACCAGCATGAACAACATGTAGGCTCCGAAGGTATAGAGCTCGCCATGCGTGAAGTTGACGACACGCATGATGCCGAAGATCAGGGTCAGGCCGATCCCGAGCAGCGCATAGGTGCCGCCCAGGATCTGCGCGTTGACGATGTGTTGGAAGAACTGCTCCAAGGAGAGCCCCCGATCGCGGTCCAGTGGACAAAGAAGCCGCCGGCCCTCCCCAAGGGTGTCTAACTCAGGGATGTAACGGGCCGACGGCTCTCGATCTCGGCGCGCGCCTGTATCAGCGGCGCCTGGTCACGTTTGGACCGTCGCGACGACGGTTACTTGACGGGCTGAATCTTGCCGTCGTCGATCGTTACCAAATAGATATTCGGTTGATTCTGAGCGCTTTCCTGGCCTGCCGGGCCCTGCTTGATGAAAGCGATATTTCCGTTCACGCCCTTGACCTTGACGCCCCACAGAGCCTGCCGAATCGCCTCGGGGTCGGCTTTGCCGGCGGCCTCGATGCCCGCCTTGATGGTCATGATGCCGTCATAGCCGCGGAACCCTTCGGTCAGGCCGGCAAAGTTGAGGCCGCGCTTGTTCCACTCGTCGACGAAATTCGTGGCCACGTCCGGGTTCGGTGCGGTCTCAGGGAACCATGGAGCGAAGAACAGAATGTGCATGCTGCCCTGTGCCGCGTCGCCGGCCTGCTCGATGAGCTGATCCGGCGAGGATGATCCGCCCGTCGTGATGATCCGCGTATCGAGCTGCTGTTCCTTCGCCTGCTTGAGCACGAGAGTCAGCTGCTCGACGCCGGTGGTCACGAAGAGCGTGTCGCCGCCGGCCGCCTTGATCGACGCCAGCTGCGCCGAAAGATCGGTCGCCTTGGCATCCATCGTCTCGGTGACACCGACGTCGATGCCCTTGTCCGCCAGCATGTTGGCGAACTCCGCACCGGCACCGCGGCCCCAATCGTTGTTCACGACCAGGAAGTTCGCCTTCTTGATGTTCAGCGCGCCGACTTTGCCGCCGAAAGCCTTCGCTTCCATCTCGGAGGTCGGGCTGATGCGGAAGATCCAGGGGTTGCCCGATGTCGTGATCTTACCGGACGAGGAAGTCTCGACCACCATCGGCACGCCGTACTCCATCAACTTCGGCATCACCGCGAGGGTGTAGGTCGAGCTCCAGGCGCCCATCATGACGGGCACTCCGTCCTTCACGATCAGCTTCTCCGCCGCCGAGACGGCTTCTTTCGGGTTCGACTTGTTATCCTCGATAATCAGCTCGACCTGGTTTCCGAGAACGCCGCCCGAGGCATTGATTTCGTCGGCCGCTATCCGGGCACCGTCCGTCACGTAGTTCCCGGAAGCCGCCACCGCCCCCGTCAGCGGCTCGTTGACCCCGATCTTGATCGTATCTGCGGCAGCCGCACCACTGCCGGCAACGGCGACGGCGGCCATCACCACAGCGGACCTAATCCATTGCTTCATGGTGTCTCTCCTCCCTGCTTACGGTCGCGAACCTGATCGTCGGACCCTGATTCAAACATATTATTACTAAACTCATCATACTAACAATAGTATGACCATACCTTATCCTCGTGGGTTCAGGGACGCAAGTCCATGATAGCGCCACGTCGCTCCTGTGGAGAACCGCCATCCTGGCATGAAACCCGCGGTTGTCCCAAGCGGTAGCGCGCGCACTCCCGGAAAGCGGCAGGTC
>Ga0210124_1001369_pt1 | contig 10611 bp, 8 predicted proteins | sample Muzzi_PWC_D2_FD_185554 | JGI IMG/M metagenome (GOLD analysis project Ga0210124, IMG submission 185554) | Wetland microbial communities from San Francisco Bay, California, USA, that impact long-term carbon sequestration - Muzzi_PWC_D2 (SPAdes) | ecosystem: Environmental > Aquatic > Marine >...
CCTCGGGTTGGAGCACCTCCCTGCCGTGCCGCCGTCGGCGCTGGCAGCGCCCGCCGCGCCCCCGCCGCTCGTGGAGCTCGAGCCGCTGCTGGTACGCCATCCCCGCCAGTCCGCCCTCGTCCGGGCGCAGCAGGCGGTCACTGCCGACCTCGCCCTCGCCCGAGCCGCGCGCCTCCCCGATATCACGGTGAGCGCCCACGCGGGCGAGGAAGGGAGCCGCGACACCCTGGTCGGCGTCGGTCTCTCCCTGCCCCTGCCCCTGTTGCACCGCCAGCAGGCGGAGATCGCCACCGCCCACGCCGCGCGCGCGCGGTTGTCCGCCGAGGAGGAACAGACGCGCAGCGAGCTCCGCCAGGAGATGGTACGCGCCCACACGGCCCTGGTCGCGGCGCTGGAGGAGTTGGCGCTGTTCGACAGCGAGATCCTGCCGGGGCTCGACACCCACCTGCGGCGCATCCACCGCGCCTACCAGCTCGGCGAGATGGACCTCACCACCCTAACCGTCACCCAGGCGCAGGTCATGGCCGCCCGCTTCGACCACCTCCAGGCCCTTGCCGACGCCTGGCAGGCGCGCATCGATCTCGATCGAGCTCTAGGCGTGGATCCACTGGCCACGAATGCGGGCGACACGGCGGAGCCCATGAGGAACCACAGATGAATACAGATGGACACAGATTCGCGGATCGGCGCGCTGGCATAAGGGACTTGATCTGGGCCTCTAAGGAATGCAGGAAGGCAGGAGGTCTGCATCGATCGCTGCGCGCCAAAAACGGCCGTTCCTGCCTTCCTGCATTCCTTAGGCGACTCTTGGCGAGCAGCGCGGTGTTGATGATCACCGCATTACCCGCCCTCGCGGAGGAGGACGAGCACTCCGAGCACGGCGTGGTCGAGCTCTCCCCGGCCCAGGTGGCGGCGGCGGAGATCGAGCTGGAGGCGGTGAGCCGGCGGCCCCTCGCCCAGACCCTCGCCGCCACCGGCCAGGTGAGCCTCGACCGCTACCGGGAGGTGCACCTCTCCCCGCGGGTGGAAGGCAAGGTGGTGCGCCTCGTGAAGCTCCTCGGAGATCGCGTGCAGGCCGGGGAGCCGGTGATCTATCTCGACTCCCTCCCCCTGGGCCAGGCGGTGGCCACCTACCTGGAGCTGAAGGCGGAGCGCGCCCTGGCCACCGCCGAGATGGCGCGGGTGGAGGCCCTGCGGGCCGAGGGGATCGCGGCGGCGAAACGACAGATCGAGGCGCAGGCGGCCCTGGCACGGGTCGACGCCCGCCTCGACACGTCGGAAGAGCAGCTCCATCTCTACGGCATGACCCAGGACCAGATCGATGAGCTGGCGCCCCACCACGACCACTCCCACTCGGTCTTCGCGCTCACCAGCCCCATCGACGGCGAGCTGATCGCCCTCCACGCCACCCTCGGAGAGCAGGTGGGACCGGAGACCGCCACCGCCCAGATCGCCGACCTCTCCCAGGTGTGGGTGGAGGCGGCCGTCTACGAGAAGGATCTCGGCAGCCTGACGCTCGGTGCCGACGCCTGGGTGACCGTCGCCGCCTACCCCGGCGAGCGCTTCCCCGGGCGGCTGGGCTTCATCGCCCGTACGGTGGACGAGGAGACCCGCACCACCCGTGCGCGTATCGTGGTGACCAATCCGGACGAACGGCTATTGCCCGGGATGTTCGCCAGCGTGGAGATCGCCATCGGCGCGGGCGAGCCGGTGCTCGCGGTTCCGCGGGCCGCCGTGCAGCGCGATGGGGAGGAGTCCATCTGCTTCGTGGAGGAGCAACCGGGCCACTTCGCACGGCGCGAGGTGCTCCTCGGTGAGGCGGGGCCGGCCTACATCGAGATCCGCTCGGGGCTCGCCGAGGGCGAGCGGGTCGTCACCCGCGGCGGCTTCATTCTCAAGTCCGAGGTCGGCAAAGAGGGCTTGGGTGGAGGGCACGAACATTGAACCGGTCTGCCTCACTCATCGCTGCCCCATGTAGGAGCGAGCTTGCTCGCGAACCGGGTAAATCAATCCCGACATCTGTTCGCGGGCAAGCCCGCTCCTACCCGCGCTTCCTGGCGCCCGTCGCGACACACCACCACCGGTAGAGCCCATGCACCGCCTCATCGACTTCGCCCTCAACAACCGCCTCCTGATCCTTGCCGCGTGGCTGCTGGTGGTCGTGGCGGGCATCCGCTCCCTCGGGCAGCTCCCGATCGACGCGGTGCCGGACGTCACCAACGTCCAGGTGCAGGTGCTCACCAACGCGCCGGGGCTGGCGCCGGAGGAGATGGAGCGCTTCATCACCTTCCCGGTGGAGACCGCCATGAGCGGCCTGCCGCGGCTCGCGGAGATCCGCTCGGTCTCCAAGTTCGGTCTGTCGGTGGTGACGGTGGTCTTCGCGGAGGGGACCGATATCTACTGGGCCCGACAGCTCGTGGGGGAGCGGCTCGCCGCGGCGCGCGCGGAGATCCCGGCCGGCTACGGCGAGCCGGAGATGGGTCCGATCTCCACCGGCCTGGGGGAGATCTACCAGTTCGAGGTACGTGCGGAAAATCCGTGCGGCGACGGTCCCGATACCGTCGACTGCCACACCCCCGTGGAGCTGCGGGAGGTCCTCGACTGGTTCGTCAATTACCAGCTCCGATCCGTTCCCGGCGTGGTGGAGGTCAACGCCTTCGGCGGCGAGCTCAAGACCTACCAGGTCACCCTCGACCCCGCCCGCCTCGCCGCCTACAGCCTCACCGTGGGCGACGTGGTAGAGGCCCTGGAGCGTAACAACCGCAACGTCGGCGGCGCGTACATCGCCCACGCCGGCGAGCAGTACCTGGTACGCGGGGAGGGGCTGATCGAGACCCTGGCGGACCTGGCCCAGGTGGTGGTGGCCACCGGCCGTGACGGCACGCCGATCTACACCCGCGATGTCGGCCGGGTCGAGATCGCCCCGATGGTGCGCCAGGGTGCCGTGACCCGCGACGGCCGCGGCGAGGCGGTGGTCGGGATCGTGATGATGCTCCTGGGGGAGAACTCGCGCACCGTCACCCAGGAGGTGAAGGAGAAGATCGAACAGATCCGGCCGGGGCTGCCGCCCGGGGTGACCATCGACCCGTTCTACGACCGCACCGAGCTGGTGAACCGCACCATCCACACGGTGGCGAAGAACCTCATCGAGGGCGGGGTGCTGGTGGTCCTCGTCTTGCTGCTGCTCCTCGGCAACCTGCGTGGCGGGCTCATCGTCGCCGCCGCGATTCCCCTCTCCATGCTCGCCGCCTTCACCGCCATGCGCTGGGCCGGCCTCTCCGGCAACCTCATGTCCCTCGGGGCGATCGACTTCGGCCTCATCGTCGACGGCTCGGTGGTGATGGTCGAGAACATCCTCCGCCTGCTCCACGAGCGGCGTGACGACCGTACCCCCCACCTGGAGAAGGTGCGGGCGGCCGCCCACCAGGTGGCACGACCGGTCCTGTTCGCCGTCGGGATCATCCTCATCGTCTACCTCCCCATCCTCGCCCTGCGGGGGATCGAGGGGCAGATGTTCCGACCCATGGCACTCACCGTAGTCTTTGCGCTGGCCGCCTCCCTGGTGGCGGCCCTTACCCTCATGCCGGTCCTCGCCTCCCTCTTCCTCAAGCGGGTGAACGAGAAAGAGCCCCTCCTCTTCCGCCTCGCCCGCGGGGCGTACGGGCCGCTCCTGCGCATCGCCACCCTCAGGCCGGCGATCACCTTCGCCGCTGCCGTCGTCTGCTTCGGCGCCAGCCTCACTGTCCTCCCCTTCCTGGGCGCGGAGTTCATCCCGCGGCTGGACGAAGGCGTCATCGCCATGCAGATCTGGCGACTCCCCTCCATCTCTCTGGACGAGTCCAACCGCATCAGCCTGGAGGTGGAGCGGGCGATCCGTGACAGCTTCCCGGAAGTGGTCACGGCGATCTCCCGCACCGGCCGTCCCGAGATCGCGAACGATCCCATGGGGGTGGAGATCTCCGACACCTACCTGATCCTCAACGATCGGGCCACCTGGCGCTTCGCGACCAAGGAGGCCCTCATCGAGGCGATCGACGAGACCTTGAAGGAGCAGGTTCCCGGCGCCATCTACTCCTACTCCCAGCCGATCGAGCTGCGCATCTCGGAGCTCATCTCCGGGGTACGCTCGGACGTGGCGATCAAGGTGTACGGCGACGACATCGAGCACATGCAGGCGGTGGCGGAGGAGATCGTGCGGGTAGTGTCGCGCATCGACGGCGCCGCCGATGCCAAGGCAGAGCAGACCACCGGCCTGCCCAACCTGCGCATCCGGGTCGATCGAGCGGCCATCGCCCGCTATGGCCTCAACGTCGCGGACGTGCTGGACGTGGTCGAGGCCCTGGGCGGCAAACCGGCGGGCACGGTGATCGAGGGGCAGAAGCGCTTCACCCTCCAGGTGCGCTTCGACCCCGCCGTGCGCGACCTCGACCGCATCCGCGACCTGGCCATCCCCCTGCCCGCCGCCACCGGGTCGCGGCCACGCCTGGTGCCGCTCTCCCAGGTGGCGACGATCACGGTGGAGGAGGGGCCGGCGCAGATCAGCCGTGAAAACGTCAGCCGCCGCACCACCGTGGAGGTGAACGTCCGCGGCCGTGACCTGGCGAGCTTCGTGGCGGATGCCCGGGCGGCCATCGCCGCGCAGATCGACCTGCCGCCCGGCTGGGTCCTCGACTGGGGCGGCCAGTTCGAGAACCTCCAGGCGGCCGGCCGGCGCCTGGCCCTCCTGGTGCCCCTGGCACTGCTCGCCATCTTCGTGCTGCTCTACTCGGCCTTCGGCTCCGGCCGCCTCGCCGCCCTGGTCTACCTCAACGTTCCCCTCGCCCTCACCGGCGGCCTGCTGGCCCTGGCGGCCCGCGGCTACCCCCTGTCGATCTCGGCCGGGGTCGGCTTCATCGCCCTGTTCGGCGTGGCGGTGCTCAACGGCGTGGTCCTGGTGAGCTACATCGCCGACCGCCAGATCCAGGGGATGGCCCCGGCGGAAGCCGCCATCGAAGGTGCCAAGGTCCGCCTCCGGCCGGTGCTCATGACCGCCCTCGTAGCCAGCCTCGGCTTTCTCCCCATGGCCCTCGCCACCTCCGCCGGCGCCGAGGTGCAACGTCCCCTCGCCACGGTGGTCATCGGCGGCCTGCTCACCTCGACCCTCCTCACCCTCCTGGTCCTGCCGGCGGTCTACCGCTGGTTCGCGCCGGGGGGACCGTCCGAGTAACCCCAAGAACAGCTCAACGCCAAAGACGCCCAGGGAATCCGGCTCGAGTTGATCGCGAGGACGTGCGGTCCCTCACTCTGAATAGCGCGCGAAGCGCACATGCTCCTTCGCGCCGGTCGTGGGGCGGACCGTCACCCCCAGCAGTGACTCTACCCGGCTTTCTTGTGGACGCGTCGTGGTTGCCTTCGCACTAGCCTGTCCCGGAGCTTCTCCTGATTTTCCAGGAGATGCTCGTAGTAGACCTTGGGGTCATCCTGGCATTCTTTTTCGATTTCGCGACGGGCCTTTCGGACCTCATCCAGAATGGGATCGGTCGACATGTCATGCCTCCATCAATTCTTCGGGGGTGCAGATGACGGGGGTCTGTATCCCACGGTCTGCGTTGATTTCGTGGACGACCCGGCGGACGCGGGCGGCGACAATGTGGGCACAGTTCCAGGAGACGAGATAGTCCATGCCGTGCCATGTCGCGATGGCCAGGTGGTAGGCGTCGGCCCGGGCCTGCTCCGGTATGTCCAGCACCGAGAAGTAGTGGTCCGCCAGGTCCCGAACCTCTGGGAGCACCTCAAGGAGCGGCAGGTTCGCCAGTACGCGGAGCCGCTCTCGGGCGGCCTGCGGGTCCCCTCGGCCGGCCTCTTCCAGCACCACTGCGGAAGAAAAGGGGGCGAGTCGGGGTAACGCGCTCTCCCACCATTCCCGCGTGAGCTGTTGATGGGCGGCGACCACCAGGTCACGACTGGGCCGTGCGGTGAAGTAGCTGACGACGCTGGTCTCGATGTAGACAGAGCACTTCATGAGCGATCCCCGGTTATCTGTCCCCAAGGTTAGCCTTTCGAGAAAGCACCTTCGAGCCAGCAACAGGTAGTACCAGGTGGACAGTCTCCGCGGATAGGAAGTTCGAGGCGTTGGCGGGGGGTGCAGACCTGCGCTACCGCATTACCGGCTTCGCCGACGAGCCCCGCCGGTCGCGCGAATATGTGCGAAGGTCCGTTCGAGCAGTTCCCCCCGTTTTCGTTGGAGGCGCTTAGCCTTGGCCCGTCCGACCCGGGCCCGCTTCTCGTAGAAGGCCGCCGCTGTGGGCTTCCCGCCTTTGTCGGTCCACCGGCGGCGTCCCGCTTGGCGTCGCTCGGAAAGGTAGGTTCGACAACCCTGCTCCTTGAGCTCCCGCAGCAGCGTCGCCTTTCAGAGCGCTGCGGCCATTTCCGGGCGGTGTGAAACACGCGCGGGATCTCCACCGTCTCCTCCCGCACGCGGTACGGCACGATGTAGGGAATGCCCTTCACCACCAACTCAAGGGTGCCCGCCACCCTGGGGCCGCAGCGGCGCGATTAGCCGCCGCGATGTAGGCTGCCTCGGCCTCCAGCCTCGCCGGCGCAGTCCGCAGCCAGCGGAGCCTCAACGACCGCCCCACTTTTCGGCCACTGCCCGGACCTCGTCGTCAGAGGCGAAATCGCCCGCATCCGCCTCCTGAATCCCCTTCTCGATCTCCTCGATCTGCCACGCCTCGCGCGCCAGGTAACCACGCAGCGCCGCCGCCGCCAGAAAGGACTTCGTCCGCCCGGTGGACTGGGCCAACCGCTCCAACTGCTCCCGCATCTCGCTGGACAGGCGAAAACTCAAGCTAGTCGTCGACATGGCTCGATCTCCGTGTGACAAGTCCTGGAAAGTAGACAATGCACCCAAGCCGCTGCAACGGCCCACACGGGCACCCCGATCAACCGCAGCCCCACCCACAGGCTGGGGAGACGCCCCAGCCCCGAGCAGGTGGCCGTGACACGGGGAACCACAGATGAACACGGATGAACACGGATCTGGCGGGTCACCACGAAAGGCACGAAGGACACGAAGGACGAGCGCCCTTCACTCCCTCATGATCTTCGCAACTAGCGCACGCTCGGTTCACGGCAACGAGCCGTCACAAGTTGACGACCCTGGAACCCTGAACGTAGGTTCCCGGAATGAGGTAGACAGAGGCACCGCAGGGGCGCAGAGAACACGGAGGCGATTCTGCAGGGGAGCGGCGGTGGACTCAGTCAAAGTTATCCGTTTGCAGGATCGACCCGGCTCCGAGCCGACCCCGGCGGAGGCTGACGCATGAACCTGCAGGACGCCTACTACGAACAGAAATTCGAGGTCGAGTTCCTGCGCGCGAAGGGCGACGCGTTTCAGACGTTCTTCGAGCGGCTGATGGGTTTGGCCTACAAGGCCGATTTCATGGCCTGTCGCCCGTGGGGGAAACAGGGCGACCGCAAAAATGACGGCTTTCTCAAATCGGAGCGCATGCTGTTTCAGGTCTATGCGCCCAACGAGATGAACGCCGCCAAGGCGAAGACCAAGATCACCGAGGACTTCGAGGGCGCCCTGGAGCACTGGCGCACGCACTTCGACACTTGGGTGTTCGTCCATAACGCCACCGATGGACTGCCGCCGCATGTCCAGAAGCTGTTACTCGATTTTGAGGCTGCGAACCCTGGAGTTCAGTTGCAGCCGTGGTGTCTGGAGGACCTTCGACTGATTTTTCGAAAGCTCACGGCGGAAGACAAAGCGTCATGGTTCGGGCCTGCCCTGACCGACGCCACCAGAATCAAGTTGGGCTTCGGTGACTTGAAGGTCGTGCTGGAGAGGATCGCTGCACTCCCCGCACCACCGATGACCGATGTAAAGGACGTGCCGACAGGAAAGATCGAAGCAAATGCCCTGTCCGGAGCCGTAGCGCGCTTGCTCAAGGAAGGCATGATCAAGTCGCCGTTGGTCGCCGACTTTCTCACCCAATGGTATGACGAGACGCTCGGGGAACGATTGGCCGAGGCGTTCAAGGCCGAGTATCAGCAGTTGCGTGGGGGCTATAGCCCGAACGGGATTTTTGCAAAACTTCAGGCGTGGGCCGGTGGCAGCGATCGTGGAACGCCGGAACACGAGTTGGCCGTACTGACCGTCATTGCCTACTACTTCGAGCGCTGCGACATCTTTGAAGAACCACGGAGCGCGACGCATTGATTCTTCCGTCCAAGCACCTACCCCACGACCGTGCCCTGCTGACCGTCGGAGCGACGATCCTGCGGCACCTGTCGGACCCCGTCACCGTGTCGGCCCTGTGGGAACAGATGCTGCGTGCTGTAGCTGACCAGAAGGCGTCGTCACCGATGCGCTACGACGGATTCGTGCTTGCGCTCGACCTACTATTTCTCATCGAGGCGATTGAACTGCGTGATGGGCTGCTTGTTCGGGGAGCGTCATGATCCACCGCATTTACAGCAGTCTCGCAACTTTCAAGGCGCTGGAGTTCAATCCCGGCCTGAACGTGCTGATCGCGCAAAAGGAAGACGGTGCGACGGATAGGCAAACCCGCAACCGAGCGGGCAAGACCAGCTTGATCGAGATTGTTCATTTCCTGACGGGCGCGGATGTCGGAAAGGATTCCCTTTTTCGGTCGGACGCACTCACCAAGGAATCGTTTGGCATGGCGTTTGATCTCGATCGCGCACAGCTTCGCGTCGAGCGATCGGGGCACCAGAAATCCAAAATCCGCGTAGACGGCGCCCTCTTCCTGAACCGGAAAGCCGTACTCTCGAACGCCGAGTGGTTGGAACTCCTCGGCGACAAGATGTTCCGATTGAACAAACTCCCGGACACAGGTGGGCGCACACCGAAATTCCGCTCCTTATTTGCCTACTTCGTGCGTCGGCAACTCAGTGGTGCGTTCACGACACCAGAGAAGCAGGCGACGATGCAACAGGCTGGCGACTACCAAGTCGCGCTACTGTTCATGCTCGGACTGGATTGGACGATAGCCAGCGATTGGCAGAAGGTGCGGGATCGCGAGAAGACACTGGCTGAGCTGAAGAAGGCGGCAGGCGCCGGCGCGTTCGGCAGTATCGTCGGAAAGGCATCTGATCTCCGCACCCAACTGACCGTGGCCGAGGGCCGACTTACAGCTCTCAAATCCCTCGTTTCCGCATTCCGTGTACTGCCTCAGTACGCCGACCTGGAAGCGGAGGCCGATCAGCTCACGCACGCAATCAATGACCTGTCGAACGCCAATGTAATTGACACGGCAACAATCCGAGATTTGGAACGCTCGATCCAGACGGAAGCGCCCCCGTCGCTCGCGGATCTTCACAGCATCTACGCAGAAGCGGGCATCGCGTTGCCGGGCGTAGCCATCAAGCGCTACGACGACGTGCGGAGCTTCCACGAGTCGGTTATCCGAAATCGGCGCGATTATCTCGCCGGAGAGCTGGACGCAGCGAAACAACGCGTCGCGGCGCGCGAGCGGGACAAATTCCGGCTCGACACACGGCGTGCTGCCGTGATGGGCGTCCTACAGAGTCACGGTGCGCTAGATCAGTTTTCCCAACTACAAGGAGAGGTTGGACGCACTGAAGCGGCAGTCGAGTCGCTGCGGCAACGCTTCGAAGCGGCCGAACAACTGGAGGGAACGAAAAACGAGCTGGAGATCGAACGAAACCATCTGACACTGCGCCTGCGACGCGATTTTTCCGAACAGAGGGCGCGCTTGTCCGAGGCAATCCTCGCATTCGAGGAGACCTCTAAGCGGCTCTACGAGTCTGCTGGCAATATGACCGTGGAAGAGACCTCCAATGGGCCATTGTTCCAGTTTCCGATGCAGGGCTCCCGCAGCAAGGGGATCAAGAGCATGCAGATCTTCTGCTTCGACATGATGCTCATGCGCCTCTGCTCATCGCGTGGCATCGGGCCAGGATTCCTGGTCCATGACAGTCATCTCTTCGATGGCGTTGATGGCCGTCAGTTGATAAGCGCGTTAAAGGTTGGTGAGGAAACCGCCACAGAACTGGGCTTTCAGTACATCGTCACGATGAACGAAGACGATGCGTTCAAGGAGTCTGTCGCCGGTTTCGACCTTCGGGACCACGTACTCCCCACAGTCTTGACTGATGCCAAGGAAGACGGTGGGCTGTTTGGCTTCCGTTTTTGAGCGATAGCCATGGACGAGGCCGCCGATGACAGCGCCGCGGCACAATGAGGATGCAGCGGACGGCCTTCGCCGGCGCTGAGCGACAAGACCGGAAATCCAGGGGGGGACATTCCGGCATTGGAATATCCGAGCCAGTGAAAGCTCTCTTTGTTGCCCTTGGCCTCGTAGCTCCGCTCCTGCTCTCGGCGGTAGCGGTTGCGGAGGAGGAAGGCCCGCCGGCTTCGTTTTTTGTCGGGCGGTACGAGATTGTGGGGCGGAGTCCGGGGGCGGAGGGACGGGCCTATTCGGGATGGGCGGAGGTGAAGCTCGACGGGGAGGCGTTGTCGATCGTGCGGTGTGCCTGCGGGGAGGAGAGCCGCGGGCGGCTGGCGTTCGCAGAGACCACGGGCGATCGAATCCGGGTCCTGCGGACGCGGTTCATCCTCGCCGGCGAGGCGCTGGAGGCGAC
>Ga0210124_1001370_pt1 | contig 10605 bp, 7 predicted proteins | sample Muzzi_PWC_D2_FD_185554 | JGI IMG/M metagenome (GOLD analysis project Ga0210124, IMG submission 185554) | Wetland microbial communities from San Francisco Bay, California, USA, that impact long-term carbon sequestration - Muzzi_PWC_D2 (SPAdes) | ecosystem: Environmental > Aquatic > Marine >...
ACAAATCTCCGGGTTTCATATCCCTAAATGCCTGAGTGACTTTTAGAAAAGCGAATGGTGTAATGGCTTCCCTAAGATCAAATTTATGCTTTATTTGTGTTTCCAATCGTTCACCTTGATTGTTTTTGTGTTCCTTATCTGCAAAGGGGGTGCCAATTAATGAAAAAAACATCCGTTTTCAGATGGGCCTGGGAAAGCGGAAATAATAAAAATTTTTAACCACGAAAAACACGAAAGAACGAAGACACGAAATACACTATAAGACCTCGTAATTCTTTTGGAATGATCCTTGAAGGGCGCATCAACCCGGAACCTTGAAGGTTGAACCGCTCAACCCGGTTTATTAATATTTCCCCTTGCTCAATAAGTGTTAAGTTGTTAATATACTGTCTTAACATATGTTAAAATTTAACAGGGGGAATTAACATGTTTGAACAAGAACTGAACGAATACTGGAAAACCGTTGTAGATACCATACAAGACGGCATCATGATCGTCGATAAAGCCGGAACCATTGTTTCGGCAAACAAGGGTTTTGAAAATATAACCGGCTATAACCAGGAAGATATCATCGGGAAATCTTGTTCCACTTTAAACTGCAATAAATGTGACGCGGCCAGAGAAAAACGGGGAGACCATTGGTGTGTTTTATTTCGATCCGGTGCGGTAAAAATGAGTAGATGTGCCATACAAAGGGCGGATGGGACTTACATCCATGTCTTAAAAAACGCCTCTCTATTTCACGATAAGAACGGGAAAATAATCGGTGCAGTGGAGACACTCACCGATATTTCGGAATTACTGAAAAAAGACACCCAGATCGAAGCGTTTCGCAGAGAGCTGATTTCCAGAGACGGCTTTCATGGCATTCTCGGTGATTCAAGGGCCATGCATAAAGTATTTGATTTGATAACCAATGCGGCACGTTCAGATGCACCGGTGATTATATATGGTGAAAGCGGCACAGGGAAAGAACTTGTGGCCGCTGCAATTCACAATTCAGGCGCCAGGAAAAGAAAACCTTACCTTAAAGTGAACTGTGCTGCACTCAATGAGTCTTTACTGGAAAGCGAGCTATTCGGCCATGTCAAAGGCGCATATACCGGTGCATTTCAAAACAGGAAAGGACGGTTCGAGGCTGCCCAAGGCGGAGATATTTTTTTGGATGAAATCGGCGATTTACCTCTTTCAACTCAGGTCAAGCTGCTGAGGGTTCTTGAGGAAAAGGTTATTGAACGGGTGGGAGACAATCGGCCGGTTCATATTGATGTTCGCATCATATCCGGCACCAATCGAAATTTAAAAAAGCTCGTGGAATCCGGTTCGTTTAGAGAAGATTTGTTTTACAGAATCAATGTCATTCCCATCGTTATCCCCCCCTTGCGGGAGAGGCGCAGCGACATCCCTCTTCTGGCTGAATCGTTTTTTCGGAGGATAAGATTGAAAAATGATAAGAATATCTTTTCAATCAACAATCAATCCATGGAAGCCTTAATGAACTATTCGTGGCCGGGAAATGTTAGGGAATTAAAAAGCGCTTTGGAATATGGTTTTGTCACCTGTAACGGTTCTGTGATCGAACCTCAACACCTGCCGCCGGATGTTTTCCAAAACAATATCCAAATGTCACCTAAGGAAAAAATCAGCCTTAACCGGGATGAGATTCAAAAACGCCAGTTAATAGACGCGCTTAAACGGACCGAGGGGAATCAAACCAAAGCCGCCCGTATCTTAGGGGTTTCCCGTATCACCGTTTGGAACCGGATGAATAAATACCGGATGAGACCAGTTCGAAAATTCGCCGAAGATTCATCCTAAAAAAGTGCTGCAAAATTTGCTTTCGTGGTATAAAATTTGCTTTCTATATTGTTGGGGTTAAACTTGGCCTTACCTCCATTGTCATATTACCCCTTATTTTCTGATCGGCCCTGCGGAATGACATTGTAGGGCCGATCTTCTTTTGCTGTACCAATCCATTTGTACGTATTTTCGGGGTGTGCTTCCCCGTGTAACGATATTGACGGAGTGGCTTCGTCATTTCAAGGACTTGGCACAGATATTGTAATTTATCAAAATTTAAGAAGTTGCAATCATTATGAAATGTGCAAGCTGTCAATTTAACAACCCTGAAGGTATGAATTTTTGCGGCAAATGTGGAAGCCCCCTGACTGTGGCCTGTCCAACATGCGAGCATCAAAATCCGGCCGGGGTGAAGGCTTGCGAAATGTGTAAAGGAAAAATCGCCCACACAGATGTTGTTCCCGCTTATGCCAATAGATCTGCGCTGGAATATACCCCGCGATTTTTAATGGAAAGTGCGCTTAAGTACAAAAGCTCCATGATTGGTGAGCGGAAACTGGTCTCGGTTTTGTTTGCAGATGTAGCTGATTTTACGGGTCTTGCGGAAAAACTGGACCCTGAAGATGTTCACGAAATAATGGATCTTTGCTTTGGAATTCTGGGTCAGGAAATCCACCAGGCAGGAGGAACGATCAACCAGTATACCGGTGATGGAATTATGGCGCTTTTCGGTGCTCCCATTGCCTGCGACAATCCCGATCGACCGGCATGTTTCGCAGCGCTCCAAGTTCAACTGCGAATGAAAGATTTTCACCGTAAAATTTTCGAACGCTATGGAGTTTCATTTAAGCTGCGTATCGGTATTCATACCGGGCCTGTGGTCGTAGGCGCCATCGGTGACAATCTGCGTCTTGACTATACGGCTGTCGGAGATACCACGAATCTGGCAGCTCGTCTTGAGTCCTTGGCCGAACCAGGTGGCACACTGGTATCAGACCGTGTGTTTCAAAACGCGAAAGACCATTTTCTTTTCCAGGATGCGGGGAAACTGAACTTTAAAGGAAAGAAGAAATCCGTTCAAGCATTCCGATTGGTTCGAGAGTCGGACATTGAGCAGGAGCATGAAAAAGACACAGGGATCTATATTCCTTTTGTCGACAGAAGCAAGGAAACTTTTCTTTTAAAAAAATCGTTTGAAAAAGCGATTGAAGATGGACCGATAATTGCCGCCGTTACCGGGGAGGCAGGAATCGGCAAAACCAGGCTTTTTAAACATTTTTACCGGTCTTTTAAAAAAGAAAGGCCTCTTCTCCTTAAAGGGCGATGTAGGCCTTATGGCCAATTAACGGCACTGTTTCCCTTGAAACGGATGTTTCGATCCTATTTCAAACTTCACGAAAAAGACTCGGATGAACAAATAAAAGTTAAGTTTCGCGGCAAGCTCAAGGGAACCGAACCGTCTGTTTCTCTGGATCATTTATTTGATCTTTTTTCAGGTGCCGGGAAAAAACTTGAAGATTTCCAATTAACCGTTGAATGGAAAAAGAAGGCCTTGTTCAGGGCGATCCGGAATGTGCTGGTAGCCATCTCTAAAAATAAGCCGTTGATTATGGCCATAAGCGATATGCAGTGGGTAGATGCGTCCACCCGGGAATTTCTAATCTTCTTAACCCAATCCACAGAAAAAATATCGATTTTTGTCGTATGCATGGGAAGATCCGAACCGGGTCTCTGGTTCCCGGACCTGTCGATGGAACCTATCCGGCTAAATCCCCTGTCCGAAAAACAGGCCACAGACCTCTTTTTTTCAATTCTGGGAACCAGGTATTTTGACCCGGATATCTGCAAAGAAATCGTTTCAAAAGCCGGGGGAAATCCTCTTTTTTTGGTTGAAATGGGAGAGGCATTAAAACGACAGGGATTGATTGTCTGTGATGCATCGAAATGCACGATCAAAGTGCCTGCCCACGGCATAGAAACACCGGACAGTATTCATGGAATTTTGGCGGCACGATTAGACGCGCTCCGTCCGGATGTGAAACATTTGGTACAATTGGCTGCTGTTATCGGCGGAGAGTCCTCATATGAACTTTTGGCGTCTTTGCTCGAGCCAACGAAAAATCTGTCCGAATTATTGGAAGAAACGGTAAAAGAAAGAATTTTGGAACCAATTGCTTCTATTTACATACAGCAATATCAATTCAATCAGCCGCTAATGCAGGAAGTAGCATATCACAGCCTTCTCCGCCGGAATCGGTGTCATTACCATCAATTGGCCGGACAAGCCATAGAAACTCTTTATAAAAAGAACCTTCATACCAAAATAGATTTGCTGGCACATCATTTTTTCAAAGCAGCAAACTGGCCTAAGGCTTTGGGATATACACTGGAAGCCATGGAACAGGCCAGTTATACCTATTCCTGTCAAGAAGTATTGATTAGCATTGACAGGGCGCTTGATATTATTTCTAAAGGTCGATGGGAACGTTCAAACATAAAAATTCTTGATCTTTTAATGCGCAAAGGAAAAATGCTCTTTTGTATGGGGCAATTGGAAGCCGCTCAAGCCGAATTCAAAAATGTACTGTCTGAAGCCGGACGCACAGGCGACCGTGAAACAGAGGCCGAAGCACTTTTCCGGCTTGGATGGATTTCTTTTTACACGCATCAACCCAGTTCTTCAAAGGCTCTTCTTACCAAAGCCATCCATCTAAGCAGACAAAAAGATTTTCCTGAAATTCTACTTAAATCGACCGGCTTTTTAGGTTTTGTTTATGCTGTACTGGGGAATCTTAAAGAAGCCGAACATCTGTTGACAGAGGCCTTTGATCTTGGGGCTCATTTGGATACATCTGAAGGCAAAACCTGGAGTCTTGTCAATCTTGCCCGGTATTATAACTGGATCGGAGAATTCGAAAAAACCCTTGAGTTATGCCGGCAGCTCGACATGTTAAATCAAAAGATCCGAAGCCCTTATTTTATGATATTGCTATATTTTATCCAAGGATCTGCATATGGCGCCCTGGGGCAGATAGAGGAATCAAATCAGCAACTCAAGGCCGGGTTAAAGCAACTGGAGGGGGTGGATGATAAATTCTGGCGCCCCAGATTTTTAAACACCCTTGGATGGGTTCATGCTGAAATCGGTGAATTCCAGGATGCTGTAAAGCTTAACAAGCAATCCCTTGAACAAGCAATAAATACAGGTGATCCTGAGGTCATCCACAATGCCCAAATCAATTTAGGCGAAAATTATCTGGTAATGAATGACCTGCCCGCTGCTAAGGATATATTGGAAAGGGCGTGGCAGGAAATCAAAAAACCTGGTATTTTGTATACGCGCTGGCGTTACAAGACCCGACTTTTTATTGCCATGGGTGAGCTTTACGGCAGACTGGGGGATAATAAAAAAGGGCTTGATTTTATTCGAAGGGCTCTGAATCTGGCTCTCAAAAGCGGCGCAAAAAAACACCAGGCCTTAGCGCTTCTCGCCAAGAGCCGGCTCTTATCCCAAAACCGTCCCGGCCTTGTGCGGAGGTCGTTAGAAAACGCCCTTACCCTATCCCTTGAGATGGGGACCCGTCTTTTAACTCAAAAAATCCGTCATACCCATAAAACAATGGACGCTTTTGAAATGGACTATAAAAAGGTTTAGAATCCACAGGCTGAAATAAATTTTTAAGATAAAATGTTATTGGCGCATTTTCGGACGAAACCAAAATACAAAGTGGTTTCTATATTAAAAAAGGAATATATACATAAAATGTACTTCCGTGATCGGGTTTGCTTTCAACCCGGATCATTCCGTCATGGGCTTCGACAATACTTTTAACTATGGGCAACCCCAAACCGGTACCGATAATATATCGGGTTTTTTCATTTTTTACGCGATAGAATCGGTCGAATACTCGGTCCAGATCCTCCGCTGCGATTCCGAACCCGGTATCGCTGATACTGATGCGCAGGTGGTGTTTCCCCGGACGAGCGGATACGGATATTCCTCCTTTTTCAGGTGTATAGTTAATCGCATTGGTAATCAGATTGGAAAGCACCTCTTCCATGTTTTGTTTATTGGCAAATACAGGCGGCAAATCCTGCAACGGTTCCAATTTGAGTTGTATCCCTTTTGCCTGTGCTTTGGGTTGATGAAAATCGATTTGGTCTTTTATAACTTCCGTCATATCGCATTCGGTTCTTTCCAGGACTATCAATCCGGCCTCTCTTGCGGCCATATTCAGAAGCTCAGAAGAAAGAGAAACGAGTCCGTTAATTTTCTCTGAGGCCCTGCCCAGAATTTCGCTCTGCTTTGGCGTAACATCACCGGCCAGCCCATCTTGAATGACTTTGAGCTGTGCCATGACCGAGTTCATGGGACTTCGAATCTCGTGTGCCACCATGGAAACAAAATCAGACTGGCGTTGATTGATGTCCTTTAAATAGGTAATATCGCTTAGAACGGTAATGGTTCCCAAATTACGGCCGATCCGGTCTCTGAAAGGACGACATCGAACAACGTAGGTGTCTGTTCTATCTTCTCCTATTCTTTTAATCTTCAATTCTTCGGTAATTTCGGTGATTTCACTTTCAGATATGGAAAGGGCATGTTCAACCATTTGTCGAAGTTGTTCTTGTTGAACAAGCTCTGTAAACGGACGGCCAATGATATCATCTCCTTTAAATCCCATAATTTTCATAAAAGCCGGATTGGCCAGCACCAGCTTTTTTTCAGCATCCGTAACCATAACTCCGTTGGCCAAAAGATTAATGAGCACACGCATTCTGGATTTTTCGTTGGCGATGTCTTTGAGAGCGCCGGTATGTTCAATGGCTTTTGACACCACCACCCTGAGCTGATCCGGAGAAAAGGGTTTCGGAATAAAATCAAAGGCGCCTTTTTTCATGGCTTCAATAGAATTTTCGATAGTGGCATAACCGGTGATGACAATAATCGAGGTATCCGGGTGGAGTTCTTTAACATGTGACAAAACATCAAATCCTGATAAGCCCGGCATCATCAGGTCCAGTAGGATTACATCAAAATGCGCTTCCTCAATCATTTTCAGCCCCAGCTCCCCGTCTTCGGCCAGGATCGTTTCATAACCCTCGTGGGTTAATACTTCGCGGCACCCATTTCGAATGACCTTTTCATCATCGACCACCAGGATTTTATGCTTAAATAAAATGTCCGTGGATTGTTCTTCCGTCATGATGTTGACCGCCTTTCCTTATGTGTTCTATGAAACCAGCGTTTTTTCATCGGGTGTATACAGTGGAAGTTCGATCAAAGCAGTTGTTCCCCTAGAGCTCGTTTCCTTGATTGAAATACGGCCGCCATTTTCTTTTACAAGTCCATAAGAGGTGCTCAAGCCGAGACCGGTGCCTTTTTCCGGTCCTTTTGTTGTAAAAAACGGATCAAATACTTTTGATAAATTCTCTTCAAGAATACCATATCCGGTATCCGACACTTCGATGTATACCTTTTTGTAAGGTTTATTCCGGTATGTCCGAAATGTTAAGGTTCCCTTTCTATCCATGGCGTCGATGGCATTCATTATCAAATTTATGATGACCTGAATGAGTTGATTTCTATCAGCACAAATCAACATCATATCATCAGACAGTTTTTTTACGAGGTTAATATTCAGAAACCGTTTCTGATCACGGATAAGAGCCAAGCTTTGTTCTATAAGTGAATTGACCTGAAACGTTTCTTTGGCTGGACTCGTCTGCCGGCTATACGCCAGAAGGTCTTTCACAATACCTCTGCATCGCTCGGTATCATTGATGACAGACTTTAAATATTTTCCAAGCGGGTCCGCCTTGTCGAGCCGTTCAAGCGCCAGGTTTGCATACAAAAGGATCCCGGTCAGCGGATTATTGATTTCATGGGCTACGCCGGCTGCCAATTGGCCCAAAGAGGCCATCTTTTCTGACCGGTTGATCTGAATTAACGCTTCTTTCAGTTTTTTCTCACCGGCAATTTTTTCCCTGAGATCATAAAAAATCCCTGTGGTAGCCACTTCTTCTTCACCATCATATATTATGGTGCCCGTCATTTCTACAGGAACGGTTTCACCTTGTGCGTTAATGACATCAATCCGAAAAGCGGACAATTTTCCTTTTCCACCAAAATCTTCGCTTTTTAAGCGTCTCATGACCTCTTTTGCTTGGCCGGGTGGATAGCAGCTCTTTGCGTTTTTTGTTCGAATGGCTTCTTCCATGGAAAAGCCAAATAAATCTTCAGCCGCCTGATTCATTAACAAAATATGTCCGTTCATATCTGAAACGACAATGGCATTGTGAGAGCTTTGTATGATCTTATCCAGAAACTGTCGGATATGAATGGACCGTTTCTCCAAAGTGATCACCCGTGTGACATCGCGGACACTCTCCATTATAAATTTGACATCACCATTCTCATCCAAAACAGGTGAAAACATTCGGTCTACCCATACTTCCTCGTTTCCTTCGTACTCCACGCGTCTTAATACGGATTGCCATTTCTTTTCTGCAATCACTCTGGAAAAAGGACAAATCGCCTGAGAACAGGGTTCATCCGTATTATAAAAAACCTGATGGCATGTTTGGCCGACAACATTTCCCAACTCGGTTTGTTTTTTCTCTAAGAAGGCTCGGTTCGCTGAAACGATGATTTTATCCGGTGTAAGAATAAGTGAAGGATAAGGGATGGTATCAAAAACCTTCATCCTCCAGTCGAATTCCTCAGTAACCGTAAATAATTTCATATTCATGAGTTGATGCCGATATTTGAACGTCTCGGTAGTTTTTAAATCCTTAACTCAAGTTATGGGACCTCAAACGCTTCGGCCAGTAACGGTCTGGCTTTATGCAACTTGTTTTCAGGCAGTACAATGTAAACGGCGGCCCCAGAGCATACCGTTATTAAAACCGGAACTCCCTGCCCGTCCAAAGCTTTAAAAGCCGAATCAGCGATTCCGTATCGGTCCCCAAAATGAGGACCCTGAAAGCTTATGAGTTCTACCGGAGAGGTTAGATGGAAATATTTTTCAGATTCCGGATCGATCCTTTTATCCATATGAGATAATACGCTATCGGCCCAAGATTTCTCAAGTAAAATATACAATCGTAATTCCCGAAGCGGCGAATACTTGGCCAAAATCAGTTGAAAACCAACATCAAGATCTGCCAATTCCATAAGCCAAAGACCCCATTGGGACATCTTCTCCGGTTTAATTTCAATAGTCATTAGAGTCAAATCGGTAACCTCTATAAAACCATATGTTTTAGGCTTAGGTTCCCAATAAACGGCAATCGTTTCCACTGCTTTTTCCTTGAATTATTATTTTGGTGCCTTAGAGTCCTTATGGCTGAATTGTTATCTTTTTTTTTGTATCACATGAATCTCCGGTCTAAACGGTGCATGATTCGGCGGCAGATCCATATATTCAAGTAAAATTGAAACAGCATTGTCCAATTGTGAATAATCCGTGATAAATGTCAGGGAGGATATAGATGAGGCCATACCGTATAACGGCAGGGGATGCTTGCCTAAGATATAAAAGGACAGGCCCAGCAGTTTCAATTTCGAATGATGCGGAAATATGGACAAAGTGCCAACACCTGGAATGAATTCCAGATTTTCTTTCAGTCTATGTTCCCCTTCAACAACTTTTTTTATCCGATGGATATCTTCAACCGCCACACAGCATGATCCTATAATTTTTTCTCCCATACCGCTGGTCAAAATAAAGGGAATATTTATCTGATGTTGAGCCAGAAGTTGAAAAAAAAGCGCTCTGAAATCCTGCGGGAAGAAACGATTCAAAAGATTTACCTGAACCAATTCCGTGCTGAGTTTGATGCCATTGATCCGTATTTTTTTATCGATGCTTTCCCGGGTATTATTCATAAGAAATTTATGCAGAAATTATGGATCTCACCATTTTCATCCTGATGCCGAATCCATACAAAGCAACTCGTTCTGATTTTGGAGTGTTGGAGTATTGAAATTAATTTGCATGAAAACAAGCTTATCGTTTCAACACCCCATCGCTCCGTTAATCCCATGCTCGGTATTGTCCATTGATCCGATGAACATTCGTATACCCTTAAAATCTCAATAAGGCATCAGGCGTTTTTCAAGCGCCGTTAAAATTATTCGAGATTTTCTTTCACAATGTCCATCAATTTATCTAAATTGATGGGTTTTGGGATAAAATCTTCAGCCAGTGTGGTTTTGCCGCCAAAATGGGTATAATTAGTCGTTGTTACAGCATCACCCACCGCGGTTAGAAGAACCACTGTGATATCTTTGTATTTATTATTTTTTTTGATCTCGTCACACACCACATATCCATCTTTTCTCGGCATCATCACGTCTAAAATAATAAGGTCCGGCCGATCGTCTTTAATTTTTTCCCAGGCTTCAATTCCATCATATGCCTTGGTTACTCGATAATTCTTGCTTTCCAGCTTCATGGCAACGGATTCAACCAGATCGGGGTCATCGTCTACCACTAAGATATGTTGCTTATCACTCATCGATTTTCCTCCTTTAATGTTTTAAATGGGTTGTTCGTTTCTTTCTTATCATGAACCATTGAATTAAAGATCAATTTGGGGCCTCGGAAGAAGTCCAGCTCTTTCCACAATCTCCGGGACCTTCTGTTCCCACTCTATGGCCATAACGTGGAATCCTTTTACGCCTTCTACAGTCTTTAGACGCTCGATGGCTTCCACACTGATCTTAATCCCTTCCTCGGGCTGCTTTTCTTTGGGAACACCGGCCATACGTTTGATAATTTCATCCGGCACATCCATTCC
>Ga0210124_1001372_pt1 | contig 10599 bp, 9 predicted proteins | sample Muzzi_PWC_D2_FD_185554 | JGI IMG/M metagenome (GOLD analysis project Ga0210124, IMG submission 185554) | Wetland microbial communities from San Francisco Bay, California, USA, that impact long-term carbon sequestration - Muzzi_PWC_D2 (SPAdes) | ecosystem: Environmental > Aquatic > Marine >...
CCCGCGCCACCGCTCGCCTCGGGGCCCTGCGCATCTCCCCGGTGCGTGCGGTGCTGTGGCGCCAGATCTATTTTTCCGGAGTGCAGGTGGTCGACACGGTGGCGGTGCTGGCGGCGGTGACGGGGCTGATCATCGTCGTCCAGACCACCGTTGCCGGGGCCGGCAGCCAATGGCTGGGGCGGATCCTGGTGTGGACCGTGGTACGCGAGGTCGGGCCGCTCCTGGCGGCCATCGTGGTGGTCGCGCGCAGCGGGCCGGCCGTGGCCACCGAGCTCGCCTCCATGCGCTTGCGCGGCGAGATCGATGCCCTGTGGGTGATGGGGATCGATCCGCTGGCGTATCTCGTGGTGCCCCGCCTCGTGGGTCTCACCGTCGGGCTCTTGGCCCTCACCGTCTGGTTCCAGGGGGTGGCGGTGGCCGGCGGCCTCGCCCTGGGGGCGCTCACCATGGGCGATCCGTCGCTGCTCACGGCCTTTTCCGCCATCGCGGCGGAGCTGCGCCTGGGCGACATCGGCCAGGTCTTCGCCAAGACCCTGCTGTTCGGCGGCGCGGTGGCAGCCTCGGCCTGCTACCACGGCTACCGCGATCACACCTCGCCCACCGAAATCCCCCAAGCGGGGATTGCGGCGGTGATGCAGGGGTTACTCGCGATCTTCCTGATCGACGGCGTGGTGGCCCTGGGAGTCCTGCGATGATCGACCTCGCTGGCCTCGCCGTGGAGGGGACTGCGGCGGTGACCCTGCACCTCGCGCCAGGCGAGGTCGGGGCGCTGGTGATGCCCTCCCAGAGCTCGTGCGACGCGATGGTGAACGCCCTCCTCGGCCTGGCCCCTGCGGCGTCCGGGAGCAGCCGGCTCCTCGGCCACGATGTCGCCACGCTGACCCCGTGGGAGGCGCAACGCACCTTCCGCCAGATGGGAGTGGTGTGGCGCGAGGGTGGCCTGGTGAGCAACCTGAGCCTGCGCCTGAACGCCGTGCTCCCGGCGACCTACCATGGCCGTGCGCGTAGGCCTGCGGAGGAGGAGGCGTTGCGCCTCTTCCGCGCCATCGGCCTGTCCACCGATACCGCCTTTCTCGACCAACTGCCTGCCAACGTCTCCCAGTGGCAACGCCGTCTGGTCGGATTGGTGCGCGCCTGGCTCATGGAGCCGCAGGTACTGGTTTGTGACGACCTGCTCGAGGACCTCCCCGGTGGACACACCACGCGGGTCGCAAACGCCGCCGTCAACCATCAGCAGGAGATCGGCTATGCCAGTCTGCACGTGGTGACCGAGCAGACGGCGACCGCCATACTCTCCGCGGACCGGGTGGTCGAGGTGCCGCGCGGCGGCAGCGGCCCGCCGGTCGAGTGTCAGTCGCCAAAGGCGGAGAAACCATGACCCAACCAATCACCGTCGCCACGACCAGGCTGAGCCGATCGTGAACGAGAGCGATCCACGCTTCCTCCACCTGGAGTGGAAGGTCGGGCTATTCGTCTTCGTGGCGGTGGTGCTCGCCGTGGCCGTCACGGCCTACGTGGCGATCGAGCACGACCTGTGGGTCCCCAAACACCACCTGCGGTTCACTGCCGATAGCGGCAAGGAGCTCCACCAAGGGATGGCGGTCAAGTTCAGCGGCTTTCGCATCGGCAAGGTCGACAAGCTCACCCTGAGCGCCTGGGCCGAGGTGGCGGTCACGATCGAGATCGACCAGCGCTACATGGACTGGATCCGGTCCGATTCCAAAGCCCTGCTGGTCCAGGAGGGGCTCCTCGGGGAGTCGGTGATCGAGATCATTCCCGGCTCGCCGATGGCGCAGGAGCTCGGCGAGAACGCCACGCTCCCGTTCGAGCGCCGCGCCGGCCTGAACGACATGCTCGCGGAGCTGGACCAGCTCAAGCTGCTCGTCACGGAGATCCGCCAGGGCGGGATCGGCGAGATGCTGGCCAATGCCAAGCGCGCGTCCGGCGAGCTCCTCGCCACCCGCCAACACGTGGACGACTTCCTCGCTACGGCCGAGCAGACCCTCGCGCACATGGACCGGGTCCTCGGACAGGCAGGTGAGACCATTACCCATACCGATCAGACGGTGGGCCGTACCGATGCCCTGATCGGGCGAATGGAGGGGACCGCCGGCCACCTCGATCGGGTCGCGACCAGTGCCGAGGAGGCACTGCCGCCGCTCCTGGCCCGCAGCGAGGCCCTCCTCGCTCGCATGGAGTCCGCCATCGCCCGCCTCGCCGAAGCGGCCGACCGCGCACCGGCCCTGGCGGACCAGGGCAGCACCCTCGCCGACGAGGCCCGCACGACCCTGGAGCAGACCCGCGCCCTGCTCACCGCCATCGGCGAGGTCTGGCCGATCCGCTCGCATCTGAAACAACCGCACGAGGACCAGCCGGAATAGCGTTGCGACCGGAGGGCAGCGGTGGAGCCCCCCGATCTCCGGGGAGCTGACCGCGGGGATCGCGTGCCCGCAATCGACCGTGTTGCGGTCGCGATGGGACTCGTGGTCTAGCGATCGCCCCGTCGATGGTACCGCCTCACCGTTCGATCTTCCCAGCGCGGTGCTGGGCGTACGCGTCGCGCACAAAGAGATAGGGGTCCAGGGCATCGCGCTTGATCCCCTCGTAGGTGTCCTTGTCCAGAGACACGGTGTTGACGGTGCTGGTTCCTCTCGCCGCCCAGTACTCGGGCCCGTGTACCAGGTAGGGCAAGGGGTCAAGAAACAGATCGACCACCCGCCCCACGCCGTCGCGCACATTGCTCGGTCCCAACATCGGCAACACCAAGTACGGTCCCGACCCGATACCATAGCGGCCGAGGGTCTGCCCGAAATCTTCGTTGGATTTCGGAATCGCCGCATAGCGCGTTGCCGGGTCGAAGAGCCCGCCGATCCCCACCGTGGAATTGATGATGCAGCGCATCAGCTCCCCACCGGCGGGGCCAATCTTGCCCTGCAGCGTGTTGTTCACCACGCGGATCGGGGCGGTGATGTTGGAAAAGAAGTTACCCACCGAGACACGCACCGGCTCCGGCACGATGCGGTAGAGGCGCGCGACGGGTTTGAATACATAGAAGTAGAGCTTGTCGTTGAACGCGAAGACCGCACGATTCACCCCCTCGAAGGGGTCCGCAACCACCAGCGACGGTTCGCCAAAGAGGTCCTCATCGAGGTCGTCGCCGACGACATCGACATCGTCGAAAATCGCACCCTCCACCGCAGCAACCGATGGCTCAGCGGCCACGATCCCTTCGTCTGCCGTGGCCAACGGACCGTGGGCGAAGACCGCGAGAAGGACGGCCAAGGCCAAAGATGGGTGACGGCCCACCGGCTACTCCTTTTCGAAGAGGTACTTGCTCACCAGGGTCTCGAGGTTGATGGCCGACTCGGTCCCGGTCATTTCCCCACCGGACGCAATGCACTCCTCCCCGCCGCCGGCGACCCGACCAGTCTGTGTAGTTGGTCTCCGATTTGAGTACCGGTCAACCATCTTCCGCACCCCTTGATCACGACAACTCCCTATTCCCCTCACCCAGGTCCACTGAGCCCCCCGGGGTCGAAGGGACCACGAAAGCACGAAGGCTGGGAAAACACCAAAGGCACCACGACCCGCTCTTCGTGTACGCCGTCCTCTCATGCCCGCTTGTCCCCATTCTCCGACCCGCCTCGGGCCTAATTAGCTTGCGGGATCGGCATGTAACAAAAAAGCGTGGCAGGCTCTCCAGCCTGCCACGCTTTCGATTGATTACCCTTGGCGACCGTCAACCCGCCTCGGGTGTGATTGCTTATTGCTGGTTTTGCCCGTTCGGCGTCACGAACTCCCGCTTCAGCCAGGCCGGGCCGGAACCCTGAGTGGCTTGCACGATACCCTCCCCACCGTACTCCGATATCGGCGCGCCTGCCTCTGTGCAACCAAAGTCGCTCACGCAATGGTCGCTACTTACCCGACCCAGCCCATGCGCCGCCGTGGTGATGTCCTTCGCCGCCAAGTAGCGCCGCAGGGCGTCGATCGGGTGCACGAAGTTGTCCGGCGCCACCTTGCGGAAGATCGGCGTACGTGCCGGATCAAACACCGGGAGCTGAGCCTCGGTCACCACCGGATCCACGACGCTGAACAGGAGGTCGCTGCTGACGTCGAGCTCGCGGTTGCCGAAGATATCGGTCGGGCCGGTCGTCTCCTGGGTACCCACCATGAATCGCACATTGGTCGCCCCCGAGGTGCGGCACACCTCGTCGGTGGGATTGCCGTGGGGGTAGCAGGAGGCGAGGGTGTAGATCTTGCTTCGATCGACCTTCGCCCCGTTGATGGTCGCGAGATCGATGCGCTTGCCATCGCTGATGCTGCGGGGGAAGTCGTCGTTGAGCTCGATGTCGAAGTGCATGTTGTGGGTAAAGCCCAGGAACCAGCCGCCGCGTTGACGGTAAGGGTTGGGATCGAACACGTTGCTCAGGATTCCCTCCCAGTGGTCCAGCAGACGTCCGCCGCTGAACTCGGCCAGGGCCACCGCAGCACCGATCGGATAGTAGGTGTAGAGGTCACCGATGGTGATGTCACCCGGGTAGCCGTCGTCCGAGCCGAAGATGGTGACGTCGAAACGAAAGCCGTTGGTGGTGGACAGGGAATTACCGTCATTCAGCGGATGCGTCGTCGGATGCGTACTGGTTGCGGTGACCGCCTGTGCCAGGTCGAGGAAGGCATCGGTCATGGCATTGTTGGAGATGTCTTCCAGGACGTGGAAACGCTCGATGGTCGGATCGGTGTGGCCGACCACGTGGTCCAGCGACTCACACAGGGTGTGCCCTTTACCGAAGGGGAAGGCGTTGACGCCGAACGTGTGACACTGGAAATCCGGATTCGGGTCACCGTTGGGCAGCGTATCCAGGAAGGTCAGGCGCTCCTGGGCTACGAGGGCCTTGATGGTGCCATCTTCCGGCACGGCTGAAGTCGCCCGCATTAGGTCCCAGCTATAGGCCGTGATCCTGCCGCCGCTGACCTTCACCTCGAGTCGACCGAGGAAGTCGTCTTCACCGGCCTCGGTGACGATGCCGAGGTTGTCGCCGTTCTCATCCGGACGGTTGATGACGATGGCGTCGGGCGTCCGCTCGTGGGTGTGGCCGCTGAACATCACGTTGATCTCCGGGAACTCCTTGACGAGCTGCGTGTTCTTGGCCAGGCCCAGCTCCGAGAGGACGACGATCAGCTCGGCACCGTCTGCCTTGGCCGCAGCGATCTCGACCGGCAGCTCCTTGTAGCCCATGGTGAAGCGGAAGCCGGTGTTGAAGGCCTGCGCCTGCTGAGGCACGACATCCGAGGTGATGCCGATGATCCCGACCTTCACGCCGTTGGCCTCCTTCATGATGTGGCCCGGATGCACCCGCGGACCCAGGACCCTGGCCACCTCGTTGTAGTTGTAGAGGTTGATGGCGACGGTGGGGAAGTTCGCCTTGGTGACGTGGCATTCGCTATACGGCTTGAGCCCGCCAGGCTGATCGCATTGCTGCCCCTCGTGGCCCGGCCTGCCGTCCATCCAGGCGACGGTAGTCCGATTGTTGGGGGCCAGCTCGATGGCGGTGTTGGGCGTAAAGCGTTGCCGGTAGACCCGCGGTCCCCAGCCGAAGTCCCAGTTGCCGGGCAGGAAGGCGTCGATGTTGAAGGCGTTCAGCATCGGCATGATGGCATCGCCCAGGGTAAACAGCATCTCGGCACTGCCGTGGGTGGTGTCGCCGACCCCCAGCAGCAGGCTGTTGCCCGGGCCGACCTCAGTCCTCACCTGCTGGATGAGGGTGGCCAGCTTGGCCACGCCGCCGCTGTTGGCATCCATGGTGCCATCCGGGTAAATGACGGCATGGGGGGCGATGTGGCCGTGTACATCCTGGAGCTGCATCAGGGTGACGGTGTTGCCCGGCGGCTTCGGCGGCTTCGCCATGGCGTTCGTACTGCCCAGCGCCAGCGCGAGCCCGACGGCGAGATGCGCGAAATTGCTGCCTGTCCTGGAATTCATTGGTTGCCTCCTCGTGTTGCGAGGTTATGGAAGGGACCGGATTTTCCGGTCCGGGGGTGGGTCGGGTGGGCCGCGGCACTGGCCGCCTGAACGGGGCGCCCCTGACGGTGGCTGTGACTTTGGAACGGGTGAGGGAGGGGCCTCCTGCCGGTGCCCGTCTCGCCGGGGACCCGCCTGTCCCTCAACGCCCTCCGGGCAAGCCGCAGGGCCTCCGTCAACCGTGGGGGGGCGCCGGCGCTGTGCGCATAGGGGTCCCGGCACGCGGTGCGCTCCAGGCGAGCGCGTGGGATCGCGTCGTAGCGGCGGAATGAATCCGGCCCGACGACTCCGCTACCGTGGCCTGCCGTGCCTGCGGCAGATCCACGGTGAGAAATGCGGGTTAGGGTGACACCGGCCATACGCCATCTCCTTTGCACGGGGGTCTGTGACATGACCCCCGAGGTCAGGAAGATGGCAGAAGATCGGCCAGGCGGTAATTCAGACTAACCCTGTTAGGTATCAGGGTTTTCCCTGATGGAGATCGAGCGCCATGACGATCTTCATCAGCTCTGCCAATGACTTGGCTCCAGTCTTGTCCATCACCCTGGCGCGGTGGGCCTCGACGGTCTTGTCACTGATGGTCAGGAGCTCGGCGATCGCCCGGTTGGTGTGGCCGTCGACGATGAGGTCCAGTACCTGGCGCTCGCGCGGCGTCAACTGGTCGAGCCGGCGGCGGAGCTCGATCTGCCGGCGGCGCTGTCGTTCCGTGCGCACGCTCTCGTCGACCGCCTTCTGCACCAGGTCCAGGAACACCTGGTCGTTGAAGGGCTTCTGGAGGAAGTCCATGGCGCCATCCTTCATCGCCCGCACGGCCATGTCGACGTCGCCGTGGGCGGTCATGATGATCACCGGCAGGTGGATGTCCCGTTCCACCATCATCTGCTGGAGCTCCAGGCCGCTCACCCCCGGCATGCGCACGTCGGTGACCAGGCATCCCGTCTGACCGGGCCGGATGACGCGCAGGAAGTCCTGGGCGGAGGCGAAGAGCGCGACCTTCAGGTTCACGGATGCGAGCAGCCAGTGAACCGACCGGCGGAACGACTCGTCGTCGTCGACGACGAACACGGTGGGCTCGGGATCGATGTTCCCCATATCAGGACTCGATCGGCAGGGTGAAGCGGATATCCGATCCGCTGGCGTTCGAGGAGGAGACCCAGAGGCGTCCCCCGTGGTCTTCGACGATGGAACGGCTGATGGACAGGCCGAGGCCCAGACCGCCGGGCTTGGTCGAGACGAAGGGGTTGAACATGTTCCCCAGGATGCCCTCGGGAACGCCGGGCCCCGTGTCCCGAACCGAGACCTCGACGGAGCCACTGCCGTTGACGATGGTGGCGATGGTCAGCTTGCGCTGGCCGGACGGCCTGTCGTTCATCGCCTCGATCGCGTTGCGGGCGAGGTTGACGATGGCCTGCTCGACCTGGATCACGTCGGCGGTGACACGCGGCGCGGACTCGGCCAGGTCCAGCGCGACATGGACCCCGCTGCTCTGGACCTCGAGGTCCAGCAGGCCGGCCACCTCCCGGATGATCTCGTGGAGGTCCGCGCTCTGACGCCGCCGGTCAGCCTTGCGAACGAAGTCCCGGATGGATCGGATCAGCTCCGCGGCTCGCTCGGCTTGCCCCGAGACATTCTCCAGGGCCTCCAGCATCTCCGTGGTATCCGCTTCCCCGGCGCGCAGGCGCCGGATACAGCCCCGCGCGTAGTTGGTGATGGTCGCCAGGGGGTGATTCAGCTCGTGGGCCAGCCCCGAGGCCATCTCGCCCATGGTATTCAAGCGCGCCGCGTGCGCCAGCTCCGCCTGGCGTTGACGGGCCACCTCTTCGACCCGGCGGCGTACGGCCACCTGCCGTTCGAGCTCCCGGTTCGCGAGCGACAACTCCCTGGTGCGGCGAGCGACGAGAAACTCGATCCAGGCCGCCCAGCTCGCGGTCAGCGCCAGAACCACCGCGGCGACAATCATCCATGGCCCGTAATTCTTGAAGACATCCGCGACGGTGATCTTTCCCAGATCTTCGTAGGGACCGATCCGCAGCTCACGGAACAGCTCGTGGACCGGCTGGTAGTCGAGGGGCACCGTCCATCCGCCGTAGAAACCCGCCTGCGCCGCGGGGCTATCGGCAGGCATGCTCAACAGGGCGATCGCCACCTTCTGCGCCAGGTCGTGAGGCGTGTTGTGCAGCCGCGAGAACGGCCATTCGGGGTAGAGACGCGTGCTGACCTGAAAGGGAAAGCCCGGATGATGCTGCGGGTTGAGCACCCGGAAGTCCGCGAGCCCGATCTTCCCCTCGGCCTCCAGGGATCGCAGGGAGCCGGTGCGGAAGGTGCCCGCATCCACCGCTCCGTCACGGACGGCGAAGGCGACCCTTTCCTGCGGGAAGCCGCTGAATCTCAGCTCTGCGAAGTCCTCAAAGGGATCGATGCCATGATCCTTGAGCTCCCGCCACGCCATCTGGAAGCCGCCGAAGCCGCGCGGCGTCACGGCCATGAACCGCTTTCCCTTGAGGTCCGCGAGGGTCTGGATATCGCGGCGGTCGGCCCGGGTGAAGATGACGGCACCGAAGACATTGCCGGCGGCCACCTCGCCCGGCGCGCGTAGGGTCGCGAGGCGACTGATGCCGAATCTCGCCTCCAGCGCCACGTAGTTGCCGGTGTTGGTGAGAATGAAATCGACGTCGCCCCGCTCGGCGGCGATGCTCATCTCCTCGAGCGTCAGCGGCAGGATGCGAAAGGTGTATCCGGCGATCGTCTCGCTCAGATACCGCGCGGTCGGCGACCACCGTTTCAGGCAATTCTCGCCGCCACGATAGGCGAGGACACCGATCGCAACCGAAAGCTCCGAGGACCACGCTGGCCCCGCAAACGGGCCCAGGCCGAACAATACACAGAGCACCAAGACACGCATGGGGCGAAGGATATCACGCGGCGCCGCGGCCACTCGGGAGGTGGCGAGCGCGCGCAAATGGCCTTGGATTCTGGCGGTCGTGCCGGATCCGGAATCCGGCCCGGCAAGCCGGGTGATGCACGCGCTAGGGTGCAACGTGACGCGATTACCCCCGGAACACTTCCGAGAGTCGCGCCGCGCGGTGATCGAAGATGCACTGGAGTTGTCCGAGGACGATCCACCGGTGGACGAGGTCGCCCACCACGCCAAACGGCAGGGCGTAGGTCACCCGGTCCGTCATCGACGTGCGGCGATCAGCGAGCGTCCGCAGGCGGTGCTCGTGGTACCAGAATCGATACGGCCCCACACGCTGCTCATCGACGAAGCCCACGCCTTCTTGGATGTGCTTGATCTCGCTCACCCATTGCCGCCGCCCAAAGACCGGGATGGTCAGCCGGTACTCGATGAGCAGCCCGTCGTACATCGTTTCCGGAACGTCGCTCACGATCTCGAAATGCAAATCGGGCGGCGTGATCCGGTTGAGATTTCGCGGCGTGGCGATGAACCGCCACACCGCGTCGCTGGCGGCGTCGAGCTCCTGGGTGCGGTCGAGGGTGTGGACCATTATCGGCAAGGCCTACGCCTCGGCGGCTGCGACCCATGGACTGATCCCGCTCTCGGCCCCCTCCCTGCGCTGACTGCTGACCGCTGAAAGCTGACAGCTAGACCACCACGTTCACCAGCCGGCCCGGAACCACGACCACCTTGCGCGGCGGTTTGCCGTCGAGCCACTTCTGGACCGCGGGGTCGGCGAGGGCGACGCCCTCCAGCTCGCCATGCGGCGTATCGGCGGGGACGATGACGCGGCCGCGTACCTTGCCGTTCACCTGCAGGACCAGCTCGATCTCGTCTTCCTTCGCCAGGTCCGCGTCGTAGCCGGGCCACGCCGTGGCGTGCAGGGGCTCGCCGTGGCCGAGGGCCTCCCATAGCTCCTCGGTGATGTGCGGGGCAAACGGGTTGAGGAGATGGACGATGGCCTCCACCGCCTGGCGGGCCAGGGACGGGTCCGGGGCGTCGCCGGCGCAATAGCCCTGGGTGGCGTTGGCCAGCTCCATGATGGCGGCGATGGCGGTGTTGAAATGAAACGCCTCCTCCGCGTCGCGGGTCACCTTGCGGATGGTCTGGTGGAGGCGGCGGGTGAGATCCGTCTCCGCCTTTCCCTCCCCCCCGGCGGTGGCACCGCCGTCCATCTCCACGACCTGGGCGGCGAGGCGCCATACCCGGCCGAGGAAGCGGTAGGCACCCTCCACCCCCTCCTCGCTCCACTCCAGGTCGCGCTCCGGGGGCGCGGCGAACAGGGAGAAGAGGCGCGCGGTGTCCGCCCCGTAGCGGGCGATCAGGGCGTCGGGGTCGACCACGTTCTTCTTCGACTTGGACATCTTGATCACCCGCCCCTGCTCGGCCGCCTGGCCGCAGCGGGTGCAGGCGCCGTCACTCACCTCCTCTGGCAGGAGCCACCCGTGGTCGGCGCAGCGCCACGTCTCCTTGCACACCATCCCCTGGGTGAGCAGTCGGGTGAAGGGCTCATCCGCCGAGATGTAGCCCAGATCGCGCAGGGCCTTGGTGTAGAAGCGCGCGTAGAGCAGGTGCAGGACCGCGTGCTCGATGCCGCCGATGTACTGGTCGACCGCCATCCAGT
>Ga0210124_1001373_pt1 | contig 10597 bp, 14 predicted proteins | sample Muzzi_PWC_D2_FD_185554 | JGI IMG/M metagenome (GOLD analysis project Ga0210124, IMG submission 185554) | Wetland microbial communities from San Francisco Bay, California, USA, that impact long-term carbon sequestration - Muzzi_PWC_D2 (SPAdes) | ecosystem: Environmental > Aquatic > Marine >...
AATATCGCCTACTCCCCAAATACGAGAGCATTAATATTTATTGGAATTCTGGGTGCGTTTACCACTTTTTCAACTTTCGGGCTTGAGAGCTTCAATCTTTTTCGGGAAGGAGAGATCAAATTCGCGATTTTAAATATTTTAGTAAGTAATTTAGGAGGAATAGCTTTTGTATTTATAGGCTATTTTTTATCAAAATATTTGTTTATGCTTCTTAAGTAGGAGATTAATAATGAGACCTCCAGAACAAGGTATGCTGCTTCGAATTTTTATCGGTGAAACTGACAGCCACAAAGGCAGAGCATTATATGAGAAAATTGTACTTAAGGCAAAGGAGCTCCATCTTGCTGCGGTCACTGTGACAAGGGGTATAATGGGATATGGAGCAGACAACGAAATACATACTGCAAAGATCCTTCGTCTCTCAGATGATCTGCCGATAATCATTGAGATAATTGACAGTGAGGACAATTTGAAAAAAATCCTGCCTTACCTAAGCGAAACAATCGGAGACGGATTCGTAACAATGGAAAAAGTAAGTATTATCAAATATAGAAAAGGGGTTGCCGGACATAATTAAAGTAATACCTTGGATTAATTTGAGGACCGGTTGTATCCTCAACTTGAAGCACTTACCTAACTTATTTAAACTAGTTCTCTAATTACGAGCATGAGGCAAAAAACTATGAGGATTGCCATTGGAAGCGATGAAAAAACTCACCTGACTGACTACGTAATAGAAGAGTTGTCAAACAGGGGAATTGAGCTTGAGCTCTACGGGCCATTGAATAATAACGACATGCAATGGACAGAGGTGGCTCAAATAGTTGCAGAAAGGGTTAAAGAAGGGGCATGTGACCAGGGCATTCTTTTTTGCTGGACAGGGACTGGCGTAAGCATTGCGGCAAACAAGGTGCCTGGCATTAGGGCTGCACTTTGCTCGGATGCGCAGACCGCAGAAGGAGCGAGGAAGTGGAACGACGCCAATGTGTTGGCAATGAGCCTGAGAATGACATCCCATACTGTAGCCAGGGAAATACTGGATTCCTGGTTTAACACAAGTCCTGAGGAAGAAGAGAAGCATAATATTGAGAAAGTAAGTCATATTGAGAACAAATATTCGCGGTAGTGAGAATATGAAATTGAGGACGATATGTGGAGACTTTTATGAAGAAAGATAGTTACAACATTGCAATAGTCGGGGCAACCGGCGCTGTTGGTCAGGAAATGATGGAAATTCTCAAAGAAAGGAATTTCCCAATAAACGAATTAAGGCTACTGGCATCGAAGAGATCAGCCGGAAAAGAGCTGGAATACGACAATAAGAAAATCAAAATTCAGGAACTGGGTGAGAACTCTTTTGAAAACATAGATATAGCTCTCTTTTCAGCAGGCGGCTCCAGGAGTAAGGAGTTTGCCCCAATTGCCGTTCAGGCAGGAGCAGTTGTGGTGGACAACAGCTCGGCCTTCAGAATGGATGAGGGCGTCCCACTTGTTATACCCGAAATAAATCCTGAAGCCGTTGCGGAATACAAAAACAAAGGCATTGTCGCTAATCCTAACTGCACGACGGCAGTCACGGTAATGGCGCTGAAGCCTCTCCACGATTTAGGCAAAATCAAGCGCGTAATTGCTTCAAGCTATCAGGCAGTATCAGGCGCCGGAGCACAGGCCATTGAGGAGCTCCGCAACCAAACTCTTGCATGGGCTAATTCACAAGAGATCCGAGCAGAAGCGTTCCCTCATCAGATCGCTTTTAACTTGCTGCCCCATATAGACAGCTTTTTGGATAACGGCTACACAAAAGAAGAAATGAAGCTCCACAACGAAGCAAGAAAAATACTTGGGAGCAGCGACATGGTTCTTACTGCCACAACTGTGAGAGTTCCGGTGTTCCGCGCTCATTCTGTCTCGGTAAATATAGAGACCGAAAAGAAAATCACCGTAGATGAGGCGAAGCAGGTATTGAACAACTTTCCCGGCGTTAGAGTAGTAGATGAGCCCTCAGAACTAAAATATCCCATGCCTATTGACGCTGCAGGGGAGGATGATTGTATTGTTGGAAGAATTAGGGAAGACTATACGGTACCAAACGGTCTTTGCTTTTGGGTAGTAGGAGATCAACTGCGAAAAGGCGCTGCGCTTAACGCTGTTCAAATAGCGGAGCTACTGATTGGAGAATATATTTAATGGCCATAGTCAGCGTAATTAAAGATTTGATGGGTAGCCTGGTAACCCGTAACTACACAGTGCTTCCCGAGAGTGTTCAGATCGGGCTCAATAAATACTTGATTGACGGCGAAAATATAATTATAACACTCCTCAATCATAGAGCTGTTTATAAAGCTCCGAAATTTATCGACAGTAATACCTTTTTCTATTCCTGGTTCATACTCACAGGCGAGAGGATAATTATCGCCAAAAATTCATCCAAGTTCAAAAGGTTCAGGGATATTCCTCTCACAGATATTACACAGATATTCTATGAGCTTGATGAAACCGAGCCCAGAATATCGATTACTACCCCCGGAAATGAGGATATTATTGAATTCACGAGAGCGGGGGCCGAGCACTGCGAGAATCTGGATATGCAAATAAACCTTGCGATAGAAAACGCTAAAACAATAAATTCTAAAACCGTAAATGATGAATATATTTTGTGTAAAAAGTGCGGCAGTAAAGTACTGAGTCAGAGTAAATACTGCTCGGAATGCGGCTCAAGAATAGACGCCTTAATATAACGGCTATTACCAGATTTATTCATGATTAGATGAATTTTTGATTTGCCACCGAGCTTCAATATACTCAAAGTATAGGAGAACTAGTATGATTCATGGCTCATTAGTTGCAATCGTAACTCCGTTTAAGAACGGCACAATTGATGAATACGCCCTGAAAGAACTTATAGAATTCCAAATAGAAAATGGAACTCACGGGATAGTCCCGTGCGGAACAACAGGCGAATCCCCAACTCTTTCACACGAAGAGCACGAACACGTTATCGAGCTAACCGTGAGAACAGTTAACAAGAGAGTGCCCGTTATAGCAGGCACAGGATCAAACAGTACAAAAGAAGCCATCAGGCTTACTCGCTTTGCAAAAGAAATCGGAGCTGACGCAGCTCTCGTGGTTGTTCCCTATTACAATAAGCCCACCCAGGAAGGACTTTATCTTCACTTCAAGCAGATAGCTTCCCAGGTGGATATACCCATAATCCTCTACAATATCCCGGGCAGATCGGTGGTAAATCTGGCCCCGGAGACCGTTGCTAGATTAGCAGCCGACTTCAAGAACATAATAGGAGTGAAGGAAGCTGCTGGATCTATACCACAGGCATGTAAAATATTGGAGCTCTGTGGTATGGATTTCCTAGTGCTCTCAGGAGAAGATGCGCTCAATTTCCCGCTTCTCACTATAGGAGCGAAAGGTTTTATTACCGTTACAGCTAATATTGCGCCAAAAGATGTTGCCGATGTTTACAATTATTTTGCTGCTGGAGAATTTGAAAAAGCCAGAGATCAGCATTACAAGCTGCAGCCGTTAAATGACGCTCTGTTTATTGAGACAAATCCCATACCTGTTAAAGCTGCACTCAGTATGATGGATAAGATCAAATATGAGTACCGACTTCCTTTAACAGAATTGAATGATGAGCATTACGAGAAGCTCAAGTCTGCCCTTTCGGATTACGGATTGATAAGCTAGAAAGGCGGGCGGGAGAACAAATTGAGCCCACCCAATCTCGATTATGAAAAAAAAATCTGGGCCAGGGGGAAGATACCGGCTGGCGTTGATGAGGCAGGAAGAGGTCCTCTCGCCGGTCCAGTCGTAGCCGCGGCTGTAGTACTTCCCGATGATTGCATCATCGAAGGGCTTGACGATTCAAAGAAACTCTCTCACTTCCGCAGAGAGAAAATCTATAAAGTCATTACGAATATTGCAATATCTTATGCGGTTGGAATAGTAGAGCCCGAGCAGATAGACAAGTTGAATATTCTCCGAGCTGCATTACTTGCCATGGAGATATCGGTTAAAAAACTTACAACTAAACCGGATTATCTGCTCATAGATGGCAACCAGAGAACCTCACTTCTGCTAATGCAGGAAACCATAATAAAAGGTGATTCAAAATCGTGCTCTATCGCCGCGGCATCTGTTCTGGCTAAAGTTACCAGAGACACGATAATGGAAGAGTATCACTTAAAGTACCCTGAGTATAACTTTAGGGGACACAAGGGATATCCGACAAAAGAGCATTATGAAGCAATAAGAAGACACGGCCCCTGCCCTATTCACAGGAGAACATTCAGGGGCGTTGTCTAGACAAGATTTCTCTATTCAGCAATTGTTACGGATTCAATAACAACCGGTTCATTCGGAACATCACCCGGTCCGGTTGGAACAGCGGCTATTGCATCAACCACATCCATACCATCCACCACCTTTCCAAACACGGCGTAGCCAAAATCCCTTATACCATTGTTTAAGAAATAATTATCAACTAGATTAATGTAAAATTGGGAAGTCGCGCTGTCTACAACAGCAGTCCGCGCCATGGCTATCGTACCCCTGTCATTCTTTAGACCGTTATCGGCTTCATTTTTGATTGGCGCTTTGGTAGGCTTTTGTTGTCCGTCAGCCGTAAACCCTCCACCCTGAACCATGAAATTATTTATAACACGGTGAAAAATGGTCCCGTCATAATAGCCGTCTTCAACATAGGCTAAAAAATTATCCGTACTTATCGGAGCATTTTCCTTATCCAATTCGACTTTGATATCACCTTTTGACGTTTTAATTATTACCACTGGATTACCCCCTTTGTTTTCTATACTGTCATCATCGCCGCTTGTCTCATCGCTGGCTTGTGACTGACTAGCATCTTCTTCGGTTGGTGAAGATTCTTTATCTGCGTCCTGACTATCCGGAGTTGCAGTATTTTGAGCTGGCTCAGATGTCACTTCACTAGCAGTTTCACTGGTAGTTGTCTGGTCCCGATTACAACCGCTTAGAAAAAAAGCGGTAGGGAACAGCAATAAGATTCCTATGATGATTGAGTATTTTGATAAAGCTTTAAGCATGGCTTTTCGCCTCCTTTGCGTATCTCTAGGCCTCTAAATTTATAGGAATACCCGGATACTGTCAAACAAATGCTGATATAATTTGATTATGAACCATGGCTCTGTTAAATTGTCTTTCTAACTACTTAGAAGTCAGGGTGAACATATGAACAGGATTAAATTCGGAGTGATGCTGCGGCAGCAGAAGATAGACTTTTCTCAGATCAGGGAAACCGCGGAGCTGTGTGACTTGCTGGGGTACCATTCGGTATGGTTCTATGATCACATACTCGGAATGGGGGCCATTGAGATGGATATTTATGAAGCCTGGACCTCCATGGCAGCTCTCGCCAGCACTACGGATGAAATCAAAATAGGCACTATGGTGCTATGCAACTCATTCAGGCCCCCTGCGCTCCTGGCTAAAATGGCATCAACCCTGGATGTAATCAGCAACGGAAGGCTCGAGTTCGCAATGGGAGCTGGATGGTTTGAGGCCGAATACAAGGCTTATGGATACGATTTCCCGGATATCAGGACAAGAATCGAGCAGCTCGCAGAGTCGGTAAAAATTATCAGAGCTATGTGGACCGAAGAAAAACCTTCTTTTAAAGGAAATCATTACACTATTAACGAAGCCTATTGCAACCCGAAGCCAGTTCAAACACCCCACCCCCCGATTATGATAGGAGGGGCGGGAGAAAAATATTTGCTGAGAGTAGTAGCCGAGCTTGCCGATGAATGGAACTGCCCTGCAAATCACGCGACAGCTTACGATCATAAGCTTGAAGTGCTTAAGCAACATTGCAATGACGTGGGACGGAACGTAGACGAGATAGGCATTTCACAGCAGACTGTGTGCGTGATAACCAAAAATAAAGCCGAGCTTGCCGAAAAGCTGGAGAAAGGCCAGAAGAGATATGGATTTTTCGGTGATATTTCCAAGTTTGGGATTGTGGGAACGCCAGAGCAATGCATAGAGAAAATATTAGAGAATGAGAAGAAGGGAATTACAAAATACACCATATTCTTCTCCGATATAATGAATCAAGATACGTTAAGATTCTTCGCGAAAGAGGTTATGTCGGCTTTTTAGGATACCGGTCGCAATTATTTATTTGCGAGCTCTTCCACTTTAACGGCAAATTCTTTAGCGAAGCTTCTTATCATTTCGGCAAGCTCGCTGTTATTAGTCGCCCTTTGGTAGGTATCGGCCATTTTCATAAACGTGAAATAATAATGGGCGCTCATTTCTCCGACCTCGATATCCTTGGTCCAGAGATCTATGCTTAATGTATTCTTTTCGACCCTGTCCCACATAGATATCATAAGCGACTCACAGGGTTTAAGGCCATCAAAATCCGCTTCCGAAGCGCCCCAAAAAATCTCAGAAGGTGAATTATCCTCGCCAAGCTTTACAATAAAATTAATCTCTGCTTCCTTAGACATAAATACTCCCGCAAATTAAATTTAATCAGTCTATTTTACTCCCCAGAAATCAGGCTTGCGCTTTTCTAAAAACGCATTCGCTCCTTCTACCATCTCAGGGGCTTTCATAAAGAACCTTGCAAGCTCAAGCCCGTGCGTTATCTGCGGATGAGCCATATCCGAAGCAAAGTTGATCTGTAACTTTGCGATTCTGAGCGATTGAGGACTTTTTTGAAGAAGGCTCTTACACCAAGCAGCAACTTCTTCATCCAATTTATCCTTGGGAACTACCTTGTTAACCCATCCCATATCTGCAGCCTGCTGTGCGGTGTAGCGCTCACAGAGATAAACAATCTCTCTTGCCTTTTTGTCCCCTACTGAGTGCTGAAGCTGCTGCAGGCCATACCAAATCGGGGCGCTGCCGACCAATGGGCCCGCCTGGGCAAAGATTGAAGTGTCTGAGGCTATTGTTAAATCACATAACATATTAAGCTCGTTTCCGCCTCCCACACAGTAACCGTCTACTCTAGCAATAATCGGCTTACCACAGCAGCGCATGGCGGTTGCAAGCCTGTAGTGAACCATCATAAACTTGGCATCCACTTTCTTTTTCGGATCGGGTATCCAGGAGAGATCACCTCCGGCGGAAAATGCTTTCCCCCCGGCTCCGGTAAGAACGATTACACCTACCTTGTCATCCAGCCAAGCATCCTCTATTGCCATTGCGAGCTCTTCCCGGGTTTGCGTATTCAAAGCGTTACGGGTCTCCGGGCGGTTAATTGTAACGTATGCAACTTTGCTTTTCTTCTGATAAATAAGGTTCTTTAAATCAAGTCCGTGATTTTTCTTCACAGTCCGCTTTCGCGCAGTTTTTTTTGGTGTAGTTTTAGTTGCAGGCATTGCACCCTCCTATAATTGTATTTAGGTATTAGCAGTTTCACACTAAATCAATATATATTCAAATCGAAGTTAAGGGAATAAAGCCAATTTGACGATAGAGCATTATCTGAGGCAGGAGAGAATATTCGGAATATAAAGTCAGAGAACTTCCCTACCAGGGAAGTTTGTTCATTAAAGGAGCAATGTGCGGACCAAAAAGGGCAACAGCCGCTATTAATGAAATAAAGCCAGCAACGCCGAGGCAAATACCTACCACAACTCCCTGAGCCAACATATCGAGATGCTTTTCGTCCATTAATGTCCTCCTTTTGCTTTACCGCCAAAGAACGGGTCGCCTACAGGTATTGATGGGAATGCTCTGATAAATAACAGGAACATCATAACAAAGGCTCCCAAAAATCCAAGTGTGATAAGTATCTGGGTAATACCTATGTTAATTGCGTTGGATAATGATGGGACTATAAGCACGAATTTATCAAGCCAGAGCCCAGTTAACGATACACCTGCTATAAACACTACAATAGGCTTAACAATTTTATTGGTTCTTGGTATTAGCGACAGAAACGGGAATACGAACACGCACGTCAAAACAGCCCATGCCAGGGATTGAAACGGCGGTTCCTGTATGCGTTTTATCACAAAAGCCGTTTCCTCAGGCATGTTCGCATACCAGATCGGGAGCAGCTGAGAGAAGAACAGATAGACCCAGAACAAAGAAAAACCCTGAAGCAGCTTACCCATGTCGTGGTAGTGTTTATCAACAAGATATTCATCCAGACCAAGCCTTCTTTTAAGCATTATCGAAAGAACAATTGTCGTTCCAAGCGCGGCAAGGAAGCTGCCCATGAAATAGTAAGGTCCGAATAGAGTGCTGAACCAGTGAGGGTCCAACGACATCATGAAATCCCAGGCAAAAAAGCTGAAAGTGATCGCATAGAAAATAATTACTGCAGGCGCAAATTGTCCTAACTTCTTCCATATCGCCTTTCTTTCATCTTCCCCAGACCATCCGGAAGCAATCCAGCCTGCCATTCCGCTTAATTTGTCCCCCGATCCACCTAAATCCTGTCTTAGGGAATAGTAGAGGTAGAGGGCGCTCAAAATTAAAAGAATAATGAAAGAGATTATATTTCTAGCAAAGACAAAAGTCATATTAAGCCAAACGTCTTTAGGGTGATGATAATGCTCTGTTGCATATGGAAGAATGTAGTCCCTGCCCGCAAATATCACCAAGAGCAATATAAATGATATAGGCAGAAATGCTCCAAGACCCTCCGCAATTCTGAGAAGCGGTCTTGCCCATCTTGCGTTTGTAATGCGGAGAATGCACGAGAAAATGATTCCGGCCTGAGCTATACCGGTCCAGAATAGGAAATTGATTAAAAATATCTCCCATGCGTTTTCAGGGGTCGACCCTGTAATCTTATAAACAAAAGTGCCGAAGCCTATAACCGCGATTATTAAAAATATATAAATACTTGTGTTAGATATCAGCGACCTTTTGGCTAATATATCATCTCTTATTTTGTCATCCATCTTACTCAGCTTTCTCCTGTACAGTATCCTCAGTTGCCGGCGTCTCAGTGGCTGCAGGGGTCTCATCAACCGCAGTTTCTTTGACCGGATTACCTTGCAGCTTCCTCACATAATTCACGACATCCCATGCCTCTTCCGAGGTTATGCTTTCGCGGTAGCTAGGCATCATAACCTTTCCGCCATATCTTATATATGCGTATATATACCCGTCAGTTCTTGCAATAACACCAGGTGTAGTCAAGTTAAGCGGGTAGAATCCTCTTTTGATAACAGGCCCGTCGCCCTGACCTGTCATTCCATGACATACAAAACAATATGTGTTGAACGTTTTTTGTCCGTTCGTAACCGATTCATCTGATGCTGGAACGGGGTTTATTGAAATATTTTCAAAATCCTCTCTTGGGAGAGGTTTTATTCTAAGTCCTGTGGTAGAAACAGAGAGATCCGGGTATATCACAGGCTGTTCATACGGGAGAATTGAAGGCTGTACCCACATATCGAAAGACCATGGGAAGGAGAAAGCCTTTAACGTACCCATTAAACTTAAAACAGGTATTAAGAGTAGATAATATTTCCTATTTTGTAAGAGCAATCCTCTTTTACCTCCTAGTGTTCAAAAACCGTTCACACACCGTCAACTTTAATATCTTCAGCACCTTGAGAAGTTAATATTTCCTCAACATCTTTAACCCCGTCTTTGGAGCATGTGATCATAACTCCGAATTTATCTTCGGAGAATCTCTTATCATACATAGTACTTGGGGCGTTTCTTCTTAACCGCGAGTTAACCAGCAAACCAAGCAAAGTTGCCAGAGCCCCGATTAGAATTGTAAGCTCAAAAATTATCACCATAAATGGCGGCAAAGAAACAATTGGTTTCGCGCTCACTGATATAGGCCAGTCCATTGATGTAAGAACCGTAAATCCTACACCGCAAGCAGCGCCCAGCATAGCTCCTCCCAGAGTAAAAAACCGGACAATACTCTCGGGCTCATCCATGACATCTTCAATTTCATGGTTCGGAACCGGGGAGAACACCCTGAGATTGTTAAAACCGGCTTCCTTTAGCCTCTTTACAGTCTCAATGGTTACATCCGCGTACGAAAATACTCCAAGTACACCCTGTTTATCGCTCATTATGTTTTTGCCTCCTTCTTAGGTATAGGCAATAATTCCTTCATCTCCGCTATGGAGACAGACGGTAGAGTTTTTAAGAAGATCAGGAAGAACATAAAGAACCACGCGAAACTTCCGACAGTAATGCCTATCTCTACCCACGAAGGTTTGTAGATTCCCCAAGCCGCCGGATCAAATCCGCGTGAGAGGGAGATCACGATGATGTTGAATCTCTCAAACCACATACCGATATTTATGAATATAGAAATAATAAATAAGGCTTTTATGTTCCTGCGGACGCTCTTAAACCAAAGCGGAAGCGGAATTATTACGTTACAAACAACCATGATCCAGTAAAATAATGCGTACTCACCTGTTGCCCTGTAGTAGAACTGACCCCATTCAGCAGGACTTCCGCTGTACCATGCCATAAAAAACTCAATTCCATATGCATAGCCGACAATACCTGAAGTGAGCATGATCAGCTTCGCCATGCCGTCGTAGTTATCTAGCGTTATGTAGTCTTCCAGATGGAATATCTTTCTTATTGGCACCGTAAG
>Ga0210124_1001374_pt1 | contig 10591 bp, 6 predicted proteins | sample Muzzi_PWC_D2_FD_185554 | JGI IMG/M metagenome (GOLD analysis project Ga0210124, IMG submission 185554) | Wetland microbial communities from San Francisco Bay, California, USA, that impact long-term carbon sequestration - Muzzi_PWC_D2 (SPAdes) | ecosystem: Environmental > Aquatic > Marine >...
CAGGATAGTCGTAGATATATGACGTGTTTTTTATCGCCTTTCCCGTAAGAAAGAACGAATAAAGGTGTTCATCATACCTGTCAAAAGCCTCAAATATGGAGTCATGCAAATCAGCCAAGCTCTGATTCTCTAAAATTTCGATATTTCGATAGATTCTTTTTTTATAAAAAAGGGCTACTTTAATACAATAAACTTTCAATTTGATGTCCTTTCAAATCCGAATTCTAACTAGTATTATACGACCTAAGAATTTTGAAAAAAGATGAGATTGAGGGTCGTGTCAAGCTAACCTTCCGATATCAAAAGCAAAAATTATCTTTTGTGGCACCGATGGGTAATTTGCCCTGTTAAATTCTTGTCCTGAGAAATGCTTGCCCAGTTAAATCTGTATTTAATATTTAACCGAAGGAAGCATATTTCATCTGAAACGAAGACCATTCAACCGGGGTGTGCCAGACATGCCCGGGAATGTAATGACGTTTCGCTCTTGCCAACTACACCTCCTTATTTCCGTTGTTTTAGGACCCAAAAAGCCATTATTGCCCTGTATTAAGCCCTCTTTTTGTCTACAGGTTCTTTGTTATCAGGTAGTTGGCTTGGCCCGACCCCCGATCTAATTTACCTATATTTCATTTGTTATCAAATGGTTGGCTTGGCCAGACCCCCGATTGATTATAGCCCGGAATTGATTATAAATGGACTGTCTCAGATCGGTCCGGAGAATAAGTATTTTTGTTTTTATACGGGTAACCTACCCAATGATATTTGAAAAACAAACGTCAAACAAAGTAGGTAAATTTTCAACTTATATTTCTATATATGTCCCCTAAATCTCTTCACAGGAGTTTTCCGGGCTTCTTAATTCATTTATTGATGTTGGATGTTTATTCATGCCCACATGAACGTACCCCAAGATAAAATTTTGTCATAAGTGGTAAAGTTTATGCGATTGACCTTAAAATCACCTTTTTAATATAGAAATTGTCTCTCTAAAACCTTAATGTCCCCTCAATATTATATTTTATGGAAATTATAAGCATATTATCTTAGTCCAACCCCATATGACCCGTACAGGGAATTATTTAGTAAGATAGTTAGAAATAGAGGAAGAGGCAATTCTATATAAAAATAAGAAAACAGTGAAAGATTGCTATCGGGCTTTTTCCTAATAAACGGTTGTGGATGGAACGGTAACAGGGGTTTAATCCTTCAAGGATTTCTATATTTATCCAGCAATCACCCCGGCGTATCTGGTAATCTTGGGGAGCATAGTTTATTTTTTCATTTGCTTTTTGAGCCCAGTAATCGGGGGTATGCGACTGAACATACCCCAGCATTCCTCCTTCACTGGCATCCTGGCCGTAATCCCCTGTCAAAAATTGACCCAGGCCTTTCGATCCGAGGTAGTTGCTGATCGGGTGCGTACCCGCAGAAAGACGCTTGGCTTCGAAAGGAAAGCGGGGGCGGGGGCCACGCTGAACTCGTATAACGACAATGTCCAACCTATTGCGCCGCTTCCCTTTGCGTTCTGCTACATTAATACGATACTCTTCATGAACGTAGAAGCGCCATACCCATTCAGGATAAGTACGGTCTTGGAGTACAGCGTTAATTTCTTTTGCAAGATCACCGGTAATATCTTCTTCTTCCGCAGCCTGGTACTTTAAAGCGTTAAGCCGATCGTATCCCCACTTCAGTAGTTGGAATACCTGCTTTCGAAAGACTCGAAGATAATCTTCCCTGTCATCGTCTTCAGCGACTTGTTTTTGTAGGTCTTTATCGGCAACCATCAGCTATCGGCTCCGCTTAAGGTGAGTTTTTCAGCGATAAATTCGTCCGCATCTAACAAGGCTTGACTTTTTAACCAGCATAGCCGTTGGCGTGGTTTAACTAAGTATGTTGTGCGCCCTTCAAAAATTTTGAGGTTGTGATTAAAATAAATCCATTGGCCCTGGTTGCTTAAAAGGTTTGATTTCAGCTTATCAAATTCCGCTTTTGTTTTTTGATCTTTAACCTCAAAAATAGTTGCCGGTCCGGCGGGAGGGTTATAGGGGTGTTCGACTTTTACTATGGCTAATTCATTGTTATAAAACACCGTCACTCGATGATGGTCTTTTATATCGGCGTCTAAAAAATTATCAAGTTCTGTTTTGAACGCTCTGGCATATTTATGGATCTCGTCTTTATTTGCTGGATTGATCGCTTCTCTTGCAAGCTTGCCTTCATTCAGTTCCTTCCGAACAAGCAGCAAATCTTCAATGACCCACCTTTCGGACCTATTAATTCTGAGCAACGCATAAACAGATTCGTTTAACTGTTTCCTTAGGTGCAAAGTGTCCTGTGCTTTTATGAGACCATGGAATAGAGGTTCTTTGGGCTCTGAAAAAGATCTCAAAGATGCTTTGGCCAATTCATCATAGAGACATGCCCAATCTAAAAGTTCTTCGTTTGACAAATCATCGATCGGGATTGGAAGCTTTTCTAAATCAGTTTTATTCGGTCGGTCTCGTTCGATCCCCCAGAAGGTTGAAGATAAAAACTGTTGGTAAACTGCAAAGTCCGAGTTCAGGTAAAGCGCCAGTGCTTTCAAAAGGTTCACTTGCGAAGCCTTTCCGGCGATGCCGATCTGCCTTGGCGGAACCACCACAAACTCATTTGAAAATACGGCAAACTTTCTAGCCGCATGGACGATGATGTGAGGAGGATAACAAATCTGGAGAGGCATAATCCCTCCCCTTTTGCGTACCCAAGCCCGATCTGAATCTATACGTTTTAAGGCTTGTTCGGGAATAGCAAAAATTTCATCCTTCCCGCTAAGGACAGTGATATCGAGCTCTTTTTTCCCTTCTACTTCCTGAAGGTATTCAACAGGTTCATCTGCTTTTTCATCGCGAAGTTCAAGCCCAGGATGAATTTTCAACCCATGCTTCTTTTTATATTCCGAAAGAGAAGGAAAACGCTTGGCCAAAGAGTTCAAAAGGAACCGATCTCGAGGTGAACCCCACATTGCAAGCTTCCATGGTAGGCTACTGCCCGTAGCAGCTTCAACCGGATTTATCTCCCGTATTTCATCCGCATTTACAATAACCGTCCACAGCATTTTGCGTTTTTGCCTATCAGCCTCATAACGTGCCAACTGGTTTACTGCAAACGGTGCATACGTGATGATACGAGAGAGTGAGCGCCTATTTTTTTGCAAACAAGAATAAAAGAAAGCGGCGGCGGGGCTCTTAGCCCCTTGAAATAAAAGATGTCGTAGGTTGGCAAAATTCACCACGCACCAAACGTTCATCTTGCTGAAAAATTCCTGCCTGAAATTTTTAGCGGTCTTAAACAGTGTGCCAGCGGGCAGTAATAGCCCTATCAACCCTTGCTTTGATAAATGTTGGCTCGCTTCCCAGGCAAAAGCTTCCGCCAGTTGATTGCCGCTGACGGGAAGGTGGTTTTTATTCTCCTTGATCCAAGCTAAAGCAGCTTTATCGCCTTTTTCCAGTTTTTTAGGGCTTAGTTGCTTCCATGGCGGGTTCCCAATGATCCAATCATACCCTTCTTTGGGTTTGGCTGTTTGCCAGGTGGACCCGGGATCAAAAAAGCCATCATCGCAGCAGAAAATATTCTGGTTTTGCAGTGGGGGTAAAACAAAATTGCTATAAGCCGGATTCTCCAAATCTGGGGGATCAACGTAATCAAGCAATGTTAGGATTAGGCTGAGCTCAGTAACTCCACACGCATCTTTATCTACATCTACTCCATAGATATGATCGGTTAATAACTTCTGTAAGTCAAACGGCGACAAGTGTTTTTTTGGTTCCTGTTCAATTTCACGTTCTATAAGTCTTCGATAACATTGGACAAGAAATGCTCCCGAGCCGCATGCAGGGTCGCAAACCTTCATGCCTTTACGAATCGGATGCTTTGCATCAAGCTCGTCTAAAATAAAGTTAACCAGATGAATCGGTGTGTAATAAGCACCCTGCCCTCGGCCTTTTCCTTCGGCGTGCAAAAATTGCTGGTAAACTATCGACAAAGTTTCTATTGGGATGTGTTGAAAATCATACGCTTTGAAATCCAAATGCATTTGCCTGGTTTGCGGATCGTCACCGGAAAAGGTTCCAGCTACCATTTGTATATGGTTCGAACTGGGCGATCCAAGCCCTTCTTTAGGAATAGGAAACAGACTGCCATTTAGCCAGTTATCAAGTCGCTCGATAACATTATGAAATCCGGCCAAGTTGGCATTTCGGCCGAATATAGTATTTTTTTCAATCCCCCATTGTGAAAGCTTACGGTCCGAAAGGATACCACGATCTTTCAGATAATGGAGATAAACATACTTGCCGATAAGCGCATGGGCAGCGTTTCTCGGCATGTTATAACTTTGCAACCAAGCGCTAAGGTTTTTGAGGTTTTTCAGTAATTTTGTATCAACGCGCTTTTCTTGGGCTACGGCTTTTCCCCATTTGCGCCATATTGCTCCACTATTAATAGCACTGGCTTTTAGTTCCGATAAATTCGATAATACTGCATTTGCCGTTTTCGCGATTTTTAAAATGCTTTGGTCTTTCTCTTTTTCGACTCGCGGATTGTAATTAAAACTTGGGTACAGGCGATAAGTTTTAGGCGTTTCAACAATGAGGAAGGGAACAATATTTTGATTCCATACTAATTTGTGAAGTTTAGCCGCTTCTGTCTCGGAATTTGCCTTGCAGACATAAACGATGGGGAGAATGATTTGGCCTAAATTCAGGTTCAAGTCGCTTCCATGCAATGTATAGACGCCATCCAGACCGCATTTTTCTTTGGCTAGGCGAAAAGCGTGTGAATAAGCGAGATGTGCATTAAGACGAGAACCGGTGAGATAATATGATGACTCGGAGTATTCAAGGATATTTAGTAGATCCTGTATATTCATCAACCGGGTTCCTTAATCAATTATCGGAACTAACCGCTCCTGTTTAAACAGGTATTATAAAAACATGTTGTGTGTCAAGGGAATAGTGACCACAATATATTGATAAAATTCTATGAGATTAAAATATATAATTATAGTAAAATTATTTTTTTTTGAGAATTTTTTTCACTAAAATCTACAAGTCACCGTTCCCAAGATTGACATGATTAAAACCATTATCATGAAAATGCAATCTAATATTAATAAACTATTGTATTGAACATAATTCATAGTCTAATAAACTCAATTATTTTTGAAAAATTATTGAGTTTCTCCAACAGAATAAATAATATCCAGTTCCTTTTAATAGTCCCGCCAACCTCTTTCCTTTATTCTTTCGATCATTGTCTATCCATGGTACCCGCAACAATCCTGCTAATGAGCTTAAAATGCATATCTTGTCATTCGTTTGCCCTCACAAAAATTAGTAAATTATCTTTTAAAAGCAAAATTTAACAAAGGGCATCTGTTGTATTATCTATTCCACTCTGTTTATTTTATTGCTATTGAGTTTATTTAAATCAAAGGTGTTATATAACTGCAATATCCATTTACCTGGGATTGAATACTTTACCTGGGATTGAATACTTTTTTCTGGTTTGCGCAATCAATTGATTTTTAGAATTGAAGCTAATTCATTTTACGATTTTATCCCAGCACTTCAAAAACCCTTTTCGAAAAAAAAGAATTGTTACTTTTCAAGAAACCACTAGCAATTTAAAGTTAATTTATATAAACATATTGATTTATATATTGCAACATTTTTTATAAAAAAATTCTATTATCTAATTTCGAATAACAAAAATAGCCACTGTGAAACTGACGATCGATTTTGAATTCTGTTCAGTGGCTGGGACCAATGGCTGGTGTCAAACCGTGGTTAGTACTTCAAAATCAAATTGTCTGAACAAGAAAGCCCCCGTGTTGAGGCGAATGTAAGAATCAATATTGAAGGGGAAAGAAAATATCCGAGTAAATTCAAAAATTTTCATACACAATTAACTCCGAACGGTCAAGGAAATAATAAAAACTGAAAGATAAATTATAGATACAGGATAAATGATGCATGATATATGATTCAAATTCGGAGGGAACATTGTGTGTAATATTTTTTAGTGCTGAATTTTCCGAACGATCAATCTGCATCCAGAGAAACCGCTTTTACACTAGTCACTATCAAACTTGATGAAAATAACATAGCTGATTGTCCGATCACGTTGGCAAGTTTAGTCTAGTTGTATATGAGATTTCCATATTGGGAAAAAAGTTATCGACTTCATAGGTATTTAGATCATCTTTGCCCTAAGTTTCATCAATTATATTGTTATATTTTCCAACGATTCTAATTTTAAAGTTGACAAAAGTTGACATATTAACTATTGTTTTGTTTATGGAAAAACAACTTAATATCAAAAGAATTGTCGGAGTGATGGATGAACTTGGGCTTAATCAGTCCAGGCTTGCCAAAGAGATAGGTGTTTCCAGGACAATTGTATCTTCCTGGTTTAAAGGCCGAAAATTTCCCCGTCCGGACAAATTGTTAAAGCTTGGGGTTACCCTTGGCTTGCCGTTTCAGGATATGGTCCAAAAATCCGTTACCTCAACGGAACCGGTTGTTGCATTCCGAAAAAAGGGCCGCCGTAAAACTACAGATAATCACGTAGCACACGCTAAGGAAATAGGACAGCTGCTTGAGCTGATGGTCCCTTACCTACCCTTTGATGGTTTATTTCAACCGCCTGTTCTTAAAGAACCAAGGCTGGAATATAATTATATACAGAAGGCAGCAGCCCGGATTCGTTCGGAAATCGATTTGACTAACGGAGTAAAAATAAATTTCGAGCAACTTATTAAAAAACTAAACGAGTTCGAGGTTGTTTTAATCCCTGTTTTTCACGGACAGAAAGAACACCATGAGAATGCGCTCCATATTCATCTTCCGAATTCCAGAACCACCTGGATCTATCTAAATTTAGACAGTAACATTCATGATTTTAAATTCTGGATGGCCCATGAATTGGGTCATGTTCTTTCGCCGTCTTTGAAAGGAGAGCCGGCCGAGGATTTTGCGGATTCTTTTGCCCAGGCCTTGCTGTTCCCTCGGGAGCAGGCCGAGGAAGCCTATGTAGCGCTGCAGCGACTTCGTTCAACACGGTCGAGGATTAACCATATTCTTGGTCTTGCGGATTCTTTCGTTATTTCGCCAATCACTATCTATAAGGCCATTAACGACTATGCAGTGGAAAGTAACATAGAAGTATTTGAACTTGAGCCTGACATCTATGCTGTAGCAACGAACCTGAATAAAAAATATCCGAAAGTCAGTGAGACTCTAAACGAAGGAAAACTTTTCAATGCATCTGAGTATATACAAATGTCCAAAAAAATTTTTCACAGTCCCTATTTTGAAACTTTAAGGGTCTATCTATCTGAAAATGAAAAACCTGCGGGATTCATTCAGATGGTCCTGGATACTTCGATTTTTGATGCCAAGGAGATACATGCGGAACTGGTTAACTAGATGGAAAAAATTAGAATCCTACTCGACAGCAATGCCTACTTGAGGCTCGCCAACAGTTTTCATCCCCTTCTTCACGAAAGTTTCGGAGAACAAAGCTATGTGCTTTATGTTATCCCGGAATTTCAAAAGGAGTTTGATAAAAGTCCACGGCTCAAAAACAAATTCGGCTGGGTGAATCAGCCTGAATACGTGGAAAACCGCAAACGTCGTATCCAGATCACAAAATCTCAAAAAGAACAGGTGCGACTCACATATTCCTACATTTGGGAATACAACATCAGTGAGGGACTTGGTGTTTCCCATGTTGATGTCAGGGCACTGGCTTATGGTGCTGTTTTGGGTGTTCCGGTGATTACCGATGATTCAGACATGACTGAACTCGGTAAGGTTTTCGGGATTGAAGTTAGGGGGCTGTTGGATCTGTTGGAACTGATGTATGAAGCAAATCGAATTGATTTTCAGGAAATAAAAACCCTTCTGGATTACCTTCAATATAACAGAGACCTTCCCTACCCAAATTTTAGAAAGGATGTAATGAAATCTTTCAAAGGTCTTTAATTTTATGTGCAAAGAAGTAAAAAAACAGGTAGTTACGGTAATGTGTCTGCTCATCTGTCAGCAAAAGAGGAAATAGAAAATAGGAAACAGAAAACAGGAAATAGGAAAGAGTTTCAAGGATTAAGGATCAAGGATTAGACTCGAAAGGAAAGGACACAGTGGCAATGATTACTGTTGATGGACGAAGATGATTTGACAATGGTCTAATTCAGGATTTACTTGACTTTACAATCACCAATTATGTTATCTGTAGTTTTACCAGAGTTTGAATAGTCTCAATAGATCACAGATAGCGCCAGACCTGAGATAACGAATGAAAATTTCAACTATCTACGAATCTTTTAAAGATAATCGGTATGTTGAACAAAATAATATTCAGACTCAATCAAACTCCCGCACATTTAATTTGCCGGACATCTGAATGTTTTAACATTTTGTAATTCAAATAAAATATTGACCCTTCATATCTTATTATATTATAAATCAATATAGCTTACCTATTCCTTCTGAATCCACCATTCTAATTCTGATGTCTCTTTTTTTTGCTAAACCATTATAGGGGCGGCCCAATGGACACTGAAGAATTTAGACGCAAGCTTACCGCTATCCTCAGCGCCGATGTCAAAGGCTACAGCCGTTTGATGCGATCTGACGAAGAGGCCACCGTGCGCACTCTCACTGCGTATCGCACTGTGATTAACGAATTGGTTGTCAGCTATCAGGGCCGGGTGGTCGATTCACCGGGTGATAACATTTTAGCCGAGTTTGCCAGCGTGGTTCACGCCGTGCAGTGTGCGTTTGATATCCAGGGCTCGCTGCAAACCAGAAACGCCGCTCTGCCCGCAGATAGGAGAATGGAATTTCGTATCGGTATCAATTTGGGTGATGTCATCTATGATGGGGAGCGGATCTATGGCGACGGAGTCAATGTGGCCGCACGAATGGAATCGCTGGCTGAGGCCGGCGGCATATGTGTCTCTGGAAGCGCCTATGATCAGATCGAAAACAAGCTTGCTTTCGGATGTGAATACTTGGGCGAGCAGACGGTAAAGAACATATCGACGCCCATTCGAGTCTATCGGCTGACCGGTGATGAGAGCGGCCCGGAGTGTACGGTCAAAACGCCGGTGCGGAAACCATCGACTCGCCTTATTTACGCTGCTGTGATCGGCCTGCTGATAATCTCGATCGGTGGATTTATTGCCTATAGTGTGATCCGGCGCCCGGCTGCCGGACCGCTGGGGATTGCCTCTGTGGAACAAATGGCTTATCCACTGCCCGATAAACCATCGATCGCTGTCCTGCCGTTGGAAAACATGACTGGCGACCCGAACCAGGAGTTTTTCGCGGATGGATTTACCGAGCAGATCATCACGTCCCTGTCAAAAATCTCCTCCCTGTTCGTCATCTCCCGCAACTCGATGTTCACCTATAAAGGCAAGCCTGTGAAGGTCCAGCAGGTAAGCAAGGAGCTCGGGGTCCGGTACGTGCTGGAGGGCAGCATCCAGAAATCCGGCGATCGTGTCCGGATCGACGTTCAGCTGATTGATGCGATCTCGGGCCGGCACGTATGGGCCGAATCCTACGACCGTGATCTTAAGGACATCTTTGCCCTTCAGGACGAGGTCATTCTGAAGATCGCGTCGGCGTTGCAGGTGAATCTGACCCTCGGCGAGCAGGCCCGTGTGTGGGCGGAAGGCACGAAGAGTCTCGAAGCCTACCTGAAACTCATGCAGAGTCGTGAATATCGTTACAAGGGGAATCGGGCGAGCTATGCCCTGGCCCAGCGCATGGCGGAGGAAGCGATTGCTCTGGATCCAAAGTACGCAGAAGCCTACGCGATGCTGGGTGCGATCTACTATTTTAAAGTGTTTTTTGGAGCGACCCGCCTTGAGGACGATGTACCAAAGGCCACGGAATTGACGCAAAAGGCGCTGGCCTTGAATGGCTCGCTGGCCGATGCGCACAGCACGTTAGGCATACTCTACTGGTGGAGCGGTCGGTATGACGAAGGGATCGCCGAGGCGGAGCGAGCCGTCGAACTCGATCCCAATTCGGGATATGCGTATTTATACCTGGGGTTTCTTCTCAGGATGGCCGGAAAACCGAAGGAGGCCATTCCGGTGATCCAGAAGGCATTGCGCCTGGAACCGATGGCTCCCGACATTTACAATCGACAACTGGCATTGGATTATTTCCAGGCAGGGGATTGCAAGGAAGCCATCGCAACGTGCGAGAAGGGACTCAAGCGTCAGCCGGACCATCTGATTTCCCGCGTTACCAGCGCCGCTGTCTACGGAGCCTGCGGTAGGGAAGCGGAGGCTCGGAAAGAAGCAGCCGAAGTCTTAAGAATCAATCCCAAATTCACCGTGGAGTCGTTTATGAGGAAGGTCCCTTATAAGAATCCGTCCGACAGGGATCGTGTCGTCCAAAGTCTGCGCAAAGCAGGACTGAAGTGATGGGAAATGGGTACTAGAGATTAGGAAAGAGGAAATAGGAAAGAGGAACAAGGTTCAAGGACAAAGGATAAAGAAAAGAGAAAAGGGAAATGCCTGGAAAGG
>Ga0210124_1001375_pt1 | contig 10585 bp, 10 predicted proteins | sample Muzzi_PWC_D2_FD_185554 | JGI IMG/M metagenome (GOLD analysis project Ga0210124, IMG submission 185554) | Wetland microbial communities from San Francisco Bay, California, USA, that impact long-term carbon sequestration - Muzzi_PWC_D2 (SPAdes) | ecosystem: Environmental > Aquatic > Marine >...
TTCCGCATAGACGACTATAGCGAAACGATATCTTCCTTGTATCTACGGCAAACTTGAAAATCGCTCAGCTTAGGTCATATCAATAGATGTAACGGGTGAAATGAGGGACGGAAATGAGGGCCGTTCTTAACATATTAAGTTGGGACTTGCGGTCATGTCTGCTCTTGATTCTTTTAAGTTTTATTATGGGCAAGAGCAGACCTGACCTATAAGACGGATTAACAAAATTGATTTTTTTGCCTGATCGAAGTCTTTGGTAGATGTGCTTAAGGGTTTTGACGCCGTAAAGGAGGGAACCATGAAAAAACATTATACAAAAAGGGGGCATCATTTACACAAAGGCGTGTGTCTGTTTGGGGTAATCGGCTTGGCACTTCTGCTCATCGGATGCGGAAAAGCCGGTGAGAAAACATCGATTGTTCTGGAACCGCTTCCGTATAAGATGGATGCACTCAAGCCGTATATTTCTGATAAAACCATGCGCGTTCACTATGGTAAACACTATGCCGGATATGTGGACAAGGCAAACCGGTTTCTTAAAGGGGGAGGCTTTGATGGCAAAACTGCTGATGAGATTATTGTGCTCACAGCCGGAAAAAAGGAGTACACGGCAATTTTTAACAATGTCGCCCAGGCCTGGAATCATGCTTTTTTCTTTAAATGCCTCAAACCGGATGGCGGCACAATCAGCGGCGAGCTGGCTGATCGGATCATAAAATCCTTTGGAAGCATCGACACCTTTAAACAAGAGTTTTTGAAGGCGGCCAATAGCCTGTTTGGAAGTGGTTGGACCTGGCTGGTCCTTGACGGCGAGGAACTGAAGATTGTTACAACCGCCAATGCGGACACACCCATAGCTCATGGACTGAAGCCGATCTTCACGGTGGATGTCTGGGAACATGCCTACTATCTGGACTATCAGAATCGCAGGGCAGACTTTGTTGAAAATGTACTCAATCATCTCGCCGACTGGGACTTCGTTGCTTCCCGGGTGAAATCATAGTTTCAATAATCTTTATATACTCAATAAAGATGGTCGTAAAATGTGTGCTCTCATCTTAACCTTGTATACCGTTTTTGAGAATCGAAGGGATACTATGCTTAAAGTAAAAGATATTATGACAAAGGAGCTGGACTTTCGGGACGCCCCTTAAATTATAAGTTTCTATTAAGCATTAAGTGGAGGACTTTTGGATTAAAGTCTTCTGAAACGTCCAGGTGTTGGGGTCAAACCTTGATCCTTGATTATCAGTCTTCGCTCTTCGAGCTTCCGTCTACGCTTTTCAAGCTATGACGGACAAGACGACCCGACAAGACGACAGAACAAGACGGCCTGACAAGAAGGAGTATAGAATACAGGTAGACGAGTATAGGTTCAAGGGTTTCCCGCTGAAAAGGATTTAATGATGCGTTTGCTCAAGATTTTTAAAATCAGCTTCTTTGGGTTGATGGCGCTTGCCGTAATGAACGCCCACGCGGACCAGGGCGATCTGGTAAAACTAATGAAGTCCGGCGGACACATTCTGATGATCCGCCATGCCTATGCTCCAGGCTCCGGCGACCCGGCCAATTTCAAAATTGGAGATTGTGCCACCCAGCGCAATCTGAACAATAGAGGCCGCGCAAAGGCCCGAGCCATCGGAGAATGGCTGCGCTCAAAAGGAATCAATGACGCTAAAGTCTATTCGAGCCAGTGGTGCCGCTGCCAGGAAACCGCAACGCTGTTGGGTTTTGGACCTGTCGCGGAGCTGCCGGCTCTGAACTCATTCTATGGTATGCCGGAGAATCGAGAACCAAATATCAAGACGCTGCGGTCTTTTATCTCGAATCTTCCCGCTGATGGCGAGCTGATCATATTCGTCACGCATTTTGTAACCATCTTAGAAATCGCGGGAGAAGGTGTCTCACCTGGTGAAGGGGTTGTTCTTAAACTCAAAGAAAGAGGCGCCTACGATGTTCTGGGCTGGCTGAGTTTTGAGTTTTAGGCGGCGTTATCCGCAATCCAAACCATTCATAATGGGGTTGACTCATATGATGTAATGCTGACTTCCAAGGAATGGGGACTTGCGGGACGCCCCTCAAGTTATAATTTTCTATTAGGCTATGAGGGTGAAATAGCCGTCGGTCAGGAGCTTAATCAGCTCAGAGGTGTGGGAGACGGTCATACAATTTAACTATCGCGCTTGAGCCTGGAAGACTTAAAGCTGGTCCTGATGGTTCAAATACTTAGGGGATTTATAACAATAAGCCAAAAATGAAGAGTAGAAAGAACGAAATATACATATTTTGTCCGAAGAAAGGAAAACAACGAAAGCATATTGATGTTTGCCGGCAATGCCGTAATCGGAAGAAATGCAAGGCGTATCATGGATGCATGCAACCTGAGCTGCCATTTATATTTTGCTCTGAGGATCTCAAAATAAAAGAAATGGAGTGGCATTAGTACCCCCAAACTACAGATGTGAGTTTGATGCTGGCTTCAAGGAATATTATGATATTTAAATGGCTTGATAAGTTGGAGGTTGTGGATAACAATTAAAATTTTAATACCACCAAACCCCATCCTTACAAGTATTGTTTCAGGAATATTTATTGCTTTCAGTATCACGAAAATATTTCTATGCCAAAAAGATATACGAAAATTAAAATTAGGCAGAGAAGGAGAAAAAGCCGTTGGTGAGTTTTTAGATCGGTTTAGAGAAAAAGGATATCGTGTATTCCATGATATCGTTGGAGGAGATTTTAATATCGATCATGTTTTAATCGGTAATACCGGCATTTATACCATTGAAACAAAAACCATAAGCAAGTCCTTAAAAGGATCTAATAATATCACATACGATGGGGAAAAAGTTATGATTGGAAAATTTGATCTAGATCGAAATCCTATCGTTCAAGCAAAGGCGCAAGCCAATTGGTTAAAAGAATTGATTAATGATCTTACGGGTAAAGAAATACGGGTTCAGCCAGTTGTATTATATCCTGGCTGGTTTGTGAATAAAATGCCAAAAGGCGCTAAAGTTTGGGTTTTGAATCCAAAGGCTCTACCCAAATTTTTGGAGAATGAGCAAATCATTTTGGATAAAAACCGTAAAAAGTGGTCTGCACTAACTAAACATCAAGCCCCTCACAAACCATTTCTGCTGCTGTCCATTATGGATCTGATCGATCAAGGATCGATTACCCAAAATTTCACCGAACCTCCTTGTTAAGAACGTCGGAATGATAGTCGGACCACAGCAACATATTGAGATAATGTATAAAACGATCATATTTTGCACAGATAAAACCTTAAATGGCTATTTTTGGGAATAAAAACAAATTCTTAAGAGAAAAGGCTACGATTTTTTGAAATAATAAAAAGTATTTGACATACTACTTTGTAGGACATATCATGGCTTATAATTGGGGCCTGTACCCAAGAAAAAGATTAACGTGTAATCAAACAACAACGTTTCCTCAAATCCTCTGATATCCGAAGTCTTCCCTTCTGAACGTTGTATGCTCCGTTAATAGCAAACAGGGTTAATTTCAATCGATCCTAAATATTATGGCGAGTATATTGTAGTTCATCCAAGACAAAAATATGTTGGAAAACTTCAAGACCTGTATTCGTTTCATAATTTGATCTCATCTTGTAAACGCTCAAATAAAATAAATATGCTCCATTTTTAAATTTTTGGGATTTCAAGAAGGCTGGCTGTCACGAAGAGTTGTTCTATAACCAAATGCTATGATTATAGCAAATTTGAACTGAAAAGGAGGTTCGATATGAATGCGAATAAAAAAAGAAAATTCATGTCATATTTTTTAGGTATTCTTCAGGCTTTCATTGGCATTACTGCCATAGCTGGTGGGCTCAAATTAATTTCAAATCCAAGTGGAATCCCAGACTTTCCTATAGAGTGGTTAAGTAATTCGCCTTTTACCAACTATTTTATCCCCGGTTTAATTCTACTTATCGTCATCGGATTTGGTAATGTCGTTGCCGCCATGATTACCTTTTTACAAAAGAGATATTTTGGCGGTATAGCAGCCTTATCGGGTATATTCTTAATTCTTTATATGACAACTGAAGTCTGGTTTGTTGGACTGCGTAATTTTTTACAACCTTTGTATTTCATATTTGGAATAATTGTATTGATCCTCGGTTTGAAGCTGTTAAAATCGATTATACCCGTTCATCAAATAGAGGTTGCATCGACACGGAATAAATTGCCTGCATAAAACAAAAGGTAATGATTGAAATAAAGCGATAAAGCTAACCGATTCTCCCAATAAACCTTTAGCGAATCCCCATATTGGAGATTTGGGGCGGATATTGGTATTTTGACAGGGAAAGTAATTGGGGACAGTCCCTTGATCCTTGATTATCAGTCTTCGCTCTTCGAGCTACGACCCGACAAGAAAGAGGGTGTCAGGGGTAAATTTAGCTTTTGCATGGATTAAAAAACTGGTATTGAGATATCTGTAATAGAATTGATACTGAGTGTTGGTAAAAAAACAGTCTGGCAAAGAATCGTAATAACGTTGAAAGATCTGGAACTTGTACTGCTGATCTGGAAGCACATACTGTGCCGCTCTGCTATTGTCGGTATATTCATATTTGCCGAGATATTTGCTTAAGGCCATTAACAGAGATACCGTTGCCTCCAAAACATCGGCTACTATCTCTTTTCGGTGATCGATTCCGGGGTTTGCCCGCCAAGACGGCAGGCCACCACGGTGGCCGAGCCATTCATCAGATAATCTATAATCTGCCCGCTTAACATGTTCCCCACTGTGATCTCTTCGTCGACGACGATGTCGGCGCCAGCTCCCTCGAGATCGGCGACGTGCCGATTATAGCGGCACCGGGCCGCAATGGGCACATGGGGTCGAAGCTGCCGGATCATTTCCACGATCCGGACCGCAGCATGGGGATCGGGAATCGTGACTACCACCATGCACACTTCGGGCAGACCCGCGTGCATCAAAACCTCTTCTTGACCTGCATCTCCCAGATGAAGATTAAGGCTCTGTTGACGGGCATATTCGCGACTTTTGGGATTAACGTCGATTATCACGGTTTCCAAGCGCTGGGCTACCAGTGTCTGCACCACCTGGCGCCCGGCCGGCCCCAGTCCCACCACCAGTACCCGGTTGACCGGTTCCGCCCTCCCGGATGGAGAAGTGCTTAAAGCCAATGGCTTCTTTCTAAAAATAAGTGCCAGTAACCGATCGGTCATTGCATCGGCATTGGCGATCAGATACGGGGTGACCAGCATCAGTACAATGATCACCGACACAATCAGGTCAACGATATCGGCTGCCAGCACACCGCCCCTGCGGGCAGTGGCTGCCAGCACAAACGAAAACTCTCCGATCTGGCTCAGAGTAATGCCCGTGGCAAGGGCCCGTCGGTTGTCGAGGCTGAATAAACGGCCCACAATATAAATGATCCCGGTTTTCAGGACCAGAACGATTACCGAAGTGAGTGCGACCCAGTGCAAGTGTTTGATAAACCACATGGGCTTGGCCTGCATACCCACCGAGGCAAAAAAGAGGGTAACCATAATGATGCGCATCGAGCCGATATCGGATCGAATCTGAGTGGCAAAAGGGGATTCTCCCAGCAGCATGCCCGCAACAAAAGCGCCCAGCGCCGGGGAGATGTGTAGTTTGTGGGCGGCCCAGGCTGCGCCGAAACCCACAGTGATGCTCAGCAGTACGGTCAGTTCCCGATTGGCAAAGAGTTTCGCCTCGCTCAGCAGTGCCGGGACCAGATGATACAGCAGCAGGTAGAAAACAACGGCCAACCCAATCACTGACAGGCTCACCTTAAGGATATGCAGACCGATATTTATCTCTGCCGCAGCCGGCATAAAGAAGCTGACCATCAGCACGAGAGGTACGATGGCTATGTCCTGGAGCAGAAGAATGGCCAGGCATGTCCTGCCTTTGACAGAATCGATTTCCACACGGTCCGCCAGCAGCCGCAGTACCATGGTGGTGGAACTCATCGCTACGATGGCTCCCAGCGTGAGTGCCCGGGGCAGATCGAACATGTTAACCGTTATCAGGGAAACCGATAGAATAGTCAACACCACCTGCAGTGTTCCCCCGCCGAATGCCATCCGTCCCATTTTCATTAGCTGTTTGAAACTGAATTCCAGACCGATGGAAAACAACAGCAACGCGACCCCCAGTTCCGAGGCCTGGTTGATAAGTGTTGTGTTAAACAGCAGCGGACCGACGATGGTGCCGGCCAGAAGATATCCCATTATGGGACTCTGCCCCAGGCGCTGGGCCACGGCGCCCATCATGAAAGCGCCGCCCAGCAGCAGTAACAGCTCCATGACGACAGACCAGATGTCCATAAGCCGGAAACCCTTTTCGATAAATTAATGCAAATGATATTTCAGCAGGGCAAACCAACGAGTGCCCATCCATAATCAGGCCAAATTGAGCTTCTCAAAAGGCGGAAAATCGCCAACATCTATATCGGCCTTGTTCAGTCCGATATGGTGTTGCTTTCAGAGTATAAATCGTCTCTATTATGCCTATTTTCGGATATGGCTTTCCACTTTAAAATACATTTTTTTATGTATTACAAGTAGTTATTGCTGTAAATAGACACTATAGCGAATATAAAATAATACTTCAACATATTGTTACCGGCTTTTTGGAGGGAACTTCCGGGACGCCCCTTAAATTATAAGTTTCTACTAAGGCTGATATATGATATATTCCTGACATGCCACGCAAAGCCCGCATAGATGCTCCTGGTGCTCTTCACCATATCATTGTAAGAGGCATCGAACGAAGAAAATTATTTAAAGATGGTCGTAAAATGTGTGCTCTCATCTTAACCATGTATACCGTTTTTGAGAATAGAAGGTGATACTATGCTTAAAGTAAAAGATATTATGAAAAAGGAGCTGATCACGGTTTCGCCCGAGACGGAGATTGTCCATGCAACTAAGCTTCTTCTGGAAAACCGCATCAACGGTGTCCCCGTGACGAATGAAACGGGAAAACTAGTGGGAATCCTTTGCCAGAGTGACCTGATTGCGCAACAGAAAAAACTTCCCGTCCCCTCTTTTTTCTCATTTTTGGATGGATTAATTACTCTAACCTCCATGAAACATTTCGAAAAGGAGGTTCAGAAGATCGCGGCTATTACCGTGGCCCAAGCGATGACGCCAAATCCGGTTACCGTCCGGCCCGATACGGACATTGAGGCAGTGGCCGCCCTCATGGTGGACAATAATTTTCATACCATTCCAGTGGTGGACGAGGGAGAGCTTGTGGGAATCGTGGGAAAAGAAGATATTTTGAGAACCCTCATACCCCGATCAGAAGCATAACAACCTGGGTTTTAAGAGTCCACAAATAAGTAAAGAAATATCATATGGGGACATGCGGGACGTACTTAACATATTAAGTTTATTTATTTTGTTCAGCGATTATCAATCTTCGCTGTGAGCTTCCGTCTACGCTTTTCAAGCTTCAGACTTCGCTCTGCGAGCTACGACCCGACAAGACGACGGGACAAGTCAGCTCGACAAGATCCGACTTCGCTCTCCGAGCTTCGACGGGACAAGAGAAAATATAAAATACAGTTGAGCGTTCAAAGGTTCCCAGTTCGGGGTTTATGGTTTAAGGTTAATAACCTTTGCGATTTTTTCTTACGAGCCAGGAAATTAAATGTCTCTTGACCAATATCTCAAAAGCTTTTCCCGCCTGCGGACTGATAAAAACCGTAAACGCTGGTCTGCACTGATAACCTATCAAGCGCCCCACAAGCCCTTTCTGCTGCTGTCCATTATGGATATGATTGCCCAGGGATCGATTACCGAAAGAATTAAGATTTGCTTGACTTGACAAAGGCCTTTAAGCGATATCTGTAATAAGATCGATTTTTGCAGTGGCTGGAGATGCCGGTCTGGCGGCAATAGATAGATGCATCAGATCGTATTGCCTATATTACCTGCGTTGAAGAAAAGAAATAAAGCGGGGATTACCAAAATGATCGAGCATGCGGTTGGAATATATATCGGGCTGTTGTTACTGGCATGTGTGGTAGCGATTGTTAGTAAGATGGTAACGCATTTACCGTATACGATATTTCTGACTCTGGTAGGACTGTTGATAGGTGTCTTGGGTATTGGCCCGGAAATTGAGAAGACTGGATTTGGGTATCATCTAATATTTTTTGTTTTTTTGCCACCGTTGCTTTTCCAGGGAGCGTTTCACATGAACCTAAACTCTCTTTTGGAGCAGTTTTGGCCGATTGTGTGTTTGGCAGTGCCGGGCGTTATTGTATCAACTCTGTTAGTGGGAGGACTTGTTGGATGGTTGGGTGGTATCAGTTCAATGATGGTGGCGATACTTTTTGGTGCCTTGATATCACCAACAGATCCTGTGAGTGTTCTCTCGTTGTTCAAGGAGGTGGGGGCACCTAAAGATCTAAAGATAATAGTGGAAGGAGAGTCGCTCTTTAATGATGCAACCGGAGTAGTGTTATTCACGATCCTGCTCAAGACCTTGCTGAGTGGGCAAGAATTTGGATTTGGCCAAGCAGCATATGAATTTGTAAAGGTTTCCATCGGGGGGCTACTCCTGGGGGCAGTACTCGGCTGGATCGTTTTTAAGATCATGCGTCATATAGAGGATCATCTGCTGGAAAATGCGCTTTGTCTTGTTTTGGCTTACGGGTCATTCTGGTTAGCGGAAGTAATACACCTTTCTGGCGTAATTGGAACTGTGATGGCCGGATTGATGATAGGTAATTATGGCCGGAGACTCTCGATGAGTGTAAAGACGACTAATACGGTTGAAAATTTTTTTGAAGCCATAGCTTTTTTGATCAATTCGCTTTTGTTTGTCTTGATCGGCCTGGAGCTACGTGAAGTGCCGGCAAATATTATGTGGATGACGGTTTTTGTTGCCGTTGCTGCGATGCTGATAGCACGCGCAGCGGTTTCCTACAGTTTCTACTGGTTGCTAAATCAGGCAGGTACTAAGCGACCGAAGAGATGGAACCACATTCTATTCTGGGGCGGTTTGAGGGGCTCGATACCGATTGCTTTGCTGCTTAATCTACCGAATGAAGGTTTACTGGTAACGTGGCGTCCGGTGTTGTTGCTGGCAGGGTTTGGTTGTGTATTCTTCTCGTTAGTTGTGCAAGGAATCACCATGAAACCGCTTATGCTCAAGCTCGGTATTAAAGGGGAGTGATAAAATGGGGGTCGGTCCGGAGCAACCCTATATAATAATTGGTAAAGAGGTTAATGAATAGGCTTGAAATGCTCTTAAACCGGCTTTTTGGGGGTCAAAAAGATGTTTAAGGGCGTCTTTTCAATATAACCTAACCTGTTGAACTTACGGGACATTGGTTAAAGATTGACACTTAAAAGGAAAAGCATGGAAATGAGTAAAGTTGCATTTATAAAAACAGAAGACAGGCAAAAAGGCGTAAAATCTTCCATATCCACCTTAGGTATCAATCCTGTAAAAAATAAAGATGTTCTTATAAAACCAAATTTCAATACAGCAGATCCGACGCCTGGATCAACTCACAATGACACTTTGATGGCGCTGGTGGATGAGGTCTGGGACATGGGGGCAAAATCCATCAGTTTGGGTGAGCGGAGTTATCCACTGACCCGGGAAGTGTTGGATCAAAAGGGTGTTGTTCCTCTTTTAAACCAAAAGGATGTTCAGATTATTGACTTTGATGATCTGGAAACTAAGGATTGGGTTGAATTTAAACCGAAAGACAGCCATTGGAAAAATGGGTTTCGCATAGCCAGGCCCATTATCGAGACAGAATGTCTTATATCCACGTGTTGTTTGAAAACACACCAATTCGGAGGTGTATTTACCCTGTCGCTTAAACTGCATGTCGGGGTCGTTCCCACAAATCGGCAAGGTTATCCATATATGGACGAACTGCACCAATCTCCCTATCAACAGGAAATGATAGCAGAAATTAATTACCCTTTTTCGCCTGACATCATCGTTTTGGATGGCATTGATGCCTTTACGGATGGTGGGCCTGCCACAGGGAAGCGAGCCAAGGGGAATATCTTTTTGGCATCAACCGACCGTGTGGCCATCGATGCGGTTGGTGTCGCCGTGCTCAAGACCCTTGGCAGCAATTCAGCCATTATGAAACGAAAGATATTCGATCAGAGACAAATTGCAAGGGCTTCAGCCCTTGGTATCGGTGTCTCATCTGTTTCTGAAATCGACATTATTACGCCGGACCAGGAGAGTATGGCGTTCAGAACCGAAATGGCTCATACATTGTTATCCGGATGAACGGGAAACCTTCGGGGGGTTAAGAGAATTTAAAGGAACACGTGGACTTGCGGGACGCCCCTTAAATTATAAGTTTCTATTAAGCATTAAGTGGAGGAATATTGGATTTTAATAATGTAGGTCGGACTTTAAAAAGATATGAAATGGGGTTAAAAAAATGAAAAAGGAGGAGAATATGTTAAAAAAAACATTATTTGTTTTGTTGAGTGCTCTGATTCTTTCAGGTGTCTGTTTCGCTCAAGACTCTTCCAAAGAGCAAATGAAAGATACAACTTCA
>Ga0210124_1001377_pt1 | contig 10572 bp, 10 predicted proteins | sample Muzzi_PWC_D2_FD_185554 | JGI IMG/M metagenome (GOLD analysis project Ga0210124, IMG submission 185554) | Wetland microbial communities from San Francisco Bay, California, USA, that impact long-term carbon sequestration - Muzzi_PWC_D2 (SPAdes) | ecosystem: Environmental > Aquatic > Marine >...
ACCGCGTCGTGGGCCAGGACCGGGCAGCGGGCGTTTCGGTGCGCCTCGCGTTGCTCGGCGCACCCGATAGGCCTGGGGAGCGCGGAGGACGGGAGGGGTATCGCGGCGAGTCCTCTTTGCCGCGCCCTACCGCCACCGCCGTAGGGGCACGGCATGCCGTGCCCCTACATCACGGGAGGGTACCCGATGGCCGTTTCCTCCTCCGGGGCTACCTCAGCCGTCGCCACGATGGGCGGGATAGTACCGGTAATGCCGCGGCCCCTTGTGCCACCTCGAGAAACGCCTCATGGACGGCGCCGGCGTGCTCCCGGGTGACGGGCCGGCTGCCATAGCGCGCGACCGAGAAGTGGCCGACCAGCCGATCGAGGGGGGTGCGCAGGTGGGGTAGCTCCTCGCCGAGCTGTACCGCGAACTCCTCCGCGGTGGCCCACGGAGGACGCCCTCGCCCCCGGCGACGGAACCACGCCTCGAGCTCCCGATAGCAGCGGAGGACGAAGCCCGTCGCATCCCCCGCCGCGCCGCGCCGCAGCCGCCACAGGGCGAGGCGATCCAGGACAGGGGTCCGCAGGGCCAGGACCAACGTGACCAGTGCAACGCCGGCCACGGCGGTGGCGGCGGCGTATGGCGCCAACCAGCGCAGGAGGTCGCGTACCGTCTCGTACGCCCCGATCAGGGCCTGTTTGGTCATCGTCAGGACTCGACCGACGACGGTGAGCCAGCGCGCGGTCGGCGAGTTCGGAGCGGTCTCCTGGACGATGCGGGTCAATCGGTCGAGATAGCGGCCGAGCTCCCCGGCCGTGGTGCGGCACTGGCGCGCCTCAGGCAGGTTGTAGAAGGGCGTCGCCTCCAAGGTGACCCAGCCGATCTCGTCGAGGTACCCCTCCACCCAGGCGTGGCCATCCAGGGCCCGGACCTCGTAGTAGCCGGTCACCGGGTTGTAGTGGGTCGCGGAGAACCCGGTCACGAGCCGTGATGGGATCCCGACGGTGCGCAGCATCACGGCCAGGGCGCTGGCGAAGTACTCGCAGTGGCCGCGCCGGGTGTGGAAGAGAAATTCCTCCAGGGGGGTGTGTCCCTGCGAGGAGAAGATCGTGTCCGGCGTGTATTCATACGCGGTGCGCAGGTGCTGCTCCAACCGCAAGGCGGCGGAGAGCGGGTCCGCCGCGTCTGCGGTGAGATCGTGGGCGAGGGCGGCGATCGCCAAGGGTAGATCGTCGGGGAGCTGCAGGTAGGCCGCGGTGTCGAACGGCTCGCTGTCCGTCGCCGCCGGGTGTCCCGCGACGGCGTCGATGCGGGAGGTGGCGCAGTATTGCGTACCCTTTTCCAGGGGCCGCGGGGCCACGAGGCCACCGTGCCGGTCCTCCCCGAAGACGGTGCCCGGAAATCCCAGTTTCACCACGCGGGCGGCGGCGACGATCGTGTTCGGAAGAGAGGCGACCACATCGATCACCTGGTCCACTAGATGGCCGCCTGGTGATCTTTCGAAGACGTATTCGCCGTACGCGAGGAGGTGTTTGGTCATCCCCGCGCCCTCCCTGTGCCATTGCTCGCCATCGAACCGGTCGAACGCCTTGCCGCGCAGGTAGAGGGGCTGGTCCGCATGGACGTAGAGGACGATGCCGTTGCCGTAACTCCCACCGGGCTGGTTGATATCGAGGGTGTCACCGGTGTCGACGCCCGCCGAAGTAGCGCCACCCTCCTGCAACCTCGCCGCTTCCCCTGACCGGCCGAAGATAGAAGGTGTCGCGCCGCCGGCCGCGCCGGCAACCCGACCGCGCGACGCGTGGTTACTCTGGTCCGGGCTCCCCTGATCCTCGGCCTCCTGTTCCCAGTTGCGGTCGCGGTAGTCGTGGCCGCCATCCTCGAAGAAGGCGCCGATGCCGGCGGCCGGTGGCCGTGGTACGAACAGGTAGAGGAGCGTGGCGATCCCCACCACCGCACAGGCGAGGGGCAGGACTCCGGCTGGAAAGAGCCAGCGGGCCCGGGGGTCGTCCGCGACGCCTTGCGCCCTAGTTCGGCAATTCTCCCCGTGCATCGCGACCAGCGTGAAGGTGCCGGCGAGGGTGTAGATCGCCATGATCAAGAGAAACGCGCCGCTCTTGCTCTGGGATGCGGCGAACAGGAGCAGCACGAACGAGATCGCGACGTTGAAGTAGAGATCGCGACGGGTGCACAGGGTGACGCTACGCGCCGCCTGCAGGCATAGGAGGAGGATCGCGAAGGCGATCGTGAGCCCATGGGTGGCGAACGCCACGGCGAACGCGACGATGCCGACGATGGCGACACCGTCCGCGCCGCGCTTGTAGCGCATGTCCCTGCGGCCACCGCGGCCGTACTCGCGGCCGCATGCGAGACCGATCGCGTACACCGGACCCCAGAACAGACCGTAGACCAGGGTGACCGGCAGAAATTGCTGCACACTGGCGTGGGCCACGGCGGCGGCCACCATCAGCACCCACAGGCTGGTGTAGATACGTGGGTCCCGGAGGACGAAGCGGGCGTGGGCTACCCCGACCGGGGCCTGTGCGGAGTTTGGGGCCGCGATGCTCATCGCGCGAATACCCTCGCGAGATCGTCGCCGCGCCGAACCCAGTAACCCTGCACCGGCGCCGGTGGCGATACCGGGCCGTTCGGCCCGCCGGGACGCTCGAAGCTCCGCCGGTCGAAGTGGATCCAGAGCGGGTGGACGTGCCGGCGGTGTAGGGCTCCGGTCTCGATCTCCCCTGCCCCGCCGGCATTGAACAGCACCAGCAGGCTGCCGTGGGCGATGCGCTGGACGACCCGCGCGATCGCCGCGGGATAGGGTACGTCACCGTCGGCCTGCACACGGGCCAGGGCCTCCAGCACCCGTTCCAGCTGCCGGCCACCCCGGCCCAGCGGCAGATCCAACGGTGCGGCGCCGAGGCCCACCAGCCGGACCTCGTGGCCTTCGTCGAGGGCGAACGCGGCGATGGAGGCGGCGATCTTCACCGCATATTCCAGCGTCGAGTGCTTACCCACACCGCAATTCGCGGCGCGGTGGAGATCGAGCAGGATGCACACCTCGGGGCGGTGCAGGGACTCGTGCTCGCGCACCACCAGCGCCCCGTGGCGGGCCGAGGCGCTCCAGTGAATGTGGCGGGGAGGGTCGCCGCGTCGATACTCCCGTACCCCGACGAACTCGTCGTTGCCCCCGACGCGGCGGGCGCGCATGGCCCCGACCGTGGGGAGGTGGCTGGTGCCCAGCAATGACAAACGTGCGATGGGAAAGATGGCCGGATAGACCAGGATCTCGCTTGTGGAGTCGGGAACCTCGCGCTCCGCCCGGTGCACTCCCAAGGGGTACGCCGACTGCAAGCGCAACGGCCCGACACTATGCACGCCGCGGCAATCGCAACGCACCGCGAGCCGCAGCCGCTGGCTGCGCCGCAGACTCGGGACGAAGCTCATGGGCCGCTGCTCTGCCTCCGCGGCGAAGGGCATCCAGTCCACCACCTCCAACATGTACCGCGCGACCGGCCAGCGGTTGGCGAGGACCACCTCCACTTCGACCTTGTCCCCCTCATGGGCGCGGGGCGGGTGGTGCCGCCGGGCGAAGATCCCGTAGAGGTTGTAGCGCGGCGCCAGGTACGCCACGACGACGGTGGCGAGCAGCAGGGCGAACAGGCCGTAGAGCAGGGCGATGCCACGATTCCACGCGACGAGGAACAGGAGGCCGGTCAATGCCACCAGGGCGATGCGCAGGTTCAACCTCGCCAGCAGCCGCTCGGCGAGCACCTCGATGTCCTGCTGCAAGAGGTCGTCGGCGGAGGACGCCAAGTTAGCTCCCACTTCTCCCCATGGATCGGCTGCGACCGCGCAACCGCCCGCATCTCCTAGCCGTGTCCTCGTCTGAGCCGTCACCAGGTCGCATGCCTGCCTGCGGGCTTGGACTTGCGGACCAGCCAGGATCTACGACCATCTGCACGCTCTCGCCACGATCCCCGGGAGGATGGGGCTATGCCACCGTCACCGCGTCGAGGACCGGTGCGGGGACCTGTTGTAACACCTCCTGCACCACGGCCTCGCCCCGTCTCCCCAACAACTGTGCCCGATGGCTCACGACGATGCGGTGGCCCAGCACCGGCCCCGCCACCTCCTTCACCATTGCGGGGGTGGCGAACCCCTGGCCGGCGATGAGCGCCACGGCCTGGGCCGCCTTCATCAACGCCAGCGAGCCGCGCGGGCTCGACCCGAGCTCGACGTCCGGATGCTCGCGGGTCGCGCGCACGATGGCGGCCACGTAGCGCCGCACCGTGTCGTCCATGGTCACCTGTGTCACCCCCTCCTGTAGCGCGAGGAGACGGTCCAGCGACAGGACCGGGCGGAGGTCGTCGATCGGGTGGTGGTGGGCCTGCATCCCCATGATCTCCACCTCCTCGTCCTCGCCCGGGTAGCCCATGGCGATGCGCATGAAGAAGCGGTCGAGCTGCGCCTCGGGGAGGGGATAGGTGCCGTGAAACTCCACCGGGTTCTGGGTCCCCACCACCATGAAGACCGGCGCCATGGGACGGGTCATCCCATCGACCGTCACCTGCCCCTCGGCCATGCACTCCAGCAGGGCCGACTGGGTGCGGGGCGTGGTCCGGTTGATCTCGTCCGCGAGCAGGAGGTTGGTGAAGACCGGCCCGGGGACGAACTCGAAGGTGCTGGACCGCTGATCGAAGACCGACACCCCGGTCACGTCGGCCGGGAGGAGATCGGGGGTGCACTGGAGGCGGCGAAACTCCAGATCGAGGCTGCGCGCCAACGCGCGACCCAGCATCGTCTTCCCCACCCCCGGCACATCCTCCAGCAGGAGGTGACCGCGACACAGGAGGGTGACGATCGCCAGCAGCACCGACTCCTCCTTGCCGACGATGACCCGCGCGATGTTGGCGTAGAGCGCGCTCAGCTCAGGATGGATCGCATGCATCGGCCGGCCTTTCGAGGGAGTTTCGGGGATACAGGTCCGCCGGACGGGTCGATCGATCTGCGAGCGGGTCGTCGCCGAAGCGATTGGACCCCGCCGTGCCCCGCAAGAAGCCGTTGGCGATCAGCGCCCAGATGAAGCCTATGATCGGAATGATTCCGACGAGGATCCACCACGCCGACTTATCGATGTCGTGCCAGCGCTTGGCCTGTACGGCAAGGGACGGCCAGAACAGCAACAGACAGGACACGAGGTACGCTGGACCGTGCGCCGGTCGGTAACCCATGCTCACGTCGATGAGCGAGCTCACGATGACCACGGGGAGGACGAGAAATACCACGTAATTCAACCAGAAGACCCTCCGGTTGATCCTACCGTCCAAGGAAAAATAGAGCTGGGACAGCGGCATCTGCGCGGTAGCCATGTTCACTCCTCGAAAATAGGGCGCCCGCCGTGATCGAATCGTCGCGGTCGGCGGCGCGGTGGAAAGCACGCCCCCCTCCACTAATTTCGATCCCCTATCGATCATCCATGCGAATGACTTTACGCATGATGGTTCATACCTGGCATGTCCCGACGCTCAAATGCGCATTGATGCCTTCCCCGGGGACTCGGAGGATGGAGCCGAGCTCCAGTGCCTCTACCGCCCCCGCAGGCGATCGACCATGGCGATGAGGCGGCGTTCGTTGGCCATCGCCGCGAAGGCGAGGGCCACGATCACGAGGAGCAGGAGCCCGGTGGCCAGGACCATGAGCGAGCCGATCGCCGCCAGGACCACGAGGGTCGCCTCGGAGACGGCGTGGTGCTGCAGCTCGTGCATCAGGTGGAACGGGTTGGCCAGCAGCGGCCGCCGCAGGAGCAGGTAGCCCCGAACCCCACGATCATCACGACCATCCCGCTGCCCACCCACGGCCACAGGCGGACGAGACGTCGCCGCCGGTCGAGCCACCGTTCCTCCACCGCGGTCAGCATTGCGCTCTCCTTCATGGCTCCCGCCACCCGACCCCGCCGTCACTCGGATGGAGCGGTGGCCCATAGGTTGCGATCGAGCAGGACACCCCACTTGGCGTCGTAGGGGTGGACCCGCCGCACCGGCCGGCCGGCGCGGTAGACCGGCCGGCCCTCGTTGGCCCACTGGAAGATCGATCCGGCGAGATTCTGCACCCGGATGAACCCCGCGGCCTGCAGCCGCTCGGCCATCGCCGCCGAGCGGTAGCCGACCGAGCAGTAGACGACGATCGGCCGGGCCGGATCGCGACCGTCGAGGAGCCGCAGCGCATCGGCCGCGGTCGGCGCCGACTCGGCGCCGGCCAGGTGGCTGACCGCGAACTCCGCCGGTGCCCGGGCATCGAGCAGCAGCGGCGGCTCGCGATCCGACGCGGCGAGCCACTCCCCCAGCGCCGCGGTGGAGAGCTCGCGCACGGCGGGAAACTTCTTGTGGATGAGCTTCTGGACCGACGGCCACTTCATGGCGGGCTCCGAGGCATTCGCAGGAGAGACGGTACACCCGGCCCACCCCAGGAGAAGGACCACGGCCACGTACAGCGCCGGACGCGCCGCCGCCACGCGCGCGCAACGGCCAGCGGTTGCCGCGCCCCTTGTCACACCGGGAAGAAATCGGGAGAGTCCCATTGTCCCAAAATCCCACGTCCCTCCTCCCTGGTAAACCATTCCAGATCCCGCATCCACCATGCGCGTCATCTTCATGGGCACGCCGGAGTTCGCGGTCCCGTCGCTGGACGCGCTCCACGCGGCGGGGTTCGAGATCCCCCTGGTGGTGACCCGGCCGGACAAGCCGGCGGGCCGCGGCAAGCACATGCAGGCCCCGGCCGTGAAGCTGCGCGCCGCGGCCCTCGGCCTGCCGGTCTTCCAGCCCCCGACCCTGAAGAAGCCCGAGCCGCAGGCGCGACTGCGGGCGGTGGGAGCAGACGCCATCGCGGTGGTCGCCTTCGGCGCCATCCTGCCGGTGGAGTTACTGGAGATGACCCGCCTCGGGGCGATCAACGTCCACGCCTCCCTGTTGCCCAAGTACCGTGGCAGCTCGCCGATCAACTGGGCGATCGTCAACGGCGAGGTCGAGAGCGGCGTCACGACCATGTACATGGCCGAGGGGCTCGACACCGGCGACATCTTGCTCCAGGCCGCCGTCCCTCTCGATCCGCGCGAGACCGCCGCCACCCTGCACGACAAGCTGGCGGAGCTGGGCGGTCCCCTGCTGGTGGAGACCCTGGAGCGGCTGGCGGCGGGTACCCTCACCCCCGCGCCGCAGGACGAGGCCGCCTCCAGCTACATCCCCAAGCTCACCCGGGAGGACGGCCTGCTGGACTGGTCGCTGCCCGCCGTGGCCCTGGACCGCCGCATCCGCGGCTTCACCCCGTGGCCCGGGGCCTTCACCTTCCTGGACGGCAAGCGCCTCAACGTGCGCGCCGCCCACCCGGTCGACGCCGCACCCACCCAGGCCCCGGGCCACGTCGAGGCCATGACCCACGACGCCGTGCTCGTGGCCACCACCGCCGGCTGTCTCGCCCTCACCGAGGTGCAGCGCGAGGGCAAGCGACCCGTGGCCGTCGCCGCCTTCCTCGCCGGCCACCGCGTCACGGTGGGCGAGCGCCTCGGGTAGCGCGGAGGATGGCGCCAATCCGTGGGGCCGGTTTCAACCGGCCGATGCCGTAGGCGCAACACCAAGCATCAGCCCACGCCAGCCGCACGGGCACGGCATGCCGTGCCCCTACGTGGCAGGTGACGTTTCCCACCCCGTCTGCCGCTCCTTCGTGCCCTTCGTGCCCTTCATGGTTATATGGCACATGGATCACGCCGCCTTTGCCGTCCAGGATCCGCCATGCCCGTGAACCCTGCTCGACTGGAGGCGTATCGCCTCCTCGCCCGCCTCACCCCTGGCACGGCGGCCGACCCGCCGCCCCTCGCCGAGGTGTTGGATCGGTTGCGCGTCACGGACGCCGACCGGCGGCTGCTCCAGGCCCTCTACCTCGGGGTGTGTCGCCAGCGGCCGCAGCTCGACCTCGCCGTGCGCGCCTGTATTACCCGGCCCTGGCCCCAGGTCCAGGAGGAGGTGCGCAATATCCTGCGCCTCGGCGCCTTCCAGATCCTGTTCCTCGATCGGGTCCCGGACCGGGCCGCGGTCGACCAGAGCGTGGAGCTGTGCCGCGCGGTCCGCCTCGCCGGGGCCACGGGCTTCGTCAACGGTGTGCTGCGGCGACTGGCACGGGAACGGCCGCCCCTCCCCGAGCGCACCGGGAGTCGCGGGGTCGCCCTACGTACCGGCATGCCCGGGTGGCTGGCGGAGCGGTTCGTGGCGCGACACGGTGAGGCGCTCGCCGAGGCGTGGCTCGCGGCCCTCAACACGGAACCCGCGGGCCTGAGCCTCCGGGTCAACACCCTGCACACGACCGCCGCCGCGTTGGGCGCCGCCCTCAGCGACGCGGGCGTCACCGCGACACGGGCGCCGCTCGGATCCGACGCCCTCCTCCTCCCACAGCCGCCGCCGCCACGGGATCTCCCCGGCTATGACCAGGGGTGGTTCTACGTCCAGGACCCGGCCTCCCAGTGGGTGACCGAGCTGCTCGATCCGCGGCCGGGGGAGCGGATCCTCGACGCCTGCGCCGCCCCTGGCGGCAAGTGCAGCCAGATCGCCGCGCTGCTCGCCAACCAGGGCGAGGTGGTCGCCCTGGAAGTCGACGGCGGTCGTGCGCGCCGACTGCGGGACAACCTGCAACGGCTCGGTGTCACCTGCGCGGCCGTGACCGAGGCCGACGCCGGCCAGTACCGCGACGATCGCCCCTTCGACCGCATCCTCCTCGATGCCCCATGCACCGGCCTCGGGGTCCTGCGCCGCCACCCGGAGATCCGCTGGCGCCGCACCCCCGAGGACGTGGTGCGGGCCGGCACCACGCAGCTCGCCCTCCTGCGCCACCTCGCCCCCCTCCTGCGGCCTGGCGGCACCCTGGTCTTTGCCACCTGCTCCACCGAGCCCGAGGAGGGCGAGCAGGTGGTGCATGGTTTTCTGGACGAGACGCCGGGCTACCGCCTCGACACGACGCCGCAGGCCCCCCCGGCGGTGCTCAGCGAGCCACCGGGCCACCACCGCACCCTGCCCCACCACGCGCCGGTGGACGCCTTCTACGCGGCGCGAATCTGCCGGGAGTAGTGATGGCGAGGTCTTTAGAATCCTGACCCATTGTTGCACTCTCACGGTTGTCCGGGAGCTACGACCCAGGACGCTCCGAGGCCATGGTCCAGATCGCTCCGTCCATCCTTTCCGCCGACTTCGCCCGTCTCGCCGAGGAGGTGCGCGCCGTCGATGCCGCCGGCGCGGATCTGATCCACGTCGACGTGATGGACGGCCACTTCGTCCCCAACCTGACCATCGGTCCGCTGGTCGTGGAGGCGATCCGCCCCCACACCAAGCTGCCCATCGACACCCATCTGATGATCACGTCCCCGGACGACTACATTCCGGCCTTCGCCGCCGCCGGCAGCGACCTGATCACCGTCCACGTGGAGGCGTGCCACCACCTGCACCGCACGGTGGCCCTGATCCGTGAGCACGGGGCCAGGCCGGGGGTGGTCCTCAACCCGGCGACCCCCCTGTGCGAGCTGTCTTACATCCTCGAAGAGATCGAGATGGTCCTGTTGATGTCCGTCAACCCCGGCTTCGGCGGCCAGAGCTACATCGCATCGGCCACGGGCAAGGTGGCGCGCCTGCGCAAGATGATCGATGACCGGGGGCTCAACGTGCGCATCGAGATCGACGGCGGCATCAAGCCGGACAATTGCCAGGCGGTGATCGATGCCGGTGTCGACATCCTGGTGGCCGGCTCCGCCATCTTCGGTTCCGACGACTACGCCGCGACCATCGCGGCACTGCGGGGGTGAAGGGCGGTGGCGGTCTTCAAACAGTTCACCCTCGCGGAGGCCCGGGCGACCCTGCCCAAGGTGCGCGAGCTGGTCGAGGACATGCGCGAGGCATGGGAGACCCACGAGCTACTCAGCCATGAGATTCACTCCCAGCTCGGCGGCCACCAATTCGAAGAGCTGCCCGTGGACCGGCAGGCCGAGATCGCCCAGCACCTGCCCGCCCTGTCGCGCCTCAAGGAGCGCATCCAGGAGCGCGCCGAGACCCTCCAGGAGATCGGTTGCGTGATCAAAGGGCCGGAGGAGGGACTGGTGGACTACTTCGCCGTGGTGGACGAGAAGCCGGTGTGGCTGTGCTGGCGCGTCGGGGAGGACGACATCACCCACTACCACGACTTCTACGAGGGATTCACGGGACGGCGGCCGATCGATTTTGAGTAAGAGAGCGATCAGCCATCAGCTTTCAGCTTGTAGAGACAGCTACGCTGACCATCTCTTTTGGTCGTCTCCACGTTCCCGATGCCAACGAAATCCAGCCCATTCCGCACGAGCTGTGGGCTGATCGCTGAGAGCTGACCGCTACCTGACATGGAGCTCCTGGTCACCGGCTCGGGCACGGCGGTGCCGTCGGTTCGGCGGTGTGCCGCGGGCTACTCGATCGCGGTGGCGGGAAAGCGCCTGCAACTCGACACGGGCCCCGGCACCCTGCGCCAGCTCGCCCGCTTCGGCATCCAGCCCGACGACGTCGACTGCCTGTGCTACACCCACAT
>Ga0210124_1001379_pt1 | contig 10563 bp, 10 predicted proteins | sample Muzzi_PWC_D2_FD_185554 | JGI IMG/M metagenome (GOLD analysis project Ga0210124, IMG submission 185554) | Wetland microbial communities from San Francisco Bay, California, USA, that impact long-term carbon sequestration - Muzzi_PWC_D2 (SPAdes) | ecosystem: Environmental > Aquatic > Marine >...
CTCGCCGGCGGCAGCAGAACCTGAGGCAACCGAGGTCAAAGCGAAAAAACCGGCCGCCAGACGACGCAAACCGGCCGCAAAAAAACCTGCACCGGCCGCAGAGCCGACCAGTGACGCTCCGGCCGAAGAGAAACCCAAGCCAAAACGCCGCAGCCGAAAACCGGCGACCAAAGCCGGCGAAGAGACCTTACAACCGAACGAAGCTCAGGATTGACATACTAAACGGGGTGGCCCGATAGCCACCCCGTTCTTTGTTCGTCCAACAGATATTCCACTGAACATTTACTTCACGAATCCCATTGGCCCGTTTCGGGTCGGAGTCCACACGTTTGACAGGGAAAAACGGCAAAAGAGTCATTCGGATCTGAGCCGTAGAAAAACCACCAGTGCGCCGGCACCGCCATGTTCTCGGGGGGCCCGGCCCCACTCGACGACGGCACGATGAGATTTGGCCTGCAGGTAGGCTTCGAGGGCGTTGCGCAACACCGGACCGTCACTCGAATGCGCCCCCTTGCCGGTGACGATCAACACCGCCTGCAACTGGTGAAAAGCGGCATTGTCGAGAAAATGTCCGGCCCGCTCCAGGGCTTCACTGCGGGACAGGCCGTGCAAATCGAGCCGGGCTTCGATTTTGATCCGGCCGCGTTGCAGCTGCTTCATCCGGCGGAGCTGGCCGGTTGCTGCAGGGGGTTCCGGCCAATGATCGGTAAACTGTGTCTCAAGGCCCCCCAGCGATTCGAGGAACAGGGCATGGTCATCCGAAGGGTCAGATCCTTCCGCCGGCGCCACCGTATCCGCGGGTTCTACAGCAGCAGGAGCACCAGCTCCCGCAAGCGGTTTGACCCCGAGTTGCGCCATCTGGATCTGAAAATCTTCGTCGGGTGCCGCAGGGCCGGGATCAGCGTCCTTCGCTGTCTGGGCAGAGGGCTCGGCCGGCGGAGAAACAGACACCCCCTTCAAATCCTTGAAGGGGGTGCTGCGGAACTCTTTGTTTGGCTTTTTCCTGGCCATCGTTTGTTCAGCGACGCACTATTTTGCGCCGTCCCTGGATCGCCTTGGTCTGGTGCTTGATCATGGCGCCGGGCTTCTCCAGGTGAAATTGCAGCCACATGTCGCCGTAACCTTTCATCTTCATCTTCTTGCCATCTTTGAGCAGGGCAATATTCTCCCGCATAATTTCGGTATTATTAGCTTTTTTCAGACCTTTTTCAAGAACCTCGATCGCTTTGTTCCGTTCGCCAATCTTATCGAGACAGAAGGCGTAGACACAGTAGAGCATATCCTCTTTGCGGTTGCCGGCGATGGCCTTTTCAAAGGTCTTGTTCATCAGACTGTTCTGGGTCCGGCGCATATAGCAGATGCCCAGCATTGCCATGGCGATCCAGTGGCGGACAAAACCTTGCTTCAAGTGCTCGAACGCTGCCGAGAAGTCCCGTTTCATGTAGAGTACCGAGCCGATCTGCGAATGCACCTGTTCCTTGACATAGAGCTGCCAGGAGGCGTACTTGAGCGCACCTTCAAGGGTCTTGACCGCCTTTTCGGTCCGCCCGGCCTGAAGATCCCGCTGCGCTGTCTCCATGACCGAATTGACTTTTTTCATAACATGACGCATGAGCAGAAAAAAGACGATGGTAAACACGACCATTCCGGCCAGAACTGACAACCAGACATTGACGCCGGCTGCAAACTGCAAAATCAGGGAGGTGGCGAAACACAGGGCAACACCAATCAACAGGGAAAACATGGCGACTATATTCCTTTCAGATGACTTTATTCCAGGCAATCCGACCGACGACGGTCAGAAGTTCTTTTCGTTCACAGCTGCGAAGAGCTTCAATCCATGCTCTGTACAGGCCGTAGAGAAAGGCTTGCGAGTCTAACAAGCCGTTAGTCAAATGTCAAAAAATATGCGTTTCAGGCTGTCGGTCAAGCGGGGAGACCCGGCTCTGTTCGCCGGTCGGGCGTATCACGTCGCCACATCGGGGCAGGCAGGGTTGGGAAATAGCGCACTTTGCACTTCCGCCCCGTTAGCTGGCGGGGATGTGTAGTGTCAACTTGTCGCCCGGGTGGAGGATGTGGTCGGAGTCCAGTTTATTCCAGTTGCGGATCCGCGAGGTCGGCACATCGTACTTGCGGCCGATATCCCAGAGCGTGTCCCCGGACTTGACCAGATAAACGACCTTTTTCAGCGGGCCCTTCGATCGCCTGGTTGGAGTTTTAGCCTGGCCCCTGGTGGAGACTATCAGTTTTTGACCTGGCCGCAATAGGTTGCTCCAGCCAAGCCGGTTCCAGACCCGCAGCTGTTTTTCACTCACCCCGAACTTCTGCGATATTTTCCAGAGGCTGTCACCACTGCGAACCGTGTAAAACTTACGCCGGGTCCGGATATAGTCATCTTCCAGTTCCTGCAACGGCCTGGTCGTATAGCCTTTTTTCAGGGGCAGGATCAGGTCGGTGCCAACCTGCAGGACCCGTGGGTCACGAATACTGTTCAGCGCCATGATATCTGCGACCCGGATCCGGTGGCGTTTGGCCAGTTTGAGCAGGGTATCGCCGGGGCGAATGCGATGGCGCAGGTAACTGACCCGCTCGGCGGGATCCATGACCGAGTAGCGCTTGACAAACTCCTCGCGGCTGCCGGCCGGAATCCGGATCTCGTAGCCCTTGACCCCTGGCGGCGTGCACCAGCGTTTCAACTCAGGGTTCAGGGTCTTGATCAGGTCATAGTCGGCATCGCAGAGCCGCGCGATAACCTCCAGGTCGGTTTCCGAAGGGAGGGCGACGACCTCGTATTCGTAGGGTGCGAGGTAGTCCAGGTCCTTAAATCCGTACTTTTCCGGCTGCTTGGCGATCATCAGCACCGCCAGCAGCTTGGGGATATAATTTTTCGTCTCCTGCTGCAGAAACGAGCCACGGGACAGGGTCCAGAAATCCCGGCTGTGGTACTTGTTGATTGCCCGGCTGATCTTTCCGCCGCCGGCATTATAGGCCGCCACCGCCAGATACCAGTCACCGTCGAAGCGTTTATAGAGATCGGCGAGGAAACCGGCGGCGGCGTGAGTCGACTTTTCAAAGTCACGTCTCTCGTCATACCACCAGTCGATGGTCAAGCCATAGCCCTGCCCGGTCTTTTCAATGAATTGCCAGGGACCGACGGCATGTGCCCAGCTGTAGGCCCGCTCGTTGAAGCCCGACTCGACCATGGCCAGATAGGCCAAATCGCGCGGCAGGCCATGCTCGGCAAACACCTCGCGCATCATCGGCAGAAAGCGTCCGGAGCGTTGCAGCCAGCGGCTAAAAACCTGCTTGCCGGGGCCGGTATAAAAATCGATGAAGTAGCGAACCTTGTCGTTCTCGACGACCGGGAAGTCAAACAGGGGGGTATTCGCGACGACCGTGACCCCTTCGTTGGTTGGCGGCGACTGGTCGATGCCGGCCAGCATCAGGTTGTCGGCCAGGGTTTCCAGATCGACATCAGCAGGATCTTCCGCCAATACGTCCGCCTGATCGGAACCAAGATCGATTCTGAGCAGAGAGATGTTTTCGCCGGCGGCCTCGAGCGAGGAGATGTCACAGGGTTGGGCCGCAACGACCGTGGACTCCGGTATTGCGGCAGGGAAAATGTTGCGCAAAGCAGCCGGCTGGTTGGTGCAGCCAGCCGTCAACAATAGCGACAGCAACAGGGTAAAACGTCGGTAGAAATCCATTCGGCCTCCAAACCGGCCTAAGGCTAAGCGAAAAAAGCTTATATGTCAAGGGGTTCCGTTTCGCCCGGCCAGAAGAGCCACTCCAGTTCGTCGAGCAGCGGCTGAAAGGTTTTCCGCTGCAGGGCGCTTAAGGGTACTGCTGAAAAACGCCGGCAGAGTGCAGCGACCTCGGCCTCGGGCAACTGGTCGACCTTGTTAAAGACCAGCAGCCGCCTGGTGTGCTGCAACGACAGCTCCTCCAGCACCTTCTCCACGGCCTGGATGTGCGCCTCGAACTGGGGGTTGGAAAGGTCGACCAGGTGCAGGATCAGGTCGGCATCTTCCATCTCCTCAAGGGTGGCGCGAAACGCCCCGAACAGGCTCTCCGGCAGATCGCGAATGAAACCGACCGTATCGGTGATGATCACCTCGTGCTCATTGGGAAACCGCAGCCGGCGGCTCGAGGTGTCGAGAGTGGCAAACAGCAGGTCTTCGGTAAAGACTTCGCTCTGGGTCAGCGCGTTGAGCAGCGTCGACTTGCCAGCGTTGGTATAACCGACAATCGAAATCACCGGAACTTCACCGCGGATTCTTTTCTGCCGCCGCTGACGACGCCCCTTGGAGAGATTCTTCAGCTGTTTTTCCAGGCGGCTGATCCGGTCACGAATCCGTCGCCGGTCGGTTTCGAGCTTGGTCTCACCCGGTCCACGCCCGCCGATCCCGCCCATCAGGCGGGACATGGCAGTACCACGCCCGGTCAGACGCGGCAGGATGTATTTCAACTGGGCCAGTTCGACCTGCACCTTGCCATCCAAGGTGTGGGCCCGCCGGGCGAAGATGTCGAGGATCAGCTGTGAGCGGTCGATAACTTTCAGGTCGGTCAGTGCGCCGATGGCGCGGACCTGTCCCGGGGTCAGATCCTGGTCAAAGATCAACAGGGTCGCCCGCCGCTGCAGAGCCCGGATGACCACCTCCTTGAGCTTCCCTTCCCCCATCAGGTAACGCGGATGAATCTTGTGCGCCCGCTGGATCACCTGATCCAGCACGGCGACATCGGCCGTCCGGGCCAGCTCAGTCAACTCGTCGAGTTCGCGCTCGATCTCCAAACGCGGTGCGGTACTGACCGAAATCAGGATCCCCCGCTCTTCTCCCTCCTCCAGGGCGACGACCGCCTCCATATGGCGCTCAAACTCGCTATCCAGGGCACGGATAAATGCCGAGAAATCGAGAGCAAACCGATAAAAGGAGTCGGCCCGGAGCAACTCGACCTGACGCTCCTCGGGGTTGGGTGGCAACAGGTGGGCGGCCTCGATCGCTCCCGGCAGTCCGTCTGCCCCGACACCGATCGCGGCGATCAGGTCAAGCCGCAACAGCGATAGGTCATTGATGTCGTCCTGTGAGAGCGGTTCCTGCTTGAGGTGGGTGTGGATGCAGCGCAACCCGCGCAGGCCACTGCGCCCGAGTCCGTAATCGGTCAAATCCGGGATCATGATCTCGCGGTCGTCGCCCAAAAGAACGTGTTGGATGATGCCCTGGCGATCGATCAGCACTCCGAGTTGGCGACGCAGTTCCAGCGACTGTTCGACGAGGAAACGCGCCAACTCGCCGGAAATGACCTGCTCCGGAGGAATTTTACGGCGATAGATCCGCTCCAACGCCTTGATCTGGCTGGCGCGCAAGCCGCTGGTTTGTCCGGCAATGAGATTTTTGGCCATAGGGGGACAGTCTAACGGGAGTTGTCAATGAAAGTAAAACGGAATGCTGTCGCAGTAGCTCATTTCACAAAAAAGGGGCCCAAACAGGCCCCTTTCGGATCGCAATCTGTCCAAACGACTAGGCGCCCTGGATATTGTAACCACTATCGACATAGTGGATCTCGCCGGTCACCCCGGAGGCAAGGTCAGACAGCAGGTACATACTCGCCTTACCGACCTCTTCCTGAGAAACACAGCGCCGCAGCGGCGCCCGCTCGTCCATCAACTTGAGTTTTTCACGGAAGTTGGCAATTCCGGAAGCGGCGAGAGTTTTGATCGGACCCGCGGAGATACCATTGACCCGAATCCCCTGTTCGCCGAGTTCGGCGGCCAGGTAACGGACCGAGGCCTCCAGGGCCGCCTTGGCGACGCCCATGACATTGTAGTTGGGGATCACCCGCGCCGCACCAAGGTAAGTCATGGTCAGGATGCTGCCACCGTTTTTCATCAGCGGCATGGCGCAACGGGTCATGTTGACCAGCGAGTAGGCACTGATATCCAGCGCCAGGGAGAAACCCTCACGGCTGGTCTGGCTGAAGCCATGCTTGAGATCTTCACGGTTGGCGAAAGCAATGGCGTGGACGGCAAAATCGATGCTGCCCCATTCTTTACCGAGGGTTTCAAAGACGGCTTCCATCTCGCCATCGACGGCGACATCGCAAGGCAGAATGATCTTAGCACCGAGGCTCTCAGCCAACGGGCGCACCCGTTTCTCCATTGCTTCATTCAGATAGGTAAAAGCGATTTCGGCCCCTTCGGCATGCAGCTGCTGAGCAATACCCCAGGCAATACTCAAATCATTGGCGACCCCAAGAATAACGCCGCGCTTACCCTCCATCAGACCCATCTCTTTCCTCCTTCAATAATAACGCTCATCGATAGGGCGTTTTAGCAGATAGCGGGCGAGAAAGCAAGTCCTCGCTTTATTTGCCACCGGTAACCGCTGCGGGTTTTGAATGGATCAGGTTGATAAGTTCGGTAGCGGGCTTTACCCCTGTAATCACACTGCCATCCGGCAAGACCATGGACGGAGTACCCAGCAAACCGAGTTCCGCAGCCAGAGCCTTGGTCGCGTCGACAGTCGGGGTCGGACAGAGGTTGGCAGTTAGCTGCTGCACCCGATTGGTGAACTCCTGTTGCAACTTGGCAATCTCGGCTTCCCTGCCGGCCGAAGACTTTTGCAACAGGCGCAACTGGTTATGGAGATCGATCAACTCAAATCCTCCTTCGAGGGTCTGCAGCGACTTGCCACAGACGGCAGCCTGGGCAATCTGATAGGCCTCCGGACCGTGCATATCGAGTGGGTTGAGTTTGATCAGAAAGGCGATGTTCGGGTCACTGGCGACGACGGTTTTCAACTCCTTGTGCAACCGGGCGCAATAAGGACAGAGAGGATCGGTAAACACGATCACCCGCTGTTCGGCCATCGGATCGCCCAGCACCAGGGCATCCTCCAGCGGGATGCTGGCGCGATCGACATGGGTGACCTGCTTGGATTTTCTGACCTTTGCGTCCTCTTCCGGAAGCCGATAGATTTTTCCGGCAACGACAAACTTCTTGGAAAAGTCGACATAAAGCGGAAACCGTTTGCCGTTGTTCTCAACTTCAACCAGCCAGACTCCTGGCATCTCGGCAAATTCGACCCGAAGGACCTTTTCGACCGAGCCCTTGAAAAGTGCCTCGGCTTCCTTGACATCGAGACTGTGACAATCACTGCACGAACCGGCGCCGCAGCCTTCCTGACCAAAGGCATAGGCCTGGGAAATGCTCAACAGCAGAAAGAAACTCAGGCAGAGAATAATTCGCATGGTTGGTTTTTTAACTCCTCAACAGGTAAATAGATCGAGTGTAGGGTCCAACGATAAAGACGCAGCATCATACCGTCAATAAATATCCAAGTGCAAGTCTTGGGCAGGGTTAGAATTTGCAATGTCCGGCTCAAACGAACTAAACTGACAGCAGATTAGCAACCCTATCTGTGGGCTGATTATGGACCCGATTTCCCTGATGGCGCTCTCCTTTGCCCTGGCCATGGATGCTTTCGCCGTGGCCCTGTGTACCGGGTTGGCGTTGCCGCGCCTGACGGGACGCCACCTGTTTCGGCTCGGCTTTCACTTCGGGCTGTTTCAGGCCCTGATGCCGATCCTCGGTTGGCTGGCCGGCCTGACCATCCGGGAATGGATCGTCACTTTCGACCACTGGGTCGCCTTTGGTCTTTTGAGTCTGATTGGCGGCAAGATGCTCTGGGAGGCTTTGATGCTGGCCGAAGAGGAGCGTCACAGTGGTGACCCGACCCGCGGCATGACCATGGTCATGCTTTCGGTGGCGACCAGCATTGACGCCCTGGCGGTCGGCTTGACCCTGGCGACGCTGCAGATTTCCATCTGGTTTCCGGCTCTGGTGATCGGGCTGGTCGCCGGAGGAATGACTGTGGTCGGGATGCTGCTCGGCCGCCGAGTCGGCTGCAGCTGGGGGCCACGCGTCGAAGTTTTGGGCGGATTAATCCTGATCGGAATCGGCCTCAGGATCCTGTTTGAGCATCTGTCAGCGACCGGCTGACACTATACCGCTGGCTCCGCTGACGGATTTCCTCGACACAGGAGTGGGGAATCCGTTGCCCGCCACCACGACCGATTTCGAGATTTTCCCCCGGCAGCCCGTGGAAGTCTGAACCACCGGTGACGATCAGGTCCCGGCGCCTGGCTTCGGTCAGGTACCAGTCGCTATCGTTGCGGCTGGCCCCCGAATTGTAAACCTCGACCCCATCCAAACCCAGCTCGACCAGCTCGTCCAGCAGCCCCCGAAAATCTTCCCGATCGCGGGTAATATACGGCGGATGCGCCAGAACCGTCACTCCACCTGCCTGGTGAATCAGATCGATCGCTTCTGAAATCGGAAAATAACGTTTCGGCACGTTGCAGGTCACCAGGTAACGCTTGAAGGCCTCTTCAGTCGATTTGACGATGCCGGCTTCATGCAGGGCCAGGGCGATATGCGGACGACCGATGGTTCCACCGGCCAACTCCAGAACCCGGGCAAACTCGAGCAGTGGCTGGTTCTCCTCCGCCAGCTTGGCATTGACCCGTTCAACGATCTGCTCATTGCGAGTTTCGCGGAACAGCTGAAACTCCTTGAGTGCGGTCACCAGGGCCGGGTGGCGATGGTCAAAGGCATAACCGAGCAGGTGGATATCCGGCCAGTGCCGCCAGGCCACCGAGAGCTCAACCCCGGCCAGGACTTCAAGCCCCTGCGCGGCCCCAGCGGCCTGGAGCGCATCGATACCATCAATATTGTCATGGTCAGCCAGGGCGATGGCCTTAAGACCGGCGGCGGCGGAACGCTGAACGACCTCGACTGGAGTCAGGGCGCCATCGGAACAGATAGAGTGCAGGTGTAAATCGACATAGCCGGTCATGAATGTTCTCCTTGCCAACATCTTAGCTGGCTTTGCAGATGGCTGCAGATTTAATTTTCCGATGGAATTTGTGCGGATAATGTTTGGGGGAGGCAACACTATTGATTGTTAAGACGACTCAATAACCCTCTTCGGGCCGATGGAGTTTCAACAGGGCCTTGGCCCTGACGAAGGCCTCGCCTTCTTCTTCACGAACTTCTCGGTAAAATCCGCAGGAATTGCAGGTACGATTTTCTTGGCAAAAGTTCCCTTAGGGGTACCGCCACAGAGGGTTCCGGCCACGATCCAGCAGACCCGGCCGGCATTCTTACCAGCGTTGCTGCCATCTGTCGCCTTCGTAACGGCTGCCGGACAAACCCCTTCGCTTACAACATTCTTGCCGGCCGGCTCCCTCCCACACCTGAAATACTCCCAACAATTTAGCTTCAAGGCTCCCCCTGCAACGACATTTCTTAACAAGTCAGCGACGGCTGAAACGCCTGTCTCATTCCCTTTCGACATTCCAGTGGGAAATTATAGACATTGAAAAATTACTCTACAAAAACAACGGGCCGGAAACATCCCGACCCGTTATCACCCAGCCAACAACCATGGATTCAATCAGTCTCGTAGTATAACTGCGACCACCATGTTGTGACTGGCAACACTTTCGCTGAGAGAACTTAATTTTAATTATCCTTGAACTGCGGCTTGCGCTTTTCCAAAAACGCCCCCATCCCCTCTTTCTGATCGGCGGTCGAAAAGCAGAGCCCGAACAGGTCGGCTTCGTAACGATAGGCCTTGGTGGATTCCATCTCCAGGCCGTTGCCGATCGCCTCCTTGGCCAGCCGCAGGGCGGCCAGCGACTTGCCGGCCATCTGCCCGGCCATCTCGCGTGCTGACTGAATCAATTCGCCGGCCGGCACCACCTGGTTGACCAGCCCGATCCGGCAGGCTTCTTCGGCGCTGACCATGTTGCCGGTGAAGATCAACTCCTTGGCCCGTCCTTTGCCGACCAGCCGGGGGAGCCGCTGGGTCCCCTGCCAGCCGGGAATGATGCCGAGGTTGATCTCCGGCTGACCGAGTTTGGCCGCATCGCTGGCGATGCGGATGTCGCAGGCCATGGCCAGTTCGCACCCGCCGCCGAGGGCATAGCCGTTGATCGCCGCGATCACCGGCTTGGAGCAGGCTTCGATGGCGTTGAACACCGCCTGGGCCTGAAGCGCCATGTCGCGGGCCGCAAGCGGACCGAGCGGTTGCATCACGGCGATATCGCCACCGGCGACGAAGGCCTTTTCTCCGGCGCCGGTGAGGATCACCACCCGCACCGAGGCATCGTTTTCAACCCCGAGGATGAAATCATGTAGCGCTGCGAGCAACGGCTGGTTGAGTGAATTGAGCGCCTTGGGCCGATTGACGGTGACTAGGGCGACACCATCCTGATTTTCTATCAGCAGCAAATTATCTTCCATGGATCCCTCCAGTTCAGTCAAGCGTCACCACGGTGCGGCCGCGGATCTGTCCTTTAAGCATCTGATTGATTTTCTCTTCGAGCGCTTCGAGCCCGCACTCCTCGGCCTGGGCGATCCCCCTTTCCGGTTTCCAGGGCCCAGCCAACTGGTTCCAGACCTGGCGCCGTGTTTCCAGCGCACATTCGACCGAATCGATGCCGAGCAGACTCACCCCGCGAAGGATGAACGGAAACACGTTGACCGGCAGATCGGGCGAA
>Ga0210124_1001380_pt1 | contig 10560 bp, 10 predicted proteins | sample Muzzi_PWC_D2_FD_185554 | JGI IMG/M metagenome (GOLD analysis project Ga0210124, IMG submission 185554) | Wetland microbial communities from San Francisco Bay, California, USA, that impact long-term carbon sequestration - Muzzi_PWC_D2 (SPAdes) | ecosystem: Environmental > Aquatic > Marine >...
GACGCGCCCCGAGACGCGCCCCGAGACGCGCCCCGAGACGCGCCCCGAGACTTGCCCCTGGGCCGCGCCGCGGAGGGCGGCTTCGAGGTCAACGTCATCCCGCACACGGCGCAGGCCACCACCCTGGGCAGCGCCGAACCCGGCACCCGGGTAAACCTGGAAATCGACCTGCTCGCGCGCTACGTTCAGCGCATTCTGGCGACGCGGTAGGACCGGCAACAGGACTAAGGTAAGGGCAGCAGGACCAAGGTGCAGGACCAAGGTATGGACACGGAGCGCAAGGAGCCCTGGCGCGCGACCTTTCACGAGATCGTCTCGCCCATCGAGGACGTCATCGAGGAGGCGCGCAACGGGCGCATGTTCGTCCTGGTCGACGACGAGGGCCGGGAGAACGAGGGCGACCTGGTCATCCCGGCGCAGATGGCGACGCCGCAGGCGATCAATTTCATGGCCAAGCACGGCCGCGGGCTGATCTGCCTGGCGATGACGCGCGAGCGCATCGAGGAGCTCGGCCTGCCGCTCATGGCGCAGCGCAACGAGTCGCGCCACGAGACCGCCTTCACGGTTTCGATCGAGGCGCGCGACGGCGTCTCGACCGGCATCTCGGCGCCGGACCGGGCGCGGACCGTCGCGGTGGCGATCGACCCGAACAAGGGCGCCGACGACATCGTCTCTCCCGGCCACGTCTTTCCCCTGGTGGCGCGCGACGGCGGCGTGCTGGTGCGGACCGGGCACACCGAGGCCGCGGTCGACCTCGCACGCTTGGCCGGGCTCAACGCCGCCGGCGTGATCTGCGAGATCATGAACGACGACGGCTCGATGGCGCGGCGCGACGACCTGATCGCCTTCGCCCAGACGCACGGCCTGAAGATCGCGACCATCGCCGATCTGATCGCCTACCGCCGGCGCTACGACCGCATCGTCGAGCGCAGCCTGACCGGCGCGACCATCGCCGATCTGATCGCCTACCGCCGGCGCTACGACCGCATCGTCGAGCGCAGCCTGACCGGATCGATCGACAGCCACTTCGGCGGCTCGTTCAAGATGGCGGTCTACGTCAATCGCACGAACTACGCCGAGCACCTCGCCCTGTGGAAGGGCGACCTGTCGCAGCCGGGCCCGGTGCTGGTCCGCGTTCACGTCCTCAACCTTCTCGACGACGTCCTGGGCGACCGCGGCAGCGACAAGGCCGGCGAGCTGGAAACCGTCATGCGCATGATCAACGAGGCCGGCCGCGGCGTGCTCGTGCTCATTCGCGAGCCGCTGCCGACCAGCCTCTCGGACACGCTGCGCACGCGCCTCGGCGACCCCGAGCCGGCCTTCGGCGAACTGCGCGACTACGGGGTCGGGGCGCAGATCCTGCTCGACCTCGGCGTCTCCGAGATGATCGTGCTGTCCAATACGCCGCGCACCATCGTCGGCCTCGACGGCTATGGGCTGCGCGTGGTCGAGCAGCGGCCGATCCCGCGGAAGGAGGGCTAGCCGATGGCGGCCGATGCCGAAGTCCCGCATGTCCTGGTCGTGGAAGCGCGGTTCTACGAGGACATTGCCGACGAGCTGGTGCGCGGTGCGCTCGACGAGCTGCAGCGGCACGGCGCCACGCACGAGCGGGTCTCGGTGCCGGGGGCCTTCGAGATTCCGGCGGCGATCGTCTACGGCCTGCGCTCGCTGCAGTTCTATGGCGGGCGCAAGCGCTTCGACGGATACATCGCGCTCGGCTGCGTTCTGCGCGGCGAGACCTCGCACTACGATTACGTCTGCGGCGAGAGCGCGCGCCAGCTGCAGGAGCTGGCCTGCCAGTACGCCCTGGCGCTGGGGTACGGCATCCTGACCTGCGAGAACCGCAAGCAGGCCTGGGAGCGGGCCAGCGTCGAGGGTACGTCTGCGGCGAGAGCGCGCGCCAGCTGCAGGAGCTGGCCTGCCAGTACGCCCTGGCGCTGGGCTACGGCATCCTGACCTGCGAGAACCGCAAGCAGGCCTGGGAGCGGGCCAGCGTCGAGGGGCGCAACAAGGGCGCCGACGCGGCGCGCGCCTGCCTGCACATGCTGGAGCTGAAGCGTCAGTTCCATCTCTATCCGCGTTGAGGGGCCGGGCATGACCGCACCCCCGGCAGCCCGCGACCGCGGCCAGCGAGGCGGCGACCAGCGAGGCGGCGGCATGCCCCTGCGCCGCAAGGCCGCGCGCCTCGCCGCGGTTCAGGCGCTCTATCAGATGCGGATGTCGGGCGATCCGGCGGAGCGCGTGCTCGAGCAGTTCCTGCACGACCGCCTGGGCGAGCCGGTCGACGGCCTCGACCTGGGCGAGGCGGACCGCGAGCTGTTCGCCCTGCTGGTGCGCGGCGTCGCGGCGGAGGAGGGTGAGCTCGACGACATGCTGGCGGCGGTCCTCGACGAGGACTGGCCGCTCGAGCGGCTCGAGACGCTGCTGACCATCGTCCTGCGCGGCGGCGTCTACGAGCTGTCGGCGCGGCCGGAGGTGCCGGCCCGCGTCATCATCTCGGAATATGTGCACCTGGCCGACGCCTTTTTCGGCGGCAAGGAGCCGGCCATGGTGAACGGCATCCTCGATCGTCTGGCCCGCGCCCTGCGGCCCGGCGAGTTCGAGGATGCGGGCCCTCTGCCGGGCGCGTGACCCCCGGGGCGTCGCGCCGGAAACCGCCGGAGACCGGGCATGCGCGGTGAGTTCGCCTTGATCGCACGCTATTTCGCGCCGCTGGCGGCGGGGGCCGCCGGTGCCCAGGGGCTGCGCAACGACGGCGCGCTGTTCGACCTCGGGCCCGAGGAGAGCGCCGTCGTCACCGTCGACGCCATGGTGGCCGGCGTCCATTTTCTGCCCGAGGACCCGCCCGACCTGGTGGCCCGCAAGCTGCTGCGCGTCAACCTCTCCGACCTCGCCGCCATGGGGGCCGAGGCGCGCGGCTACGTGTTGACCCTGGCCCTGCCGCGCAGCGCCGAGGAGGCGTGGGTCGCGGCCTTCGTCGAGGGCCTGGCCGCCGACCAGCGCGCGTTCGGCGTCGCGCTGCTGGGCGGCGACACGGTGTCGACGCCCGGGCCGCTGAGCCTGTCGCTGACGGCGCTCGGGGCGGTGCCGCGCGGCCGCAGCCTGCAGCGCACCACCGCCGCCGCCGGCGACCTCGTGTTCGTGTCCGGCACGATTGGCGACGGCGCTTTTGGCCTCAAAGTGTTACAGGGAGAATTTCAAGCAATATCGGTGGAATATCGCGACGCCCTGGCGGCCCGCTACCGGCTGCCCCGGCCGCGCCTGGCGCTCGGCCGGCGCCTGCTGGAATCGGGTCTGGCGAGCGCGGCCCTGGACGTCTCCGACGGCTTGGTGGCTGACCTCGGCCACATCGCCGAGGAGTCCGGCCTGGGCGCCGAGATCGTCGCCGGGTCGGTGCCGCTGTCCGATGCGGCGGCCGCCGTCTGCGCCGTGGCGCCGGAGCACCGTGCGACGGCCCTGACCGGCGGCGACGACTACGAGCTGCTGTTCACCGTGCCGCCGGACCGGGCGACGGAGGTGGGCGCCCTGGCCGCCGAGCTGGCGCTGCCGCTCACCCGGATCGGGCGCATGACCGAGGGCGCCGCGGTGCGGGTCCTCGATGCGGACGGCCGACCGCTCGACATCGCCGTAAAGGGCTGGGCGCACTTCTAGGGCTTTACCCGATAGGGGCCTGGCTTTTCTTTCGAAACCAATTACTTAACGCAATCTTCACCATGCGCGCGCTATCACGGGCAGTGCGGCGGGACTGCCGCCCGGACCAGCCCGACCATGAAGCGCCTGCTTTTCCTGATCCCCATTCTCGTGCTGCTCGGCGGCGCCGCCACCTGGTGGTTCCTGCTGCGCGCGCCGCCGGCCGACGGCGCGGGCGCCGCGGACGCAGGGGGGCTGATCGCGAAGAGCCGCTTCGTGCGGCTCGACCCCATCGTGCTGCCCATCATCCGCGAGGGCCAGGTCATCCTGCACGTCAATCTGGTGCTCAACGTCGAGCTCGCCCGGCCGCTGCCGGTCGAGGACGTCGACGGGCAGAAGCTGCCGCTGCGCGACGCCATGATCAGCGAGCTCTACGCCCTCTACAGCCTGCGCCACGTGCAGGACAGCGGCTACGATTCGCCGGTCGTGCGCGAGCGCCTGGCGCGGCGGGCGGAAAGCATCTTCGGCCCGGGGTCGGTGAGCGACGTCCTGGTCGAGGACGTGAACGAGCGCAAGCCCGGCACCGGCTGAGTCGGCCCCGAACGAACCGCGCCGCGGCGCCGCGGCGGCGGTTGCCATCGGCAACCTCTTCTGGCATTTTCCGCGCGATTTTTCGCACCCGCGAAAGATTTGGGGGTTGTTTGCGCCGGCGCGCCCGCGCCGAGCCAATCGCATAAGGGAAAAGAAATGACGACGCAGTTGGTGTTTGTCCTCGTCTGCGGCGTGCTGGCTCTTGTCTACGGGGTCTGGGCGTCTCGGTCGATCCTGGCCGCCAGCGCCGGGACTCCGCGCATGCAGGAGATCTCCAGCGCCATTCAGGAGGGGGCCAAGGCCTACCTCAACCGGCAGTACCGGACGATTGCCATGGTCGGGGTGGTGATGTTCCTGATCCTCTCGCTGGTGCTCGGCTGGACCGTCGGGATCGGCTACCTGATCGGGTCGTTCCTCTCGGGCGCGGCCGGCTACATCGGCATGAACGTCTCGGTGCGGGCCAACGTGCGGACCACGGAGGCCGCCCGCAAGGGGCTGGCCGAGGGCCTGAGCATCGCGTTCCGCGCCGGCGCGGTCACCGGCATGCTGGTCGCCGGCCTCGCGCTGCTCGCCGTCGCCGGCTACTACACCGTCCTGCTGGGCATGGGCGCGCACGATCGCGGATTGATCGACCCGCTGGTCGGCCTCGGCTTCGGCGCTTCCCTGATCTCCATCTTCGCGCGTCTCGGCGGCGGCATCTTCACCAAGGGCGCCGACGTCGGCGCCGACCTCGTCGGCAAGGTCGAGGCGGGCATTCCCGAGGACGACCCGCGCAACCCGGCGGTCATCGCGGACAACGTGGGCGACAACGTGGGCGACTGCGCCGGCATGGCGGCCGACCTCTTCGAGACCTACGCGGTGACCATCGTGGCCACCATGGTGCTGGCCTCGATCTTCTTCAGCAGCGCCGGCATGGCGGCGCAAACCATGCTCTACCCGCTGCTGATCGGCGGCACCTGCATCATCACCTCGGTGATCGGCACCTTCTTCGTGCGCCTTGGCGCCAGCCAGAGCATCATGGGGGCGCTCTACAAAGGCTTCATCGCCTGCGCCGTCTTGTCGGCGATCGTGCTGTGGCCGGTCACCGAGTGGGCCATCGGCATGGGCACGGCGTTCACCGTCGGGACGACGAGCTTCACCGGCAGCGACCTATATTTCTGCGGCCTGATCGGCCTGGCCATTACCGGCGGCATCATCTGGATCACCGAGTACTACACCAGCACCGAGTACCGCCCGGTGCGCAGCATCGCCAAGGCCTCGCTCACCGGCCACGCGACCAACGTGATCCAGGGCCTGGCGATCTCCATGGAGGCGACCGCGATCCCGGCCATCATCATCGTCGCCGGCATCATCTCCACCTACCTGCTGGCCGGGCTGTTCGGCATCGCCATCGCGGTCACCACCATGCTGGCGCTCGCCGGCATGGTCGTGGCGCTCGACGCCTACGGCCCGGTGACCGACAACGCCGGCGGCATCGCCGAGATGGCCGACCTCGAGGCCGACGTGCGCAAGACGACCGACGCGCTCGACGCCGTGGGCAACACCACCAAGGCGGTGACCAAGGGCTACGCCATCGGCTCGGCCGGGCTCGGCGCGCTGGTGCTCTTCGCCGCCTACACCTCGGACCTCGAATACTTCACCTCCGCGGGCACGCTGCAGGTCGGCGCCATCAACTTCGCGCTGTCCAATCCCTTCGTCGTCGTCGGCCTGCTGGTCGGCGGACTGCTGCCCTATCTCTTCGGGGCGCTCGGCATGATGGCGGTCGGCCGCGCGGCCGGGTCGGTCGTGGTCGAGGTGCGGCGCCAGTTCAAGGAGATCAAGGGCATCATGGACGGCTCGGGCAAGCCCGAGTACGGCCGCTGCGTCGACATGCTGACCAAGGCCGCGATCAAGGAGATGGTCGTGCCGTCGCTGCTGCCGGTCCTCTCGCCGATCGTGCTCTATCTGGTGATCGACGCGATCGCCGGGCAGGCGGCCGCGCTGGCCTCGCTCGGCGCGATGCTGCTCGGCGTGATCGTGACCGGGCTGTTCGTCGCCATCTCGATGACGGCCGGCGGCGGCGCCTGGGACAACGCGAAGAAGTACATCGAGGACGGCAATCTCGGCGGCAAGGGCTCGGACGCCCACAAGGCCGCCGTGACCGGCGATACCGTGGGCGATCCCTACAAGGATACCGCCGGTCCCGCGGTCAACCCGATGATCAAGATCACCAACATCGTGGCGCTGCTGTTGCTCGCGGCCATCGCCGGGTAACGGGCCGCGTAGCGGTTGGCGGCAACGAAAGGGCCCCGGGGTCGCCGACTCCGGGGCCGTTTTCGTCGCCGGATCCGGTCCGGCTGCGCTATTTCTTGGCCTTATCCGAGCTGGTCCCGCTGAAGCGTCCCAGATTGCCGATCAGCTGTTGCAGGAGCGTCATGTTCTCGCCCTCGCTCGGCGTCACCCGGCCGACCGGCGTGATGTCCTTTCCGTCCGCCAGGGTATAGGTCTTCATGCCGGTGACCGTGCCGGAATCGTCGAACGACACGACCACCACCTTGCGCTCCAGCACATCGGGCTCGAAGAACGCGAATTGGGTGCTCTTCTGGCCGATGTAATACCACTTGCTGTCCTGGAAGGTGGAGACCGTCGACGGGGTGCCCAGCAGGCTGGCGACGTCGCCCTTGGTCTGCACCCCCGGGGAAATCTTGGACACGGTCTCGTCGTCGGTCAGGTTGCCGTGCACTTGGATGGGCTTTTCGCAGCCTGCCAGGGCGAGGGGCACGACGGCCGCAAGTAACCACAGGCGCAGGGCTCGGCCTTTTCTCGACTTCTCGGAACGGTTGGCCATGGCATTCACCATGAATATTCTTGTTGTCGGTGTCGCGACTTGATTAAACCCAGGATCGAGAGCGGTTCAAGTCATTTGTGGCGGCCCGGTTCCCCCGGGCGCCTCGGCCGAGGGGCGGCAGGCATGGCACTGGGGCGATGGTTCAGGCGGAACCCGCGGGAGGCGGCGGCAAGGGCGCTCTACCTGCGGGTGGTGCAGCAGGCCCGCGACCCGGCGTTCTACGCCGCCTGCGGGGTGCCCGACAGCGTCGACGGGCGCTTCGAGATGGTCGCCCTGCATGCCTTCCTGGTGCTGCACCGGCTGAAGCGGGATCGCGCGCGGACCGCGGAGTTGGCCCAGGCCCTGTTCGATACCATGTTCCTCGACATGGACCAGAGCCTGCGGGAGCTGGGCGCCGGCGACCTCGGCGTCGCCCCGCGGGTCAAGGCCATGGCCAAGGGCCTGTACGGGCGGATCGCCGCCTACGAGGCGGGCCTCGCGGGGCCGGACGACGACCTGAGGGCGGCTCTGGCGCGCAACGTCTTCGGCACGGTCGAGGCGGCCGACCCGGCCGGGGCGGTCGCGATCGCGGCCTACATGCGGAGCGCCGCGGAGGCCCTCCAGCGCCAGCCGGTTGAGTCCCTCCTGGCCGGCGAGGTCGGCTTCGCGCCGGCCCCCGAATCGGATTCGGAGATCGCATGAATAAGACGCCAGAAGTACCCGAATTCTCGCGACCTTTAGAGCTGGAGCGCATCGGCTCGACCGAGCTGCGGGAGGACATCGCGGCGACCGCCGAGGAGCGCGCCGCCCTGGCCCGCCGCTTCGGGCTGCTGGCGCTCGACCGCCTGTCGGCGCGCCTGCGGATCCGGCGGGTCGGCCGCGGCATTGTTCGCCTGGAGGGCGCCTTCGTCGCCGAGCTGACGCAGAGCTGCGTGATCACCCTGGCGCCGGTCCGCAGCCACCTGTCGGAGACCTTCGTCCAGCTCTACGCCCCGCCGGAGGCGGGGCGGCGCCCTGCGGCGGGGGAGGCGGTCGTGGTCGATCCCGAAGCCGAGGACCCGCCCGAGACCCTGCACGGCGAGGTCCTGGACCTCGGCGAGGCGGTGGCGCAGCAACTGGCCGTGGCGATCGAGCCCTATCCGCGCGCGCCCGGCGCGCGGCTGGAGGCGGCCGCGGCCGGGGAGGAGGCGCCCGGGGAGGAGGTGGCCGGGACCGGCCCCTTCGCCGACCTGGCGGCCTTGAAGCGGCGGGGCTGAGCGATTTCGCAGGGCGCCCGGCGCCGGTGCGCGGCGGACTTGCCGGGGCTGGCGAATTTGGCTAAGAAGCGGCCTCATGACCGCTTAGCATTCGAAAGCTTACGAATATGGCCGTTCCAAAGCGCAAAGTATCCAAGTCGCGACGCAACCAACGCCGGGCGCACCACGCGCTGCCGTCGGCCAGCCGTCACGAATGCCCGAACTGCGGCGAGATCAAGCGCCCCCATCATCTCTGCGAATCCTGCGGCTACTACGACGGCCGCGAGGTCGTCGAGATCGAAGAGGTCTAGCCGGGCCTCGGCCCCTTCCGTGGGGCGTGCACGCCCCGGCGGAGTGATCTGCGCGATGATGAGGAATAGGTGAGCGATCGCCTGACCATTGCCCTGGACGCCATGGGCGGCGACGCGGCGCCGCGCTTGGTCGTGCGCGGCGCCAACATCGCGCGACGCCGGCATCCGAAGGTGAACTACCTGATGTTCGGCCGCGAGAGCGAGGTCGTGCCGCTGCTCAACCGGTCGCGGGGGCTCAAGGCGGTCACGACCTTCGTGCACACGGACGACGTGGTGAGCTCGGAGGAGAAGCCCTCCGTGGCGCTGCGCACGGCGCGGAACTCCAGCATGCGCCTGGCGATCAACGCGGTGCGCGACGGCGAGGCCGACGGCGTCGTCTCGGCCGGCAACACCGGCGCGCTGATGGCGATGGCGAAGTTCGCGCTCAAGACCCTGCCGGGCGTCGACCGGCCGGCGATCGCGGCGTTCTTTCCGACCCTGAAGGGCGAGACCCTGATGCTCGACCTCGGCGCCAACGTCGTCTGCGACGCGCGCAACCTGGTCGAGTTCGCCGTCATGGGCAACGCCTTCGCGCGCTGCGTCCTCGGCGTGCTGCAGCCGAACTACGGCCTGCTCAACGTCGGCTCGGAGGAGATGAAGGGCCACGAGGCCCTGCAGGAGGCGAGCGCCCGCCTGCGCAACGCCAACCTGCCGGGCGAGTTCGTCGGCTTCGTCGAGGGCGACGACATCGCCAAGGGAACCGTCGACGTCATCATCACCGACGGCTTCACCGGCAATGTCGCGCTGAAGTCCGCCGAAGGGACGGCGCAGCTGGTCAACGAATACATCCGCCGCACCTTCAAGAGCTCGCTGCTCGCCGGTCTCGGCTATCTGCTCGCCCGGCCGGCCCTGCGCAAGCTGCGCAAGCGGCTCGATCCGCGGCGCTACAACGGCGCGATCTTTCTCGGCCTCAACGGCATCACCGTGAAGAGTCACGGCGGCACCGACGCGCTCGGCTTCGCCAACGCGATCGGCGTCGCGGTGGACATGAAGCGGCACGCCATCATCGAACGCACGCGCGAGGATTTCGCGGCGCTGACCAACGGATCGACCGGCGTCCAGGCGGCGACTGGCTGATGGCGCGGCGGACCTTCGTCACCGGCTGCGGCTCCTACCTGCCGGCCCGCGTGCTGACCAACGACGAACTCGCCAAGCGCGTCGACACCTCGGACGAGTGGATCCGCCAGCGCACCGGCATCCGCCAGCGGCACATCGCCGCCGAGGGCGAACTGACATCGGACCTCGGGCTCTCCGCCGCGCGCGCCGCGCTGCAGGCGGCCGAGCTCGACGCCGAGGACATCGACCTGGTGGTCTGCGCGACCACGACGCCGGACGAGACCTTCCCGGCGACCGCGACGCGCATCCAGGCCGAGCTGGGCATGACGCGCGGCGCGGCCTTCGACGTGCAGGCGGTCTGCTCCGGCTTCGTGTACGCCCTCGCGGTGGCCGACAACTTCATTCGCCTCGACCAGGCCAGGCGCGCCGTGGTGATCGGCGCCGAGACCTTCTCGCGCATTCTCGACTGGGACGACCGGTCGACCTGCGTGCTGTTCGGCGACGGCGCCGGCGCCGTGGTGCTGGAGGCCGGGGACGGCGAGGGGACGCCGCGCGACCGCGGCATCCTCTCGACCCACATCTACTCCGACGGGCGCCACCACGACGCGCTCTACGTCGACGGCGGGCCCTCCTCGACGGGCACCGCCGGCCATGTCCGCATGGAGGGCCGCGAGGTCTTCCGCCATGCCGTGGTCCGCATGGCCGAGGCGATCGACGCCGCGCTCGAGGCCAACGGGCTGACCCCCGGCGACATCGACTGGCTGGTCCCGCACCAGGCCAACCTGCGGATCATCGAGGCCATGGCGCGGCGCCTCAACCTGCCGGACGACCGGGTGGTGATCACGGTCGACCGCCACGCCAACACCTCGGCCGCCTCGATCCCCCTGGCGCT
>Ga0210124_1001381_pt1 | contig 10558 bp, 6 predicted proteins | sample Muzzi_PWC_D2_FD_185554 | JGI IMG/M metagenome (GOLD analysis project Ga0210124, IMG submission 185554) | Wetland microbial communities from San Francisco Bay, California, USA, that impact long-term carbon sequestration - Muzzi_PWC_D2 (SPAdes) | ecosystem: Environmental > Aquatic > Marine >...
AACAGCGCGAGATCGTGGGCTTCGCGGGTACTGTCGAGTCCGGTGATATGGAAGCGCTTGCTGAGCTGATCGCGAATCGTGGCGATGTTGATCACCCGGGACTTGGTGGTCCGAATTCGCTTGGACACGCCATTCTCGTCGCGCATTTCGAACTTGTCTTCGATGAACACGACCGCCATCGGCTTGCCAATATTGTCGCGCGTGACCTTGGCCATGCGATCGGCGCCCTTGGCATTCATCGTAATGGTCACGTCCGGGGTGCCGTTCTGTTTGTCGATGCCGGACGCGGCGCCGACAATCTGGTCGCCGGTGACGATGACGTTGCGATTCAGCAGTACCGGTTCGCCGTTGCTTTGCAGGTAGAGCCGGCTGCCGATCGGCGCCGAGCCGCTGGCTTTTGCCGCGTTCCAGTCGGCATAGCTGCCGTACACCAGGCGAAATTCCAGCGTCGCGGTCGCACCGAGTATTCTCTTGGCTTCCACCGTATCCTGTACGCCGGGCAACTGCACGACCACGCGATCTTCGCCCTGACGCTGGATTACCGGCTCTGCAACGCCCAGTTCGTTGACCCGATTCTTGAGCGTGGAAATATTCTGCTCGATAGCCGCGCGCTGCTCCTCTTCGAGCGCCTTGGGCTTGAAAATAACGTCGAGAAACAAATTACTGCCTTCGACGCTATCGGTGAAATTGAAGTCACGGTATTGTTCTTCCAGCTTGGCATGGGCAGCGTCGCGTTCGGCCTGGTCGGCGAATCTGATCTTGATGTCGGTTTTGCTCGTTTGCACGCCGCGATAGCGGATTTTTTCCTCGCGCATGAAGGTTCTGAGGTCGCCGGCGGTCCTTTCCAGCGATTTTTCGATCGCCGCGGCCATATCCACTTCCAGCAGGAAGTGGACCCCGCCGCGCAGGTCGAGTCCGAGATACATGGGCAGGGCGTGAAGCACGGTTAGCCAGTCCGGGGTCGACGGGGCGAGGTTCAGGGCGACGACGTAACGGGTATCGGTGGCGTAAAGCGCATCGCGGATCTGCTGAGCGGCCTTGAGCTGGGCTTCCTCCGAATCGAATCGTACCAGAACGTTGTTACCGTCGAGTTCGACCGAGCGGTACTTGATCCCCTCGTTCTGCAGCACATTCCTGATATGGTCGACTTCTTTCTGGTCCGCCAGGTTGACGCGGTGGGTGATCTGTACCGCGGGATCTTCGCCGTAGAGATTGGGCGCGGCATAGACAGCCCCGAGGACAATAACCAGGATCAGGAGAACGTATCTCCACGGGGCGTAACGGTTGACCATCGCGATTACAGATTCTTGATCGTGCCTTTGGGCAGCACAGAGGCAATCGCGTGGCGCTGGATCTTGACCTCGACATTGCTGGCGATCTTGCAGGTCAGAAAATTTTCGTCGCTATCCGTGATCTTGGCCAGCAATCCGCCGTTGGTAATGATTTCGTCGCCCTTGTTCAGGGCCTCGACCATGTTCTTGTGTTCCTTGGCTTTCTTTTGCTGCGGGCGTATCAGCAGGAAATAGAAAATACCGAACATCAACAGCAGCGGCAGAATCAATTCGATAATGTTGCCCTGTTGCTGCCCGGCTCCCTGCGCTAGCGCATCACTGATGAAGAAACTCATTTTGATAAACCTTTGGTTTGCGTATTAATTGCCGGGGGCGGCCCCGAAGCGGCGCGTATTATGGCACCAGGCGAACCATCCCACAAGGCGGAAGCGAAATTTTGCCGCGCGGATCGGTTATCGCGCCCGGCGCGCCCGTCGGCCTTCATAAGCGCTTGATCCGCAATGCGATATCCCTTTCCGCGAGGCAGAAATCGCGTCGCTGAAGGCCCGCTGCGCAGCGCCGGCATGACCGGGTAATCCGGAACTCAGGGGTTCGACCGGTAACGGCGGTAAAAGTTGTCACTGAATTCCTCGTATCGATCCGTCTCGATTGCCTCGCGTATCGAAGCCATCAAACGCTGGAAGTAATACAGATTATGAATGGTATTCAGGCGCGCACCGAGAATTTCGCCGCACTTGTCGAGATGCCGCAGGTAGGCGCGCGAGTAGTGGCGGCAGGTATAACAACCGCATTCCGGATCCAGTGGCGAGGTATCGTCCGCGTAGCGGCTGTTGCGAATGCGCAGTATGCCGTCGCGGGTGTAGAGAAATCCGCTGCGGGCGTTGCGGGTCGGAATCACGCAATCGAACATGTCGACGCCGCGGCGCACCCCCTCCACCAGGTCTTCGGGTTTGCCCACGCCCATCAGGTAGCGGGGCTTTTCGGCGGGCAGCTCGGGCAACACGCAGGCCAGGGTCAGATTGCGCTCGTCGGCGGTCTCGCCCACCGACAGGCCGCCGATGGCGTAGCCGTCGAAACCGATATCGACGAGCGCGCGTGCCGACTCGGCACGCAGATCCGGATATATGCCGCCCTGCACGATGCCGAACAGGGCGTTCGGGTTATCCGCGAACGCGGTCTTGCTGCGCTCGGCCCAGCGCATCGACAGCTGCATGGAATCTCGCACCTGCTCCTCCGTGGCCGGGTAAGGCGTGCATTCGTCGAAGCACATCACGATATCGGAGCCGAGGTCGCGCTGTACCTGCATCGACACCTCGGGGCTCAGGAATACTCGGGCGCCGTCGACCGGGGAGGCGAAAGTCACCCCTTCCTCGGTGATCTTGCGCATTCCCGCGAGGCTGAATACCTGGAATCCCCCGGAGTCGGTGAGGATCGGTCCCTGCCAGTTCATCAGGTCGTGCAGATCGCCGTGCTTGCGGATTACCTCGGTTCCCGGCCGCAGCATCAGGTGAAAGGTATTGCCGAGAATGATCTGCACGCCGATGCCGAGCAATTCTTCCGGAGTCATCGCCTTGACCGTTCCGTAAGTGCCGACCGGCATGAAGCTCGGCGTATCCACGCTGCCGCGATCGAAGGACAACCGCCCGCGGCGCGCGTTACCTGCGGTTTTTTCGAGGCTGAAACGCATCAGCCGTTGCGCGCCGCGCGGCCGGCGATGAACATCGCATCGCCGTAGCTGAAAAAGCGGTAGCGGCTGTCGACCGCATGCCGATAGGCCTCGCGAATCAGGGCGGTGCCGGCAAATGCGCTGACCAGGATCAGCAGCGTCGATCGGGGCAGGTGAAAATTGGTCAGCATCGCATCGACGACACGGAAATCGTAGCCCGGCTTGATAAACAGATTGGACTCGCCGCGAAAACTGCGCAGCTTGCCGTTTCTGACCGCGGATTCGAGGCACCTGACGACCGTGGTGCCGATCGCGATAACCCGGTTGCCCCGTTCCCGGGTGTTGGCTATCTCCTCGCAAACCACCGGTGGGACCTCGATCAGTTCGGAGTGCATCACGTGGCTGTCGATATCCTCGCCGCGCATCGGCTGAAAAGTGCCGGCGCCGACGTGCAAGGTCACATGGGATAAATGCGCTCCCTTGCGACGCAGCCTGACCAGGGTGCCGTCGTCGAAGTGCAGCCCCGCGGTAGGCGCCGCGACGGCACCCGGCTTGCTGGCGTAGACGGTCTGGTAACGATCTCGGTCGGCGGTTTCGTCGGCCCTCCTGATATAGGGCGGCAATGGCACGTGGCCATGGCGCTCGAGCAGCTCCAGCCATGCCCCGCCCTGCTGCTCGAGAACGAAAAGATCGCCCCTGCGCTCGCGCATCACGCATTCGATCTCGCCTTCGAGCCTGAGCCGGGCGCCCGCGCGCGGCGCTTTGCTGGCGCGCAGATGGGCGAGCAATGTGCGGTCGTCGAGCACCCGCTCGACCATGACCTCGAGCTTGCCGCCGGTCTGTTTTTCGCCGTGGAGACGCGCGGGGATCACCCGGGTATCGTTGAATACCAGCAGGTCGCCGGGCTCGACCAGATCGACGATTCCGGTGAATCGCCGATCGTCGATACGGCCGTCGCGCGGGTCGACCAGCAACAGACGCGAGGAACTGCGCTCGCGCAGCGGCTGCTGGGCGATCAATTCCTCGGGAAGCTGGTAGTCGAAATCGCTGAGTTGCATGGCCGGACCGATCGAAAGCCGCTAATGATAGCGTCATTTTCCGAGCGGCAATACCCGAATCGACGATCGTCCGATTCGCCGGCCGCGGGAACTACCACTACGCGATGATTTGCATTAGAATTCGCCCTCCCTGCCGGGGTGGCGGAACTGGTAGACGCGGCGGACTCAAAATCCGCTGGTGGTGACACCTTGGGGGTTCGAGTCCCCCCCCCGGTACCAATCAGCTATCGATAGCCTGTCGACATCCGTATCGACCGGGACTGCCGGCGCCCATGAAGGTAGAAGCGTTTGGACCGACGCCGAGACATCAGGAACAAGCCCGCCAGTCCCGAACCGAACAGCAACGCCGCGGCCGGCTCCGGCTCCGCTGCCGATGGAACCGCTGGAAGCCGAATTCGAGATGCTTTCCCAGATCGCGAGGATTTCGATCCGGTCGTGGTGGTCCTTGTCGGTGACCTCGCCCTTCAGGTTACCGGGTTGCAGGAATGCGGCCGCGTCGACCGGCAACGGCAGCAATTGCACGAAATCGGTAACTAACGATACCACAGGCCTGGCAAGCGCAGGATATATCGTCTTCCTTCCCCCTAAATTCACGTTTACCGGTTCATGGTTTCAATCCGCCTGATCAAGGCAATCGACATTTCAGCTATCTCGTTGGCGCGGGCCTGGTTGCAGGCAATAAAAAGGCCGCGACCGTATTTACGGCCGCGGCCCGATTGGCAAACGGTTTCGCCTTAGGCGGCTTTTTCAGCTTTTTCCTTGTGCTCGAGGGCCGCACCCGGCGAAGCGATCTCGATCGCGCGGGGTTTCATCGCCTCGGGAATTTCCTTGACCAGGCTTATGGTCAGCAGTCCGTTTTTCAGCTCCGCGCCGCTGACTTCGATGAAATCGGCGAGGTTGAACTTGCGCTCGAAGCTGCGGTTGGCGATGCCGCGATAGAGGTAGCTTTTCTGTTCGCTATCTTCGGCTTTCTTGCCGCGCACACTCAACACGCCTTTTTCGACCTGGATGTCGAGTTCGCTTTCCTCGAAACCGGCTACCGCGAGGGTAATCGCGTAGCGATCTTCACCGGTGGTTTCGATGTCGTAGGGCGGGAAGCCGGCGGACTCTTTCTGGCTGCGCAGGGCGCTGTCGATCAGTGAACCCATGCGGTCGAAACCGATGCTGCTGCGGTACAGGGGGGTTAAATCTATGGTAGTCATAACGAATTCTCCTTTTGAAGCAATTGATATAAACGCCGCCAGTCTCTTTGAGACCTGACGTACGCAGCTACCTAAGTGGGAATTTCGTCAGGGTTTTCAAGCCCGTATAAAAGGATTTTATTTTTTTTGTTTGCCGAGCCACTTCTTCAGCTGCTCGAACGGTAGCGGGCGTGAAACGAAGTACCCTTGCACCTGATCGCAGCCGATCTCGGCGACCAGGTCCCAGTCCTCCTGGTCCTCGACGCCCTCGGCGACGACTTTCATATCCAGCCGCCTGGCCAGCAAAACGCTGGATTCGAGAATTGCCCGCGCCGAGGTCTCGCGGGCCGCGCCGTGCACGAAGGCGCGGTCGATCTTGAACTCCGAGAACGGGATACGCTGCAGCTGCTCCATCGACGAGTAACCGGTGCCGAAATCGTCGATCGACAGGTTGAAGCGTTTCAGGGACAACCGGCTGAGAATATCGAGCGCAACCGACAGGTGCGCCATCAGGCGGCTCTCGGTGATTTCGAAGGAAATACTGTCGGCTGCCAGTCCGGTTTGTTCGAGTAACTTGCTCATCCGATCGGGCCACTCGAGATTGGTCAGCGAGTCCACCGAGATATTGATCGCGATATTCAAATTGTACCCCGAAGATTTGAGTTTCACCGCGTATTCGAGAGCCTTGTTGCAAACCACTTCGGTGAGCCGGGTGATCATGCCGTTTTCCTCGGCCATGGCAATGAACGCGTTCGGCCTGATCAGTCCGTGCTGGGGATGATTCCAGCGTACCAGAGCCTCCACGCCGATGACCTTGCCGGTCCCGATATCGACCTTGGGCTGGAAATGGGTATCCAGTTCGTCGTTGTCGATCGCCCGGTCGAGGTCGTCGATGGTGAAGGGATCGCTCATCATCATCGTGCCTTCCTGGCGGATCTGGTCGAGCGAATCGAGCAGCTCGCCGAGTTTTGCCGGGGCGATCGGCTTTTCCAGTACTCCGAGCATGTGCAACTCGTGCTCGATCGCGAGTTTCTCGACAGTCTTCAGAATTCGGATATCCTCGCCGCTGGTCAGGATCAGCGATCCGTCGAAATTCATTTTCGCCACGTGGCGAATGAATTCGACACCATCCATCCCGGGCATGTTGAGATCGCAAATAATCACGTCGACACTCTCTCTGCTTTGCTCGAGCATTTCCAGCGCGGCCGATCCGGACATCGCGTTCAGCACCCCGGAAATGCCCAGGTCGTTGAGCATGACCGTGGTGATCCGGTGCATGATGTAGTCGTCGTCGACCACCATCACCGTGATACTGAACTGGGTGATGTCGTCTTCGTCCCCGGGCAGCTCGAGCACGAATTCGTGCACTTCCTGCGGCACGATCTCGGCGTTTTCGGGCTCGCCGAGGTATTCGCGGATAAATTCGTTCGCCCGCTCCGCCTCGTAAAGCAGACGCGGCATGAGGTTTTCGATATCGCCCCAGTCCGCGGACCTCGCTACCGACTCCAGCTGCTGGCAGGCCCCGGCCACGAATACCGCGCCGAGACTGCGCGACGAGGATTTCAGCTTGTGCGTGTACTCGGCGAGCTGTTCGTTGTTTTTCCACGCGAATGCCTGCTGGATATTGTCGAGCTCACCGTCGAGCTCGTCGCGGTAGGACCTCAGCAACTGTTCATGCAGTTGAGGCTTTTCGCCGGTCGCCTGGCGCAGGACTTCGAGATCGAAGGCCGCACTGTCGTCGAGGTCGCCATCGGCTCCTCTACTCGGGGCGCCGCTCCCGCTATCGCGGCGTGGCGACCATCTGGCGAGCGCATTTCGTAAATCCTCGAGCTCCACCGGCTTTGGAATCACGTCGTCGACTCCCGCCGAATAACACTTGTCGACATCGTCGGCGAGCGCATTGGCGGTGATCGCGATGACCGGGAGCCGGCTGCCGCGGTCTTTCTCCCGCTCGCGTATTTGGCTCACCATCTCGTAACCGTCCATCTTCGGCATGCGGATATCGGTCAGCAATACCGCGTAATCTTTTTGCTGCCAATGTTCGAGCGCCTGGGCCCCGTCCTCGGCGAAATCCGCCTCGTAACCGAGCAGCTCGAGCTGGGCGGCCATCAGTTCCCGGTTGATCAGATTGTCCTCGGCGACCAGCACCCGCCCGCTGGTGGAGTCGGGACCGGTAATGCTGGTCACCGTGGCCCCCGTCACCCCGGTATCTTCGACGGCCTGTCGTAACACCGGCTGCAAGATGACGCGAAAGGTACTACCTTTGTCCGGTTCGCTGTCGAATTCCAGGCTGCCCTGCATCAATTCGAGCAACTGGCGGGTTATCACCAGTCCAATTCCGGTTCCCTCCACGGTGCTGAACTCGGCGCCGAGACGATTGAAGGGCTGAAAAAGTTCCACGAGTTTTTCGGAGGATATTCCCTTGCCGGTATCCTCGATACCGATACAGAGAAATCCTTCGGGCCGGATCTCGAGGTCGATCGTCACCCTGCCGCCCTCGCGATTGTACTTGACCGCGTTGGTCAGCAGATTCAGAAATACCTGCTTCAGGCGGATCGGATCGGCCTGCACATTGCAATCGCGAAATTCACTCTCGTCGTATTCGATGACGATATCGCGGTTTCTGGCCAGCGGCTTTACCCAGTTGACGCTGTCGCCGAGTATCTGGACAAGCGAAACCGGCTCCAGCGAGATGTCGGTCTCGCCGGCCTCGATTCGCTCGAGATCGAGTATCTGATCGATCAGTGACATCAGGTGCCTGCCGGCACGATTGATTTCGGTCGCGTTGGCGAGATGCTGTTCGCTCAGATTGCGATCGTAGGTGAACAGCTGGGAAAACCCGAGAATCGCATTCAACGGAGTACGCAATTCGTGGCTCATGCTGGAAAGGAAATCGGATTTGGCCTGGTTGGCCTTTTCGGCCTGCGTCTTGGCCTCGATCAGCGCGGCTTCCGCACGCTTGCGCTCGGTAATATCCTCGTGAATCGTGATCACCCGTTCCCAGCTGTGCTCGTAGCCACGCACCACCGTGACCAGCGTGCGGGTCTCGAAATAGCTTTCGTCGACCTTTGAGTCGACGCGCTCGGTCTCGTAAAACCCAGGTCCTTTGGCAAGCGCGGAGATTTCGGCGGCGTAATATTCGACCCATTGCGCGTCCCACCAATCGTCGACTATGGCTTCCACGGCGAGAAATTCTTCTTCCGAATCGGCCTCGTGCATTCTGATCAGGGCCTCGTTGACGTTGGTGATCCGGGTCTGGCCGATCATCTCCCGTAGTACGCGCGGATTGCTCAGGAAGTAGTCTTCGAGGTCGTCGACACCCTGGAACAGAAGCTTGTCGACGACTTTCTTTACCGCGGTATAGTCTTCTTCCTGTACGCCGAGGGGCATCTGCGCGAACAACGAGCTGTAGCGCTCCTCGCTTTCCTGCAGGGCGGCGATCGAACGCTGGATATCGCTGATGTCCTGCACCAGGCCAAAGCTCGCCACCAGGCGGCCGGACTCGTCGTAGACCCCCTGGTCGAATTCCCGAAGCCGGCGGCTCTTGCCCTCGCCATCGATGATCCGGTAATCGAAGCTGTGAATGCTGCCCTGTTCGAGGTTCGACACGGAGTCGAGGTTTTGCCGGTAGGTTTCCCGGTCGTCGGGGTGCACCAGGTAATCGAAATCCCTGGTGGATTTGAATCTGTCGTTGAATTGATCGATCTCGATGCCGAATATCCCGGCCAGCTCATCGGAATAGAACAGCGGCCTGTCGTCGATCTCGTCCCATTCCCAGATGCCGATCTTGAGCATCCTCGACATCGCGCGGCGGCGGAAGTCGCGGAATTCGATCGACGTACGGGCTTCTTCGAGCTGCGTCTGAAGTTCTGCGATCTCCTCCCTCAAGGCTTGCTCGGTCGACCCGGTTCCTTTTTTCGGCTTGCGTGTTTTTGCTGTCAATGCTTTGAATTACCCGGTTAGCCGTCCTAAAGTATAGAGGGAATTCACGGGAATTCTCGTGCAATTCCAAAGAGCTGAGCATTATCTCCAAGGGGGGCGCCGGTTTCCGGCTGGTCTCGGGATCAAGGGGATATGGCAAAAAGAACACGTTAATTTTAAGGAGCCAACTAATGAAACGTTTGAACTACTCGACAATCACCTCGATGATCAGAAGAATCCACGCAGCCAAGCAGAAATCCGATGCGACCGGCGTCCCGATCCGGGAGTTGCTCGACCAGGACCGGGAACTGCGCAAGCGGCTACAGAAGGAGCGGGTGGAGCGAAAACAGAGGCGCGACTTTCTCAAAACGGCCGGCGGCCTCGGCCTCGGCGCCGGGTTGATGTCGCTCAATCCACCTGCCTTCGCCAGTAGCCAGCCCGACATCGCCATCGTCGGCGCGGGTGCCGGCGGCCTGCGCACGGCACACCGCCTGATGCAGTACGGATTCGTCTCGACCGTTTACGAGGGCAACGACAGGATCGGTGGGCGCATGTACTCGAACAGCCCCGGTTCGCCGGGAGGCAGCTATTTCAGTGACAACCGCGTGGTCGAATGGGGCGGCGAATTCATTTCCACCGAGCACACCGTGATCCGCAACCTCGCCCACCAGCTCGGTCTGAAACTGGAAGACGCCAACAAGCTCAGCGTCGGCGACGAGGAGACTTACCTGATCGGCGGCGAACTCTACTCCGAAAACGACCTGCTCGACGAGTGGGTCGGCGGGCTCTACGAGATCATGAAGCGTGCGCAACAGGATGCGCCGTGGCAACCTTTCTACAACGCCTACAACGCCAAACACCTCGAATACGACTGGATCGACGCGATCGACTGGATGGAGACGATCGGCTATCCCAGCAATCACTGGGTGCACAAGTTGATGCTTACCGACCTGGTCTCGGAATACGGCATTACCGTCGGCAACTCGGCGCTGAACCTCATTTACCTGCTCGCCTGGAATACGCACAATTCCGGCGGCCTGCCGCTCGCCGGCACCGACGAACGCCTGCACGTGGTCGGCGGCAACGACCGGATCGTGCACGGCATGGCGGACCAGTTGCCGGCAGGATCCGTCCAGCTGGAAAAGAAGCTGGTGCAGATCGTCGGCGACGTCGGCGGGCCCTATACGCTGCACTTCGAAGACCTGAGCAGTACCACCTGCGACGTTCTGGTACTGTCTCTGCCGATAAACCTGATCTCGGAAATCGATATCGACACCCGCATCTGGGGTGCATTCTCGCCGGAACGGCGGATGGCGTTCGAAAAGACCCCGCTCGAAAACATCTCCGACAACGGCAAGGTCATGCTCGAGTTCAGCGATCGTTTCTGGGACCGGACCACCATCATCCACGGCGAGGAAGTACACCAGGCGGCGAGGGCTT
>Ga0210124_1001383_pt1 | contig 10551 bp, 6 predicted proteins | sample Muzzi_PWC_D2_FD_185554 | JGI IMG/M metagenome (GOLD analysis project Ga0210124, IMG submission 185554) | Wetland microbial communities from San Francisco Bay, California, USA, that impact long-term carbon sequestration - Muzzi_PWC_D2 (SPAdes) | ecosystem: Environmental > Aquatic > Marine >...
CGGGTTGAGCATATTTGGTCCGAAAAAGCCAACTTTCTTTTACCCAACTTTCATCAAAGTTGGGGTTGAATCGAGTTAAGGTTGGTAGGAAACGGGCCAAAAGCACTTCTTTGGTTAAGGTAAAATATTCGTGATCGGGCTTTAGATAATCGCCACAATAAATGATGTGGTCATTGTCATAATGGCGGCGGTCGATAAAGTTGGTGTGTTCAACCAGGGCTAAAAAGGGGAAGCCGTCGCCTTTGGGCAGGTTAATCCAGTAATGTTGCTTGGTCAGTTGGTGTTTAAGGGCCAGAATAACAACAACGGCCCCCATCGACTTTAGCTGCTTTAATGAAGCCAGGTAATTATTGGGGAGTGTGGGAACGAGCCTGCTGAGTAATTGCGGTGAAACGGTGGTCAAAACTTGCTCGAACGATTCTTTTTGTATTTGGGTCTGAATTCCATTGCCCGACGCAGAGTCAAACTGTATATGAAAACAGCCGTCGGGTTGTGGAGTGATGTTGGTAATCTTGGTCTTGAGACAAATTTTAACACCCCGCTCTTGAACCTTCCGGGTGAGAGCATCCGCAAAGGCTTGAAAACCGCCCTCAAAGTAGCCCAGCTTGAAGCTGCGTTTGTGCAGCCGCGCCCACATCCAGGCCATATTGACTTCTTTGTAATAATCACCAAACTTGCCAACAAGCAATGGCTCCCACAAAATTTTGTAAGCGGTTTCACCCATCGTCCGGGTGAGCCACTCGTGGGCTGTTTCTTTTTCCATCGCCTGCCAATTTTTTGTCAAGCGCAGATAAAGCCCTATAAATCCAAACCTTATTTTAGGAATAAGGGGTAATTTTGGGAAGAGGAGCATCCGTAAAGGGCTGTCGAAGGGATAGATTTTTCCATCAGCATAGAGTGAGGTGACAGGCCGGGGAAAGAACACCTTATCACCCGCACCAATTTCGTCAATTAAATTGAGGATATCATCATCGGTTTCAAACCAGTGATGATAGAACTGTTCCAGGTGCCAATCCCATCGCTCCGATTTGAACCCGGCGGCTAGCCCTCCGGTAACCGGAGCTGCTTCAAAAATAGTAACATTGTAACCAGCATTGGCCAGGTCGTAGGCTGCTGAAAGACCAGCAACCCCACCACCAATTACCGCTATTTTCATAACATTCTCACAAATGAGCTTTTTAGATGTTACGCAGTTGAAAAACTGTGACAGCTATTTAACCACGGAGACACGGAGTTCACTGAATTTTTAATATATTTCTCAGTGTTCTCCGTGTCTCCGTGGTTTCATCATTGATGGTAATTCAAATGCGTAAAACCTACTTTTTTTAAATATGCTCTTTTTCCGGCGATTGAGGAGAAAGAGGGATTGAAATCTGTTTGGTTTGCCCTGATCCATCCTCGTCGATAGGCGTGGATTGCGACTCAGCCATTGCTTTATTGAAATCTTGCCAACTCATACTTTGGTGGAACATATACCATAAACCCAACAGGGTGATAGGCAGCCACAAGGCCGCATGAAGTACCAGAGTATAAGCGGCGGCAAGGGTTGGATTAACCCCAAATACTTTGAGTACTTCGATGCCGGGGCCATCGAAGGTGCCAATGTAACCCGGCGCAGAGGGCAAGGTCGTGGCAAGGTTAACCACGCCATTCATTAACATCAGGGCAAAAAAAGTAACCACAAAACTGAAAGCGTGCATGACAAACCAATATTTAACGGTTTCTAACAACCAAACAATGACCGAGGTGATAAAGACCATCAATATATCTCGGAAACTGCTGAGGCTGCTTAACCCTTCCATAAATCTATCGGCCAGGGCTAACAGCTTTGGTTGTAGGGTGTTGGGTACAAAACGGTTAATGCCCCATTGATAGATACTACGACTGGTATCTGGTAAGGCTGCCATTATCAAAAAGACAATTAAGGCTCCAAAAAAGGCTAAACTGGCTAAGATAACAATTTGTCGCAACCAATCTGGTAAACCGGGGGCAAAGGGCAAAGCAATGAAAACAAAGAGCAACATCACCAGCCCGTCGAAAATTCGCTCTACCAAGATTGTGGCAATGCTGGCTCCAACACTAACCCCTGTTCTCTTCTTTAAGATATAGGCTCGAATGACCTCGCCTGCTCTGAAAGGGTAAATATTATTACCCATATAACCAATCACCACAATCGGCCACATGATTTTCAAAGGAATAGGCTTGATTGGCCGAAGCAGATAGTGCCAGCGCCAGGTTCTGGCCCAGACTCCAATAAAATAGGCCACTACACCGGGAAATATCCACCAGTAGTTAGCGGTCTGAACATCGCGCCAAACCTGTACTAGGTCCAGGCCGCGCAGGGCATAGATAATAAAAAAGGCGCTAATGGCAGCGCCTAACCAGAATTGCCAACGTCTCAACATACGGGGTATTTTACCATTGGGGATAGATTCAGCAAAAAAAAGAAGAAGTTATAAGAAAAAAATAACCGCTACCTGCAGGTAGCGGTTTTAGCGAAAATGGCTTGCTATTTCTTGTCTAAGCTGGCATAGGAATGGTTTCGGCTGGCATTACCGAGCCTACAAGCACACGTTCGAGGGTCATAACATGTGAACAAACCCCTCGGGTTTCAAAAAACTTGCAATCACAACTCCATTTGCCCCGGTTATAACTGATCGTATGTTCTTTATGATCACCCTCAAAGGTTACTCGAAATTTATCAAAGGTGATACGCTCTGGTTCTTGAGCGTAAAGTATCGCCTTTTCTATTTTTCCGATCATTCCTGAGTCCATTAACTTACCTCCTGTGTTAGTTGGGTTATTGAGTATATAAAGATGTTAAGAAACAAAAAAACACCTGCGCACATCTGCGCTACGGTGTTTTCGGGAATGAACTGTTCAGTTGGGTGGGAGCTTTTACACTCATGGCTAAATGTCTCCACGAAGGCATCCTTGCCTGTTACTAGAGTAGTATAACCCCGTCATTAGAAGTTGTCAACCTTTTTAACTATACGGAATCCCTACGCTGCTATCTACTTAACAGGAAACTTGGGGATTTGGGACTTTTTGGGAAATTGTTGAAGTAATTTAGTGGGCCTAATTACCTGACCAGGTCTTAAACTATCCTTTTGGCTGGGGACATTCAGGGATTTTTCGGTTAGGGTAAATAAGATGTGAATATCTTTAGGATATGAGCGCACATTTTACGGAAACGTTTCCGCTCTTGAATACGAGTTTGACAAATATAAATAATGGTGTATAATTTTACGGAAACGTTTCCGTGTTAGCCGACGTCCATATACAACAAAGGGGTTTGTTGTGACGGTTACAATACATGATGTTGCTAAGAAAGCAGGTGTTGGCATCGGTACAGTCTCCAGCGTGTTGAATAATAGTCGACCAGTCAATGAAGCCACTCGTCAAAAGGTTTTAGAGGCTATCGAAGCGTTGGATTTTGTTCCTAATCCCAGTGGCCGCCGCTTGTCTATGGGGAAAACCCACAATATTAGCGTGGTCATCCCCTTCTTTACCATTGCCTCTCAGGTGGAACGGCTACGGGGGGTGATGTCGGTCATTGCCGGTAGTGACTATGATATCAGTCTCTTTACCATAGAAACTATTACGCAACGCAACCAGATATTACAAACTGTACCCCGGCGTGGCCGGACAGATGGATTACTCATTTTCTCCATCACCCCCACCGAGGCGGACCTGCATCGAATCCGCCAACAGAATATCCCCATTGTATTAGTAGAAGCGTCACACCCTGATTTATCCCATATATTTATTGATGATGTTGCTGCGGCTCGTGTGGCAGTAGAACATCTGGTAGCGTTGGGCCATCGCAAGATTGCCTATATCAGCGATTATCTGGATGACCCATTTGGGTCGAACTTTAGCCGCAATCGTTATAAAGGATATTGTCAGGCGCTTGACCAGGCCGGTATCGTTGTACAACCAGAATATCACCGGCAGGGCTGGTTTGGCCGTGAAGAGGGCCGGCAAATGACGACAGAACTACTGGACTTAGATGACCCGCCAACAGCCATCTTTGCCTTTAGCGATGAAATGGCCCTGGGTGTTTTGGATGCTGCCCGCGACTTAGGGGTGAATATTCCCGGTGATTTATCGGTCGTCGGCTACGACGATATTGAACTTGCTAATTTTGCTCAATTAACTACAATCAGACAGCACCTGTTTGAATCGGGCGTTCAGGGCGTTGAATTTTTGCTCAAAACCATTGATGAGCCTGATGCTCCAGTATGTCACCTTCAACTCCCAACCGAATTAATTGTCCGATCTACGACAACCCCTCCCGCCAGGTGATTGCTCCTTTACCATGATTGTCGAATATTGAGCAGATTATTAGAAGTATTTAGGAAGTCTTTAGAAGCATTTTTGAGTATAAGTTGCCCCATTTTGGAAAAAGTTCGCTAAAAGATTTCCATCGTCTTTTACAGCAATAGAGGCAACCCTGGTAATCTCCTTACCCGGCAAACCCTCATTAAAGGAGGTGATGTTCTCACAATCGAGTTAAATAAAATCATCTACAATCTATTAATTCTGTTTACAAAACAGTTTTTTTCTAATCTAAGGAGGAAAGAAAAAACTATGAGAAACAAATTCTGGCTTTTAACCTTATTAGTAACCCTGGTCTTGGTCTTGGCGGCTTGTGCCAGTCAACAAGCGCCAGCCACCGAGGCACCGGCTGCTCAAGAACCGGCTGCCACCGAAGCCCCCGCTGCAGCCGAAGCGCCAGCGGCCACCGAGGCACCGGCTGCCGAAGAGCCAGCGGCCGGAGGAGAAGCTATGGCAGAAGCGCCATTTGCGGTAATGCCGGGTGGCTTCATGGAGCAAGCGCTGAACGGCGACTTTGCCGGGACGACAGTGACGGTGGACGGAGCCTTTGAAGGCAACGACCCGGACGGAGTAAAGTTTGATCGCTCAATGGCGGCGTTCGAAGAAGCGACCGGTATTGATGTGAACTACGTAGGGAACAAAGAATTCGAGGCGACCATCTCGGTGCGGATCGAAGCGGGCGATGCACCTGACATTGTAGACTTTCCACAACCGGGTAAAGCAGCCGCTTTCGTACGAGATGGCAAAGTGGTCGATGTGACCTCGTGGATGAGCGAGGATTGGTTGAACCAGCAGTACAACCAGAGCTGGCGGGATATGGCGACGATTGACGGGGTGGAGGCTGCTGTGTTCCATCGCTTCAGCGCCAAGAGCCTGGTCTGGTATCCGAAGGCTGCCTGGGATGCGGCTGGTTATGAGATACCCCAGACGTGGGATGAGTTGCTGGCCTTGACCCAGACGATTGCGGATGATGGTGACACGGCCTGGTGTATCGGGATCGAGTCTGGGGCGGCGACCGGTTGGGTAGCGACGGACTGGACAGAAGATATGATGTTACGGACGACGTCGTTGGAGAACTATGATGCTTGGGTAGCGGGAACGCTGCCGTTTGATTCACCAGAGGTGAAGAACGCGATTGAGACCTGGAGTAAGCTATGGTTCAACGATGACTACGTTTTTGGTGGACGAGCTTCGATCGTGTCAACCTCGTTTGGTGATGCACCGGCACCGATGTTCGAAGACCCGCCCAAGTGCTGGCTGCACCGGCAAGCCAACTTCATCACCAGCTTCTTCCCCGAGGGACTTGAAGCGGGGGTGGACTACGACTTCTTCTACTTCCCGCCGGTGGACGAGCAGTATGGGAAACCCTTCCTGGTGGCTGGAGATATGATGGCGATGTTCAATGACCGGCCAGAAGTGAGGGCTTTGATGGAATACTTCACGGTGCCAGAGTCGGCTGTGGGTTGGCTGGAAGGCGGCGGGGCGTTAGCTGCGCACCAGACGGCGACCCCTGATATGTACGGGGTTGACCTGGAAAAGGGTATTGCTGGACTGGTGACCGACGCCACCAGCTTCCGTTTTGACGGTTCGGACCTGATGCCGGGTGAAGTTGGGGCAGGCTCCTTCTGGGAGCAAATCACCAGCTATGTGGCTGGTTCCATCGACCTCGATACCGCTATGCAAGAGATTGATGCTTCCTGGCCTGCTGGTGTAGCCGGTCAAGCCCAGGAAGAGCCAGCGGCCGGAGGAGAAGCTATGGCGGAAGCGCCATTTGCGGTAATGCCGGGTGGCTTCATGGAGCAAGCGCTGAACGGCGACTTTGCCGGGACGACAGTGACGGTGGACGGAGCCTTTGAAGGCAACGACCCGGACGGAGTAAAGTTTGATCGCTCAATGGCGGCGTTCGAAGAAGCGACCGGTATTGATGTGAACTACGTAGGGAACAAAGAATTCGAGGCGACCATCTCGGTGCGGATCGAAGCGGGCGATGCACCTGACATTGTAGACTTTCCACAACCGGGTAAAGCAGCCGCTTTCGTACGAGATGGCAAAGTGGTCGATGTGACCTCGTGGATGAGCGAGGATTGGTTGAACCAGCAGTACAACCAGAGCTGGCGGGATATGGCGACGATTGACGGGGTGGAGGCTGCTGTGTTCCATCGCTTCAGCGCCAAGAGCCTGGTCTGGTATCCGAAGGCTGCCTGGGATGCGGCTGGTTATGAGATACCCCAGACGTGGGATGAGTTGCTGGCCTTGACCCAGACGATTGCGGATGATGGTGACACGGCCTGGTGTATCGGGATCGAGTCTGGGGCGGCGACCGGTTGGGTAGCGACGGACTGGACAGAAGATATGATGTTACGGACGACGTCGTTGGAGAACTATGATGCTTGGGTAGCGGGAACGCTGCCGTTTGATTCACCAGAGGTGAAGAACGCGATTGAGACCTGGAGTAAGCTATGGTTCAACGATGACTACGTTTTTGGTGGACGAGCTTCGATCGTGTCAACCTCGTTTGGTGATGCACCGGCACCGATGTTCGAAGACCCGCCCAAGTGCTGGCTGCACCGGCAAGCCAACTTCATCACCAGCTTCTTCCCCGAGGGACTTGAAGCGGGGGTGGACTACGACTTCTTCTACTTCCCGCCGGTGGACGAGCAGTATGGGAAACCCTTCCTGGTGGCTGGAGATATGATGGCGATGTTCAATGACCGGCCAGAAGTGAGGGCTTTGATGGAATACTTCACGGTGCCAGAGTCGGCTGTGGGTTGGCTGGAAGGCGGCGGGGCGTTAGCTGCGCACCAGACGGCGACCCCTGATATGTACGGGGTTGACCTGGAAAAGGGTATTGCTGGACTGGTGACCGACGCCACCAGCTTCCGTTTTGACGGTTCGGACCTGATGCCGGGTGAAGTTGGGGCAGGTTCCTTCTGGGAGCAAATCACCAGCTATGTGGCTGGTTCCATCGACCTCGATACCGCTATGCAAGAGATTGATGCTTCCTGGCCGCAGTAATTTCTTGATCAAAAACAGTAAGGTGCTGGCCTTCGCGGTCGGCACCTTACGTCTGGGCTGGTAGTCAGCCACGCAGTTGACGGAGCGGTGTCCTGACTACAAACATTATGACAGACAGAAGTCATCACGAGTCCGGCGACACGCCACCGATGATAAAAATGAGGAGTGAAGCATCCCTAGATGCGGAGCGAGTCTGGTCAATGCTGTTCGCATCGTTCGACTGGACTCACGACGAAGTCTGAGGCTGCTCACTCCGCCTATTTACGAAGGAGTAAAATTATGGACTTTACTGGCAAAGCAGAAGTACGCAGTCAGTCACCAGTGGCACAGGTTGTCTCCTTTATCGGCCGGGTGCTGCTGGCTGTTGCTATTCCGGTAATTGCTTTTTACGTGCTGTATCTGGGTTTTCTCTTTCTGCGCGACAGCGAAGCACCGCGAGGCATCATTGCCCTGGTAGCCATCATTTGGGGTGTCGGCGGCGTGGCCTTTTTGTATTGGGTTTTTAACGATCTGGTTGAAAGGCTACCGGACGACTGGACAACCAGGCTCCAGCCCTTCGTTTTTGTGGGGCCGGCTATGGCTATCCTAGCCTGGTATCTGGCCCTGCCGACCGTACGCACATTCTGGATTAGCCTCTTTGACCGGGGTGGCCCCCCGGCCGATCTTTCTTTTTTTGGACAAATTGGCAGCGCTTCTTTTGTGGGTTTGAGTAACTATGGGGCCGTTTTCACCGAACGATTGATGTTGGAGGCCTTCCGCAACAATATTATGTGGATTATCTTTGGCAGCACCTTCTCGGTGATCTTTGGGCTCGTCGTTGCCGTACTGGCCGACCGCAGTCGCTTCGAGAAAACTGCTAAGTCGTTCATCTTTATGCCGATGGCGATTTCTTTTGTCGGAGCCAGCATCATTTGGAACTTTATCTATGAGTTTCGACCGACAAACCAACCGCAAGTTGGTTTGCTAAATGCACTTGTCGTAGGTCTCGGGGGCGAAGCGAGAGCCTGGCCACAATGGGTTGATATCGCTCCGTGGAACAATCTCTTTCTCATCATCATCGTCATCTGGCTGCAAGCCGGGTTTGCCATGGTTTTGTTTTCTGCGGCACTGAAAGGCATCCCGGAGGAGTTACTGGAAGCAGGCCGCATGGATGGAGCCAACGAGTTCCAGATATTTTTCTCGATTATGATTCCTTACATTCAGGGAACGATCATCACCGTCTGGACAACCATCGTTATCTTCACCTTGAAGATATTCGACGTGGTCTGGGTGATGACCGGTGGGCAGTTTGGCACACACGTAATTGCTACCCAGTTTTACCGGCAATCATTTACGGCGGATAACAAGGGCTTTGGCGCTGCCATTGCCATTGTCCTGCTCATCGCCGTTATCCCAGTAATGGTTTATAACCTGAGACAGTTCAGAGAACAGGAGGCGTTCTAAAATGGGCAGCGCAACCAGACAACGACAATTTGGAAGTTTGTTTGTCAACGGAACATTATTACTGCTTGTCCTCATATGGACTATTCCCACCCTGGGCATTTTTGTCTCCTCTTTTCGTAATCGGGATGATATTGCCGCCTCTGGTTGGTGGAATGTGTTTCCGCACCGGGAGTGGCAGCCGGTTTCCGAGGTTGACCCCAAAGCCGAGGGACTTGACCCCGATGGGGTTATGCAAATCGAGGGCGCTACGGGCACATTCGCGGAGTTTCGGGCGGGCATCGAAGCGCCGGGTGGGAAACGCGTCACCTGGATTGGCAACAAGCGCCTTGGCCGGGTTGAAGTTCAAGAGCGAGTCTGGACCGTTAGTTGGGATTTCTCATTGGATAACTACAGACAGGTTTGGGGTGGCCAGGATTTTACCTTCACCAAAGCGGATGGCACCAAAGAGGTGGTTCCCGGTGATGATATGTCTAGGGCTTTTTTAAACAGTCTGGCCGTATCCGTGCCTGCGACGGTGATCCCTATTCTGATTGCGGCTTTTGCCGCCTACGCCTTTGCCTGGATGAGTTTTCCGGGGCGGCGTTGGATGTTTATTTTGGTGGTGGCCTTGCTGGTTGTCCCTCTCCAAATTGCCCTGGTTCCCATCTTACGAGATTACAAGGCTTTAGAGCTTAATGGCACGTTCTTGGCTATCTGGCTGGCGCATACCGGTTTTGGGCTGGCCCTGGCAACGTATCTGCTGTACAACTACATCGCCACCCTACCGCGAGAGATGCTGGAATCGGCGTTCATCGACGGCGCCTCGCACTTCACCGTTTTCACCCGGCTTGTTTTGCCTTTGTCAGTGCCGGCGCTGGCCTCGTTTGCCATCTTCCAGTTCCTGTGGGTATGGAACGATTACCTGGTGGCGCTGGTTTTCCTGGGCGGCAACCCAGAATTCGAGCTTGTGACACAACGCATGGCGGCTATCGTCGGCTCTCGAGGGCAGGATTGGCATTTGTTGACGGCCGGTGCCTTTGTTTCGATGGTGCTGCCGCTGCTGGTCTTCTTCTCGTTGCAGCGCTTCTTTGTGCGCGGCCTGCTGGCCGGGTCGGTTAAGGGTTAAAATCTGACCGGCTGTCTGGATAATTGTATAGCGACCATAAAATGTTGGTTAGCTTCGCAATAAGCAACAAATGAAATAACGATCATGGAGGGATCAGCTATCTCTATGGTCGTTTTTTCAACTATGCCAAAGAGCAGGCTACAGATTAGACAGGATCTAAATGACTAATTCTACGTCTAATAGAAATATACGCACTATTGAATGGTCTCTTTGGATTCAATGGGTGCTAGTCACAACTTTAAGTTGGATAATAGGTTTCCTGATTGGGGCGGGTGCGGTCGGGGTCATCCTTGGGCTAGGGCAGTGGCTGGTCTTGCGGCAATGGGTTCGTGAGCCTGGTTGGTGGATTTGGGCCAGCACGGTTGGCTGGGGTGTAGCCTGGATTCTGATCATAACAGGGGTATTGCTGCCTCCCGATGCCGGGATCATCGCTGCGTTTGTGGTTGGAGGTGTACTAGGACTTATGCTAGGGGTGGCACAATGGTTTGTCCTCCGTCGTCTGGTTAAGTCTGCCGGTTGGTGGGTATTCGGAAGTATCATAGGCTGGACATTGGGGGGGAGCGGGATATTTGGTATTACCGTGGTTGGAGCTGTGGCAGGAGCGGTAACAGGCTTTGCCCTAGATTTTATGTTGCGATATCCTCGCG
>Ga0210124_1001385_pt1 | contig 10543 bp, 7 predicted proteins | sample Muzzi_PWC_D2_FD_185554 | JGI IMG/M metagenome (GOLD analysis project Ga0210124, IMG submission 185554) | Wetland microbial communities from San Francisco Bay, California, USA, that impact long-term carbon sequestration - Muzzi_PWC_D2 (SPAdes) | ecosystem: Environmental > Aquatic > Marine >...
CTTCCGAGAGTTGTTCCAATTCGTCAAGCAGATGGCCCAACTCTTCATCCCCTACCACATCGGTCTGGCTCTGAGCAATGAGGGCCGCCAATCCCGCGATAGTGGGCGACTCGAACAAGGCTTGCAAAGATAGGCTGACCTGAAAAGTATTGAGTATCCGAGAATTGACTTGAGCAGCTAACAGGGATTGTCCCCCCAATTCAAAGAAGTTATCGTTGATGCCTATCGATTCTATATGAAGCACCTCAGACCATATTGCGGCTAACCTCTCTTCGGTGGGTGTTTGAGGCGCTACATAGGCTTCTGATAGTGCTGGTCTGGCTGAAGACGGCTCTGGTAAAGCCGTGCGGTCCACTTTGCCGTTTGGCGTCAGGGGTAGTTTTTCTAGCATGATGAAGATTGAGGGAATCATATACTCAGGCATGATTTCGGCCAGGTCGCTGCGAACGGTGCTAACGGTGGGAGCAGGCTGGCTGGCCGGGACCACATAGGCGACAAGATATTTCTCGACAGATTGTCTCTTATCTTGTGCTACGACCACCGCGCCCTTGATGATGTCTAAGCTATATAGAGCCCCTTCAACCTCGGCGACATCAACCCTGTAACCCCTAATTTTTATCTGAAAATCTTTGCGACCCAGACGTTCCAAGGAGCCATCGGGAGACATACGGCCAAGGTCACCGGTAAGGTAAATTCTTTTGTCTCCCCCGGCCGGGTCGGGCAGAAACTTCGCTTGAGTCAACTCCGGTTTTTGCCAGTAACCCGGAGCCATATAGCGGCTTCTAATGGCAAATTCTCCCACCTGATTAAACCCTAAATTTTGGCCTGTATCATCCAGAATTAAAATCTCTTTGTCTTCCATCTGGTAGCCTACCGGCACAACATTACTGGTGATTTCTGTTTGATGGTCAATAAGGAGGCGGCTGATCGTACTCGTTTCTGTCGTTGTTAAGCGGGACTCCACAATACAGTCTGGCGAGAAATACTCTCTGATCCGCTCGACATCTTTTTTGTACAAAACAGCGCCCCCTAGCGCAATGAGGCGGACTTTGGGGAAATTGCCGGGGCTGGTAAGTGTGTCAATAAACTGGCGGAAAAAGGCGACAGGAGAGTGAAGGATTGTAATTTCCTCCTGGATTAGCCAATTTAAAAATTGGTCAAACCCTTCCTGCTTGATGTTGAAAGGCAGCAGAGTTGCGCCATTGAGCAGCGAATTGTAAAGGTGTGTACCCGAAGCGCCAAAACCACAAGAAAACAGATGGGATAGGTGGTCATCGGGGCGCGTGCGATGATATTGAACATTGAGCCATGTGGTATGTAATACACCAAGATGACTTCGTAATACGCCCTTGGGTTGACCCGTTGAGCCGGAAGTGTAAAAGATTGCCGCAAGGGCCGATGGTGGTATAGACAAGCCAAGGTTTTCGCTGGAGAAGCTGTCCCCAATCTCGTCGATATTAATCAATTGGTATTTATCCTGGGCTATCTCTTTGGCTATTGAGAGATGTTTGTTGTTGGTAATAATGAGTTGGCTCTGTAAATCTTCAAGCATTTTATGGTGTCTGGCCTGAGGAAAAGAGGGGTCCATGACCGAGTAAATCTTACCCGCTTTCAATACCGCCATAATCGCAACAATTACAGGGATATCATGCCCAAATAGGAGCGCAACCGGTTCTTGGCCTTCGCCACATTTGGCTAGAACCACCCGGGCTATGCGGTTGGCGGCCTTATTCAGTTCATCGTAGGTGAGCGTCTTAGTCTTACTTTTAATAGCGAGATGATGGGGATAAAGCCCGACCTGCTGTTCAAACCGAGATGGAATCGATTGCTCAATATCATCTTTTGCAAATTCGGAAATCTCGCTAGCCGGGTCATTGCCTAATCCCGGCAAATCGTGTTGCCCAGTAAGCACAGGGTTAAACTCTTGAAGATTTTGCATCATTTCTCCTCCCAACTAATAATCCCGTCCATAGTTTAACATGGGACGTTAGGAGCTTTATATGAAAATTCTTAGAAAGTGGTTAGAATAAAGGTGGTAACAACTGTTAAGTCTTGTTAGGCTCACGCTTGAGCCAGCAAGCGTTGCACTTCCTCTTCCGAGAGTTGTTCCAATTCGTCAAGCAGATTGGCCAACTCTTCATCCTCTACTACATCGGTTTGGCTTTGAGTAATGAGGACCGCCAATCCAGCAATAATGGGTGCCGCGAACAGGGTTTGCAAAGATAGGCTGACTTGAAAAGTGTTGAGTATTCGAGAAATGACTTGAGCGGCTAACAGGGATTGTCCCCCCAATTCAAAGAAGTTATCGTGGATACCTATCGGTTCAATATGAAGCACCTCAGACCATATTCCAGCTAACGTCTTCTCGGTGGGCGTTTGAGGCGCTACAAAAGCCTCTGCTAGCTCTGGTCTTACTCTTTCCGGCATTGGAAGTGCCAGGCGATTAACCTTGCCAGTAGTGGTTAGGGGCATCTCATCAAGTATTATAAAAGATGAAGGAACCATATAGTCAGGCAGCTTTTCTGTAAGTACACTTCGTAAAGTAGTGATGATAGAGGAGGGCTGACCAGATGGGACGATATAGGCTACCAAGCGTTTATCACCGGATTGGTCTTCGTAGGCGACCACTACACTTTCCTTAACTATATCAAGGCTATATAAGATGGCCTCAATCTCTCTGAGTTCAACCCGATAACCTCTAATTTTCACCTGAAAATCTTTGCGGCCAAGATGCTCCAGACAACCATCGGGAGACAGGCGACCCAAATCGCCAGTTAGGTAGATTCGTTGGTCCCCACCTTCTGGATCAGCCAAAAACTTGGCTTCGGTGAGGTCGGGTTTTTGCCAATACCCTGGCGCAAGATAGCGGCTGCGAATCGCAATTTCGCCAGCCTGATTGAAGCCAACGGGTTGACCGATATCATTCAAGATTAGTATCTCTCTGCCTTCTAGGGCATAGCCTATGGGAATGATGTCATTGGTGATTACAGTTTCCCGGTTAATATGAAGGCACCCAACCCCAGCCGTTTCAGAGGATCCCATGCGGTGTATCATGAGACAATCCCTAGAAAAATATCTCCTGAAACGCTCAACATCTCTCTTATAGAGAGGCTGTCCCGATAGGGCTATCATGCGGAGCTTTGGAAAATTCTCCCCTTCGGTCAAGGTGTCCATAAATTGACGAAAGAGCATGATTAGTGGGTGTAAGAAAGTGATTTCTTCTTTAATCAACCAGTTTGCCAGGGGATTAGGTCCCAATTTCCTGAAATCGTATGGCACCAAAGTAGCCCCGTTTAACATAGCGCCAAATATATCTGTCTTCGAGGTGCCGAAGCTGAAAGAATACAGCATCGAGAGACAATCCTTGGCAGAGATGGGATAATCATTAGTATCGTACCAAATACGCTGAAGTATACTACGATGATTTCGCATCACCCCTTTTGGCCGACCGGTTGAACCTGAGGTGTAAATTATAGAGGCCAGGGTATCCGGCGACATTGACAAGCCAAGGTTTTGATCTGATATGTTTGTATGGTCGAGATCATCAATATTAAGCAACTGGCATTTATTATGGGCCACCTCGCTAGCTAAAGCAAAGTTTTTGTTGTTGGTAATGAGAAGACCAGCCTCTAAATCCTCCAACATGTAGGCAAGCCTATCCTGGGGATGCGAAGGGTTCAAGCCCACATAAGCCTTACCAGCTTTCAGCGTGCCGAGAATGGCAATAATCACAGGAACGTCATGTTCAAACAGTAAAGCGATAGGCTCCTCGCCCGGTCCACGTTGAGCTAAGACAGTCCGTGCCACACGATTAGCCACACCATTAAGTTCATCATACGTAAGCCTAAAATTTTCGCTTTTAACGGCAAGGTGGTTGGGGTAACGGTTGACCTGTAGTTCAAAACGGTCTGGAATTGATTGTTCGATTTCCTCCTTCTTAAAATCGACAAGTTCATTCGTTGAAGCGTAGCTTGTTCCCGGTGAGCCACTTTGTTCCGAAGGGGCAAGGTCAAAATTTCGAAAATTCTGCACTATTTTCTCCTTCCCAAGTAATAATCCCATCCACAGTTTAACATGGGACGTTAGGAGCTTTATATGAAAATTCTTAGAAAGTGGTTAGAATAAAGGCCGTAATAAGGAATCTGCCCAGGTTTGTTCTTTTGTTTAAGTGATATTACAATGCAGTCCTTATGACTTTAACTGTGCCACGAACCGAACTTATCACGCAACTTCACCAAGTTGGTTGTCTTAAATTTGGAGATTTCACTTTAGTTTCCGGTAAGCAGTCGCCCATTTATATCGATCTGCGCCTCATGATGGCTAATCCCCCACTCTTGAAAGAGGCGGCCAAAGTTTATGCCGAACTGCTGGCTCCTCTTTCCTTCGATCATCTGGCCGCAGTTCCTTACGCGGCTTTAACTATTGGAACGGCAGTCTCTTTAGAGACCAACTACCCCTTAATCTACCCGCGCAAAGAGGCAAAAGATCACGGCACGGGCCGAGTGATAGAGGGTATTTATGCTCCCGGAGATAAGGCCGTCATTATAGAAGATTTAGTTACCAAGGGTGGAAGTTCACTAAAGGCCATTGAGAAACTAAAAGCCGGGGGGTTAAAGGTGTCGGATGTGGTAGTGCTGATTGACCGGCAAGAAGGTGGCCGAGAGATTCTGTCCGAGGCAGGATATCATCTCCATGCGGCCTTCAAACTAACCGAAATTTTGCAGACCTTGCACCAACAAGAGCGGATTTCTTTGGAAGAAGTGGTAGCCGTTAAAGACTATCTTGGCTTATCATAACGTGATAATCAATGAATGATAACAGACTCGCCTGCGAATTCTTGGATTTTAAATTAAACACGCCACTGGTGCTGGCATCCGGTATTATTGGCACCAGTGATACGCTGCTGTATCGAGCGGCTTGCAACGGGGCCGGGATGGTGACGGCAAAAAGTTGTGGTCCGATTCCTCGTGCCGGACACCCCAACCCAACGGTGGTTGAGTTTGAGAGCGGATTGCTGAATGCCGTTGGCCTGACCAATCCCGGTGCGGAGGCCGAAGTCAAATTATTAGCTAAAGCACGGCAAAAATTACAGCCGCTTCAGGTTCCCTTAATTGCCAGCATCTTTGCCGGAACCGTGGCCGAGTTCGCCGAGGTGGCCCAAATTGTTGCCACCAGCGAGCCGGATTTGCTTGAGTTGAATATTTCCTGTCCCAATGTTCATGACGACTTTGGCACCCCCTTTGCCGCCACCGCCGAGAGTGCCGCCGCCGTCACCGAATCTGTCAGGCAGGCTGTTACCTGCCCCGTAGCGGTCAAATTAGCCCCTAATGTACCAAATATTGCTCGAATCGCCGCTGCAGTTGTAGAAGCCGGGGCCGATGTAATTACGGCTATCAACGCGATGCCCGGCATTGTGATTGACCCGGTCTCTGGAAAGCCTGTCCTCCATAACAAAGAGGGCGGGGTATCCGGCCCCGCCTTGAAACCCATCGCCCTCCGTTGTGTTTACGAAATTGCTAAAGTTGTCTCAGTTCCGATTATAGGCATTGGCGGGGGTTCTAATGGACAAGACGCCGCCGAAATGTTGATGGTTGGAGCCAGCGCTGTTGGTGTCGGCTCGGCTATTTATTATCGAGGGGTATCAGCCTTTCGTCAGATTGGGCAAGAGTTGATAGCTTTTATGGACCAGAATGATATTTCGTCTATAGAAGCATTACAGGGTAAAAGCCATAGATAATTTAAAGAATGGAAAAATGAGAGAATACCAAAAGATAGACTCGGCGTGCGTGCCTTACGCCTTGGAAATCGTAGAGATTAGGGTTGAGAACACCAGGACCAAGACCTTTGTTTTGAACGGTTCTCTAAAAGCAGAGCCAGGACAATTTGTCATGGTCTGGCTTCCCGACCATGAGGACAAGCCCTTCAGTTTAGCCGATGCAAACCCGGTTAGCTTGACTATTGCTGCCGTAGGTTCTTTTACCAGGCTACTGCATCAATTGCAAGTGGGAGATTCTATTTGGGTGCGTGGTCCCTTCGGAAACAGCTTCCAACTGCCCATTAAAACGACCCCGGCCACGCATCTTTTACTCATTGGGGGGGGATATGGTGTGGCCCCGATGCTGTATTTGACAAAGCGGGCACTGGCAATCGGTCATCAGGTCTCTATGATAATTGGCGCTCGCACCCAGACAGACCTGCTTTTGGTTGAAGCTTTTAAATCGCTCAATATCCCGATATGGCTGACAACCGAGGATGGCTCAGTAGGCCAGCAAGGGCTGGTGACTGATGCGATTTCAAATGTTATGACCGATTCTCAAGTCAAACCCAAAGAAATTTTCGCTTGCGGACCTACCGGAATGTTAGAAGCTATCGCAGACCGGGGTAAATTCGAAAATATTAATATCCAGTTAGCCTGGGAAGCTCATATGCGCTGCGGATTGGGTTTATGTGGCAGTTGCGAATTGGGTCAAGGCTGGCTTACTTGTTTAGATGGCCCTGTTTTTTCATTTGACCCTGTCACAACATCTCCTGCTTAACGATGGTTACGAGAAATTTACATTTTGAGGGATTAAATCTATCCACCTGGTAGATATTTTTGGTTCGGCTAGAGCGTCATCCCCAGCCACAGTCGTTCCCCATCGGGCTGAATTCATATAAAAATAATATTAGAGGAACTCATGACAATCAAACGACTAGTCGTAGGGATATCGGGCGCAACCGGCGCAATTTATGGCATCCGATTACTTGAAATATTAAAGATGGTCCCGGAGATTGAGGCCCATCTTGTTATCAGTAATGCTGCCGGGCAAACGATTGCCCAGGAAACCGATTACACGGTCAAAGAGGTTGAGCGCCTGGCTGCTGTAACCTACCGCTTTCACGATATTGGAGCCGCTATATCATCCGGTTCGTTCAAGACCATCGGCATGGTGATTGTTCCTTGCTCAATGAAAACGCTCTCCGGCGTGGCCTTATCTTTTAGCGACAATTTGCTACTGCGGGCTGCCGATGTTGTCCTCAAAGACCGTCGCCGGTTGGTGTTGGTTCCCCGCGAAACCCCACTTCATTTAGGCCATCTCAAGCTTATGGTACAGGTCGCAGAAATGGGAGGAATCATCATGCCCCCCCTGCCAGCCTTCTACCATCGCCCAAAAACCCTGGATGATATTGTTAATCAAACGGTCAATCGCCTGCTAGACCTCTTCGAGATTGACCCGGGCCAAGACCTGTTCACCCGTTGGCAGGGAATGACCCATGCCTCCGGCAAAAAACTATCAAAAAAGAGTACTGACAAGAAATGATTGTCTGAAAAACCTCAGATAAATTATTCTATCCTCAGTCACGTACCTTCAGAATAATCTTACCGATGTTCTTGTTCTCGGCCATGTGTTGGTGAGCCTCATTGGCCTGCTCAATTGGATAAACCGAGTCGATAATGGGCTGGATAGTCCCATCGAGCAACATTGGCCAAAATTGCTCCATAAATCGCTCTTTAATTTCCGCCTTCTCGGCCACCGACCGAGGCCGCAACAAAGAACCAATCAGCCGTAGACGATTTCTCATCAAAGCCCCCAGGTGAATTTCCGTTTTGGCCCCACTCAGCATTGAGATAAATACCAACCTCCCCCGCAACTTGAGCAACTGAAGATTGCGCTCCAGGTACGCGGCCCCGACCATATCCATAATGACATCCACACCTGCGCCGTGAGTATAAGCCAGAATACGCTCGGCAAAATCCTCGGTCTTGTAATTGATGGCTAAGTCAGCCCCCAATTCCGCACAGCGAGCTGTCTTCTCATCGATTCCAGCGGTGACAATAACTTGACAGCCTGCCTGATGAGCCAATTGAATACCAGCGGTACCCACTCCGCTGGCCCCGCCGTGGATCAACACCGTTTCCCCTTTTTGCAGGGCCGCTTCCATAAATAGATTAACATAGGCAGTATAAAACACTTCGGGAATGGCCGCCGCTTGCTCGTAACTCCAATCATCGGGGATGGGCATCAGCATTTGGTAAGGTACGTTAACCTGTTCGGCATAGCCACCGCCTGTTAGCAAGGCGCAGACCCGGTCGCCCACCTTCCAACCCGTGACAGCATCCCCCACTACGGCAACCTTACCGGCCACCTCTAAGCCGATGATGTCAGAAGCGCCGGGGGGTGGCGCGTAGTTTCCGGCCCGCTGCATCAAGTCGGCCCGGTTGAGGGCCGTGGCGTGGATATCGACCAGTACTTCATCGGCGGCATAATCAGGCGGGGATACCTCTTGCCAGGCTAGAGGCCGCCCTTCCTCTTCAGTTTGAACAACGATTGCTTTCATAAATTCCTCGCTAAAAAGATTGATAACCCAAGTATAGTACAATGTATAAAAATTGACGCAAATTAAACGATGCCATATAGTAAAGTTTGAGCCTAATCGCCTACCACCAAAAATGAGGATGAGGAGTGTCAAAGTGCACTTTGACACTCCTAGAAACTATTTATACAAGGAGATACCAATGAGCCAGGCCGTTTTTATTGGCGATGAATCGTTATGGGCCGGAGGCCATCCTCCCGGTCACCCGCTGCGACCGGAGCGATTGCGCGATACCTGGGATATGTTGCACGCCTACCACGCTTTCGACGCACCGCATACCCGTATTGTCTCTCCTCGCTCCCCCAGCTACGATGAGCTAGCCACCTTCCATACCCGTGAGTATATCGATATTGTGCGCCGTCTTAGTCAAGGGGAATCAGGGCTTAATATCGGTCGCTACAACTTTGGGCCGGGCGACAATCCGGTATTTGAGGGAATGTATGAGAGTGAAGGTCTCAAAGTCGGCGCGGCCCTGGTTGGAGCGGAGTTGCTTCTTAACGATGAGGCAAAGGTAGTCTTCAGCTTTGCCGGGGGCTTGCATCACGCCGGACATGATTTTGCTTCGGGTTTTTGCGTTTTTGGCGATGGCGCTGTCGCTATCCACCGTATGTTGGAGGCGGGTTGGCGGGTGGCCTATATCGACATCGACGCCCACCACGGCGATGGGGTGCAAGCCGCTTTTTATGATGATCCCCGGGTCTTGACTATCTCTTTCCACGAATCGGGCCGCTATCTCTTCCCCGGCACCGGCTTTACCCACGAACTCGGCGAGGGAGATGGACAGGGCTTCAGTGTTAATATCCCCCTTTTTCCCTACACCGACGACGAGATATTCGTTTGGGCTTTCGACCAGATTGTCCCGCCGTTGCTTGAACGTTTTTCGCCTGATGTCGTCGTGGCCCAACTCGGCGTCGATACCCACTGGCGTGATCCTCTGACTCATCTGGCCCTGACCACCTACGGCTTTGAAGCCCTTTTCAAGCGTATCCACCGACTTTCTCCCCGTTGGCTGGCGGTTGGCGGTGGCGGCTATGACCGAACTGTCGTGCCCAGAGCCTGGACCCTGGCCTGGGCCGTCATGAGCGACCAAACCTTCTCTAACGACCTGCCGGAAGCCATTGCCACAGATTACGACCCACCCCTCTTACACGACGAAACCACCATCCGGCTCTCGTCCGAACAACGCCAGCAAGCCCGCGCCGCCGCCGAAGCCGTGGTAGCGGAGTTAGAAAAGTCACTGCAATTAAAGGCAGCATAACACATCAGAACCATAGATTCCAGCTATGTACATATTGGATCACGAATATCACGAATGAACGAATGGCACGAATTTTTCTAACTTTTCATAAAATCATTCGGGACATTCGTCTATTCGTGTCATTGGTGATAGAAATTCCAGTTGTTTACATCAAATATCCAGCATCTATATCCCTGAACCCACACTTCACAATTAATCGTAAATCCAAAATCTAAAATCCAAAATCGACACTAACCTAACTTTAGATAGGGGACATTTGCTAAGTTTAAGGGTATACTATAGGTGATGGATGGTCTGTAGCTATCATTTATTTGTGACGAAGGGGTCATATGAAAGGGTTTGATAAATTTTCTATAGGTATTGTCATTGGAACGGTGTTGCTAATTGTGTTTATTATTGTGGCAGCCTTATTACATCCCGAGCCAAAAAGTAATCAAACTGAAGAACCTAACATTTTCGACGGTGAGCGCATTCCAACAACCGAAATTATTGTAGCCTTGCGGCCTATCGCCCCAGGCTCGGAATTTGTCCAAAGTTCTGTGGGTCGCCGAGCTTGGCCGGCCAATAATGTTCCACCTGATGTTATTGCCGATGAATCCGAGTTGTTTGGCAAAGTAGCCAATAGAGAAATTATACAGGGTCAGCCTATTATTCGGGATATGCTAACAGATAAATCCAACCTGGGTAATGCCCCATACCTGTACGCCTCATGCGATGTCGAGGGTGACACAATGCTGGTCTATTCATTTTCTGCTGAGGCAGGAGCAAAAGAACCCAATATCGTGTTAGGCTCCAGCGGTGTCGTTAGATTAGAGGATATTGAGGGGATAAATCAGGCGAAGATATCCTGTAGTAGAAATGGGTTCGGCCAAGTGACGGTGAATTTTGTTGACCCAAACGCCACAACCAAGGATATGATACTCTATTCAT
>Ga0210124_1001388_pt1 | contig 10539 bp, 8 predicted proteins | sample Muzzi_PWC_D2_FD_185554 | JGI IMG/M metagenome (GOLD analysis project Ga0210124, IMG submission 185554) | Wetland microbial communities from San Francisco Bay, California, USA, that impact long-term carbon sequestration - Muzzi_PWC_D2 (SPAdes) | ecosystem: Environmental > Aquatic > Marine >...
GTGCTGATAGTTAAGTGAATATCCTCATCTTCCACCATGTCGGGAAGACCATCGGAGCACAGCAAATAGATGTCATCGGGCAGGACTTCATACTCCTGTACTTCGACCTCGACGGTTGGCTCGACGCCCAGCGCCCGAGTCACATAATTTCGGTTGGTCGACCGCTGAGCTTCCTCCTCGGAATAGAATCCACGGTCGACAAGCTCCTGCAACAGCGAGTGATCCATCGTCAGCTGCTCAAATCGCTCATTACGGAGCCGATATGCGCGCGAGTCGCCGACGTGCGCGATCGATATCTTGTCATCGTAGAACATCGCTGCGACGAGTGTCGTGCCCATGCCCTCGCAGTGAGTCTGGCTCTGTGCGGTCTGGTAAATGATCTTATTGGCGCGGGCAACGGCATCGCGCAGCACGATCGTCTGGCGCATCAGCCCGGTGTTCGGATCAATGTCGTTACGTTGCTCGCGATTCGCGCCCTCGGCAGCCAGTTCGGTAATCGTCTGCACGGCGATACCGCTCGCAACCTCGCCTGCGTTGTAGCCGCCCATGCCGTCGGCAAGCACCATCAGGCCCATGTCTTCATTGGTACCGATGGCGTCTTCATTGTGATCGCGCACCATTCCGGTGTCACTAAGCTCAGAAAACTGGATCTTCCCGCGAAGGCTCTTTTCTTTACTCATTCTTGTCTGGCTCAGGCAGCGTACTTGGCGCAATTGCGCAACGCGATGGCCATTTCACCACCGTTGGTGAAGCGATTTTCCGGCCGCTTCGCGAGCGCCTTGAACAGCACGGCGTCGACGCTTGGCGGTACGCCCGGGCGCCGGTTCGACACTGGCGCCGGGTCTTCCGTTGTGATCTTGGTCATCAGCACAGCTATGTTTGTCGCCTTGAACGGCACCTCGCCGACCAGCAATTCATATAGCGTAACACCAAGAGAGAATAAGTCCGAGTGGCCCGTGAGTGTGTCGGCATTGAGTTGTTCCGGGGACATATACATCGGAGTACCCAGGACGATGCCGGTCTTCGTTCGATTATTGTCGGTAAGTCTGGCCACGCCGAAATCGCTGATCTTCAACATGTCCTGCCGCATGCTGTACAGGATATTGGCAGGCTTGATGTCGCGATGAATGACGCCCTGATTGTGCGCATAGTCGAGCGCTTCCGCGGTTCGCGCACAGAGTTCCAGCGCCTTGTTCGGTGCCAGGAGTTTTTTTGGATCAGTAAACTGCGTCAATGGCGTTCCCTGCAGGTATTCCATCGCAATATAAGCCAGGTGCTTGTCTTCACCACAGTCGTAAACGGTGACGATATTTGGATGAGTCAGGCGCCCTGCGGATTCTGCCTCACGGAAGAATCTCAGACGTGCCTCTTCGAGTTCCTCGTCCTCGAACTCTTTTTCGATCGGGATGACTTTGAGAGCCACGGCGCGATTGATCCGTGGGTCGCGCGCCAGGTAGACGGCTCCCATGGCGCCGCGTCCGAGCCTGCGCTCAATGACGTACCTGCCGAGTCGTTGTGGCGTTCCTTTTTTGCCGCCCAACGAGAACTTGTTTGTCGTCTGGGTACTTCCCTGTGTTTGCTTCATCCACTGGATGACGGCCTCGGCTCGCTCTGGCTTGGCTTGCTCTTCGAATGCGAGTGACAGCTTGTACATTGCAGAGGCAAGTGGCTCGGTAGGTTCGCAACGGCGAAACTCCGCGAACGCAGGTTCGAGTCTTCCGGCCGCCAGAAAATCGTTGCCGCGTTTGAATGCGTTTGCGGAAGCTTTCCTGACGGTGCCCGCCAGCCACCAGGCCAGGATTGAAGCGCCCAGAAAGATGATGGCGGATCGCCCGAGGTCGAGCCGCATGCGCCCGACTAAAAGGACCAGACCCTCAATCGTCACGATGAGCAACAGTGTGATCGTGGCGACCAAAACGATGTCGCGGCGGTTGCGGGCTGGAAGGAACAGCACCGCAATGATGGCAAGCAGCATTGGTGCCAGCCATTGCATCGCGCGAAGCCAGGTTGGTGAAATGACGGTCTGGCCTTGCTCAACGTCAGCGAGCAGCTGTGCCACTATTTCAGATGTCGTGACAAACTGCCCGGAAGGCAGGACCGCCGCCGCCATCACCAGTGTCGGCGAGGCGTCGATGAATACCGTCTTGCCTTCCAGCTCGCCGGGCAACATATCGGGCCCGAGTACCTGCTCCGGCGGCAAGCGGTCAACTGGCACGTAGTTGGTGAGGTATATTGCAAAATCGGCGTGGGAGACGCGCGGATCTGCGACAAAATTCTTGCCTGCCAATGCTATTGCGAGAGGCAGCGACGGCGACATGATGCCGCCTTGCAGGTGCCAAAGACGGGACTGGCGCAACACCTCGTCGGAGTCCGGTACAACGGTCAGAATACCCGTGCTGTTCGCCACGTCGGCAAAACGGTTACCGGCCGGTACAAATACCGGCGTCCCGCCGCTGAGGAGAGCGGTCCAGCCAGGCAATTCGCTGTCGGCGGACAGAGCCGGTGGTTCGGCGAGAATGATGCGTTCAACATTCTGACTCTCCACGGCGGCCACCAGCTTTCCGTATTCCGCAAGAATTTCGTCGTCCGACTTTTTGGCCGGGTTAATGCTGATGATGACGGCGTCGTTCAATGGGTCGTTACGGACATGTGACGCGAACTGGTCATACAGGAATCGGTCAGCCGCAATGAACCATGACGCCGCCGGGCCATAGATGAGCACCAGCAATACGCTGACAAAACTGAGAACGACCAGCCGGTCGCGATGTTCTTTTCGTTGTGCGCTCAATGAACCGCTTCTCTACATAACGTGGCGAGTATAGAAAATAGCAAGCGTTTTTAATGAGATACGGTTAGCATTTTTCGTCGACTGCGGAGCCTGAAAGCGGTGCTAGTATTGGGATTCTGCTACCGGATAAGTCGTTTTTTGACCATAAAAACCATTGTTTCCGGTATGGAAAATTTTAACATTTTTGCGTTGGTGGGGGATCTATTGGTATGGCGAGAGCGAAAACCGCCTACGTATGCTCGGAGTGCGGTGCCCATGCTGTGAAATGGCAGGGCCAGTGCCCGGATTGTGACGCCTGGAACAGCCTGGCCCAGACGACCGTCTTCTCGGCAGCTACAGAACGGCAAACGGGCCCGGAGCCGACGCCACTTCAATCAATGACGGAGGATAGCGGGTTGCGCTATGCGACCGGCTTCTCTGAATTTGATCGGGTTCTTGGCGGGGGACTGGTCCCGGGATCGGTCGTTCTTCTCGGCGGCGATCCGGGTGTTGGCAAGTCGACGTTGCTTCAGCAGGTAGCCGCGCATCTGCCGGAAACTCTGAAGCCGTGTTATGCGACGGGCGAGGAATCATTGCGTCAGATCGCACAACGTGCCGCACGCCTGGGTCTCGACAGTCCCGCTTTGAGCTTGCTGTCTGATACGTCACTCGACAATGTTCTCCAGCAGGCCTCGGCCATACAGTCACGCGTGCTGGTTATCGACTCCATTCAGACGATGGCGACATCGTCGGTTCCATCCGCACCCGGATCCGTGTCGCAATTGCGCGAGAGTGTCAGTCGTATTGTAAATTTTGCCAAGCGAAATGAGGTTGCTGTATTCCTGATCGGTCACGTTACGAAAGAAGGCGCGATCGCCGGACCTCGGGTCGTCGAACATATGGTCGACACTGTCCTGTATTTTGAAACGGATCCGGGAAGTCGTTACACGATCGTGCGCGCAGTAAAGAACCGGTTTGGCGCCAGCAGCGAAATGGGCGTTTTCGCAATGCTGGAGACCGGTTTCAAAGAGGTCACCAACCCCTCGGCAATCTTCCTGTCTCGCGAGGACAGCGGTGGATCAGGAAGCATCGTCACGACGGCGTGGGAGGGCAGCCGACCGCTGCTCGTGGAAATTCAGGCGCTCGTTGCGGATGCCACCAGTAACTATCCGAAAAGACTGGCACAGGGCATTGATCAGAATCGATTGTCGTTGCTGGTGGCCGTGCTGCAGCGCCATGGCGGTATTGCACTGCCGGGTGACGACGTTTTCGTCAACGTCGTCGGCGGACTCAGAATCGGCGAAACGTCGGCCGACCTGCCGGCACTGCTTGCAATAGTTTCAAGCTTCAGGGATCGAGCATGCAAGGAAAAACTGGTCAGTTTCGGGGAAATTGGTCTTGCCGGAGAGGTTCGACCTGTGCGCTTCGGTACGGAAAGGATTCATGAGGCACGAAAACAAGGATTCACGACAGCGATCGTACCGGCAGCGAATGTTCCGCGGAGCAGGATCGACGGCATCGATGTGATCGGTGTTCGAAAACTCGGGGAGGCGTTGGCGCAAGCCCTCGAGGGGTAAGTGCGAAACAATTCCTAACGCTTGCGCTTGTTTTCCTCAGCCAGGTAAATACGTGCGAGCTGTACACGATTTTCCTTGGTCTCTATGATTTCGATCGGATACTTACCGATTTTCAGGCAGGTGCCGGATTCAGGAATCGTTTCCAGGTATTCAATCACCAGACCGTTCAGAGTCTTGGGGCCTTCCGTAGGCAGGTCCCAGTCGAGGATTCGATTCATTTCCCGTATGTTGGCCGTGCCGCTGACCAGCCAGGTCTCGTCCGTTTCCTTGACAATGTCCTCGCCATCGTCAGCAGGATCGGTCGTGAATTCGCCAACGATCTCTTCGAGAATGTCCTCGAGAGTCACAATGCCCTGGATATCGCCATATTCGTCAACGACGAGGGCGAATCGGCGCCTGCCTTTTTGAAACTGCACCAATTGCGTGCTGAGTGGCGTACTTTCCGGAACGAAATAGGGTTCTTCCAGAAGGCCCCTTATATCGTCCTTGGAAAATTCGAGTTGGGTGAAAATATTAGCCAGGCGTCGCAAGTGAAGGACGCCCATGACGTTGTCTATGCTGTCTTCATAAACGGGAAGTCGGGTGTGCTCGCTGTTGCGGATCGTTTCGGCGATGGCATCGACATCGTTGTCGAGATCAATCCCAACGATTTCGTTGTGTGGCACCATGACGTCATTAACAGAGACCTTTTCGAGATCGAGGATGCTCAATAGCATCTGCCGATATTTTCGCGAAATCATCGCGCTTGCTTCGTAGACGACGGTTCGCAATTCCTCGCGGCTGAGCGAATATCGATCCGAATCCCTTTGACGCAGCCCGAATACATAGAGGACGCCATTGGCCAAAACGCTGGTCATCCAGACGAGCGGGTAAACCGCCTTCAGCAAAGGGTAATAGATGTACGCTGCTGCAAACGCGATTGGCTCCGGGCGCAGCGCGGCCAGTGTCTTTGGTGCGGTCTCCGCAAAGATCAGGACGATCAACGTCAGTGCAGCGGTGCCGATAGCGAAACCCAGTTCGCCTCCCAGCTGCACAGACACCACGCCGACCAGTGCCGATGCCGAGATGTTGACCGCATTGTTGCCAAGCAGGATCAGGCCGATCAGACGATCGGGTCTCTTCAGCAGCGATTCCGCAAGCCTTGCGCCACGGTGGCCGGCCCGCGCCTTGTGGCGGAGCTTGTATCGATTCAGGCTCATCAGGGCGGTTTCCGAGCCGGAGAAGAACGCGGAAAGAACAAGAAGGGCTACGAGCAGGCCAATCAGTCCTGCCAGTGATGTGTCATCGCCCAATGGATGGGCACCTCATTATCAAAAAACCCGCATGCAGTTCATCAGGACGGCGGGAGGCTGTCAAGGAAACAGAGTCGAACGGCTAACTCCAGCTTCGGCCCAGGATATCCTCGAGTACGAAGCGGCTCCCGAAATAGGCGAGACACAGAATTACGAATCCCCACAGGTAGAGATAAACAGCACGTTTCCCACGCCAGCCTGCGAAGCGGCGGCCGGCCAGTAACAGTCCGAACAAAGTGAGCGCCAAAAGAGACAATGTGGTCTTGTGCACCAGGTGTTGCGCGAACAGATTGTCGACGAACGCGAACCCCGAAGACACCGCCACCAGGAGAACCAGGAAACCGGTCGACGTTATACCGAACAGCAGTTTTTCAGTCGTTTCGAGCGGAGCAAATAGCTGGTTGACGGACGATAGCCGGCCAGCGTGCAGTCGTTTTTCCTGTATGAGTGCATATAGCGCAACGATCGCGCCCACGGTTAACAGCCCGTAAGCGAAAAGAGAAATCAAAATATGCAGCTCAATCTTCCAGCTCATCGGCTCGGCGGATCCAACGGGAACAGCGCCATTTGTCATCAGTGCGGCCAGCGCTGCCAGGATCAGCAATCCACCGGTGAGACCTCTCAGCGTCTTTTCAGTTGCTCCGATAATGGCGGTGAGCGACAGGAGCATGCCGATGAATGAGGCCGTGTTGCCGATCGACAGCGAAATTCCGTCCGGCGTCAGGATCAGCATCCATAGTGTCCAGGCGTGCCATAACAAGCCCGTAATGCCACTGATAATCGCGATAATCAGGAACAAACTGCCCTGCGACGCGTACCGTGGCAGCCTTGTCATGGCAAACATGACGCCAGCGATTATGTACAAGAAAAAAATTGTGATTTGAAGCACAGACACCTAACCAGTTGACGCCTTACTTTGGGCACTCCAATCATCCCATATGGTGTAGTTCATTAGAACCCTGGTGGCGACCGGGCACCAAGAGGCCGCAATAGCATGCGTATTAGAACTCTCGGTTGTAGCGGTGGAATCGGTGCCGGATCTCGCACCTCCGCTATGCTGATAGATACGGACATTCTGATTGATGCCGGCACCGGTATAGGGGACCTCGGTCTCGATGATCTGCACAGTATCCGCCACGTATTTCTGACACACGCGCATCTGGATCACATTGCCGGCCTGCCCATGCTGATCGATGCGAATTTCGAGGATGATTTCGAAATACCGGTTACCGTCTATGCGCGAGAAGAGACATTGTCCGCGATCAAGAACCACCTGTTTAACGACGTCATCTGGCCAGATTTTGCAAAAATTCCAAGTGCTGACAATGCGATGTTGAAGTACGTGGTCTGCAACCCCGGCGACACAGTGACGATCGGACATCGTGATTTCCATGCCATTGACGTAAGCCACAGCGTTCCGTCACTGGGGTACACAATACAGAATTCCGGTGGCGTCTTCGCCGTCAGCGGCGATACGAAGACCAATGAAACCTTGTGGCCAGCACTCAACGAATGCGCGGATCTCAAGGCGCTCGTAATTGAGGTGTCATTTCCCGATGAGCAGGAAGCACTGGCGACGACGGCCGGGCACTACTGCCCGCAAACGATGTGTAAAGACCTCGAACGCCTGAATCACAGTCCGGAAATCTGGTTGACCGGAATGAAGCCCGGGCAGGAAGACAGAATTCTCAGGCAGGTTGTCGAGGCAGCGCCAGACAAGAATATTCGGATGCTTTCTCTCGGAACAGTCATCGACGTGTAGCAGCCACTTCGGCCGCGATGAGGGCGAACGCCCGGCGCTGCGACTCCGTCGATCGATTGCGATACACTGCGACGGTCTTTCTACGCGCATAAATAAATGTTTGAAAACCTCTCCGAACGCCTGACGCAGGCAGCGAAAAATCTTTCCGGCAAAGGCCGCCTTACAGACGCGAATATCAAGGATACAGTACGGCAGGTACGTCTTGCGCTGTTGGAAGCCGACGTCGCGTTGCCGGTCGTCAAATCGTTCGTCGAGCGAATTCGGGATCGAGCCATCGGCGAGGAAGTTGGCAAAAGCCTCTCGCCAGGACAGGCTTTCATCAAGATTATTCACAGTGAACTGGTCGAAGTGTTCGGCAGCGATACTGCGCCGCTCGACCTCCGGGCTCAGCCGCCGGTTGTCATTTTCCTTGCCGGGCTGCAGGGAGCCGGTAAGACAACCACTGCGGCCAAGCTTGCACGGCGGCTAATAGAGAAAGACAAGAAACGCGTCATGCTCGTGAGTGTCGATGTCCACCGACCGGCGGCCATTCTGCAACTGAAAACGCTGGCTGGCGAAGTCGGTGCCTCACACTCTCCGAGCAGTCCTGATGAGAGACCGGAAGACATTGTCATTCGTGCGCTGGACGACAGCCGCCGCCAGCACATGGACGTGCTGATTGTCGATACCGCCGGCCGCCTGCATATCGATGAAGGCATGATGGCAGAAGCGTCACGCGTTCACGCGCAAGCCGCACCGCATGAAACGTTGTTCGTCGTGGATAGCATGGCGGGACAGGATGCCGTCAATTCGGCGAAAGCATTTGGTGAATCGTTGCCGCTGACTGGCGTCATACTGACGAAGGCAGATGGCGACGCGAAAGGTGGTGTCGCACTGTCGGTTCGTGAAGTAACCGGCAAGCCGATCCGATTTCTCGGCGTTGGCGAAAAGACCGATGCGCTCGAGGTTTTTCATCCCGATCGAATGGCATCGCGCATTCTCGGCATGGGCGATGTACTTTCGCTGGTCGAAGAGATCGAGGACAAGGTCAATCGCGACGACGCGGAGAAGTTGGCCAAAAAGCTCAGGAAGGGGCGGGGATTCGATCTATCCGACCTGAAGGCGCAGTTGGAACAGATGTTGAACATGGGTGGTATGGCAGCCATGCTGGAGAAATTGCCAATGCCGGGAAGCGTGAATCCCGCGGCGCTCAGGAACGCGGCGGACGAAAAACAATTCAGACGGCAGATTGCGATCATCAATTCGATGACACCGCAGGAGCGGCAATATCCAAAAACCATTAACGGTTCGAGGAAGAAGCGCATTGCTCGCGGCGCCGGCATGCAGATTCAGGACGTCAATCGACTGCTGAAACAGCATCTGCAGATGGAAAAAATGATGAAAAAAATGTCCAGGGGGGGCATGAAAAAGATGATGCGCGGCATGCCGGGCGGTATGCGCCCGCCCGGGATGGGGTGACAGACCGGTATAAGAGCGGCTCAGAGCGCTTTTTGTCATTATTCTTCAATGACCTACAACGGCTGAAAAAAGGGCTCTGAGGCCGGTATTTCGGCTTCACTTTCGGCCGAAAATGCGTACAATGCGCCGTTACCTCGGCCCGGCCGAGAACGGGCATGCCTGCCCTTCACTGGAAAATCAAGCGGAATTGTAATGGTTAGTATTCGCCTTTCGCGCGCTGGCGCAAAGAAACGGCCTTTTTACCACCTGGTGGTCACCGACAGTCGCAATCGTCGGGACGGCCGGTATATCGAGCGCCTCGGCTTCTTCAATCCTGTCGGAAAAGAAAACGAGGAAAACGTGCGAATCGATCTGGAACGCGTGGACTACTGGCTCGGCCAGGGTGCGCAACCATCCGATCGTGTTGCTTCGATCCTGAAAGCGCAGCGGAAAGCAGCCGCAACTGGCTAAACCAGGTTCGCCGCAACAGGGAGCGGCGTGGCGTGTGCGACGACAAAGCAGTTGTTCTCGGCCGAATCTCCGGACTGTTCGGCATCAAGGGGTGGGTAAAAATTCACTCGTTCACCGAACCGAGACAAGCCATACTGGACTATGGCGACTGGCTGGTTGGCACCGAAGGCGATTGGAAGCCCGCAAAGCTTGCAGAGGGCAAGCCACACGGCAAAACAGTGATCGCCAGGCTGGCAGGCGTCGATGACAGGGATGCGGCCACCGAATATGTGAATGACTTCGTTGCGGTACCGCGCAGCATGCTGCCCGAAACCGCCGCTGACGAATACTACTGGTCCGATCTCGAAGGTCTGCGAGTGGTAAGTCGGGATGGCAAACTGCTCGGCAAGGTCGACCACCTGATGGAAACCGGTGCGAACGATGTGCTCGTTATCAGGGGGGATCGGGAAGTCCTGATTCCGTACATAAAGGACGAGGTAGTTGAAGAAGTCGATCTCGCCAATGGCGTGATCAGGGTCAACTGGGAATGGGACTGACGACGTGCAGGTGCAGATTGTCACGCTTTTCCCGGAGATGGTGAACACGCTTGCCGAATATGGTGTGGTGGGCAGAGCCGTGGAGCGGGGCATTTTGGCCATGCAATACCAGGATCCGCGCGACTATACGGCAGATGTGCATCGTACGGTCGATGATCGCCCGTATGGCGGCGGACCGGGTATGGTGATGAAATATGAACCGGCCGCGGCAGCATTGCGGGCCGCCCGGGCAGAGCTGCCGGCGGGTTCGCCCGTTGTCTGTTTGTCGCCGCAGGGCGCCGTATTTGATCAGGCAATGGCGAAGAGATATGCAGAGTTGCCCGGCATCATATTCTTGGCGGGCAGGTACGAAGGCATCGACGAAAGATTGATCGAGGCCGAGGTAGATGAAGAGTTGTCGCTGGGAGATTTTGTTCTGAGCGGTGGCGAGATCGCGGCGATGGCGGTGATTGATGCGGTTACACGGCTACTGCCGGGCGTGCTCGGCGACGAGACTTCGGCAGAGCAGGATTCGTTCGTGGCGGGGCTCCTCGATCACCCGCACTACACTCGTCCTGAAGAGATCGAGGGACGCCGTGTGCCGGATGTGCTGTTGTCCGGGGATCACGCGAAGATAGCGAAATGGCGGTACCAGCAGGCACTGGGTCGAAGTTACCGGCGACGTCCGGACCTGGTGGAGAAACTGGATTTGAATGTC
>Ga0210124_1001391_pt1 | contig 10520 bp, 7 predicted proteins | sample Muzzi_PWC_D2_FD_185554 | JGI IMG/M metagenome (GOLD analysis project Ga0210124, IMG submission 185554) | Wetland microbial communities from San Francisco Bay, California, USA, that impact long-term carbon sequestration - Muzzi_PWC_D2 (SPAdes) | ecosystem: Environmental > Aquatic > Marine >...
GGTTACCGTCGTGCCCAGGTTCGAGCCGAAAGCAATCCCGAGACCGCTCGCGAGCGACACGATGCCCGTTCCGACGAACGCGAGAACGATCAGGCTGACCACGGAGCTGCTTTGCAACGCGGCAGTGGACAAAGCGCCGGCGATGACACCGCCGATGGGTTTCGCGGTGTACTGGCGCAGGAATTTCTTGAATGAGCGGCCGGCGAGTTGCGTCAGCGATTGCTCGAGCTGGTGCATGCCGAAGAGAAACAGGCCGAGCCCGGCTGCGAGGCGCCAGAGGTCCAGTTCAGCGTTCATCGTGTGTGGAGAATATCACCGCCGCGATCAGGCCCTGCATCGCGGACGTAACAATTTCGAAACAATAGCGTAAACAGTTTGTAAAGCAGCTGTGCTTTGCTATTTCCTCGAAACAGGCACGAGCAGGCGCAATGGCATTAGCTTCAATTCTGGTCGTCGACTCTGATCCGCTGGCGCGCGCCAGGATTGCCGGGGAATTGCGGGAGCTCGGATACGAAGTCAAAGAATCGAAACATCCGCCACCCGCAAACGCCGAAGGGCTACTCGCGGATGGTGACGTGGCGATCGCCGGCGGCATTTCCATCGACAGGGCCGGCCACCGTGTCGTGGTAGATGGCGACTACGTTGCCCTGGCGCCGCGAGAATACCGTTTATTGCTGTTCCTTATTGCCAACCAGGATCGTGTTTTCAGCAGGAAGCAACTCCTGGCGCATGTGTGGGATCGTGACGCAACCGTCGGACCACGCACTGTGGATGTCCACATCCGCAGACTGCGCAGCGTACTCGAGCCCTACAAATACGATCGATACGTGCAGACAGTGCGTGGCACCGGGTATCGCCTTTCGCTGGAAACCTGATAGCCGTTCGTAACCAACTCTTAACGAAGCTGTCACAAGGCGTCAACAAAGCGTCGATACAGTTCACCACACTCGAATAAGAACGCGCTCCGGCGCACCCGACATTTGTGTGGAGAACCCGAGATGATTTGCAACAAACTGATTACCGTTGTACTGGCCGCATTGGCACTTACTGCCTGTTCCAGTGGTGACATCAATATCGATCCGACGACTTCGGTAACCGGCAGCAATAACACGACATTCACCGGCAGCAGCAGCAATGCCAACGATGCCTGTGCCGCATACGTGCGAAATGGCCAGACGATCCAGGGTACGGCCGACGGTAATGGCAACTGCACTTATGGTTCCGCTTTCGTCGGGCCGAAAAACAACCTCGATGTCGACTTGTTCATCCCTGCGCTACCGAACGGTGGCGTCCACATCTTCACTTCGAGCCTGTTCGTCGGCAATACCTACCGCACTCAGGCCGACCTGGCGGCGGTAGGCATTGCGAAGGGTGGCGACGGCCCCACCTTGACAATCGAAGCCGGTGCAACGCTGGCCTTCGAGTCCAATAGTGATTTCATGATTATCAATCGCGGTTCGCGCATTCTCGCAGACGGACGCGCCGATGCACCGATCACCTTCACGTCTGTTTCGGATATCGATGGCACGGTCCTGCCGGAAGACGTACAGCAGTGGGGCGGCATCGTCATTAACGGCTTTGCCGTGAGCAACAAGTGCAGCTACGACGGCACGCGCGGCCAGCCCGGATTCCAGGTGACGCCGGGCACCGAGTGCTCGATCGAGGCCGAAGGCTCCGTGGGCGACGACGAGTCGCAGTATGGTGGCGATAATGACGCCGACGATTCGGGTATTCTGCGCTACGTCGTCGTCAAGCACACAGGCGCCCAGGTTGCCAATGGTGACGAGCTAAACGGCATTTCGTTCGGCGCCGTGGGCAACAGCACGGTCGTCGAGAATATCGAAATGTATTCGACCTATGACGACGGCGTCGAGATGTTCGGCGGTAGCGTCGACATCGCGAACTACTTGGCGGTCTATGTTCGCGATGACTCGATTGACATCGACGAGGGTTACAACGGAACGTTTACGAATGCGCTCGTCATCCAGTCGGAATTCGACGGCGATCATTGCATCGAATCCGACGGCCTGGGTTCTTATTCCAGCCTCGACCAGGCGACGAAAGACGACTTCATCGCCCGCGACCTCGAGAGCGCACCGACGATCAACAACCTGACCTGTATCCTGTCGCCCAACATCGGCGGCACGCACTCGGAAGGTTCCGGATGGATCTTTCGCGAAGGCATTCACCCGACCGTCAACAATGCGCTCGTGATCACTTCGTTTGATCCGAACGACACGACCTCACCGACCGACAACTACTGCCTGCGCATCGACAATGCCGAGACGCAGGCGGCAGCTGTTGCCGGCGATTTGAGCCTCAACTCGGTGATCTTCGCCTGCCAGGAAAACGCCAAGGGAAATGCGATCGGCGCGTTCGCCGATGAAAAGGCCTGGGCCGAGAGCACGGGCGTTCAGTTCGCCACGCTGGCGGACGGTGTCGGCACGAACCCGACGGCGGCCGCGGATACCGGCCTGCAGTTGCTCGAGGGCGTACGGCCGATCTACTCGATCAGCTGGGCAACCTCGATGGTCGACGGCGCGGCACCGCTCGCTTCGACACAGCCGACTGTTGGCGATTACCTCGGCGGCGTGACCAGCGTTGACGACTGGACCGCAGGCTGGACATACGGCATCGAGCCGAACAATCGCGGCCAGGCGCTGTGGTTCGAGTGATCGCGATGAAAAGCTCAGTATTTGTAGTCCTGGCGGCCTCGGTGTCATGGCAGGTTTCTGCCACCGCACAGGAGGCCGTGAGCACCAACGGGGACGATGGGCCCATCGACGAGGTGGTCACAACAGGCCGTTTCATCAGCTCGAGCCAGCAGCTCGTCAACGAGCGCATGAATGATGCCTTCGCCACCGACTTGCTCGGCGAGGAGACGATTGGCCGGCTCGGTGATTCAACCGTCGCTTCGGCGCTCAGGCGTGTGCCCGGTCTGACGCTTGTTCAGGACAAGTACGTTTATATTCGCGGCCTTGGTGAGCGATACACGCAGACGACCCTGAATGGTGCGTACATCCCGTCTCCGGACCTGACGCGCAACGTCATTCCGCTGAGCGTATTTCCGACCTCGGTTGTGGAGTCGCTCAAGGTACAAAAAGCATACTCGCCCGCGCTGTCTGCCAACTTCGGCGGTGGGGCCATCGATATCCGGACCAAGGGCATACCTGACGACCTGACGGTCAAGGTCGAAATCGGCGCCGGCTACAGCAACGAGAATCCGAGCAAGGTCAACACCTACAGAGGCGGTGGTGACGACAATCTCGGCACCGACGACGGTACCCGGGCGCTGTCGCAGAATATCCTCGACAGCGTGGCCGCCTACCAGGGCGATCTGAACGTCAACTCCATATTCAGCTTCCTGCAGCGGCAGGACCCAGACGCCACGTATTTTGACGCGCAGACCGTCAACCGGCAGCTCGCATCGGAGCTGAATCGCGATTTGGGTCTCAGGGAAACGAGCGCGGATTCCGACTACAAGCTCAGGGCAAGTGTGGGCAACAATTACCTGCTCAACAGCGACTGGGAAGTCGGCTTCAATGTCGGCGGATCCTACGACAGCAACTGGCGCTGGCGGCGCACGCGCACGGCCACTTTCGGCGAACCCGACGAAGAGAACGGTGTGCGTGACGAGTCGACGCGCAGCATCAACATCGCCGGTACGCTGAATCTTGGTGTGAAGTTTACCGAGGATCACGAGATTGACTTATCGTCCCTGTTTCTGCGCAACACGGACGACGAAACCGAGGTCTTCGACTTCCACAACGAGAACAACCGCAAATCGGATGGCCAGGGTTTTCGTGACCACCGCTACGAGTTCGAAGAGCGCAACATGCTGACGAACCAGATCAAGGGCAGGCACTACCTTAGTGATGCGACTCGCGCCCGCCTCGGCAAGCTCGGAGACATGCTCAGGTGGCTACCGCCGGAAACGGTCCTGGAGTGGTTCTACTCGGATTCGACCGCGACGACGGACATCCCGAATCGGGTTATCGTCAATTCCGAGACCGACACTGATCCTGTAACCGGCGAGGTACTCAGTGAATCGGTCGTTCGCGGGTCGTCGTCGGCGGATTTCCGTTTCACCCACCTGGACGACGACGTGTTGCACTACGGCTGGCAGGGCACCGTTCCGATTGATGTTGCGGATAATTTCATCGAGGTTTCGGGCGGTTACGACCATGCGCAGAAGTCGCGGACGTACAAACAGTCGGAGTTTAGTCTCGGCTTCCTGTCGGTCTCGGATCCATCGGTTTTGTCCGGGCCACTCGACCGGGTGTTTTCGGACCAGAGTCTGTATGCGAGACTGGTCGACGATCCCCTGACGGCCGTCGACGAATCGCGTGCTTATCTCAACGACGCGGTTTTCAATCGTCGGGGCTCGAATACCAACAGCTACCTCGCCGCGACGATGACGGACTCGGCATGGGCGGCTGTCGACTGGACCTGGCGCGACAGCTGGCGCTTGGCCGTTGGCGCGCGCTGGGAAGACTATCGGCAAGTGGCGGTCGAATGGAACCCGTATGGTTACACGATCGATGATCCCCAGCTTACAACGGACGAGAATATTCTCGCCGAGCGCAGTTTCAAGGACGACGCGATATACCCGTCCGCGGCCATCACCTACATGGGCAATCTCTGGGCGGACACGTTCCAGCTGCGACTCGGATACAGCCAGACGACGGTTCGGCCGGACCTTCGCGAGCTGACCGGATCGAGCTACATCGATCCGATCACGGGGGATCTCGTTCGCGGTAACCCGGGCGTCGTTCCCTCGGACGTCAACAACATCGACCTGCGTGCCGAGTGGTTCTTCGGTAACGGCGACAATCTCACGCTGACCCTGTTTCAGAAGGACATAACGAATCCGATCGAGTTCTTCGAAATCGCGGCGTCGGACACGACAATCGCACGCGAGATTCTGAATGCCGATTCATCAGAAGTAAAAGGCATTGAAATCGAAGGACTCAAGGAGCTGGCTTTTCTCGGCGGCGTATTCGACACGCTGTTCGTCCAGGGTAACGTTACGCTCCAGGATTCCGAGCTGATTCCAGGTGACCCGAATGACCCCAACAATACCGGCACGTCGGATGTGAGCTGTTTCGTGACGGAAACCCTGGGATCAAAGATCAACGTAGTCAAGAATAACTGCCGGCTTTCCGGGGCATCCGACTACGTCGTGAATGTCATGCTCGGTTTCGATTCGCGCGACTCCAAGCACACCGCCTCGCTGATCTACAACGTCTTCGGTGAGCGTGTATTCGCTTTCGGCCGCTTCGGACCGGACGCGATCGAGCAGCCGTTCCAATCGCTCGACTTCACGTACTTCTGGTATCCAACGGACCGCATCATTTTCAAAGCGAAGGCGCAGAACATACTGGGTTCGACCACCAGGATTCAGCGTTCGGAACCGGGACGCAGAGTCACGGTCTTCGAGGAAGATCCGGGCACGACATTCGCGCTCGCGTTATCCTGGCAGTTCTAGCGACTCATTCGAAAACGCTTGCGGAACTCCTGAACGGCCTTATCCTTGTGGGATAAGGCCGTGATTTTTCCGGAGACTGCCGTGCGACTGCCAAATATTTTTGCCGGTTTCTTATTGATGTTATCCGCGGGCTGCGCCATCAATCCGGTCACGGGCGACCGTGACTTGATACTCGTCAGCGGCGAGCAGGAACTCGCGATGGGCGCGCAGAACTACGCGCCAATGCAGCAGTCGCAGGGCGGTCCCTACGACGTCGACCCGGCGCTGAGCGCCTATGTGAAATCGATAGGCAACAGGCTGGCCGAGGCCAGCGGCGTCGATCTGCCTTACGAGTTCACGATCCTGAACAATTCGGTGCCCAATGCCTGGGCCCTGCCGGGCGGCAAGATAGCCGTCAACCGCGGCCTGTTGACCGAATTGAATTCCGAAGCGGAGCTCGCTGCTGTACTGGGCCACGAGATCGTGCATGCCGCCGCCCGCCACACGGCGCAGCAACAGTCACGCGGCATGCTGGCGCAGATCGGGATTCTCGCAACCGGTATCGCGGGAAATGACAGCGACTACGCCAACCTGATCGTCGGTGGCGCCCAGGTCGGCGCACAGATGCTGATGATGAAATACGGCCGCGGCGCCGAACTCGAGGCCGACAAATACGGCATGCGCTACATGTCGAAAGCAGGATACGACCCGCAGGGTGCGGTGACACTGCAAAAGACCTTCGTGCGGCTCAGCGAGGGCCGTGACCAGGACTGGTTGAGTGGCCTGTTCGCCAGCCATCCGCCCTCGCAGCAACGCGTCAACGCCAATGTCAAAACGGCCTCCAAGCTGCCGCCCGGGGGCAGACTCGGCGTGGATGAATTCATAGCCGCGATGAGCAGGACGAGGGCATTGAAGCCTGCCTACGATGCCTATGACGAAGGGCGTGCGGCGCTGGCGAAGAAGGATACGGACCAGGCGCTGGCGCTTGCCAACAAGGCCCTGGACCTGTTTGCGGAAGAGGCGCATTTTCACGCGTTGCGTGGTGATTTGCGGCTCGTCAACAAGCAGTACGACATGGCCGTGACGAACTTCGACCGGGCGATCGCGAGAAGGGGCGACTTTTTCTACTATTACCTGCAACGCGGCGTGGCCAGGAACAAGCTCGGCCAGACCGACGCGGCGGTCGCCGATCTCGAGCACAGTCTGGAGCTGTTGCCAACGGCGCCGGCACACCTCACGCTGGGCAATATCAAGGAGGAACGCGGCGACATCGAAGGCGCAATCGCGCATTACAAGGTCGTTGCAAAAGGCGGTGGCGAATACGGCAAGGCTGCGAACGAGGCGCTGGCGAGACTGGAGCTTTCGTCGCGGCCCGGTTCATACATCGCCGCGGCCTGTGGTGATGACGGCAGCGGCCAGGTCGTCGTACAGGTTCGCAACGATGCCGCGGTGCCGGTCACGGGCGTGCAGGTACTGATTCGCTATTTCGACAGCAGTGCTACCCAGCGCCAACGAAGCCAGGCGTTCTCCGGCCTCGTCGCGGCGGGCAAGATCGCCAGTGTCCGCACCGGCCTGGTTCCGTACGCCGGCAGTTCCTGTGCGGCAGAGGTCACGGCCGCGCGGATCGCTGAATGACCGGCATGAATTTTTGATGCACGAGGGGGTCGAATCGAGGCATGAAAGCCATTTCGATTATTGTGGGCGCCGTCCTGGTGGTCTCGCTGGCGGCTGCCGCGATCATGCTGCGTTCCCCGCCGTCACAGGCACCGGTCGCATCCGGTGTCGACGCCGCCGCATACTTCGACCAGAGCGCCGCGACCGAGGAGCGCATTCGCGCGCTCGAGACTGCGGTCACCGAGGAGCGCAATGCCAGGCAAGTGCTCGAGGAGGAGCTACAGGACCTCTATGCCGAGATTGACCGGCTCGCCGGGGCGAGCGAGCCGCCGAGCGCGCAAGCGGCCGCCCAGGACCGTTCGTTCGCCGCACCCCCGGAGATGGGAGTGCGAGCGTTGCGCAGGTCCGCTGACCCGGAGGATCGGGCCGCGCTGCTCGTCGAATCCGGCTTCGCGCCGGACCGTGCGGAGTGGATTGCGCAGCGGGAGTCGGAGCTGCAAATGCAGGCCATGCAGGCGCAGTTCGAGGCGCGCCGCACCGGAGAGCCGTTCAACCCCTTCGAGCCGGGCATGAATCCAGCGGCGACGCTGCGCGCCGAAATCGGCGATGTCGAGTATCAGCAATATCTGGAGGCCTACGGCCGGCCCACCTCGGTCACGGTCGGTAGCGTGCTCGAATCCTCGCCCGGTCAGCTCGCCGGGCTGCAGCCGGGCGATGAGATCGTCCGCTACGATGGCCAGCGCGTATTCAGTACCCAGGACCTCAATCAGCAAACCATGGTCGGTGAGCCGGGGCAGTCCGTCGTCGTCGATGTGATGCGTGACGGCACCCTGATGCAGCTCGTTTTGCCCCGCGGCCCGATCGGTGTGACCACGGGAAGGTTCAGGGGCCGGCGTTAATCTGGCAGAATGGCCCTCTTGCAAGGGGGCATCTGTTGGGCGTACTCCGCTACACCATTCCAAACAGCTTCACGGCGCTGAGCTTGCTGCTCGGGCTCGGCTCGATTGTGACGGCGCAGGTGGGAGACCTCGAATTTGCGGCCTGGCTGATTGTCTGGTGCGGCCTGCTCGACACGATGGACGGGCTGGCGGCCAGGATGCTCAAGGCGACGTCGAGCTTCGGCGCGGAGTTCGACTCGATGGCCGATCTCGTTTCGTTCGGCGTCGCGCCTGCCGTGCTCATCCTGCACGCCGGCCTGCAGCTTGCAGGTGTGGAGCTGCAATCAGGGCAGTTCTGGGTACTTTTGACCGCGTGTGGTGTGTTCGTGCTGGCCGGGGCGATGCGACTGGCGCGCTTCAATCTCACCAGTGATCGACCGCGCACCGGCTGGTTCACGGGGTTGCCGATTACGGCGGCCGGTGGCGGGCTCGTGTCGTCGATGATCCTGGTGCTGATCCATCACGAAGACGCGGCGGGCGTGCTGCCGCTGCATCGCTACCTGCCCATCGTGATGTTCATTCTCGCCATACTCATGGTTTCCCGCCTGCGGTTTCCGAAGCTGGTTATCCGCAAGAGCATCATCATCAATGTGTTTCAGTTCACGAATATCGCGTTGATTTTGATCTGCGGCGTATTGCGCATCTACCCGGAGTATCTGTTCAGTATCGGCGTCTTCCTGTTGATCGCGGGCATCATCGCCGGACGCGTCTCTGCGCAAGAGTGAGCTCGTCCGATGACCCCGGTAATCGCCGTACTCATCATCTACCTTGTGCTGCTGGCGGCACTGGCGTTCTGGAGCCGACGCGAGACAGGCACGCTCAGCGGCTTCTATCTGGCAAGCAAGAAACTGCCGTACTGGGTGGTTGCATTCAGCACCAACGCCACCGGCGAGAGCGGCTGGTTGTTGCTCGGACTCACCGGAATGGGTTACGCCGTCGGGGCGCAGGCCTACTGGGTCGTCGTCGGGGAAATCCTGGGTATCGCCATGTCGTGGGGCCTGATCGCCAGGCGCCTGAAGCGGTTTGGTGATGAGACCGAATCAATAACGGTACCGGACGTCCTGGCGGCGCGTTTCGACGACAAGTGGCACCTGATTCGTGCGGTCGCCGTCGCGATTATCCTGTCGATGGTGACGATCTATGTCACGGCGCAGCTGGTCGCGTCCGGCAAGGCGTTGCAAGGTTTCGTGGGCATCGACTACAAGGCCGGTGTCGTCGTGGGTTCGGCGATCATAATCGGCTATACGTTTATCGGTGGATACAAGGCCGTGTCGTACACGGACGTCTTGCAGGGCGTGTTGATGCTGCTCGGGCTCATCTTCATGCCGGTGGCGGCCATCTATGCGGCCGGTGGCTGGGGCAGCGTGACGTCCAATCTCGTCGCGCAGGACCCGGCGCTCGTCAGCATGTTCGCGCTGACCGACGAGGGCATCAGCGGCTGGGTTGCCGTCGCGAGTTTCGTGGCGATCGGCCTGCCGTTTCTCGGGGTACCGCAGCTCCTGGTGCGCTACATGTCGGCCAGGGACGACGAGGAAATCAAGAAGGCGCGCATCGTATCGGTCCTGGTGCTGCTGGTATTCGGTCTGGGCGCGGTTACCACGGGTCTTGCGGGCCGGGCCCTGTTTCCGGGCCTGGAGGATTCGGAAACGATCTTTCCGACATTGTCGAGCCAATTGTTCCCGCCGATGGTGTCCGGTGTGCTGCTGGTCATTGTATTGTCGGCCATCATGTCGACGGCGGATTCGCTGTTGCTGCTCGCATCCTCGGCCATAGTCAGAGACGCAGTTCAGAAAGTCTTCGCTAGCACGAAGAGCGACCACTCGCTCGCGGGCTACGGCAAGGTGGTGACCATACTGATCGGCATATTGGCAATCGCAATGGCAATTCCGGAAGCCAAGTTCATATTCGATTTCGTATTGTATGCCTGGTCCGGGCTCGGCGCCGCGTTCGGACCGGTGATGGTCTGTCTGCTCTACTACAAGAAGACCACGAGAGAGGGCGTCATCGGCGGTATGCTGGCGGGGTTTGCCACGAGCATCGCGTGGGTGGAGCTTTTCAAGGAGCAAACTCACGACCTCTACGAAGCGATACCCGGATTCCTGGTCGGCATGGCGGTCACCTATGTCGTCAGCGTTCTGAGCCACAAGCCTGAGTTGGAGTGACAGTGACCCTAATTCCACAAGAATTAAGGTCACTGTCACTCTGGTTATGAGCGACAAGCTCGAAATCACCCGGCGCGACTTCCTGAATGGAGTTGCGCTGAGCCTGGCGGCAGGCACATCCCTGTCGCCGCTCGAGGCACTGGCGGGCACGCCTTCGGCAGCGAGCTACTATCCGCCCTTGTTGACGGGGCTTCGGGGCAGCCACGCCGGCTCGTGGGAGGTAGCGCACTCGGTGGCGCTGGCGGGCGCCAGCTACGAATTTCCGCAAGAACAAACAGACCCGACCTATGAACTTGTCGTCGTCGGCGGCGGAATTTCGGGTCTTGCGGCCGCGCATTT
>Ga0210124_1001394_pt1 | contig 10497 bp, 13 predicted proteins | sample Muzzi_PWC_D2_FD_185554 | JGI IMG/M metagenome (GOLD analysis project Ga0210124, IMG submission 185554) | Wetland microbial communities from San Francisco Bay, California, USA, that impact long-term carbon sequestration - Muzzi_PWC_D2 (SPAdes) | ecosystem: Environmental > Aquatic > Marine >...
GAAACTATTATTCGGAAGGTCTTCTATGAAGGTTCGCCAAGGCAGAGGGAATATCTAGCGAACTTGTCACGGACGTATGTGCTTCTTTTCACCCTTCAAGCGGAACCTCGAATAGTAGAGTATTTTAGTACGATGAGTGCTTCATTCCGCCTTTATTTGGGGACAGACATTCTCGTCAAGGCACTGTCCGAACGGTATCTAGCTCAAGAGGATCAGGTAGCGCGCAATCTCCTCAAAATGGCCGCCGCAGCTGGGGTCTCAATGTATCTTTCGCAGTGTGTTCTGGAAGAGGTGTATACGCATATTCGAGCTACATACTATGAGTTCCGGAATTATTTTGCAGACATAGAATCGCATATTACTAGGGAGATTGCGCGTAATTCGAATAAGATTCTCATACGGTCATATTTCTATGCGAAGGAAGAAGGGCATGTGACCCGGTGGAACGCTTACCTCGGTCAATTCATTAGCTACGGCAACATCGAGCGATCGGAAGGGAGGGAAGAGCTTCGGAAATACCTGATGGCAGAATACGGATTGTCCTTTACGGAGAATGCGGAACTCGAAACGGTGACCGATGAGACCAAGGTGTCTGCTCTCGCAGACGCCCTTTTAGCCTGCGATGACAAGGAAAACGAAGCCCTTGCTTACAATACCGCGCTCCTGGCCTATGGGATTTTCGGATTAAGGAGGAAGTTCAAAGAAACAAGTAGCGCGTCTGAGTATGGTTTAAAGACATGGTGGATGACGAACCAAACGCGTGTCCTTAAGCATACTGTGGACCTCGTTCGAGAAAACCGCGCTCAGTATGTAATGCGGCCTGAATTCCTTCTCAATTTTATCGCCCTATCGCCTACCTGCGACGATGTTCGTAGTAATTTTAAGGGCATATTTCCAAGTGTCTTTGGTGTGCAGCTAGGGCATCGGTTAAAGGAAGACGTGTTCCATAAAATAATGGCCTCAGTTAAGCAATGGAAAGGCTACGAGCCGGGCAGAGTATCTGCCTTGATGGCCGACCTGTCGGACAAATTGAAGACGGATCGATTAAGGCGGTACGAGCGGAGTTTCACGGAAGGATTATTTTAACAAACGCGTCGACGGCGATGGGTGGCCGCTGACTTTCTTGGGTGCCGTACCGCTAAGTCCTCGTCAACGCGGACTGGTGTGGGGCGTTCGGCGTCCGCTCCCGATGACGCGCGGTCTTTTTATGCACAGCCAGAATCGGCTGCGTAGCCCGACAGCGGAGCAAGTCGTTGCATTGTGGGAGGGGATCGAGGTCGCGTCGGTAGGGTTGAACCATGATGCAGAGAATGTGCTTACCCCGGAGTTGCTGGACTGGGCGGAGTTGATCTTCGTGATGGAGAAGGCCCATCGGAACAGGCTTGGCAAGAAGTTCCGAGCGCATCTGAATGGGAAGCGCGTCGTGTGTCTCGACATCCCCGATGAGTACGACTTCATGGATCCGGTACTGGTGGCCCTTCTCAAGGCGAAGGTCCCGAGGCATCTGCCGCGGCTTTAGCAGGTCCTGCTACCGAGGTCGTCGCACGGGTGGCGAGGCCGTAACGGGGCCTCTCCTGGCAGGGGGTCTACCACGGGGGACACGGGGAAGGCTGAGGGCAGGCGAAGTTAGTGGGGCCTCCACACGTTCCCGCGAACGGTGATCAAGGGATTCGAGGAAGAGCCGCCAAAGTTGCGTTCGACTGCCAGACGTGGCTTGCCCCCCACGTCCCCCCTTCCCCGTGGTCTAATCTCTCCTGGGAGTCACCGCCTTACCCGGGCTACCGATGTCCTTCCGAGCCCTCGCCGATCTGGTCGTCCTTACGCATCTCGCGTTCATCGTCTTCGTGATCCTCGGGGGGCTGCTCGCTCTCCGTTGGCGCTGGGTTCCCTGGGTCCAGGTTCCCGCGGCCCTGTGGGGGGCGGTGATCGAGGTCGGGGGGTGGATCTGCCCGCTCACGCCGCTGGAGAACGGGCTGCGCGAGAGGGCCGGGGCCGCGGGATATGCGGGGGGCTTTGTCGAGCACTACGTGCTGCCCGTGGTGTATCCGGGGTCGCTGACGCGCGGTGTGCAGATCTTCCTGGCCGTGGTCGTGGTGGTCGCCAACGCCCTGATCTACTTCGTGGTCTGGCGGCGCGCCGTTCGCCGGCGCCGGGGTTGAGGGGCAGGCGTGCGGTCTCGGCGTCTGGGAAGGGCAGGCTCATTGGTGCCAGGCCAAAGAAGGGGGTAACGACGACCGCGCGATTGGTCTCGTTGAATTCGACTGGTATGCTGGTCCGATGAAGGTCAGCGAGGTTCTGCGGCTGCTTCACGATGATGGGTGGTACTTGGTCGCGACTCGCGGAAGCCACAGGCAGTTTAAACACCCGACGAAACCCGGCCGGGTCACCGTGGCCGGGAAGCCGAGCGATGATCTGGCGCCCGGGACACTGAGCAGTATCTTCAAGCAGTCTGGGCTCAAGAAGTGAGGGTGAAATGCGTTACGCGATCGTGATTGAACAGGCGGGGAGCAATTTCTCCGGCTATGTGCCCGATCTCCCAGGTTGCGTCGCGACCGGCGCTACCGTGGAGGAGACCGAGTCGGTTCTACGGGAGGCTATCGAATTTCATCTCGCCGGCCTGCGCGAGGACGGCACTCCTATTCCCCAGGCCTCCAGCCGCGTCGATTACATCGAAGTTGTGGGATAGGCCCCGCATCACACCGCCGCGATCAAGCGCGCCGGGTGTCCCGGTATCCGCGATGAGTATGACTTCATGGCGACCAAGCTGGCGACTCGTCTCAAGGCGAAAGTCCCGAGACTCGCGGGCTAGCCGGGACGTCACCTGGCCGGTGCGCCAACGGCGCTCCGCTGGATTCCGGGTTCGGCGGCGCGTGACCACGATCGTCAGTCGGATCGGTCGGTCCGGGCGGCGAGGCGGCGCCAGGTGAGCCAGGCGGCGACCGGGAGGAGCATGGGGATGGCGAGGCCGGGGCCGATCAGGGCGTCGGGGAGGAGGGTGGCGCCGTTGCCGGCGAGGACCAGGGCGTAGAGGGCGTTGCCGGCAGTAGAGGCGGCGGCGAACGGCAGGAAGGCCATGCGGGCGCCGCCGGCGGCGAAGCAGATTGCCTCGGCGAGCACCGGCACCGGGCGGCTGGCGAACAGGACCAGGAGGGCCGGGGTCTGGGCGACCTCGGTGCGGAGGCGGGCGAACAGGAGGCGGCCGGCGCCGTAGCCGATCAGGTTGCCCGCCACCATGCCGCTCCACCCCCACAGCCAGCCGGGGACGAGGCCGAGGCGCGCCCCGAGGAGGGTGCCGACGATGCTCGACGGGATGGGCAGCAGGACGTCGCCGGCCAGGAGGGCGGCGCCGGTGGCGCCGAACAGGCGCGCGCTGTGGTCGGTGGCGGAGAGCCAGCGCTCACCCGGCAGCTCGCCGATCACGGCGAAGGGGATGATCGGGATCAGCAGGGCGATGACCAGGACGACCCAGAACTTGCGCCCCGGCCGGGCCTCGGCGCCGCTCACAGGGCCTCCTCGACCTGCCACTCCAGGGTCCAGCCGGCGGCGACCATGTTGGGCCGGGCGTGCAGGACGGCGTCGATGTGCTGGCCCGGCGCCACTGTGCGCGGCGGGGTGACGGGCCAGTGCCAGTTCTGCCAGTGGCAGGAGGGGTAGCACGGGTAGTTGCTCAGCTCGATGCCGTCCCCGAGGGTCGCCGCGAAGTAGCCGACGAAGCCTTGCAGGGTGCCGGCGGCGGTGATCTCCAGCCGGCACGGGATGGCGTGGTTGCGTTCCTCCATGTCGCGGCCGAAGTGGATATCCTCCACGAGGAACGGTTCCGCCAGCTCGCGCGGGCGGTGGCGCAGGCCGTGAAGGACCGGCTCCGGCGTGCAGGGGAGCTCCAGGGCCGCGCGCAGGTCGAAGCCGTGAAAGTCGCTGCGCCACACGCCGCGAAACTCGTTGCGATACTCCACCGGCACCAGGTAGGTGCGGAGCCGTTCCGGGACGACGCGGCCACCCGCCTTGAGGTTGCGTCGGGCAAAGGCTCGGACGCACTCGCCGATGTTCTCGTCGCTGCCGAAGTCGCCAATCAGCTCGTTGACGATCACGTCCACCGGCTCGTCGAGGGCCACCTCCCGGACGTCGCCCTGGACCAGGCGGACCCGGTCATCGGCGTGGTTGGCTTGCACGATGCGTTCGGCCACCTCCAGGGCGCGCGGCCGGATGTCCACGGCATACACGCGGCTCGCCCCGGCACGGGCCGCCATCAGGGCGAGGATCGCGGTGCCGGTACCGAGGTCCGCCACCACGTCGCCGGGCTGCACCGCCAAGGCGATCGCCGCGCGGTAGCGCATCATGCGCACCTCGTCCGCCAGCATCGACTGGTAGTAGAGGGCGGGGTGGCTGCTCTCCGTGAACGAGGGGTCGGCCATCATTCGCCCCGGGATGATTTGAACAGCAGGCGGAAGAGGGTGCGCTGATCGGGGAGGCCGGTCTCGCGCAACTTGTGATCGTGCTGATACCGGATGAGGGCCTGCCGGGTCGGTTCGTCGAAGGTGTCTCCTACCACAGCCGTGGGGTCGCCGAGCTCGGCGAGCCGCTGCTGGGTACGTTGCAGGGTCTCCCGGTAGAGGGTGACTGCACCCGTCTCTGTGCGAGCGTCGACCGTCTCCGACGCGGCCGTGAGACGATCCGCCTTGAGCACCACCATCAACTGGCTGACCGCCGCCGCGTAATTGGCTTCCGGGTGTTTCCGGCAGTAGTTGTCGAGGAGCCCAAGGAGGGTCTCGATGTTTTGCCACGGGAGGATGTCGAAGGTGTCGCCGGAGAGCTGGTTATAGGCCGTGACGTAGCCGCCGAGATAGCCCGCGAAGAGCAGCAGCTCCCGGTCCTTGCTCTGCGCCGTGTCGAGGTAGGTCTGGCAGGTCGCCGTGCCGACCCCCTTCACCGAGAACCGCCCGGCGGTATCGGCGGCCCGGGCGGGACCCGCCGCCAGGGCCAGCAGGGCGAGGGAGAGCGTGACACTGGTCAACCATTTCATGAGCTACCCTCGAGAGCTGCGGTGGGTTAGGTTGCGATGCCGCGTTGTATCAGGAACCGCCACAGGATGACGACCGATGGCCGACCTCGAATCTCTCACTCACGACCGCTTCGCGGCGTGTCTGGACCAGCCATTTGTTGCCGCGATCGGGGAGGAAAAGACGATCGAGCTGCTCCTCTTCGAGGTGAAGCGAAGGGGTAGCTCCGATCCGGCGCGAGATCGCCGAGAGCCGTTCTCCCTGCTCTTCCGCGGGCCGCTGGCGCCGGTGGTGCCGCAGCAGATCTATCCATTGCGCAACGATACGCTGGGTGAGGTCGCGCTCTTCCTGGTGCCGATCGGTCCGGATGCGGACGGAATGGTGTACGAGGCGGTGTTCAACTGAGCTGGTCGGGTGTGTCGTCCGCGAAGATCGGGGTCAGGCCGGCCGGGATCCAGTGCATCAGCTTGTAGAACGAGACCTCGCCGGCTTCGACGAACCCCATCCGTCCGTAGAGGCGTTTGGCCGGGCTGGCCTCCTCGACGTGGAGGCTGACGAACTTTCCCTCCCGCGCCGCCTCCTCCAGCACCTCCCGGACGAGGGCGCTGCCGATGCCCTGGTTGCGGTAGTCCGGCAGCAGGGCGATGTCCATGAGGCGGATCTCGTGGGTCATCCGTTCGATGTAGAAACGGCCGACTGCCACGCCATCGCGGACGATGACGTCGTAGCGGGCGTCGGGGTAGTGGGTCCGGTAGTAGGTGTCCTGCGCCGTGAACTGGAAGCGCAGGAACTCCTCCTTCTGCGCATCGCTCCACCCCACGACCAGCGCCATCTCCTCGGCGCGGGAGGCGGCGTAGACCCGATAGAGGAGCTCCCGGTCGCCCTCCTGCGACGGGCGCAGGGTCACCCCGGGGTATGCCGTGTCGCGCGTTCCAGACATTTTCTAGCCGGGGGAATGTTCAGCGCTTCCCCCCAAAGAGAACACCCCCACCCTCGGTAGATCAGAGGGCGGGGGTGAGTCGTGGCACCGCTTCGTCGGGGTCAGCTCCGGGAGGGGTAGAGGCCCACCAGGGCGATGATGAAGTACATCCCGAGGAAGGGCTGGAGGTTGTTGTGTACCTGGTTGCCGCCGGTCAGGCCGACCGTGTCCGGGTTCATCGAGGAAAGCGCGCCGGGTACCTGATACATGGGGGCGTTGCCCAGGCCACGGGTGCTGGTGGGGTTGGCGGCCTCGGCACTGGGAAAGCCGCGCAACGCGTGGTTGTGGGAGGGCATCTGCGCCTCGGTCAACGTTGCGGTCGCTGCGCCGCCGTTTTCCCCGAGGCGACGCTGCGACAAACCTGGCCCATGACCGGGGTGCATCGGTGCCCGACCCTGCAGGTTGGGCAGGGCGGTGGTGGTGCGGCCGTCACCGCCGTAGGTGGTGCCGATCAGGGAGAAGAGGGCGCTGTTCTGGGAGATGGGAAGGAGCTGACCGTTGCAGAACGCCCAGCCCCGTGGCGCGAAGTTCCCGGCGAAGATACGGATCTCGGCAATGAAGGGTTCAGACATCTCGGTCTCCTCGATCAGGTTCGCGACGGGTAGACGCCGAACAGGGCGATGATGAAGTGGATGCACAGGAACGGCATGAGGTTGTTGTGGGGCTGGCTGCCGCCGGTGTTGGTGATGGCTTGCGCGTTGAGATCCTGCGCGGCACCCGATCCGCCGTAGAGGGCGGCGCCGGTCGATGTGGCGGTGACGTTGCCGGCCGGGGAGAGGTCGCCGGCGTAGTCGGTCGAGGCCTGGAAGGGGTGGTTGTGCGGGGGAAGGTGGGCCGTCGCGACGGCCTGCGTCTCCGTGCCCGATTTGGCGCCGATCACCCGGCCAGTCATGCCGGGGCCGGTGCCCTGGTGGATCGGGACGCGGCCGCGCAGGTCGGGGAGGCCAAAGGTGGTGCGGCCGTCGCCGCCGTAGATGGTGCCTAGGAGGCTGAACAGGGCGTCGTTCTGGCTAACCGCCAGCAGTTGCCCGTCACAGAACGCCCAGCCCTGCGGTGCGAAGTTCCCCGCGAACATCGTGATCTGGCCGACAAAGGGTTCGGACATCGTCAGGTCCTCCGGGAGGAAGCGTCAGTTTCGCGACGGGAAGAGGCCCTGGAGCGCGATGACGAAATTTAGGGCGAGGAATGGCTGCATGTTGTTGTGGCCGGCACCGCTGCCCGTGTTGCCGATCGACGAGCCAACCAGTGGCGTCAGGGCCGAGCCGTTCAGGTCGCCGTACGCGGTCAGGGGCTGACGGCCGCCGCCGGTCTGGGTGAGCAACGCACCCGCCTGGGTCATGCCCGCGGGTGTCGTGTTGGTGGCGTTTGCGCCGTGGTCGTGTTGCGGCATCTCCCCGACGGTCAGGGGGTGGTTCTCTTCCCCGCCTCGCTCTCCCTGGGTGGCGGTGTGGCCGCCGCCAGTGCCGACGTGCACCGGCACACGGCCGCGGAGATCGGGCAGGGCGAAGGTCGTGCGGCCGTCGCCGCCGTAAGTGGTGCCGAGCAGCGAGTAGAGGGACTGGTTCTGGTTGATGGGCAGGATCTGCCCGTCGCATTGCGCGAAGCCGCGCGGCGGGAAGTTGAAGCCGACAATCATGATTTCCGCGAGGAATGGCTCGGACATCGCTGATCTCCGGTGATGGCTATCGATGGCTCGATCGGGTCGCTGTGGTACCTGGCCGTTACTGCCGCCTGTTCCGGCGAAGAACGCCTGCCCCGAGCAAGGCGGCCCCCGTCGCGAAGAGCGCCAGCGTGCCGGGCTCCGGGATCGGCGCCTGCTGGCTGGGGATCACGTCGAAGCCGAACGAGGTGTTGGCAGCGGCGCCTGCTCTGTCGGTCACCGAGACCTCGAAGAGGTGGGCGCCGAGGCCGAACTGGCTGAGGAGGTCCGCATTGCTCACCAGCAGGGTGTCGCCGTTGATCGCGTCATCGAGCAGGGCGCCGAAGAAGGCCGTCTCGTCCAAACCGTCGACCAGGATCGAGGCGATGAGCATCTCGAAATCGACGATGAATGGATTGACCGCCAGATCGGGGTCGTCCAGGTCGAGGGCGAAGAGGAGGTCGGCGCCCTGGGCCGTGGCCGATGCGTTGGCGATGGCGGGCAACGCGTTCAGATAGCTGACCGTCAGGGTGTCGGTCGAGCCGCCGAGGCCGGTCAGATCCTCGTTGACCTCCACCTGCCAGGTGACCGTGTCGGTGGTCTTGGTGAGCCCCGAATTCTCGATGGCCACCGCGATGTTGACGTCATCCACGGTACGACCGTCGGGTCGCATCGCCGTAGCGGTGGTGCCGGTCAAGGGGGCGCCACCCTCGGTCCAGTCGTAGGTGAGGAAGTCCTCGCCGTCGCTGCGCATGGCCCCCAGGTCGTTGTCGACGAAGGCGTTGACGTCGGTCGTCACGGTCGTCTGGCCGGCGTTGTACTGCCGGTCCGGCCCGGCCTCGGCCACGGGAGCGATGGCGTCGGTGAGGGAGTCGATCGACCGCTCGGCGATCTCATAGGTGGGGTCACGTAGAACCTGGGTGACCTGGCTAGGGGTGAAGATGATTGGGTTGCCGCCACCCGGATCGAAGGCGGCCACGTCGGTGAAGACCTCGACGAAGTTGCCCGTGGCGCCGGGCTCGAAGTCGCCCTCGAACTCGAAGCCGTAGAAATCGCCGGCGCTGCCACCGGGCGCCGTGAACTGTATCTCCGGCTCCTGGATGTTGGGGCCGTAGAAGTAGTGGTCGGCCTGGTTCTGATCGTAGACGAACGGGGTGCCGCCGGAGTCGAACCCCTCCATGGGGACCAGGATCCGGAACGAGTCGCCGCCGATCGCCGCCGCCGCAGTGGCGAGGTTGATGACGTAGAAATCCATGCCGTTGATGTTGCGCACCGTGGTCGGCGTCAGGGCCGGGTCGTAGCTCGCATGGATGACGTAGCGGCCGCCCTGCTGGAGTCCCGCATCCTGGGTCGCACTGCCGGGCGCGGTGGTCCAGGTGCCGATCTTGATCAGGTCGACCTGCATCGCCAGGGCCGGGGTGGCCCCCAGGGCCAAGGTCCCTACCATCAGGCTGGCGATCAGCCATCTATTCCGAATGGGCACCACAACCATGGCTGGCTCCTTGGGATCGAGTTGCGTGGGTCGCGTCGCGCCTCGCCCGGCCCTCGTCACTGCAACAAGGCGAAATATGCGATGTAGTACGCCTCCGGGCCGTCGCTCTCGATCGGCTCGATGTAGAGCTGAAAATAACTGCCGGTCTGGGTGTACACCTCGTATAGCCCGGCCGGGAGGCGGCGCTTGTAGCCGCTACGAAAGAGCAGGGAGAACTGGTCGACGTTCAGATCGACTGGGATCTCTTCGACGGCCTGGAGCTGGGCGAAGGAGTAATGGCTCCAGCTTGGATCGAAGAACAGGAACCATTGCTCCTGGAGCGCGACAAAGGTGTCCCGGGAGAGGGTGCCTGGGTCCGCCAAGGCTGTGGTCAGACCCACTGGCCCGAGAGTGGCGGCGAGGGAAACAGCTCCGGAGATCTTGAGAAACTGGCGTCGTTCCATCGTCGCGGCTCCTACCCTTGGTTGTTAAAGTAAAGGCGCCAGACTACCCCCATAGGCGAACGTGAGCGCCTCGGGCTTCGACTCACAAAAGTGTCACGCAACTCCGGTGCCACCTAAGTTGTCCTTCTGCTCAGTGCGATAGAACCGCTTGATCTTTCAAGGAATTTTCCGAAGCCAAGGGTGGGTACGGGGTTGCTGGTCGGGGCGGCGGTCTTCGGGTCTCGGCTAAAGCGTAAAGATTGCTGACGTCGGCGCACTCGGTGATTTCGCCTCCTTTTCCCCAACCCATTGATACCTAAGTAATTATTCGATGATCCTTTGGCGATATCGGCGTGTAACGGTTTTTGACACCGTGTTCACGGTGAGAACTGCGGGCTAGAAACGAGGGCCAGCAGGGCCTTGCCCCGCGCGGCGGACGGCGGTGGCAACGGCGCGTTTTCTGGAGGGGGTGATCCTCGCCCAAGCGAATCATGGGCGTCGCTCTCTCGTGGCGCCGGGGGTGTGCCTGCTGGTCTCGGGCCGGTAGAGTAGCGGCGCATGGCCGCCATCCGGGTCGTCGGTGCAAAGCCTCCCGGTAGCGACAAACCTCGCGGGAGGAGACATCGATGTATCGCCCATTCCTGCTCTGTGTGGAGATCTGTGGAATCCTGCTGTGCGGTTCATTGGCCGGTGCCGGAGAGCTGCCGCGGCCGGCGGTCGATTATCAGGCCGACGTGGTGATGCAGATCACCCAGGGGGCCGGAGGCGAGGCCATGACCGTGACCGGCAAGCTGTACGCCTCCGGGGACAAGGAGCGGCGCGAGACCACGGTGATGGGCCGTACCAGCGTGGTCATCACCCATCGCGACAAGCAGATGAGCTGGGTCCTGATCCCCGAGCGGTCCATGTACATGGAGCATCGCTCGGACGGTCAGGACGCGGATCCGTACGCCGCGTGGGCGAAGGCG
>Ga0210124_1001395_pt1 | contig 10495 bp, 9 predicted proteins | sample Muzzi_PWC_D2_FD_185554 | JGI IMG/M metagenome (GOLD analysis project Ga0210124, IMG submission 185554) | Wetland microbial communities from San Francisco Bay, California, USA, that impact long-term carbon sequestration - Muzzi_PWC_D2 (SPAdes) | ecosystem: Environmental > Aquatic > Marine >...
GTAAAACCTCTAAGACATCCTTTTGGGTTAAGGTTTTCTGTTTTTTGGCTTTGCCCAATAAAATTTCCAGAGGCGAAGCGTGAGAGGTTTTAACTCTACCTTTGCCTTTGCCGTTTGCTTTTGCAGTGGTTTGCTTCTTTGAAACTTGCTTGGCCATCCACGATCTCCATATCTAAATCTGATAATGGCGTTTGAGGGTAAATAAAGTTACTGCTAGATTACGAATCAACATATATATCAGTTTCAGCCCGACGTTTTCCCATTAAGGATAGAGCATCTCTGGTCTGCTCCAACTTTTGGCGTTGCTGTTTATAGGCATTTGCCATTTCGGTATACTGACGTATATCCTTGGTGTCTTTCGTTTCCCTGGCCTCTTGTTGAAGAAAATCCAACTCTTTCATCTGCTCGATAACATTCTGCAACCGAAGCCGTAAAATGGCGATGCTTAAATCCCGGTCGATATTTTCGACTGGAACCGGCGGGCCACGATGCCAGAAGTCGGCCAGGGTAGCCAGATGCCCTTCCAGCATTTCGCCGAGCATATCGAGCAAAATCTCGATTTTAGGGGTTTCGGAAGCCGTCCACAATTGCAGCGACTTAAAGATTTCCCGATTCGCCCCCTGCCTAAAATCATTGACACTTAAGCCATAGATGTCCTGTTGCTCTAAAGTGTCATTCGCCATTGCCAGGGCATAAGGATGCGCCAAAATCAAGCCCAAACAATACTCTTCTAACCCGGCTTTGGTAGTACCGAGCTTTATAGGAACGACTTCTTCCTGAACAACAGGTAAATCCGGTGTTACCGGCGCTGGCTGGCGACGGGTTGAACGACCAGACGTCTGCCCACTTTTTAGCTCGGCGATGAGGGTCCGCTCGTCAATGTGAATTAGACGCGCCAGCTTTTGAATGTAATGTTCCTGTTCTACTTTATTGCCGATATCGCGTAAGACCGGAATTAATTCTCTAACGGCAATACTTTTTCCTTTGGCCGTATCCAGGTCTAACCCTGCAGTGACGGCCTCAAAGTAAAAGTCAATAATTGGAACCGCCTCGGCGATAATCCTCTGCCAAACGTCAAGCCCTTCTTTGAGGATATCATCCGGGTCTTTACCCACCGGCAGTGCCGCAATCCGAATATCGGCGTCTAAGCGACCCTCGTAGCGGATAAGACCCCGCGCCGTTGGTATAGGAACCGCTTCTCTCTCCAATGCTTCTCTGGCGATGTTAATACCGCGTAATGTGGCAGCGCTTCCGGCGGTATCCGAGTCCAGTGCTAAAACAAAGTTGCTGGTTGTCCGTTTCAGTATCTTGAGCTGCTCTTCGGTCAGCGCGGTTCCCATTTGAGCCACAACGTTTTTGGCCCCTCGCTGATAAGCCTGGATAACATCCATATACCCTTCAACGATAATGGCCTGTTCGGCTTGGCGGATATAATTACGGGCTAAATCCAGACCATATAAGGTCGCGCTTTTATCAAAAAGCAGCGTCTGCGGCGAATTGAGATATTTCGGAACCTGGTCGGGTTCCAAAGCTCGCGCTCCAAAACCAATTACTCGTCCCTGCGGATCTCGAATCGGAATAATGAGCCGGTTGCGAAAACGGTCATATCCGGCTGCCCCATCATCTCGCTCAACAATCAACCCTGTCGCTACTAACTCCTCAACGCTATAACCGCGCTCTAGAAAATGGCTTTTCAATGCCTCCCACTCATTCAAGGCATAGCCCAGTTGGAAGGTGGCAATGGTTTCAGCCGTTAGTTCGCGCCCGGTCAGGTAAGCTCGCGTCTTGGCTCCGGTAGGAGACTTTGTCAATAGTTGATGAAAATAAGCCGCCGCCGCACTATTAAGTTCCAACAACTTTTGGCGCTGCTTATTTTGAACCTCTGCTTGAGGGCCACTGGCTTGAAGCTCTACACCGGCCCGTTGAGCCAGCATATTGAGGGCTTCTTTAAAGTCATAACCCTCTCGCTTCATCACGAAGCTAAATATATCGCCACCGTCGGCACAAGCCCCAAAACAACGCCATGTTTGGGTATCAGGAAAAACAACAAAGGAGGGGGTTTTGGTATTCGAGTGAAATGGACAAAAGCCGGTAAAACTTTTACCAGATTTTTTGAGCGTAACGGTGTCAGAAATAAGATCAACTATATCAAGTTTAGACTTGATATCATCAATCTCATTCATACCATTAATGTTCCCCTCTCCCAGAGATCATAGCACACAAATTTAACAGATAACGAAAATATTATACCCATGAACAGGTGGTTTGCCAAACCTTATCAAAATTATCAAATTTTTTGCCCATTCCAAACCCTCATGATATACTTATCGCTTGGAGTTTCTATTTCACACGCTCTCTAACTAACGGGCCGTGCCTTTGCAAAAGGTTCCCGGATGATTGACGAGAGCGGAGGTTATACTATAAAAACGGAGAAATTTATCTATGCCTAATGCACCTGTTGTACCCATGAAATCCCTGCTCGAAGCAGGAGTCCACTTTGGTCATCGAACCCGTCGCTGGAACCCGAAGATGAAACCTTACATCTTTACCGAGCGAAACGGGATTCACATTATTGACCTTCAACAAACCATCACCCGTCTTAACCAGGCTTATGATGTTGTGAGAAATACCGTTGCCTCTGGGGGGATTGTTCTTTTTGTGGGAACCAAAAAGCAAGCCCAGGAAAGCCTTGTTCAAGAGGCAATCCGTTGCGGTATGCCATACGTTAATCAACGCTGGTTGGGAGGTACGTTGACCAACTGGCGAACCATTCGCCAACGGATTGATTACTTGCTGGAGATTGAAAAGCAACAAGCTCGCGGCGAATTTAGTCGCTTAATTAAAAAAGAAGCCTTGATGCGTGAGCGTGAGATTGCTCGGCTCAATTATCGCTTAGGCGGGCTGAAGGAAATGCGTCGCCTGCCTAACCTTCTCTTTGTGGTAGATATTCGCCGTGATGCCATTGCTGTCAAAGAAGCTAATATATTGGGCATTCCCATTATTGCTATGGTTGATACAAACTGCGACCCAGACCCAATAGATTATGTGATTCCTAGCAATGATGATGCTATTCGAGCCTTGAAACTTATGAATTCAACCATGGCCACGGCAGTTTTGGAAGGCCAGGCCATTCTGAGCAGCATGCGGGCGGAGGAAGAAGAAGTCGCTACGATGGAAGAGGACGAGGTTATGGAGCGATATCTTGGTCCAAGCACCCTGGCTAAAATTCAAGAAGCCGAAGCCCAGGCCGCTGCCGAAGCCGCAGAAGAAGCTGAGGCAGTCGAGGAAACTGATGAGGATGTTGTAGCTGAAGCTGATGAAGTCGTCGACGAAGAAGAAGAGGCAGAAGTTGAAGCACCAGATGAAGCCGTTGAGGAAGAAGAAGTCGTGGCCGAGACCGAAGAAACCATTGTGGCCGAAGCCGTAGAAGAAGCAGCAGAAGCCACAACTGAAGCCGATGAAACCGACGAGTCAGATGAGGCCGTCGAAAAAGAAGCCGAACCTGAAACTACTTAATGTCTATTGGTAAATTGGAGTACAGACTTCAGTCTGCGAAAATTGGCGGACTATAGTCCGTTTTCCTATTTACGGAATAGAGTCTTAATGATTTGATTTTGGAGGAATTGTGTCAATTACAACCGCAGATATTAAACACCTCCGCGAACTAACCGGAGCTGGTGTTTTAGATTGTAAAAAAGTTCTACAAGAAACCGATGGCGATATTGAGAAAGCGATAGAACTGTTACGAAAAAAGGGACTGGCGGCTGCCTCTAAAAAGGCCAGCCGCGAAGCCAATGATGGTTTGGTCAGCGCAAGTGTAAGTGATGACCGTACAACAGGGGTGCTAGTTGAAGTCAACTGCGAAACGGATTTTGTGGCTCGGACTGACGACTTCAAGAATTTTGTCGAGGCGTTAGTCCGTCAAGTGTCCGAGCAACCCGGTCTTGATAATGTTGAAGCCCTACTGGCAGCCCCCTTTATTGATAATGAGAGCAACACCGTGGCCCAGCAATTAACTGAATTAATTGCCACATTAGGCGAAAATATGATGGTTCGCCAAGTGGCCCGTTTTGAATTGAACGATGGCGGTTTGCTCGATAGTTATATCCATACCGGGGGCCGGGTTGGAGTGCTGGTAGATGTAGCCGGGGGAAGCGCCGATAACAGTCAGTTTGCCGAACTGGCGCATGATGTTGCTTTGCAGATTGCTGCGGCTGCTCCACAATACATCACCGAGGATGAAATACCCGCCGACGTGACCGAAGCCGAAAGAAATATTTATCGTGCTCAAGTTGCCGAAGATAAAAAGCCGGATGATATCAAAGAACGGATTGTGGAAGGTAAATTGAAGAAGTGGTATACACAAGTAGCCCTGATGGATCAAGAATTTGTAAAAGATAGCAATCTCACCATTGCCCAACTGTTAAAACAGCATAGTAAAGCGGTGGGCACTGAAATAAGAGTCCGTCGTTTCGCCCGGTTTGAACTGGGTGTCAACTAATAAAAGGCCGGAGCGGTGTCACTGTTCCGGCCTTTTTACCTAAAATATAATATTGGAGAAATTTATGACCTCGCCGAAATACCGCCGAATCTTACTAAAGCTTAGTGGCGAGTCGTTAGCCGGAGAGCATAATTATGGGATTGATGTTAACGCCGCCGATACCTTGGCGGCTACCATCAAGTCTATCTACGATCTCGGGGTTGAGATAGCTTTGGTAATTGGGGCCGGAAATCTGTGGCGAGGTAAAGATGGGCTTGACCACGGCATGGAGCGAGCTACCGCCGATCATATGGGGATGTTGGCGACGGTTATGAATGCCCTGGCCTTGGCCGATGGGTTGGGCCGGGTTGGTATTGATACACGCGTGCAAACTGCCATTGAAATGAAGGCCGTAGCCGAACCTTATATCCGGGGACGGGCCATTCGCCATCTCGAAAAGGGTAGAGTGGTGATTATAGGAGCGGGTACAGGCAACCCTTATTTTACCACCGATACCGCCGCCGCCCTTAGAGCGATGGAAATAGATGCCGAACTGTTGGTCAAAGCGACCAAGGTCGATGGCGTTTATGAGTCAGACCCACACATCAATCCAGATGCCAAGCGATTTGAGACTATTACCTATATTGAAGCCCTCAATATGGGCCTGAAGGTTATGGATGGAACAGCCCTGACTCTCTGTATGGAAAATGAAATGCCCATTGTTGTCTTGAATTTGTGGCAACCTGATAGTCTCAAAAATACGGTTATGGGCCATACGGTGGGTACCCTGGTTAGCTACTAAAATAGGTCAATAGTATTCCTGCCACTTGTTCAAACAAGGAGGTAACAAGAAATGATCGATGATGTTATGGCAGAGGCCAAAACAGCAATGGAAAGTGCCCTTGAAGCCTTGCGAAATGACTTTGCGACGATGAGAACCGGCCGGGCTTCAACTGGCCTTGTTGAAAAACTATTAGTAGACTATTATGGAACGCCGACGCATCTTCTAGAATTGGCCTTGATTAGCGTTCCCGAACCTCAATTAATCTCTATTCGCCCCTATGACCCTGGTTCCCTCAAACAAATAGAGCGGGCCATTCTGCAATCTGATTTGGGATTGACCCCGAACAACGATGGCAAAATTATCCGCCTGCAAATACCGAGCCTCACCGAAGAGCGTCGCCGCGATTTAACCAAAGCTGCCTCTAAACGTGCCGAAGAAGCGCGAATATCTATTCGGCATGCTCGCCGAAGTGGCCTGGAAGATTTGAAGAGCTTTGAAAAAGAAAAACTGATTTCCGAAGATGATCTATACCTGGGACGAGATGAAATCCAGAAGTTAACAGATGAGTATATCAAAAAGGTTGATGAAACTGGCGCGGCCAAAGAAGAAGAGATTATGGAAGTTTAGCATATCTCTCAGACCCTTGGCCCTTCGTAAGAATTCAACCTTCTGAGTACAGCAGTATACCCCTTAATTCCTTCGATGTTGCCAAAGTATTTATTTGCAAGAAATTAACAATTCCTAACATCCTGTTGCCACATAAACGCGGTTAGGAGTATTCAATAAAATTGTCCACAACCAATGAAATAGTGAAGAAATATCTATCGGATGTTGAAAATACGATTAAAGAGGCGCTTGATGTTGCCCCGGCATTTATTCATGGGGTTATCAGCTATCATTTTGGGTGGGTGGACCAGAATTTTAAGCCAGTAGAATTTGAACGTGGAAAAATGCTCAGGCCAACCTTGTGTTTGCTGGTCTTTGATGCGCTGACCGGCGACTACAAAGACGCTTTACCCGTCGCTGCTTCCCTGGAAATGATTCACAATTTTACCTTGATTCACGATGATATTGAGGATAACGATTTAGAACGGCGCGGGCGTCCTACAGCCTGGTCAATCTGGGGCAAACCCTTAGCCATCAATGTGGGAGATTTTCTTTATACGCTGGCCTTTAACTGTATGTATCAACTTGACCGGAATAAATTTGCCTCGGAAAAGATTTTTTCCGTTCAGCACCTGATTAACAACCATTGCCTGGACCTGACGATGGGTCAGGATTTGGACCTGAGATTCGAACAGATCCAGGATGTTTCTACCGATATGTATATAGATATGGTTTATAAAAAAACGGGTGCTCTTCTAGAGGCTGCCATCTTATCCGGGGCAATGTTGGGTACTTCTGACGAGCAGGTCATCCACTACTATCGCCAGTTTGCTCAAAATATCGGGATAGCTTTTCAAGTGCGTGATGATATTTTGGGGATTTGGGGGGACACCTCCAAAACCGGAAAATCTACCGACAACGATTTGCGCCGAAAGAAAAAAACCTTGCCGGTGATATATATGCTAAATAAAGTAACCGGGCAGCGTCATAAAGAACTGCGCCAACTTTATGCCAGCGCTGAACTTCTCTCAGATGCTCAAGTGGAATTTGTCCGAGAATGTTTAGAGGGGGTTGATGCTTACGCTTATGCTCAAAGTATGGCCGATACTTACGTCGATAACGCTTTTACAGCTCTGAATAAAATTGATATCTCTAATCAAGCTCAATCAGAATTAGAAGCGATTGCCAAGTTTTTAGTTCACCGCTCCCATTGAGTATAATCCCATTTGATAACCCAAGTATAAAAAGGCTGACCTCATGGCTGATATTGTAAAAAATGAAGACGCAGTAACGGCAACGGAATATCCTCCTCTCGCAAATCCGCCCTACCATGTCGGTATCATCATGGATGGTAATGGACGTTGGGCCAAAGCAAACGGCAAGAGCCGCTTCGAAGGCCACAAGGCGGGTACGGAAAACTTACGCCGCACGTTGGAAAGTTCGGTGGAGTTTGGGGTCAAGATGCTGACGATCTATGCCTTTTCTACCGAAAATTGGAAGCGTCCCCCGTTTGAAGTCATGGGGCTGATGAAAATCCTTGAGGATGTCATCGATAAGGAATTGCAAGAACTCAACAAAAATGGAGTCCAACTCAGGCACATTGGCCGCCTGGAACGGTTGAAGCCAATCATTCGGGAGAAGGTGCTTTATGCCATTGATGTGACCAAAAACAACGAAAAATTGATTCTTAATGTTGCCTTTAATTACGGTGGTCGGGAGGAAATTATCCAGGCTGTCAAGCGGGTTATGCGCGACAATATAGACCCTGATGACCTTACCGAAGAGCTGTTGAGTAGTTACATGTACACCGCCGACTCCCCCGACCCCGATTTAATCATCCGCACCAGCGGCGAATTTCGCACCAGCAACTTCTTGATTTGGCAAGCCGCCTACGCTGAGTATTACATCACCCCCACCTACTGGCCCGCTTTTGACAAAGCCGAATACTATAAAGCTCTCTGCGAATTTAGCCAGCGTGACCGTCGCTACGGCGGTCGCAATAAGTGACATGCACAAAACTTAATGGTTGTTGTGCAAAACCCACGAGTAATCACGCAAGGCAACATAGACATCTGTGTATCTCTGTGTGTTCTTCGAGTGTCTCCATGTTCCTTTCTTGGTTGGAGAACAACTTATGACAGACCGATTACTTATCAAAAATGTCCGTCCTATGGGGGGGCAATCCGTTGATGTGCTGGTTCAAGATGGCGTTATCCGGCAAATGGAACCTGATATCACACCTGATGAACCATCCTCTCAGATTCTCGATGGCCAAAACCAACTTCTGCTGCCGGGGCTGGTCAATGCCCATGCTCACATTGACAAAAATCTGCTTGGCCTGCCCTGGCATAAAAATCAAGTCCCTGGGCGGCGCATTCGTGATTATGTGGACAATGAACGCAAAATCCGGCGTGAGCTAAATCTTTCGGCTAAAACGCAATCGGCGCGAGAGGTTCGGGCAGCCATTGCAGCAGGTGTCACCCATATTCGCAGCCACGTTGACATTGATACCGAGGCGGGCTTGGCTCATTTTGAAGGGGTTATGGCGACCCGTGAAGCCTGCAAAGACCTCATCACCATGCAACTCGTCGCCTTTCCCCAAAGCGGTATGTTAGTCCGGCCCGGCACCGTCGAACTGTTGGAGGAAGCCGTAAAAATGGGCGCTGATTGTGTTGGCGGCCTCGACCCCTCAACCGTGGACCGCGACCCGGCGCGGCACCTTGATATTATTTTTGATATTGCCGACCGCTACGGCGTTGAGGTCGATGTTCACCTGCACGAGCCAGGAATGTTGGGCGCTTTTGCGGTGGAACTCATCGCCGAGCGAACCCGCGCTCTGGGGTTGCAAGGGCGGGTCACCATCAGCCATGTCTTTTGTCTGGGCATGGTCGATGAGGCCTATCTCAACAAGCTCATCGACCTGCTGCTGGAAAACCGGATTACGATTATGTCTCTAGGCTCAGGCCGCTCCGATTTCCCGCCCCTGCAACGGCTGTACGAGGCGGGTGTGGTGCTCTGTACCGGTACGGATGGCATCCGCGATACTTGGGGGCCATATAACAGTGTGGATATTTTGGAACGGGTTAAGTTGCTGGGCTATCGTTGTGGCTTTCGTAAGGATGAGGAGATTGAGATGTTATTGGACATCGCCACGTATGGTGGGGCCAAGGTGATGGGCGATAGCAACTACGGCTTGCAAGTCGGCAAGCAGGCCGATTTTGTCGTCGTCCCCGGCGATACTCCTGCCCACGCAATCATCGAACTGCCGCCCCGCACCTATGTGGTTAAGCGAGGAAAAGTGGTTGCTGCGGAAGGTAAGTATCTCCCATTAACATAGACTCTACTTGTAAAATATTGGAGTGCGGAATTTATTCCGCGAAAATTCGTAACTGAAATCCGCACTCCAATTGATGGATAGACATTTATTCCCAAAAATGTGATTTGACAGGACGAATATAATGATCTGGTGGCAAAGTCTTTGTCTTGGGTTATTGGAATTTGGTGTAGCCGTATTTTTTGTGGTCTATATCATTCGAAGAGGAAGCTTAGAGGCAAATATCGATATCAAGCAAATAAAAGAACAAATGAAACAAGGTTTTCAGCCTCAAATCTTGACCAAACTTCAACAAGCAGGAGGATGTTTGAAAATGTTAGATCTGCCACTTGCTCCTGGCTTATTATTTACAGCTATCTTTGCTTATATAATGATTGCTATGTTTTTGTCTATTCCTTTACACCCTGTGCCTGATTACAGGTTTTGGCAATTCATTACCTCTGGAGTAATGGTGACATTCCTCCTCTCGCCACCAATGATTATTCTGGCAGTGATGCAGACAGTAATGGCAACTCGTTTTCAGAAAATTGACACACGGATTTACTTTGTACAAATACTTTCTAGGGCTTTGTTCAACTTGATTATACTTGAAATAGTAGTTTGGTTTGGAATTCACGCATAGATAATTAGTAGTTGGATAGAGAAACGATACCCGATACGTTAACTGTCAACTGGGTTTTGCGGAGACACTTTGAAAATCTTACTCATTGAGCCATACTTCACCGGCTCACACGCGGCATGGGCCAAGGGGTATGCCCAACACAGCCAGTACCACATAGACATTCTCAGCTTGCCGGGTCGTTTTTGGAAATGGCGTATGCATGGCGGCGCTGTCACCCTGGCCCGTAAATTCCTGGAATCGGATTTAGTCCCGGACCTCATTCTGACCACAGATATGCTTGACCTGACCACATTTCTGGCTTTAACTCGCCAGCGCACCGCTGATGTCCCCACCGCCATCTATTTTCACGAGAACCAGCTAACCTATCCTTGGTCGCCCACCGACCGTGATATCGTCCAAAAACGGAACAAGCATTATGGCTTTATTAACTATGTCTCGGCCCTGGCTGCTGATGCTGTATTTTTTAACTCTCAATATCACCTGGATAGCTTTTTGGCTGAACTCCCTCGCCTGCTCAAACACTTTCCCGATTACAATGAAGCAGGCACTGTAGAACAGATTCGAGACAAAAGCAGTGTCCTCCCCCTTGGCCTTGATCTAAAATCTTTTGACCAACACAAACCTCAAGGATCTAAAATCCAAAATCTAAAATCCAAAATCAAAATGCCT
>Ga0210124_1001398_pt1 | contig 10465 bp, 11 predicted proteins | sample Muzzi_PWC_D2_FD_185554 | JGI IMG/M metagenome (GOLD analysis project Ga0210124, IMG submission 185554) | Wetland microbial communities from San Francisco Bay, California, USA, that impact long-term carbon sequestration - Muzzi_PWC_D2 (SPAdes) | ecosystem: Environmental > Aquatic > Marine >...
GTGCAAACCGCCGTCCGGGCGGCGCGAGAGGTTTCCCCCGGGCGGGGATACGTGGAGCTGGTTCGGGACTATCGGGTACGGGGGACGGACACGGTTCGCCGCCAGAGCGTGCTCCTGGGGTACCGGAAGGAGGGGGACCGGTGGGTGCTGACGGAGCTGAGGATCACCAGGGAGTAGGTGAGGGCCTTCCCTTGCGTGCCACACAGGCAAACCCTATATTTCAAAGCTCGTTACAAAACTGGCCCCGGAGAGGTTCGTGAAGGTTCGTTCGAGTGTGAAGCCCATCTGTGAGCATTGCAAGGTGATCAAGCGCAACGGCGTGACGCGCATCATCTGCAAGCGCAATCCCAAGCACAAGCAGCGGCAGGGCTAGGCATGGCACGCATTGCGGGGGTCGATCTTCCGCGGGAGAAGCGCGTCGAGATCGCACTGACGTACATCTACGGTATCGGGCGGTCGACCAGCGGCCGGATCCTCGGCGATACCGGGGTCGATCCGGCGACGCGCGTTCGAGATCTGTCGGACGCCGAAGTCGCCCGTGTTCGGCAGTATATCGACCGGGCCATCAAGGTCGAGGGAGCGCTCCGGACCGAGGTCGCCATGAACATCAAGCGACTCATGGACATCGGGGCCTACCGGGGGATTCGCCACCGGCGGAACCTGCCGGCCCGTGGGCAGCGGACCCACACCAACGCGCGGACCAAGCGCGGACCGCGCCGGGCCATCGCTGGCAAGAAGAAAGCCACCAAGAAGTAACCGGGGACTATGGCGACTCAACCGAGAACGGGGCGACGCACCAAGAAGGTGGTCGAGGCCGAGGGGATGGTGCACATCTCGGCGACGTTCAACAACGTATTGATTACCATCACCGACTCGCAGGGCAACACGCTGGCCTGGGGAAGCGCCGGGAAGGCGGGGTTCAAGGGGTCCAAGAAGTCGACCCCGTTCGCCGCCACCGTGGCGTCGGAGAGCTGTGCCCGAGAGGCGGTGAACATGGGACTGAAGCGGGTGCACGTGCGGGTGCAGGGACCGGGGAGTGGGCGCGAGTCTGCTATTCAGGCCCTCGCCTCCGCGGGACTCAAGGTACTGTCCATCCGGGACGTGACGCCGATCCCGCACAACGGCTGTCGCCCGCCCAAGAAGCGGCGGGTCTGAGCCATGTCACGTTACATCGGACCGAGCTGCCGGTTGTGCCGGCGAGAAGGGACCAAGCTGTTCCTGAAGGGGTCGCGCTGCCTCACCGAGAAGTGCGCCATCGAGCGGCGCGGCTATGCGCCGGGGCAGCATGGCGAGGGTGGCCGCCGGCCGCGCAAGGCCTCCGAGTATTCCAGGCAGCTGCGGGAAAAGCAGAAGGTCAAGCGGACCTACGGCCTCTCCGAGAAGCAGTTCCGGAACTTGTTCGATAGGGTCACGCGGGAGCCGGGCGTCAAGGGCACCAACTTGATGGTGGCGCTTGAGTCGCGGCTGGACAACCTGGTCTACCGGCTGGGATTTGCCGTCAGCCGAAAGGCCGCCCGCCAGCTGGTCCGCCACGGCCACATCGAGGTGGATGGGAAGCGCGTGGACGTGCCGTCCTACCGGGTCGTGCCGGGGCAAGAGGTCCGGGTGACCGAGCGGAGCCGCGATAGTGTGATGGTGAAGCTGGCGCTGGAGTTCGCGGCCCGTGGCGCACCGGTCAGCTGGCTGTCCGTGGACGGCGACAAGGCCGCCGGGAAGTACGTGGAACGACCCAGCCGCGGCGAGATTCCGACCGCGGCCCAAGAGCAGCTCATCGTCGAGCTCTATTCGAAGTAGACGCGTTATGACTATCGATTTGACAGGTCTGGTCCGGCCCCACTTGGTGGAAATGACCAAGCGGGACGACAATCCCAACGCCGCCGAGTTCCGGCTCCAGCCGCTGGAGCGGGGCTTTGGTTATACGTTGGGGAACTCCCTCCGGCGGATGCTGCTGTCCTCCCTGCGGGGGAGCGCGGTGTGGGGCCTCCGGATGGACGGCGTCGTCCACGAGCACCAGACCGTCCAGGGCGTCCTCGAGGACGTCCACCAGATCATCCAGCGCCTCAAAGCGCTGACGCTGGTCCTGGACGAGGACGTGGACGAGGCCATCCTCCACATCAAGCGCGAGGGCCCGGGCCCGGTCCACGCGCAGGATATCCAGGAGCATGGGGGGGTGGAGATCAGGAACCCCGAGCATCTCCTGTTCACCGTGCAGGACGAGCGTGAGGTCAACGCCGAGCTGTACGTCAACAAGGGGCGCGGCTACGTAGAGGCGGAGCTGCACGAAGTCGACCGGTCGCTGCCGGTGGACCTCGTGCGGATCGATTCGATCTACAATCCAGTGCTCCGCGCGAATTTCTCGGTGGCGGAAACGCGCGTCGGACAGCGCACCGACTACGATCGCCTCACCGTCCAGGTGGAGACCAACGGGACGATCTCCCCGGAGGACGCCATCGCCTATGCGGCCGCCCTGGCCCAGGAGCACTTCCAATACTTCCGTGACTTCGGCCGCGTGCCGACAGCCCGGGAGGACGAGCTCGTGGAGGGCCGGGTGGCGAGTGACGACCTCCGGGCCCGTCTGGGGCGTCCGATCGACGATCTGGGGCTCTCGGTGCGCGCGCTCAACTCGCTCAAGAACTCCAGTATCCGGACGCTGCGGGACCTCGTGGAGCTAACCGAAGACGACCTCCTCAAGGTCAAGAACGTCGGCGAGAAGGCCCTGGCCGAGATCGCCGAGCTGCTGCAGCGGGAAGGCCTGGCCTTTGGGATGGCGTTCGAGGACGCGGGCGACGACTTGCGTGTGCTGGACGTGGTGAGCGGGGAAGAGGGCTGAGATGCGACACCGCGTCCGCGGCCGGCAGCTGTCGCGCACGGCCAGCCACCGGCGAGCCATGCTCAACAACATGGCCACGAGCCTGTTCAAGCACGACGCCGTGGTGACGACCACCGCCAAGGCCAAGGAGCTGCGCCCCCTGGCCGAGAAGCTGATCACCATGGCCCGCCGCGGCGACCTCCACGCCCGGCGCCAAGTGCAGCGCCGCATCAAGGACCGCGACACGTTGCAGCGGCTCTTTGCGGAAATCGGGCCGCGGTTTGCCACGCGCCCGGGCGGCTACACCCGGATTCTCAAGCTGGGGTTCCGCCCCGGCGACGGGGCCGACGTGGCCCGAATCGAGCTGCTCAGCGAATGACCTGCGGAGCGCCACCAACGCACATGAAAAAGGGGACCTGCTGGTCCCCTTTGTTGCATTCGGCCGCCCGCCCGGGCGCCGTCAGCTGGCCTTTGTGATCCGATTGCCGCGGATGCAGCGGGTGCACACCCGCACGCGGCGGGGCGCGCCGTTCACCAAGACCCGCACCGTCTGGAGGTTGGGATACCAGCGGCGCTTGGTTCGATTGTTGGCATGACTTACGTTGTTGCCGGTCACCGGCCCCTTCCCGCACACACTGCAGACCCTGGCCATACGACGAATCCTGTATGAGGACGAGAATGTTGTCCCGAACCCAAAAAAGTAGCGCCACATCTACTCATCCACAACCTCCGGGGGACTGCCGAGCATGCCTAGGGCGCTGATCACCGGCATCACCGGCCAAGACGGCTCCTACCTGGCCGAGCTTCTCCTGGCCAAGGGGTACCAGGTCTACGGGGTGGTCCGCCGGACCAGCCATCACGGCTACGAACGGATCGACCATCTCCTGGACCAATTGGAACTGCTCCCGGCCGACCTCCTGGACCAGCACTCGCTCACGGGGGTCATTCAGGACACCCGTCCCGACGAGGTCTACAACCTCGGGGCCCAGTCATACGTCCCGACGTCATGGAGCCAGCCGGTACTCACGGGGGAATTCACCGCCCTGGGGGTGACGCGCATTCTCGAGGCGATCCGGCTGGCCCACCCCTCGGCGCGGTTCTACCAGGCGAGCAGCTCGGAGATGTTTGGCAAGGCGGTGGAAACGCCCCAACGGGAGTCCACGCCGTTCCATCCCCGCTCCCCCTACGGCGTGGCCAAGGTCTACGGGCACTGGATCACGGTGAACTACCGGGAGTCCTACGGGATGTTCGCGGTGAGTGGCATCCTGTTCAACCACGAGTCCCCCCGCCGTGGCATCGAGTTCGTCACCCGCAAGGTGTGTGACGGCGCCGCGCGCATCAAACTGGGCCTGGCCTCCGAACTGCGGCTGGGGAATCTGGACGCTAAGCGGGACTGGGGCTTTGCCGGCGACTACGTCGACGCCATGTGGCGCATGCTCCAGTCACCCGAGCCGCGCGACTACGTCATCGGCACCGGTGTGACCCACAGCGTCCGCGACCTCGTCGCCACCGCGTTCAGCCATGCCGGCTTGGACTACGAGAAGTACGTAACCGTGGATCCCCGCTTCATCCGTCCCGCCGAAGTGGACATCCTCCTGGCCGACGCCACCAAGGCGCGGACGGAACTCGAGTGGCGCCCGACGATCGCCTTCGAGCAGATGGTGGCCGACATGGTGGACGCCGACCTCGAGCGGCTGCGCCGACGAACATGACCGTCCTGGTGACGGGCGCGGACGGCTTCGTCGGTCGCTATCTCGTGCGCCGGCTCCTCGCCGACGGCCATCGGGTCGTGGCCGCGGTCGGTCCCGACGCGCCGCCATTCGCCGCCTGGCTGTCGCCGTCGGAGACGGGCGCCGTGACGCGGCGAACCTTCGACCTCCGAGACCGGGAGGCGACCGCCGCCCTGGCCACCGCCGAGGCGGACGCCGTGGTACATCTGGCGGCGTTGGCGTCGGGCGGGAAGGCTCGGGCCGATCCGGAGGGAGCGTGGCTCCTCAACACACTCGGCACGGTGTACCTCCTGGAGGCGCTCGGACGCGCGCGAACGGAGGAGCGGGATCCAACCGTTCTCGTGGTGTCCACCGGAGAGGTCTATGGCCCCGGAGCACCCCGGCCGCGGGTCGAGACCGACCCGATCAACCCGGTGTCCTCCTACGCCGCGAGCAAGGCGGCCGCGGAGCTCGCGGCCCGGGACACGTGGCGGCGTACGGGCCTTCGGGTGATCCTCGTGCGCCCGTTTGCCCACACCGGTCCGGGACAGACCGAAGACTACATGGCGCCGGCTTTTGCCGCGCGTCTCCGGGAGGCCCAGCCGTCGACCGCCGCGGCCGTCCCGACGGGGAACCTGGCGCCGGTCCGCGACCTGCTCGACGTCCGGGACGTCGTGGACGCCTATGTGGCGCTGTTGCAGCGCGGGACGCCGGGGGATACCTACAACGTGGCTTCCGGGACCGGGGTGTCGGTCGGGGAGGTGTTTCGGCGACTGGCGGGCCTCCTCGGGTGTGCCGCCGAGCCGGTCCCCGATCCCGGCCTGGCCCGCGCCTCCGACGTGCCGCATCTCGTAGGCGATGCGACCAAGCTGCGGGCGGTGACGGGGTGGGCGCCCAGATTCACTCTCGATCAGACGTTGAGCGCGCTCCTCCATGCCGAAACGCACTGACCTTCGCAGCATCCTGATCATCGGGTCCGGTCCGATCGTCATCGGCCAAGGGGCCGAGTTCGACTACTCCGGCACGCAGGCGGTCCGAGCGCTCAAGGAGGAGGGGTACCGGGTCATCCTGGTCAACTCGAATCCCGCCACGATCATGACGGACCCGGAGGTGGCGGACCGGACCTACATCGAGCCGATCACGCCGGAGTGGGTGGCCAAGGTGATCGAACGGGAGCGTCCGGATGCCATCCTCCCCACCATGGGGGGACAGACGGGCCTCAACGTGTCGCTCGCGCTGGCCCAGGACGGGACGCTCGAACGGTACGGAGTGGAACTGATCGGCGCGGACGCGCGGGCGATCGAGCTGGCGGAGGACCGGCAGCGGTTCGGCGAGACGATGCACCAGCTTGGCCTGGCCGTGCCGGCGGGGCGCACAGTGACCGGCTTCGACGACGCGTTGGCCGCCGTCGCCGAAACGGGGTATCCGGCAATCGTGCGCCCATCGTTCACCCTCGGGGGGACGGGAGGCGGCATCGCCTACAATCGGAAGGAGTTCGAGGCGCTGATCACCCATGCGCTGGAACTCTCACCCGTGCGATCGGCGCTGGTGGAACAGAGCATCATCGGGTGGAAGGAATTCGAGCTCGAGGTCATGCGCGACGGGGCGGACAATGTGGTAATCGTCTGTTCGATCGAAAACCTGGATCCCATGGGCGTGCACACGGGCGATTCGATCACCGTGGCACCGGCGATGACGCTGACGGACCGGGAGTACCAGGCCATGCGGGATGCCGCCATCCGGATCATCCGCAAGATCGGGGTCGCGGCAGGGGGGTGCAACATCCAGTTTGCGGTCAATCCCACCACCGGCGAGCAGCTCGTCATCGAGATGAACCCGCGGGTGTCGCGCTCCTCGGCATTGGCGTCCAAGGCCACCGGGTTCCCGATCGCCCGCATCGGCGCCAAAGTGGCGGTCGGGTATCGGCTGGACGAACTTCCCAACGACATCACCAAGACCACCCCCGCGTCCTTCGAGCCGGTGCTGGACTATGTCGTCGTCAAGATTCCCCGGTTTGCCTTCGAGAAGTTTCCCCAAGCGGACGCGACGCTCACCACGCAGATGAAGGCGGTCGGCGAGGTGATGGCGATCGGCCGGACCTTCAAGGAGGCGCTGCAGAAGGGGTTCCGGGGCCTGGAAACGGATCGGCCGGGATGGGTGGTGGGGGGGACCCCGCGGGCCGACCGCCTGGCCGACGGGGACCCCGACACGATCTTGAGCGCCCTCAGCCGGCCCACGCCGGAGCGCCTCTTCCAGGTGAAGCGGGCCCTCCTCGCGGGGGCGTCGGTGAAGGAGGTCGCCGAGCGGACGGGAATCGACCCGTGGTTTCTCCACCAGCTCGCCGATTTGCTCGCCGCCGAGGGCCGCTGGGTTCGCCGTCGAAGCGACGACGAAGACGGGGCGCTCCGCGACGCCGTTCGGGAGATGAAGCGGCTCGGCTTTTCGGACCTCCAGCTGGCGCGGCTCTGGGGCCAATCGGAAGCCGAAGTGCGAACGCTCCGGCACCGCCTCGGGATCCGACCGGTGTACAAGATGGTCGATACCTGTGCCGGGGAGTTCCCCTCGGCCACGCCGTACCTCTATAGCTGCTACGACGAGGAGTCGGAGGCCTCCGCCGGAGGGGATAAGACGGTGGTCATCCTGGGGAGTGGGCCCAACCGCATCGGCCAGGGCGTGGAGTTCGACTACTGCTGCGTGCGGGCAGCCCTGTCCCTTCGGGAGCTGGGGTATCGAACGGTGATGGTGAACTCCAATCCGGAGACGGTCTCGACCGACTTCGACATCTCGGACGCGCTCTATTTCGAGCCGCTGACGCTCGAGGACGTCCTGGAAGTCGTCCATGTCGAGCGGCCGCTCGGCGTTGTGGTGCAGCTCGGCGGGCAGACCCCTCTCCGGTTGGCCCGTGCGCTCGAGACGGAGGGCATCCCCATCCTGGGGACCACGCCGGACGCGATCGATGCGGCCGAGGATCGGGGCCGATTCGAACGGCTGGTCCACGAGCTGGGGGTCCGCCAGCCGCCGAGCGGTGTGGCAAGGAGTGAGGAAGAGGCGCTCGAGATCGCCGGACGGATCGGCTACCCGATCCTGGTGCGTCCCTCCTATGTCCTCGGTGGGCGGGCGATGGAGATCGTCTACGACGCCCCCTCGCTGGTCGACTACTTCCGGCGGGCCGCAGAGGTCTCCCCAGAGCACCCGGTGCTGATCGACTCGTTCTTGGAGGACGCGTTCGAGGCCGACGTTGACGCCATCGCCGACGGCAGCCGGTGCGTCATCGGTGGGGTGATGCAGCACATCGAGGATGCGGGGATCCACTCGGGGGATTCCGCCTGTGTCCTCCCACCCTACCTGATCACTGAGGCCCAGGTCGAGCAGATGCGCGAGCATACCCGCGCCTTTGCGAAGCGGCTGGGGGTGGTGGGGCTGATCAACGTGCAGTATGCGGTCAAGGACGGCGTCGTCTACGTCCTCGAGGTCAACCCCCGCGGCTCCCGCACGGTGCCCTTCGTGTCCAAGGCGACCGGCGTCCCACTGGCCAGCCTGGCGGCGGCCGTCATGACCGGGAAAACCCTGGACGAGCTAGGGCTCACGGATGACGTCGCCCGTCCTTACGTGTCGGTCAAGGAGGCAGTCTTCCCCTTCAACAAGCTCCAGGGCGTCGACCTGATCTTGGGGCCGGAGATGCGGTCCACCGGCGAGGTCATGGGGATCGCCGATTCCTTCGGCATGGCGTTCGCCAAGGCGCAGATGTCCGCCGGCGGCGCGCTCCCGCTGGAGGGGGGCGTGTGCGTGACCGTGAACGACCGCGACAAGGCGCAGGTCGTGCCGATCGCCCGCCGCTTTCACGAGATGGGCTTCAAGATCCTGGCGACCCAGGGCACCCGGCGGTACCTCCAGGCGCGGGGGATCCCAGCCCTGCAGGTCGCGAAGGCGCACGAGGGACGCCCCGATCCGATCGACCTGATCGTGTCGGGCGACATCCAACTCCTGATCAACACCCCGCTCGGGAAGCTGACGCAGCGGGACGACTACGCCATGCGCCGGGCCGCGCTGGAGCACGGCGTGCCATACACTACCACCATGTCGGCCGCGTCCGCCGCCTGTGATGCCGTCATCGCCCTTCGGAGCCGGCAGGGGTCGGTCCGGTCGCTACAGGAGTGGTACGAGCTGGCCGCAGCCATGCAGGAACCGATCGCGTGAGCGACGCGCGCGACCCGGCCTTCGTCACTTCGCTCCGGTCCGCCCTGGCCGGTCGGGTGGAAGCCCCCGCGTCGTTGGCGACGTACACGACCTTCCGCATCGGCGGTCCAGCCACGGTGGTGCATCCGGTCAATCCGGAGGATGTCGCGGCGGCCCTCCGACTCGCCGCCGCGGCCGGGATCGGGTGGTTCGCCCTGGGGCTCGGCTCCAATGTCCTCCTGCCGGACGAGGGGATGCGGGTCCTGGTGCTCCGCCTCGGAAAGGGCCTCGACGGCCTCCGCCAGGAGGGGGACCGCTGGACGCTTGGTGCCGGCCTCCCCGCGCCCCTGGCCGCCCGGCGAACCGCCGCGGCCGGGTTCGGCGGCCTCCACAAGATGGTCGGTGTCCCCGGCACGGTGGGTGGCGGCGTGTTCATGAACGCCGGCTGCCACGGTGCCGAATGGGCCGACGTGACGACTTCGGTGACTGTCGTCGATTCCCAAGGTGTGGACCGGGTGCTGGCACGGGCGGAGATCCCCTTCGCCTATCGCCGAAGTGGGCTGGGCGCGGTCGTGGTTCTCGAAGTCCAAGCCCGGTTGGATGGGGCCGATCCGACCCGGCTCCAGGAGGAGGTTCGTGACCTCTTTCGGTGGCGCCAGGCGGGGACCCCATTCAACCAGCCGTGCTGCGGGAGCACGTTCACCAACCCGGGCCTGCTCCACCCGCACCCGTCGGGACACCGGACGGCGGGGCAGTTCTTGGACGGCGCGGGACTCAAGGGAGTCCGCCGCGGGGGGGTGGAAGTGTCCGAGATGCACGCCAATTACTTCGTCAACCGGGGTGGGGGGACGGCGGCGGACGTACGGGCGCTGATGGCGGAGGCGCGCGCTCGGGTCCTGGAGCGCTTTGGTGTGGCGCTGACCCCCGAGGTCCAGGTCCTGGATGGCGACGGACGGCGGGTGACCGAGGAGGAAGCCGGATGACGGACACATTCGTCCACGAATCGAGCTACGTCGACGCCGGCGCCCAGGTCGGGGCCGGGACGAAGATCTGGCACTTTTGTCACGTGATGCCCGGGGCGGTGATCGGCGAGGGGTGCAGCCTCGGCCAGAACGTGGTGGTGATGGCTGGAGCCCGCCTGGGCAACAACGTGAAGGTGCAGAACAATGTGTCGATCTACGAGGGCGTGACCCTGGAAGACGACACCTTCTGTGGTCCGAGTTGTGTCTTCACTAACGTGTCGACGCCGCGGAGTCATGTCTCGCGGAAGCACGCCTACCAGGAGACGCGCGTCGGGCGTGGGGCCACCATTGGTGCCAACGCCACGATCGTCTGCGGCGTGACGCTGGGGGAGTACGCCTTCATCGGCGCCGGAGCCGTGATAACACGCGACATTCCGGCGTACGCACTGGTGGTGGGGAGCCCGGCCACGCGAATCGGCTGGATGTGTCAGTGCGGGGTGCGGCTGGCCCTTTCCGGGGCCGAGGGCGGCTGCGGCGAGTGCGGGACACGCTACCGCCTTGGGCCGGACGGCCTGACCCGAATTGACCCCTCCACGCCCCCGGACTACGTTGCCTCCCCGTGAGACCCGAGTGCCCGTGCCCTGCCGGAGGTGTGGGCGCTTTTTTGCAGGAGAGTCGGTGTGACCGCTGACCAACGAGGTAGGGTGTGACGGTGCCATTGCTGGACCTCGTGGCTCAACACGAGACAATCAAGGAGGTCGTCCTCCCGGCGCTCGAAGCGGTGATCGCCCGGCAGGGGTTCATCATGG
>Ga0210124_1001399_pt1 | contig 10460 bp, 10 predicted proteins | sample Muzzi_PWC_D2_FD_185554 | JGI IMG/M metagenome (GOLD analysis project Ga0210124, IMG submission 185554) | Wetland microbial communities from San Francisco Bay, California, USA, that impact long-term carbon sequestration - Muzzi_PWC_D2 (SPAdes) | ecosystem: Environmental > Aquatic > Marine >...
GTAATCAGATAGGTCGGCAGGCTCTCGAAAACCTCATTCAGTTCATCCGCGCTCTCCGGGGCGTAATAAGTGCCGCCGGTCATATCCGCAATTTGCTTTAATGTCTCCTCATCAATCCCCCGGCGAAATCTGCCACCACCGCCACCACCAAAAAATTGGCCGCCGCCGCCAAACGGGTCAAGAGATGAACCGCAATCCATCACGCCCCCTTCGGCGGTGCCAAAGCCGATGGTGTAAATCCGCACCCCCCGGTCGGCAGCTAACTGCGCGGTGTCCAGAGGATGTGGCCCTCGATTGCTGGCCCCATCGGTGAGCAAGACGATGATGGAGGGGGCATACGCGCCTCTCGGTACAGGTGTTGGCGCGAGACCGGGTGAGGTTCCGGTTGGGATCGGGGCGACAGTTCCATCGATGTCGGCAATGGCAGTCAGCGAGGCAAGGATGGCCCGGCCTATGGCCGTGCGTCGACCCGTGGTTAAACTCTCGATGGCATCGCCCAGAACTTCTGGATCGTTGGTGGGTGGCAGAATCAACTCGGCAAACCCAGCAAAGGCCACGACTCCTATATGGGTGTTAGCGTTTTGCCTGTCAATAAAGGACATCGCGGCTTCCTGAGCGGCTCTGAGGCGGTTGGGCGGAATGTCATTTGAACACATACTCCGCGAGACATCCATCGCCAGAATGATGTTGGCCCGGCCGGTGGGCACACTGACAATCGCCACCGGGCGAGCCAGGGCAATCACCAGGCTTGCCAACGCCAGGAGAAACAGGGCCAAAGGAAGATAACGTCGCAGCCACGAGTGGCGGGGCAGGGCTTCGCGGACCAAAGATAAACTGGAATAGCGTATGGCAAAGCGCTGCCGCCGTCGCAGAATCCAGATGTAGGCTGCGATAATCAGTGGTATTAGGCCTAGCAAAAGAAGAAATCTGGGCCAAAGCAAGTCCATTGACTACCTCCAATCCACCGTTACAAGATGCAGGCACACTATGGTAAACGGCTGAACCACAGGAGCGAAAACGCTCCGCCAATCAATAAAATCAGGAGACTCGCGCCTGCAAAAATAGAGGTCACTTCCATCTTTTCCGGTTTAATCACAAACTGGGGATTAATGCCCTCGTAAATCGCTTGCAATTCCTCTTCATTCTCAGCGTTGTAATAGGTCCCGCCGGTCAGGCCCGAAATTTCTTGCAACATTGGCTCATTCAGTTGGGTATGAACGTTGAAGCCCTCGACATTTATGATTGTCCCCGCCGCGCTGCCGATGCCAATAGTATGTATCCGCACCCCCCGGTCGGCGGCAAGCTGGGCGGCTTCAAGCGGGTCGGGGTCCTCGTTATTCTCGCCATCGGTCAGCAGAACAATGACGGCAGATGTATAAGTTCCTTCTGGCAGGGGAGTTGGGGTAGGGGAGGGAACCGGTGTCAAGTCGGTATAAAGACGGGGGGTAGGCTCCTCTTCCTCTGCCGCCAGAGTGTTCAATGAAGCGAAAATGCCATTCGCCAATGATGTGCCGAGTTGGGGCGTCAGACGGTCAATGGTAGCGAAGATGGCCTCCTGGTCGTTGGTTGGCGATTGCACCGCAAAGCCGCTATCACTAAAGGCCACAATGCCAATCAGCACAGTGGAGGGTTGCTGCTCGACAAATTTTCGGGCGGCGGCTTTGGCCGCTTCCAGCCGGGTCGGTTGCAAATCCTCGGCGACCATGCTGCCGGAGACATCAAACGCAAGAATGACTGTGCCTTCAATGCGAGGCAAGCGGACAACCGCTTCCGGGCGAGCCAGGGCAAACATCAAAAGAACCAAGCCGATCAGAAAGAATACGGGCGGGATATGGCGGCGTGCACCAAGTTGCCGGCCCGTAGCTTCGCGCATCATTCCAAAACTGCCAAAACTCTCGGCCAAGCGCCGCCGTCGCCGTTGTATCCGTAGATACATAAACACGAACCACGGAACCAACAGCACCGATAAGAGCATTGTGGGCCATATGAAGGACATCAATACATCCATTTTCGATTTCAGATTTTGGATTTTGGATTAAACTAAATACAGCGTAAAAAGCTGCATGTCATTCTGAGACGAAGTCGAAGAATCTCCATGTGGAATAGTCTTGCTTCATCATTGAATGTGCCCCAGAGATTCTTGGGTCTACGGCCCCAGAATGACCTACAAAGTGATGTAGAATTAGACTCTTATTAACAAATTATTGGCTTTCGATAATCGATTTAAGGTTTTCAAGACTGGTTGTGGCATACTTGTCGTTCATACGCTCAACAATCAGCTTGTCGGCGATTTTACCTAAGCCACCCCCGGCCAATTCATAATCGATTTTTATCGCTACCTTTGTACCATCTCCCTCTTCAGATATACTCCAGCGGTTTGTCCCGGTAATCATACCATCCATCTGAAGGGTGAGTGTCGACTTTAGGATGCACTCTATCGTTGTAAAATTGCTCTGCATTGTCATGCCACCCGCTTTGTAAGTGATTTTACAGGTACTATTCACTTCTACCGGATAGCCGGGAGATGGATCGACGGCGGCGACTCCAGGATACCACTCAGGCAGCCGTTGGGTATCTATGAGGAAGGCATCAACTTGTTCAAGCGGGGCATCAATTACAATTGATTTTTCGATCGTTGTCATGCAGGTTTCTCCTTAGTATATTGCGTTGACTGTCGCTGGCCCCAAGATTTCAGCAGTTTAATTATAACTGGCCTAGAATGTTCTAAGCAAATCCAATATAAATATTGAAAATTGTTTGATGCCATTTTCTGATGATTGTGGTTAAATTTACGGAATTATAGGGATTCAACGATACAAAATGTTATCGCATTATATCTTTCAAGGTAGGTATCAGGCTATGAACTCAATGAATAATTTAACATCTTTGACAGCGGCAGGCTCTTCTGTTAAAATTGCCCTACCAGAACTGGAACTTTTGTTCTGCTAGATTGGAGTGATTGATGATTTTTAACCATAAGTTATTATCCATTGGCCTTGTTATGTTACTCACTATCCTTGCTTGCTCAGGGGTTGGCTCCTCACCCACCGAACCCCCAACACCTTTACCGGTACCTACGGCGGCAACACCAAGTTCAGGGTCCGGCCCAACCCAACCTGCGGGCCTGGAAACTGCTACCGTGGCTAAGGTGATTGATGGCGATACCATCGAGCTGACCGATGGCCGCCGGGTACGCTACATCGGGATCAACACGCCGGAGCGAGACCAGCCTTATTACCAGGAAGCGACCGAGGCCAACCGGCAGTTAGTTGCCAACCGGCAAATCTACCTGGAATTTGACCTGGATACTTTTGATCAATATGGCCGCACCCTGGCCTATATTTGGGTTGACGGTGTGCTGGCTAATCGAGAAATCGTCGCTCGGGGCTATGCCAATGTCTTTACAGTGCCGCCTAATGTTCGTTACGAAGCCGAATTCCGAATGGTAGAGCGCGAAGCCCGTGAAGCTGGCAAGGGGCTATGGGCTGGTTCGACGGTGGAGTTAAAAATTGTCCACATTGAGGCAGACGCGCCCGGCGATGACCGGAAAAATCCAAATGGTGAGTGGATTGAAATTGCCAATCAAGGCTCCACGCCGGTACAAATGGAAGGTTATTCCTTAAAAGATGAGGCCAACCACATCTATACGTTTGGCAACTTTGCAGTTGAGGTAGGGGCCACTTTTCGTTTGTATTCTGGTCGAGGGCAGGATAGTCAGACTGAGCTATATTGGGGTCTGGTCGATGAGAGTGTTTGGAACAATAATTCTGATGCTGCATTTTTAAGAGATGCCCAAGGAGCCTTGGTTGATAGTTTCGCTTATTAAAAAGAGGTCGGATGGTTAATCCGACCTCTTAGTTTTGACCGCAATAGATCCTCTGTAACTATCGACGCATATTCCAGATTCCGGCTGCCACCAACCCCAATATAACAATGGCCGAAGCAATCACAACAAGTATTGAATTGCCTGAATCTTCAAGAATGCCGCCTGAGGGGGGAATTGTAGCGGGCGCCTCCCCAGCCGGGGTTTGCGCTTCGGTATTTCCAGGTTCAGTAATAGCTGCAGGCTGCGCATCACCAGAAGGGGCGGTATCGGCAGGGCTTGGAATTTCAACCGCAGCCGCAGGTTGTGTTACAACAGCAAGTTCATCAACCGGTACCAACGATACACAATCGACGGTGAAGATACCCGTGCGCCAATTGGCCCATTTACGCCATGCCGTGAGAAAGATAGTTATCTTATCGGAGTGGGCTGTGAAAGTGGTTTTGTAGCTTTCAACTTCGGTCAGAGCCTGCTCACCCTTCTTTTCAACTTCTTCGGGGGTAAAATAAAGCTTTTGTTCACGAATGGGTAAAATCGTCCATTTTTCATGCGGAATTGCTCGCCAGTCGGTACCGCCCGTTTGGTCTAAAAATAACTCAAAGGTATGGTTTGGCGCTTGCACGACGACTTCACCATCTGGTTCAACTAAGTCTTCAGTTCGACCACCAGCCTGGACCTGTATAGTTCCACTCATCGCAAAACGATATTCAACTCCAGATACAACATTAACCGTTTGATAAACACCTAAGCGGGCATCCTGCTGGTCTGACGATTGCATTTCAAAGGTCAGCGCATTGAACGTTGGCGAGGGAGTAAAGTCAGGGATTGGCCCAAATTGTGAGTTGTTATCCTCTTTAGGGGTTGGAACACCGAAAATGTTACTTGGGCACTCTATTCCAAATGTTTGATTGTTATTGATGGTATACTTACCGTAGGCCTGATTCTTATACCAATCCCAACCAAGGGGGACATTACCTGAATCACGCGCTTCAAAACCCAATTGTGGCACCTGATAAAAGCCAAATTCAAAATCACCGTTGGCAACAAGGTTGATTGGGGGAGGAGTCTCCTCTGGAGCTGGGATTGGTTCAGGACTGGTTTGGTCGCCAGAAGGAGGTGGGGGCACGCTCTCTTCAGTTTGAGTAACGGCTTCGGTTTGACCATAGGTTGGGTCGTTGGGTCGGCTCTCACAGGCGCGTTGGTCACCATCGGAATCGAGCCCATGAACATCACTGCCAACTGTCTCTTGGCAATGGTCATAGCATGCTTGTGCTTCCTGTCGACTGGCAAAATTGATGCAACTCAAGGTAACGTCACCTGAGCAATCACAAACCTCCCCTTGCAAACCAGCATAGTCAAATGTCTCACCCCTGTTATCGGCGATACTGGCTGCTTGTACAGGTAAGGGTTCGGTGGTATTTAAAATGACTAGATTTCCCAGTAGAACCAGTAGAGGTAGAAGAATTACAATTCCAAGCTGTTTTATTATTTTAGGATTTTTCATGGGTTCCGCTCACTTTACTAGGCAGGGCATTAACAGGGCATTATTCTCGACATAACATTAATTATACCATTTTTTTAGAAAAAATAAAGATTCATGTCACAGTACATAATCTGCGCAAAGTCCAGAATCTGACCTTCGAATCTTCGACAGGCTTATAAGGCCAATCATCAAATTGACAACTGATTTTGAACATGTCCAGTGAACTACCCCTATCTAGTTTGAAAAGTCCGATGAATGGCTTTATAATAGCTCTAGCAACTTATCTGGAGAGGGGGACAATATGTCTGGGCTTATGCAGTCTTTGGGGCTACTTAACTTCGTTTATCTGGTTTTAGTGGGCATTGGCTTTCTTTACGCCCTTCTCTCCTTATTAGGGCATAGTATTGGGGAATTAGATCTGCCTGACCTTGATGTCGACGCTGGCGACGTCCCCTCATTTGACCATGGCGAAGTTGGCCTCCCCTCAATTAGCCCCATGAGCATTGCCAGCTTTGTGACCGCCTTTGGCGCTTTCGGCCTGGTCTCGTCCCAACTTTTTGAAGCGCCGCCTGGAATTAGTTTACTATTTGCGGCAGGCGGTGGTTTAGGTGTGGGAGTCATCGTTCAACTCATTTTTATCTACGTTTTTTCGCCCCAGACTTCCAGCTTAAGAACCCACAAGGATGTGATCGGCTCAACCGCAGAAGTGATTACGTCAATTCCTGATGGGGGAGTTGGTCAAATTGCCTTGGTTGCCCGCGGCTCCAGAGTAACTTACAGCGCCCGCACCAACTCAGGGCAAATATTCAAGCAAGGGGAAATTGTGCGGGTAGTTGAGATAATAGGCAGTATTGCTTTTGTAGAAGCTCGCTGAAAGGAGATTGTCATGAATGTAGATTTTTTATCTGTTTTTGCTATATTTGCCCTACTGTTTTTGCTGGTGGCCTTTGTGGTTGTTTACGCCGCCCGAGTCAAGAAGGTTGGTCCCAACGAGGTGTTAGTTGTTTCAGGGTTTAGGCACAAGATTGTTGTCGGTCAAGATGAGGCCGGAAACCTACAGTATGCAGAGCGAGGCTATCGCATTATTACCGGGGGGCGGGCCTTTATCTGGCCGATACTGGAGCGGGTTGACTACCTGTCGCTGGAATTGATGACCATCGATGTGGCCGTAAAAGATGTTTATACCTTAGAGGGCGTCCCGGTGATGGTTGATGGGGTAGCCCAGGTAAAAATTGGCAGTGATGATGTATTTGTTGCCACGGCGGCAGAACGTTTTCTCTCCAAATCGCAGCAGGAAATTGAGCATGTCGCTCACGAAACCCTGGCCGGTCACTTGCGGGCTATTTTGGGTACGTTGACGGTGGAGCAAATTTATAAAGATCGGGAGACCTTTGGTCAACAAGTGCAAAATGTTTCCGCCGATGACCTGAGCAATATGGGCTTGCAGATCGATTCGTTTGTCATCAAAGACATTCAGGACGAAGAAGGTTACCTGGATGCGCTGGGTCGTAAGCGCATTGCCGAGGTTAAGCGGGATGCCACCATTGGCGAAGCTGAAGCCGAAAGAGACTCGGCCATTGCCTCGGCCCAGGCCCGCCAAAAAGGCGAAACTGCTCGTTTCGAGGCCGAAACAATAATTGCCGAATCGGAAAAAAGTTATTCGGTTCAGAAGGCAGAGTATGATGCCCAAGTCAACCGCAAAAAAGCCGAATCGGAATTGGCCTATACCCTTCAGCAAAATATTACCAACCAGCAAGTTAGAGCAGAGGCCGTGCAAGTTGAGGTGGTAGAGAAGCAAAAGCAGATTGAGGTTCAAGAGCAGGAAGTCAAGCGGCGGGAAAAAGAGCTAGAAGCAACCGTTCGTAAACCGGCGGAAGCGCAAAGATACGAGATTGAAACACTGGCTAATGCCAAAAAGTTTCAAACCCTTACCGAGGCTGAGGGTCAAGCCGAAGCAACGCGCTCCATCGGACAGGGGGAGGCTGATGCGGCCAAGGCGAAAGGTCTAGCTCAAGCCGAAGTTATTCGCAGGCAGGGTATGTCCGAAGCTGAGGCGATGCTCAAAAAGGCCGGGGCCTGGCAAGAGTATAATGAGGCGGCCATCATTCAGCAATTGATTGATCGCCTACCGGAAGTGGCTGCTGCCATTTCTGCTCCCCTGGCTAAAACAGATAAGATCACTATTGTCAGTACCGGCGGAGACGGAGGCGGGGCCGGGGCCAGCAAAATTGCCCAAGATACGGCCAACATTATTGCTCAAATCCCGGCCACAGTTAAGGGGTTAACAGGCGTTGATTTGATCGAAGCCATCAAGCGATTACCGGCCATTAAAACTGCCAATGATGGGCCTTCTGAACCTGTGGAAAATGGAACTGAACCGGAAGATACCGTAGATGATGAATTGAAGGACTCTGGTGAAAGTAGTCCAGAAGATGAAAGCTAACCGTCTATAAATACTGACAAGCTTATGCGTGAGCAACAACCAACCGTTGAGTCTGATACCGACAAGCTTCGACAGCGCAATCGGGAACTTTTTATTCTTAGCAGAATGGCCGAAGCCCTAAATCGTGAGGTTGATTTAGACCAAGCCTTGCAGACGGCTTTGGCCCAGGTCGCAGAGTTATTTGGCCTGCATACTGGCTGGATATTTCTTCTCCACGAAGAAACAAATCAATCTTATCTGGGAGCAGCCCAAGAACTTCCCCCAGCCCTGGCGGCGGACTCTTGCCTGCTGATGGAAGGTGGGTGTACCTGCTTAGATTCATACAAAAAGGGTGGCCTGGATAATCGAGACCGGGTCAATGTTATTACCTGTAGCCGGCTCGAAGATTTGATGGATGGCACAGATGGCTTGCGCTATCACGCCAGTATTCCCCTCTATGCGCATAAAAAACCACTGGGGATACTCAATGTTGCCAGCGATGAGGCGCACTGGTGGATATTGTCATCTGAGGACCTGCCCCTGCTCCATACGGTAGGGGATTTGCTGAGTATCGCCATTGAACGCGCTCGTCTTTTCGCCCAGAGTACCCAACTTGGCATCATCGAAGAGCGTAACCGCTTAGCCCGCGAGATACACGATACCCTGGCCCAAGGTTTGACCGGCATTGCCCTAAAGTTGGAAACGGTTGATGCCATGTTAGAGATGGGCAACGAACCCGATAAAATTCGCCAGACGGTTGAGCAAGCCTTAAATCTAACCCGGGTCAATTTAGAAGAAGCCCGGCGCTCGGTGTTGGATTTGCGGGCCGCCCCCCTGGAAGGGCGAAATCTGGTTGAGGCTCTCAACGCGCTGGCCCAAGATTATACCACCAGGGAAAATCTGCCTGTTCGGGTAAGGGTAACCGGCGGCAGTCGCCCCCTGCCGGTACGGATTGAGGTGGGCCTGTATCGCATTGTCCAGGAGGGACTAAACAATATATCTCGCCATGCCGAGGCCAACGAAGCTAGGATAGAATTAAACATTACACCAGAGCATATTCAACTTCTTATTGAAGATGATGGGCGAGGCTTCGACCCAACGCAAGTGCCGTTGGACCGTTTTGGCTTGATTGGTCTGAATGAGCGGGTAAAATTATTAGGTGGAAAATTGGGGCTAGAAAGCAACACCAACGAAGGCACGCAAATTGAGATTGTGATACCATTGGACTGAGAGAGGAACCTTTATGACGAACGCCATTCGCATTTTAGTGGCGGATGACCATCCAATTGTTCGAGAGGGGCTGGTTGCCATTCTTAGTACGCAGCCGGATTTTGAGGTGGTCGGCGAAGCCGGAACGGGGTTGGAGGTCGTTGAACAAGTGGCCCAACTTGAGCCTGATGTGGTCCTACTTGATTTGGAAATGCCTGAACTTGATGGTGTTAGAGCGCTTAAACGTCTCCGAGAATCGAATCCAGATGTCCGCACCCTTGTTTTCACTGCGTTTGATACCGATGAGCGAATTTTGGGAGCAGTCCAGGCTGGGGCAAAGGGCTACCTCTTAAAAGGGGCACCCCGTGATGAGTTATTCAAGGCTGTGCGGGTGGTTCACGCTGGTGAGTCGCTGTTGCAGCCTGTGGTGGCCTCAAAACTGTTGAAGCAGGTCAGCCATCAACAAGCCCCATCTACCACGGAAATAGAATCGCTTACACCCCGCGAGTTGGAGGTCTTACACTGGCTGGCTCAAGGTTTACAAAATAAGGAGATAGCCATCGAGCTGGTTATTAGTGAACGTACCGTGAAATTTCATGTGAGTTCTATTATGGGGAAATTGGGGGCCGGTAATCGTACCGAAGCGGTCACGATAGCCGCACAACAGGGTTTGATTGACTTGTAGCAAAAGGAGATTTAATGCGTTATTTTGTAAAAGCCTGTGTCAAACCGGGCCAGGAAGCACCCTTGCAGCAAGCGATTGAGGACCGAACCCTGGGCGCAGGGTCTATTGCAGGTGGCGAATATTTGCGAAACATGTATAATGCTCGTCAGCTTGAAGATGGAACAGTTTATTGGGTCGAGGTTTGTTATTGCCCAACCCCTTTAGAGGAGGAACGCCCTTATTGGGAAGAGTATTTTGAGTTGCTCCGGGTCAAAGACGCCCATAATCGCCGTAAATGCAAAGACTGGAATGGAGAGGACTATTGGGCATGTTCCGACTGTGACTGCACAGAACATCTCGAAAATAAGATGGAAGGCTGGGGTCAATCATTTTTGGAGACTTTGGAAAAGGTTAAAGAACCAATCTAAAGATACCATTGTAATCATACCTCGCTTGTGATAAAATAGTCCTTGTTGCCACCTCACGATAGAAAATCAACCTAAGCAGTCGATGATTTTTCAGCATGTAGCAACCTCATAAGAAAGAATATTTTCATGTTTATACCGTTAAAACGCCCCCGAGCTATTGCTCGAATGCGAGAGGCTGGGCGAATTGTAGCTGAATGCTTTGAGATATTGAGAGAGCATATTAAGCCAGGAGTCACCCTCAGCGAATTAGACCGATTAATCGAAGAACACCTCAAAAAGTGGGAAGCTTCACCTTTGTACAAAGGGTATCGAGGCCGCCCACCTACGCATCCACCCTTCCCCGGAGTCATTTGTGCCTCAGTTAATAATGAGATTTGTCATGGCTTGCCGGATGAGCGTGTCTTAAGCGAAGGAGATATTATCGGCGTAGA
>Ga0210124_1001401_pt1 | contig 10442 bp, 9 predicted proteins | sample Muzzi_PWC_D2_FD_185554 | JGI IMG/M metagenome (GOLD analysis project Ga0210124, IMG submission 185554) | Wetland microbial communities from San Francisco Bay, California, USA, that impact long-term carbon sequestration - Muzzi_PWC_D2 (SPAdes) | ecosystem: Environmental > Aquatic > Marine >...
TCCAGCGATAAATCGTAGTTGAGGGCATCGTAGACGGTGTTCAAGGCCAATTGCAAGTCGAGGGTTTCATCGGGGTCACCGGCCAATAATGGAACGGAAACAACAGGCAAAGGCATATCTAATTGAATGGGCCAGACCTCAAGAATTGGCCGTTTCTCTGCCCGGCTGAGAAAGACAAAGTATGGGGCTGGCGGAAGGGGTTGTTGCATCGGCACTCGCCGCCCCTTACGCAGCAAATCTATCTCCATAAGATGGACCGTGCTATACAAAAGACGGCGACGTTTATCTAAATACTCTTGATACCCCTCCCCACGTTTATTCGTGGGCGAGAGGACTTCAATGGCTGTGACCAATTCACGGTCAGCCACATCACGAATTTCGATGGTCACATGCGGGATACGGGCTGGCATCACGGTTGCTAGTTGTAACGGGGGTGGAATCGTAGCACGATAGCTGACAGTATCCTCCTGAACGCTATCGGACACGCTGACATCAGGGTAGACATTGCCGGTAGCAATCGTTATGTCATCCGGCATCTCGGTTACAAAGCGTTTTGCCGTCCGCACGATATATTTGGGGCGCAGTTTTGGCGCTAATTGCCGGGCAATCTCCGAGCTTAACTCAATGTGTACACTGGTCCACTCTGCTCCCTCTAAATATGGGTCCATCCCTGGAAAAGGCGAAGGCATAGTTTCTCCTTTACATTCTATGCAATTATACCATATTCTTACGACGCGCCCATATTGACAGATTGACTCCAGCGATATTTGCATTACAATACGGCTAAACCCCATCAGGAAAAGTCAATGCAGACTGACATCAAATCCGTTCAACTCTTCGTTACCTGTTTAGTTGAAAACTTCTTCCCCGACGTTGGTTTCGCCGTGGTCGATATTCTGGAAGCGTTGGGCCTGACCGTTGAATTCCCTCAAGCCCAAACCTGCTGCGGCCAGCCCGCCTTCAATGCCGGGCATTGGGACGAGGCGCGGGCGATGGCTCGCTACACCATCGATGTCCTCTCCCAAAGCGACGCCCCTATTGTTGTTCCTTCCGGCTCCTGCGGCGACATGATGATTCACCATTACACGGAAATCTTGGCCGACGATTCTGCTTATGTCGCAAAAGCGAAAGCAGTCGCCGAGCGTACTTACGAGTTCAGCCAATTTTTGGTTGATGTTTTGGGTGTGACCGACCTCCAGGCTAAAGCGGGAGGATGTCTCACCTACCATGCCTCCTGTCACGGCTTGCGGGGGCTGGGAATTAAGAACCAACCTCATCAACTGTTGGAAAATGTTACCGGCGTGGAACAAAAAGAATTACCCGGCGCGGAAGAGTGCTGCGGCTTTGGCGGTTTGTTTGCCGTGAAGATGAGCGATATTTCTGGGGCAATTATGCAGCGAAAGCTGGACAATATCGAGACTACAGGGGCGGATACCGTGGTTGGGACCGATGTCAGTTGCCTGATGCACATCGCCGGTGGCTTGCGCCGTCGCGGCAGTAAGGTGCAGGTTAAGCATTTAGCCGAAGTATTGAAGAGAAAATCATGACCTGGCGGAGCCATCTATGACCACATCAAATGTTACCTTTTACGAGCGGGCTGAAGACGCTCTACAAAATACCCAACTACAGAGAGCCTTAAGTATCACTACTACTCGTTTTGCCACGATGCGAAATATGGCGATTGGCTCTTTACCTGAGGCCGATAAGTTGCGCGACCACGCTCGCCGCATTCGGGCGCACACCATTGCTAATCTGGATCACTATCTGGGGCAATTTGCCGACTCAGTGGAACGGCTGGGAGGTCATGTTCACTGGGCAGAAACCGTAGCCGAGGCCAATCAATATGTGGTCGATTTGGCCCAGAAGCATGCAGTCAAAAAGGTGGTCAAGTCAAAATCAATGGTTAGCGAAGAGCTGGAGATAAATCACGCCTTAGAGGCCATCGGGGTACATGTGGCCGAGACCGATCTAGGCGAGTATATCATCCAACTGGCCGGGGAGAAGCCATCGCACATTATCGCCCCGGTTATCCACAAAACCCGGCAAGATGTAGCCAAGCTGTTCCGCGATAAGCTCAACGCCACTAATGATGATTTGGCCGATGTGCCGAACATGACTGCCTTGGCCCGACGTATGCTGCGGCAGGACTTTTTAGAGGCCGATATGGGCATCAGTGGGGTCAATTTTGGGGTGGCCGAAAGTGGTAGTATTTGTCTGGTCACAAATGAGGGCAATGGCCGCCTGACGACCACTACCCCACGAATTCATGTCGCTTTAATGGGCATGGAGCGTCTTGTGCCCACCATCGAGGATTTGGGCGTGATGATACAAATTTTGGCCCGTAGCGCCACCGGGCAAAAGCTCAGTGTCTATACGAATATCGTGACCGGACCACGTCGAGTATCGGCCAATGGTCCTGAAAATGGCAATGAACCGGACGGGCCGGATGAGTTTCATGTGGTCATCGTCGATAATGGCCGAAGCAAAATATTAGGCGGTGAGTTAGCGGAGATTCTGTACTGCATCCGGTGTGGAGCCTGTTTAAATGCCTGTCCTGTTTACCAGCAAATTGGCGGGCATGCTTACAACAGTGTTTATCCCGGCCCAATCGGCTCGGTGGTGACGCCGGGACTATATGGAATTGACCATTGGAGCGAATTACCCCACGCCAGCAGCTTGTGTGGCGCGTGCCGGGAGATATGCCCGGTTCGGATTAATATTCCACGCATGCTGTTGAAACTGCGTGATGAGAGTACCAGAGCAGGCAAAAGCCCCGGCTGGCTTAAAATGGGACTGCCTCTTTATCGTTTTGCCGCCTTACGACCCGGTTTATTTCGCTTAGGGGGGCGATTGAGTAGCTGGGCCACTCATTTGTTGGGAAAAGATGGCTGGATTAAAAAACTCCCCGGTCCTCTATCCGGCTGGACCGATCAGCGAGATTTTCCGGTCTTTGCCAAAAAATCATTCAGCCAACGCTGGCGGGAGGAAAGGGGAGGTTAGAGATTAGGGGATTGGAGATTAGTAATTAGTTACCGGTTATTGATAAAAGCTCTCGATCTCTAATCTCCACCTTCGGCCAATCTCCAATTACCATTAACCACTAACCATGACCACCAATCGAGAAAAATTCTTAAATACAATCCAGACCAAACTGGGTCATGCCCTACTCCCCGAAGCCAGCCCGGAGCATCCTGGTACTTTTCAAGACTATAGCTTTCAAGCCGATGCTTCGCAGGAAGAGTTAGTTGCGCAATTCAAGCAAGAGCTTGAAGCGATCTCTGGCCATGTACATCTATTGGATGATATCGAGGATATAGCCCAAAAGATTTTGGAGATTCTCAACAGCCATCAGGCCAACCGTATTATCGCCTGGGACAATGAAGCTTTGGGGTTGCCCGGTTTGACGGAAGCGTTGACAGAGGGTGGAATCACTATTGTAGAGAACAAAATTTCGCCCAACAGCGCAGGTCGAAAAGAAAATTTAGCTGAAATGGATAATGTTGTGGTGGGTCTAACCGGGGCACATGGTGGTTTAGCCGATACGGGAGCCGTCGCTTTGATTAGTGGTCCGGGCCGGGGACGTTTGGCCTCGCTACTGCCGCCGGTCCATATCACGCTCCTCTCTAAAAATAAACTATATCCATCTATCCCCAGCTTTTTGTCTGCCCATCCCACCGCCACCGCCGATGGCAGCAATCTGGTTTTTATCGCCGGCCCCAGCCGAACCGGAGATATTGAAATGACGCTTAGTATGGGCGTTCACGGGCCGGGAGAAGTCCATGTGATTATTACGCCATAGAATCCTGGCTTTGCAAGAGGATATATAAGAGAGCCTGACCGTAGGCATCACCGGCCCCAAAGGCTTCAAATGCCAAAAACTGTTCCCGAAATTGTATTTCGCAGCGATAACCATCGGCGGTGCTGATTAAAACCAGTGATGGTTCGGGCACACCAATGAGATGCTGTTCTAACAAGGCTCTCAACTGGTCTTCTCTGGGAATCCAAACCAGGTCAGCAACCTCAACATGGTCTAAAGCCCACTCCACGGCCCCGTGAAAGGTCACTGCCAACGCACCAGATAGCTTCTCTACCATTACGGTCATATCGCTGATGACATAGATATTATCATCAAGCCCCCGGTCGGGAACGATGAAATAATCGTTTTTCGCCACGTTCCAGCTTAAACCGGCCTCTTTCAACTGTTGCGCTATCACCAGAGATAACATTCGGATTATACCTTAACTTTGCTCTTTTACCGTCATTGGCAATCCGGCCACCATAAAGAATACCCTATCGGCTAACGCTGCCAAACTCTGATTCGTCCGGCCCAAAACATCGCGGTACACTCGACTCATCGGATATGGTGGAACTAAACCCAAGCCAACCTCATTAGAGACAATAATCATAGGTACATTGAGTTGATTTCGAGCAGCTATGATAGCTTCAACTTCGCTCTGAACTGTTGCCTCAATGACCATTTGTGGTTCGGATTCCATTGCCAGCATAACATTAGAGACCAGCAGAGTCATACAATCAAGAAGTATTGCATCAGGTCGAGTGTCAATGGTAGCCAGCGCAGCCCCTACGCTACGGGGCGCTTCCAAAGTCCGCCATCCAACGGGCCGAGCTAGACGATGAGCCTCAATTCGAGCGGCCATCTCTTCATCTTTCGCTTCAGCCGTGGCAATGTATAGAATGTGTTGCCCCATTGTAGCGGCTAATTTCTCGGCATAGTCACTCTTGCCGCTCCGAGCGCCACCCAAAATCAGAGTTAGTTGTGGAAACAAATTTATTGCTCCTATTGGATAATTATAACAACGGAATGGCTTTGATACCAAACTGATTGTCAGCAAAGAGTAGGTATGATATACTGCTGACCGTGAAAGAGGTAAAGGAACCCTCGTCAACCAGCGTATAATATAGGGTGATTATAGACTATGGCTTCATTCAACGATATTCCAGGGATTCAGGTCGGCCATGCCCAGGACTCTGCAGCGGCAACAGGCTGTACCGTAATCTTAACCACAGACGGAGCTATTTGCGGTGTTGACCAGCGCGGTGGCGCGCCTGGAACTCGTGAAACTGATTTGTTACGACCTATGCACCTGGTTGAAAAGGTTCATGCCATCCTTCTGACCGGCGGCAGCGCCTTTGGCCTGGCGGCTGCCGATGGGGTAGTTCGTTGGCTGGAAGAACGTCACATTGGGGTTGATGTAGGCGTAGCTCGCGTACCTATTGTGCCAGGAGCCGTGATATTCGATTTGGGTATTGGCCGAGCCGATGTTCGGCCCGATGCAGAGATGGGCTACGCCGCCTGCGAAGCCGCAGCCAGCGGTAATACAGCCCAACAAGAGGGGACAATCGGTGCCGGTACGGGTGCAACGGTCGGCAATATACTTGGCCCCATAGCCAGAATGAAGGGCGGTCTGGGGACAGCGGTCATTGATCTGGGGTCGGGGGTGCTGGTCGGCGCTCTCATCGTGGTCAATTGTTTTGGCGATGTTGTTGACCCAGAATCAGGTCGGATTTTGGCCGGAGTGCGAAAGTTGCCAGACCAGGGTTTTGCAGATACCATGCAACTTCTAAAAGGAATGACGGGGGGCTTCACCAGCCCTGGGAACACCGTCATTGGCGTGGTGGCAACTAACGCAACCTTATCAAAAGAGACGGCTAATAAAGTAGCCCAAATGGCTCATAATGGCCTGGCGCGAGCCATTCGACCGGCCCACACGATGTTTGATGGTGATACCCTATTTGCCTTAGCAACCGGCCATGAACGACTGGCTGATGTGAATTTAATCGGCGCTTATGCAGCCGAAGCCACGGCTCAAGCTATTGTAGCTGCTGTGCAACAGGCTACTTCATTGGCTGGTGTTCCGGCGGCTAGCGATTTACAATAATTGCTAGCTACCGATAACTCGCCAATATTCTTCGGAGAGTGCATGACGATTTCTATAGAAACTGAACTTAAAAATTATACCCTTGAAAAAGAGATTGGCCGTGGTGATTTAACCATTGTCTTTCAGGCGCGGCGGAAATCGGATGACGCTGTCGTTGCGGTCAAAATTGTTGCGCCTCAATTTACCTTTGACGAGCGGTTTGTGCGGCGCTTCAAGGATTTGGCCCAACAAACCACAAAGTTGGAACATCCCAATATCGTCCGTACCTATGAGGCTAATCAAGAGGGCGATATAGTTTATGTCGTTCGAGAATTGATTGATGCCCGATCACTGGCCGCAATTCTCGAAGACGAGGGGCCATTTACGCCCCAACGCATGTTAACCATTGCTCGACAAATTGCCACGGCTCTGGATTTTGCCCACCAAAAATCAATTGTGCATGGCGATCTATCGGCTAACCGGGTTTACATCGACCAGAACGACCACGTTACCATCGCCGATTTTGGGCAAATGCAAGCCATGGCTGGTACCAGTCTCGTAAAGCAAGGTTATGCTGTCGGTTCGCCGGAGATTCTGGCTCCGGAGCGTGTCCATGGGCAGGGGCCGAGTCGCCAATCTGACCTGTACTCATTAGGAATTCTTTGCTACCAAATGTTAAACAACGCGCCACCTTTTACAGGAATCCCGGCTACAGTATTGCATGCTCAAGCCTACGAACAACCCCGCCCGCTGCATGTTATTAACCCCGGTGTTTCCGTACCTTTGAGTGAAGCCATTGGGCGCATGTTATCGAAAGGGTTAGAATTGCGCTACAATACCGGCGCGGAGTTTAGTCGCGCCCTGACCGTAGCTGCCGAAGGTTCGGCCCCGGTGCGGGCCTCGTCGGCTGCATCGAGCCAATCACTTAATGGAGGATCCGGGGCGTCCACCTCATTATTACGGCGTCCCTGGATATGGGCATTAATTGCACTGCCAATCATCGCTATTTTGATAGGCGTCGGATTTCTGGCTGTTTCGGCTTGGGTTGCTCTGCAACCCACCATCACCTCAGAGTTACCGGCAATTTCTGCTCAAACTACACCAACCAATTCTAACCCGAATCCCATCCCAGCCGAGATAGAAGGAGAACCGACTGTTTCCATTGTAGATACACCGACAGAAACCGTGACACCGCCACCTGCTGATACCTCTACTCCAACAGCTACTCTCACAGATATTCCATCTACCCCCACCACTACCCCAACTCTGGTTCCTCTCCCTACACCTGGACCACCGACTGTTGCCGAGGGAAGCCCATTTACTAATCTTATTGTGGCGCATGGCATCACTGAAGATAACAAACCTGAAAAAGTTGGCCTGTCTTTTGCCCCAGGTACTCCACCCATCTATCTGTTTTTTGATTATGCTAATATCGAGCCTGGTACGGCGTGGACCCATCGCTGGGTATGGGGGGATACAGAACTTGGCGTTTACGAGGACGTTTGGCCCGATAACTATTTTGAAACAGGCACGGCCTGGGTATTCTACAGTCCAAGTGGGGGATATCAACCTGGCCCTTATCAAGTCACCTTAGAGGTTGAAGGACGGGTTGTCGCTACAGCCACCTTTATTATTGAAGCGGGTGGACTTTAAAGTTGACTTCTAAGGTGTAATGAATTATAATTTCATCCTAACAATTGAATATTGTACCTTCGGGGCAGGGTGAGTAGCAAAAAACTACAATTCCCGACCGACGGTGAGGCTGCGAGGGGCAGCCAAGCCCGTGAACGCTAACTGGTTCCCAGGTTAAACCCCAAATTTAATCTGCCCAATACAATAGTTGTTGGGGGCAGGCGGTTAGCGCCGATTCAGTGAAACTCTGAAGCCGACGGTATAGTCCGGATGGGAGAAGGTCATTAATTTAGGATTCCCTCTTTATTAGGATTCTAAAATCAACCACCCCGAAGTGCGTCTATGTACTTCGGGTTTTTTATATCTACTTGCAGAATTGTGAGTGGATATTGTGGTTGTTGTTTAATCCTGGAACTATTGCTTCAAGTTGTTTCGGATTCAACGCCCCGATGTTTGCCTGTGCAACATTTGGGGCGTTTTGTTTTTGGCATAAGGTAAGATAATTCCTCTAAACTTAGACAAGGTAGAGTAAATGGAACAAATCGCTAAAATTTCGCAATCATCCAGATTGCGCCCAGCAAATCAAACAAGCAACTTACAAAGAAGCTGGTGGCGGAAACATCGTTTGGAATTTGTGGTTCTACCCGGTGGCTTGTTACTATTTCTTGGACTATGGACTTTAGTCACCATAATTGGCAACTATCCGACTTTTATTTTACCAACGCCACTTAGTGTCTTCAATGAACTGATTGAAATTACCGTTAATGGTACGCTTTGGCATCATAGCCAAGCCACCCTCACTGAAATCAGCGGCGGCTTGAGCCTAGGGCTATTAGCCGCAACTGTATTGGGATATCTGTTGGCTAAAAACCCTTTTTTGGAACGGCTACTTGGCCCGTATATCGCCGCCATGCAATCGATTCCGGCTATTGCCATCGCCCCTTTATTGGTTATCTGGTTCGGTTCCGGGAAATTAAGCAAAGTACTTATTGCTGCCTTAATTGTCTTTTTCCCAGTTCTGGTGAATACCATTGTTGGTATTCGTTCGGTGGACCCAGGTTTAAAAACCCTGATGCGCTCACTCCGGGCCAATCGATGGCAGACATTTACCATGCTAGAGGTGCCCGCAGCAATGCCCGTCTTATTGGGAGGGTTAAAAATCGGGATGGTTCTGGCCGTTATTGGGGCCGTCGTCGGTGAATTTGTTGGGGCTGACCGTGGCCTGGGTTTTTTGATCAACCTATCAAAAGGCTTGTTCAATACCCCCCTGATGTTTGCAGTTTTAATTGCTTTGGGTGTCATTTCGCTGACCTTATATTTAATTGTAACCGGGCTTGAACAATGGCTACTGGCCTGGCGTCGATAATCTTAACAACCTGAACTCGGAAATTCCGTCGTAGGTTGGGTTGAGCCGAGATTTACCGGCTTGGATGCCATAGGTTGGGTTTCATTCGCTAAATAAACCCAAATCATGAGGCGAAACCCAACAAATTATTGGCCTAAATGGCTCTGGTTACACCATTCAACCCAACCTACTGTTAATTATCAAGTTCAGGTTAACAGAATAAGGAGGCTTTAGAAAAATCATGACGTTTCGACTAACGCTATTTATCCTTGTCATTAGTGCAATGGGCTTGGTGGCGTGTGGAGCCAACACCTCTCAAGAAGCGAGTCAGCCCCCCACAGAACTGCAAATGGTAAGATTAGGGGTCGGTTTTATTCCAAATGTCCAGTTTGCGCCTCTCTATGTAGCCCAAAGCAAAGGGTTTTATGCCGACGAGGGCCTTGATGTTAAGATTGAGTATGGCTTTGAAAACGATTTTGTAGCATTGGCTGCTCAAGGTGAACGGGAATTTGCCGTTGCCACTGGTGATCAGGTGATATTGGCCCGCGGCCAAGACTTGCCAATTACTTATGTGATGAAATGGTACCAACGCTATCCGGTTGCCTTGATGATTCCCTCGTCACTGGGCGTTACCGACATGGCGGGTCTGGCCGGGAAAAAAGTTGGCCTCCCCGGTTTCTTTGGGGCAACTTTTGTAGGCTGGAAAGCTCTGGTTCACGTCGCCAATATCGATGAAAGCACCTTGACCGTTGCAGATATCGGCTTTACTCAAGCGGCAGCGGTACAACAAGGAACGGTGGATGCTGCCATGGTTTACATTACCAACGAACCAATTCAGCTTCGTAATGAAGGGATTGAGGTTGAGGTAATTCAAGTATCGGATTATATTGACCTGGTGTCAAATGGTCTGGTTGTGGGCGAAAAATTGATGGCTGATGACCCGGAGTTGGTGCGGCGTATGGTTCGGACCACCCTACGTGGGTTGGAATATACCATCGAAAACCCCGACGAGGCTTTTGCTATTGTACGCGATGTCATCCCCGAAATTACAGATGATGAGGCCCCTACCCAACGCCAAGTCCTTGATGCCTCGATAGAGTTATGGCGCACCAACGCCTTAGGGCTATCGAGCCAGCAAGCCTGGGAGGACTCGGTCACTTTTATGCAAGAGACCGGTTTACTAGAGAACACAGTAGCAGTAGATGAGCTATACACCAACCAATTTGTAGAATCGCCCTAAATACTCAGGTATGATACCCCTTTTACAAGCAAAGTCACTCTCTAAAACATATGACACAGCGCATGGCAGCGTACCTGCTGTGCGCAATATCAGTTTCAAGGTTGCAGCCGGTGAGTTTTTGTGCATTGTAGGCCCCTCGGGTTGTGGGAAAACAACGATTCTACACCTGTTAGGCGGGTTGATACCCCCAACCGAAGGCCAGGTATTGCTGGCAGGGCATCCGCTTTCCGAACCCCCACCAGAAATAAGTGTTGTTTTTCAGAATCCCAACTTGATGCCTTGGCGTACCGTTTCAGATAATGTTATTTTGCCGCTACAAATTCTCGCTATGCCAAATGCTGAAACG